>Ga0210095_1000084_pt1 | contig 33771 bp, 29 predicted proteins | sample China_Galinas_PW_FD_184861 | JGI IMG/M metagenome (GOLD analysis project Ga0210095, IMG submission 184861) | Wetland microbial communities from San Francisco Bay, California, USA, that impact long-term carbon sequestration - China_Galinas_PWA_D1... | ecosystem: Environmental > Aquatic > Marine >...
GACTTACTTGAGATTAATTCCCGGTATTGTAATTATGGCTCCGAAGGATGAATCGGAATTACGTGATATGTTATTTACCGCGGTTGAACATAAATCCGGGCCGGTAGCAATTCGTTATCCAAGAGGATCTGCGCTGGGCGTTCCGTTAAAAGAAAAATTTGATTTGATTGAAATCGGTAAAAGTGAAATAATTAAAGAAGGTGAAGACGTTGCTCTTCTTGCAATTGGTTCAATGGTGGATTATTCAATAAAAGGAGCAGAGCTTTTAGCAGGACAGGGAATAAATTGTGAAGTTGTAAATATGAGATTCGCAAAACCTCTTGATACTGAAAGACTGGATGAAGTTTCTAAGAAATTTACAAAAATAGTTACACTTGAAGAAAGTACAATGGTTGGTGGATTTGGTAGCGGTGTTCTAGAATACTTCAGTGAAAAAAATTATAAAAATGATGTTCTGAGAATCGGTTTGCCGGATCATTTTGTTGATCATGGTACACAGGCGGAATTACATAAACTTCTTGGAATTGATCCTGAGGGAATAGCCGGGAAAGTAAAAGTTTTCTGTGAATTCCCGAATGTTAATCAAGAGGTAACGCTTTAATGGAGAAAACTAAGGTAGCAATAATTGGCCTTGGAGGAATTGCGCAGCTTGTTCATCTCCCAAACCTTAAAAAGCTGAACAACGTAGAGCTGGTTTCTGTTGCAGATATTAATAAAAGCCGATTGAATGCTATTGCGGAAAAATTTAAAGTCTCAGAGAGATACGCAGATTATAATGAATTACTTGCAAAGAGCGATGTTGAAGCAGTAATTATTGCCACACCGACCAACACACACAAAGAGATAGCACTTGCATGCGTTAAAGCCCAAAAAGATATACTTGTAGAAAAACCATTCACCCGAACTCTGGCGGAAGCAAAACCCGTTGTGGAAGCAGCAAGAAAAAATAAATGTAAAATAATGGTAGGCTTCAATCTTCGTTTTCGTCCTGATGCAATGTTGCTGAAAACTTTGATCAATTCAGGTGAAATTGGCGACCCTATTTATGTAAAAGCGAACTGGGTAAGAAGACAAAGCAGTAAGGAAAAGTGGTTTACTAAAAAGACAGAGTCTGGTGGAGGAGTAATAATTGATCTTGGTATTCTTCTTCTTGACCTTTCATTATGGCTTTTAAATTATCCTTCTGTAAGTACAGTCTCAACTCAAAACTATAACACAAGTACCAAAAGTGTAGAAGATACTTCCGTAAGTTTTTTAAGATGTAAAAACTCTTCAATTATCAGTCTTGAGTCCAGCTGGTCTTTACCTCTTGACAAAGATACCTTCAACGTAACTGTTTTTGGAAGCAAAGGAAGTGCAGCTCTAAGTCCGTTTAAGGTTGTTAAAAATATTGATGACAAATTTATTGAATTAAGTCCGCCGAAAGCCGAAAGTGCACAAACACTTTTCCAAAAATCATACTCTAATGAACTTAAAAGTTTTTTTGGTGCTGTAAGAGGAGTAAATCCTGTAATGTCTTCTGGTGAAGAAGTGCTTGTAAGAATGAAAATTGTGGAATCGATGTATAAGTCAGCTAAACAAAATTCTGAAGTTAAAATTACATCAAAATGAAAGAAAAAATACTTTTAGTTGATAATGAACATGATATTGTTGAATTTCTTCAATATAATCTTGAGCAGGAAGGGTTTAACGTTGTTCCTGCTTATGACGGAAGGGAGGCACTCGAAAAATTAATTGAAAAACCTGACCTGATAATTCTTGATATAATGATGCCAAGGCTGGATGGATTTGAAGTTTTCAAGAAAATAAGGGAGAAAGAAGAATTTCAAAATACACCTATAATTTTTCTTACTGCAAAATCTGGTGAAATTGATGAAATAAAGGGGCTTGAACTGGGAGCCAGTGATTATATTCAGAAACCGATTTCTCCTAAAAAATTAATTGCCCGCGTAAAATCAAATCTGAGAAAAAATTCGGCCGGAGATACATCCGAGCCGGCAAAAATTAATATCGGACCGCTGGAAATTGACAGGGAGAATTATACAGTTCATATAAATAAAGAAGAAAAATTCCTTCCACGTAAAGAATTTGAAATATTGTATTTCCTGGCAAGTAACCCGGGCAGAGTTTACAGCCGGGATGCTTTATTAAAGGCAGTCTGGGGCCCTGATATTTACGTTGTGGACCGCACCGTGGATGTGCACATAAGGAAAATTCGAGAGAAACTTGGTGATAATGCTGACTTAATCGAAACTATTAAAGGCGTCGGGTATAAGTTTAAAAGTGTTTAGCAAAATTAAAACAAACCTGAAATCCTCTTCGATTTATTTTAAAGAAATATTTCTTGTCTATTTAGTAATTATAACCCTTACCTATATAAAAGACAGCGATTCAGCTTCTGCTTATTTTTTAATAACTGCTTTTACAATACTTTTCTTCCTTCTCCTTTATATCATCGGTGCTAAAAGGTGCAGGGAAATTGAAAAAATAAAATCTACTGTAGCCGGTATAAGGAAAAATCAATTTACTGTGCCTGATGAAATTATCCTTGAGAATAATTTAAGCGGGTTGCAGGAAGAAATTCAAAAAATGTTCGGCAAAATGAAAAGTGATATAGAGTACCTGAAAAAACTTGAGCGGGTCAGACGGGAGTTCCTGGCAAATGTTTCGCACGAACTGCGAACTCCTATCTTTACTATCCAGGGCTATATTGAAACGCTTCTTGACGGTGCAATCAATGACCCGAAAGTAAATAAGACGTTTCTTGAAAAAGCAAACTATCATACAATTAGCCTTAGTACATTGCTTAATGATCTCATTGACATTTCGATGATTGAATCGGGCGAGATGAGAATGAGCTTCCGGTATTTTGATATTATTGAATTTATTAGCAAACAGGTGGAAGAAATGAAACCTGCTGCTGAAAAGAAAAACATTACTCTGCTGTTTAAGCCCGGTAAAAATAAAATTACGGTTTTCGGTGATAAGGATAAACTGAGGCAGGTGTTTGTGAACCTCATTCAGAACGCCATTAAATATACTGAAGCCGGCACCGTGTCAATAATTGCCGAGGACGACGCGAAGTACTGCCGGATTATTATACGCGATACTGGAATTGGAATTCCGGAGGAGGACATTAACAGGATATTTGAAAGATTTTACCGTGTCGACAAGGCCAGGTCGAGAGCTGTTGGGGGAACAGGGCTGGGACTGGCTATTGTGAAACACATAATCGATGCTCACGATTCTAAAATTGAAGTAAAAAGCAAACTGAATCAAGGCTCGGAATTTTCATTCAGGTTGAAGAAATAAAAATCCTTTAGAAATTGCATCTAATGATCAATAAATAGCTTATTTCTTTGTAATAATTTAATAAAAAGCAATTGACAAGTAACGTCCAAATGCTTAATTTTGTTAACTAATTTAGAAAAGCAGAGGTAAAAAATGTTCGCGGTTGTCGATATATCAGGACAGCAGTTAAAAGTTGCAGAAAACACGAAATATTACGTTCCGAAATTAAAAGAAGAAATAAACACTGAAATTTCGTTTGATAGCATATTACTTTTGGGTGATGATAAATCAACAAAAGTTGGAACACCGTATGTTGAAGGAGCAAAAGTTACTGCAAAAGTACTTGAGCACGTAAAAGATGATAAAGTGATTGTATTTAAGAAAAAGAGAAGAACCGGCTACCAGAAATCGAACGGTCACAGGCAGCAGTTAACAAGAATTGAAGTTACAAAGATAGGCTAAAAAGGAGATTTATAATGGCTCATAAAAAAGGACAGGGCTCATCAAGAAACGGAAGAGACAGTAATGCTCAGCGTCTTGGTGTTAAAAAATTTGGTGGCGAACACGTACTTGCAGGAAACATTCTTGTAAGACAGAGAGGAACAAAATTTCATCCCGGTGTTAACGTACAAAAAGGAAAAGATGATACCTTATTCGCAGTTGCCGAAGGTTATGTAAAGTTTGAGACGAGAAGAGGAGACAGAAAGGTTGTTAACGTTGAAGTTAAAGTCAACTAAAATTTAATTAGGGTATAAAAAAAATCCGGCTATAAGCCGGATTTTTTGTTTTAAACGAAAAAACCTCGAAGGTTTGATATAATCAGAAACCAAGACGTCCCATATCTTCAACGAGACCTTTAACCGCGCTGACTGATTTATCCAGAGCAGCCTGTTCTTCTGCATCCAGTGTAAGTTCAACAACTCTTTCAACTCCTTTTTCACCAAGTACGGCCGGAACTCCCACATAGTAGCCTTTTACACCAAACTCACCATCCAGGTAGGCACAAACGGGCATTAAGCGTTTTTCATCAAGTAAAATCGACTGAGCCATTGAAATTGCAGATGATGCTGGTGAATAGAAAGCAGAACCGGTCTTTAGTAATTTTACAACCTCACCGCCCGCCATTTTTGTTCTCTTAATCATTTCTTCCATTACCTCTTTGGCTTTTGCAGCGTCATTATATTTTCTTTCAAGCATTTCCATAACCGGTACGCCGTTAACATTTGCATATCGTACCAATGGAACCATTGTGTCGCCGTGTCCGCCTAGAACCATAGCATTAACGTCTTTTACAGATACACCAAGTTCCCATGAAATAAATGTTGAGAATCTTGAAGAATCAAGAACTCCTGCCTGTCCAAGCACACGGTTGTGAGGGAAACCTGTAACTTTCTGGAATAAAGTAACCATTGCATCCAAAGGATTTGAGATAATAATTACAGTTGCTTTTGGAGCGTGTTCTTTAACAGCTTCTGCAACAATTTTCATTATTTTTGCGTTGGTTGTTAAAAGATCGTCTCTGCTCATTCCGGGTTTTCTCGGGAGCCCGGCAGTTATAATTACAAGATCAGATCCATTAATGTCTTTGTAATCATTAGTTCCTTTTACGTGAGCATCAAAACCGTCTACTCTAGAAGCTTCAGCAATATCAAGTGTTTTACCCTGAGGTAGGTCTTCGACTATGTCGTACATAACAACATCGCCGAGTTGTTTCATCGCAATCAATTGTGCGAGAACGCCGCCAATCTGACCGCCGCCGATAAGTGCTATTTTTTTTCTGGCCATAATATTCTCCTGAATTTTTTTATCTTGAGAAGTATTTTATTCCAATTATTGGATTTAAATTTTTATACAGTTATAAAAATAAAGATGTCTAAAGCTATTTCCAAAGAAAAGAAATTAAACTGTAGTACTTTAATGAATACTTAAACTAAATCTGAATAACAAACGGTAAACAAATGAAGAAAATTACAGTTATAGGTGCCGGAAATGTGGGAGCAACAACTGCACAAAGGCTTGCAGAAAAACAGCTTTCTGAGGAAGTAATTCTGATAGATATTCTTGAAGGTGTCCCGCAAGGGAAGGCTCTGGATATGTGGGAAAGCAGTCCTGTTGAGGGATTTGATACAAAAATTTATGGCACTAATGATTATAAGGATACGGCCGGATCAGATTTAATAATTATTACTGCCGGATTGGCTCGCAAGCCGGGAATGAGTCGTGATGACCTTCTTGCAGCCAATGCTAAAATTGTAAAAGAGGTAACTGAAAAAGCTGCGCAAAATTCTCCACAATCAAAAATAATTGTTGTCTCAAATCCACTAGATGTAATGTCATACGTTGCTTTAAAAGTAAGCGGCTTCGAAAAAAACAGGGTAATAGGGATGGCAGGAATTCTGGATACGGCCAGGTTCAGGTTGTTTATCGCTGAAGCGTTAAATGTTTCCGTAAATGACGTTTCTGCAATGGTATTGGGTGGACATGGGGATTCAATGGTTCCGTTAGTCAGATATTCTACCGTAAGCGGAATTCCGATATCAGAATTACTACCGGGAAAAAAGATAAACGAACTCGTAAATCGTGCCCGAAAAGGTGGAATTGAAATAGTGAATTATTTGAAAACGGGAAGTGCATATTATGCACCTTCATCTGGCGCAGTGGAAATGGCAGAAGCCATTGCAAAGAACAGTAAAAGAGTTTTGCCATGTGCGGCCTGGTTGGAAGGGGAATATAATATTGAAGGTGTATTCTGCGGAGTGCCGGTAAAACTTGGGTCATCAGGAATTGAACAAATTATAGAACTGAAATTAACAGAGCAGGAATTTGCTGAATTGAAAAAATCTGCAGATGAAGTTGCTGCAAATATTAAAAAATTAAAATTATAAATCTAATTTTAGAATAGTCTCGGTACCTGTCGGGGTAACATTGTATTGAAGGTCATCCATATATACTTTCATCAGGTAAAGCCCGCGGCCTGAATCTTTTAATAAATTTTCAGGAGCAGTAGGGTCAGGTACATTGGCTGGGTCAAATCCAGTTCCTTCATCCTTTATCCTTATAACAAGCTGTTTATTTTCCACGGTAACATCAATCTTTACCAGTTTATTTATATCACACTTATTTGCGTGGATAATTGCATTTGTAACGGCTTCAGTTACAGCAAGCAAAAGCCCGGGTGTTTTAGATTCGTCAATCTTCAGTTCAACTGAAAAATAATTAACGAATTCTTCTACCGTGATGAGATTGTTCGGATTGCTTTCTATTTCTATAGAGAAAGTGGTTTCTGCCAAGATTTACCTAAATTTTGAGTCTATAATAATTATTTTTTACCAATATCAAAAGTTCCAATTCATCTGAATTGAAAGATTTGCCTCCTGTTTATTCTGACCCTCTGACAGTGAAATAAATTCATACCAGCCATAAACCCTTAAATAAAGGGAATCCCGCACCACTACGGTTATTTCGGTTAAAGGGGCTATACTTAAGAATTTAGAATCAATAACTTTTTCGGCTACTTTGTAGTTATATGTGTTAAGGGAAAATACTCTGGCTCCCAATGAAAACCAAAGCGTTTCATAATTTACGGTAAATTTTGATTCAGAATAAATCTCCTGCAAATATCTTGTCGGATTTGTAGAAAAAGATGCCCATTTCAAGCTACCTTGTTCTGATAATTTAATATATCCGAAAGTTGAAAAAGAAAGCCTTCTGTTAAACTGAATACTCGATGAATCTCTTGCAGTAAACTGTCTGAATGAAAAACTTTGAAAATTTGGATTTATATCCTCAAAGCTGTAAACAGTATAGTTTGCAGAAACTTCAAATGAATTTAGCGAAGAGAATTTTTTGCCGTGATAATATCCACCGGTTTTCAGGCGTAAAATCCTATTAATATTATTATTTGAACTTTTCTCAGAAAAAATATAAACAGTTTGGCTAATAGTTGCATCAGTATTTACAAAAATATCGAAAAAAGGTGTTAATTTTTTTAGATACTGAATTCTTGCTATTGAGAGCATTTCGTCCCTGTCATCAAAATTTTGGGCACTGGGAGTGTCATATCTAAGCTTATTCTGGTAAAGGCTTAAAGTAACAATATCAGATCTGGAGAAATTAAAACTTCCTGTAAATGAAGCTGTTGCTCTCATAGCCTTATTGTTTTTTCGTCCTTCAAGATCAGACCTTTCCTCAAAAAGAAGCTGATTAACGCCTTCAAAATTTTTTGTTATGTGTTTCTCATCTCGTTCAGAATAGGAAAGTCGGAGATTTCCGTTAAAGAAATCGGAATTGTAGGTGGCAATTGATTCTAATTCCACGCGCAGCTCATTAATCTTTGTATCGAAAATTGATGTTGTATTCTCAGCCAGGCTTCTATAGCGCGTATCTCTGTCAATAGTTCTCCATAAAAATCTTCCGGTCAGATCAAGATCGATTAAATCGAAAAAACTCTTTGTTACGAGTCTGTCCTGAAGAAAATAGTCCGTCTCAATTCTGCTCTGAATGTTATTTCTAATATTAAATTCATTTGCAACTATGGTATCCGCCGCAAAATAAAAGTCTTTGCGGTTACGTGAATAATTTGCATTAATTATATTCCCGGTATTACCACTTAGCTGATTCGTTAAAATAAAATTATAATATTGCATTGAATTTTTACGCGGTGCTATATCTTCATGTCTGAACTTTAATTCCGAATATAACGTGTTGTCTGACAACAAGATATTATCAATCAGAGTTTCTGTGCCATAGAGATATCCATAATCATTTTCTTTGGTTTGCTCATTATAGCTATATCCGAAAAAAGGTGAGATGTATATTCTATTAATAGGATTATACACAGTGAAAAAAGCTGCATTAGTCTGGGATGCCTTATTAAAGTCAATCTGCCTGCTGTCTGATAAAATGTTATTGTTGGTTAAAATTCCCAGGCTAAATTTTGGAGATAATCTGTACGAAGTGGAAAGTCTGAGAAAATGTTCTTCACGGGTGCTGCTTATTCCTGCACGTGTGTAACTTGATTTGTAATTTTCATTCAGAGAAAGTCTGAATTTCCCAAATTCATTATCATATTTTAATGCTGATAAAAGGAGATAGGTATTTAGCTGTTTATTAAAGTTTGAGGTCAGGACATTTTTATCAGGATAAACTTTTATAAACTGAAGGCTGTCAACAACATTTTGTGAATATATGTTGATAGATAAAAATAATATTATGATTGCAGCTAAAGATAACTTTTTCAAAAAATCCCGCGCTGATATTTATATACAATAATAAATTTTTTCCAGCAGAATTCCGACCGTTAATTTATGGTAAAATGATATTGTTCTGAAATGCTGTTCGGAGAATCATTATTGCCGGAATATGTTACAACTCTCCAGTAATATGTAGCATTACTGAGGTAGACGGGATCGAAACTTACACTTATCGTATCGCTAATAACAGAAGAAGTAAATTTCTTAGACCAAAAATCTCCGAAAAATTTATTGTCCTGAACAATCACCTGATAACTAGCCGGTTTGCCAATTGTCTTTATCTTAAAATCAGAAAAATATTTGTGATATGAATCATTCGCTGGAAAAATTAACTCCGGCATTCCATAAACCTGGTCTGAAACTTCATCACTCTGAGGGCTTTGCAATCCGCCTTTATCAATTGCTTTAATTCTGTAATAATAATCTTTGTAAAGCTTTACATTAGTTGTATCAGAATATTCAATGTTGCTTGAATGACCAACAATTTTAGTAGAATCCGGTGTGAAGTTTTGCACAGTGTCTCTGTAAACTTTGTATTCGGCAACATCACTTTCCTGATTTTTATTCCATTCCAGGTGAACTGAAATTTTCCCTTCCCAGTTCCTGGCATTTATTAAAAGTCCAGTTGGCTTTTTAGGAGGATTTTTATTTACAGGTGTCGCAGAAACTTCAGTTGAAAGCTGGCTTTCGAGTCCCCCGTCATCAATAGCAGAAATTTTATAGTAATAAGTGTCGTTGTAAGAAAGTGAGTCATTCGCGTAGTAAAAATTTTTAGTAAATGCCAGGAAACTAAAACTGCTGCTATTTGTCTTTCGATAAATATTATAGCCGTTTAAATCCGGCTCTGAGTTCGGCTTCCATTCAATACCAACAGCACCATCCTGTGAATAATATACAGTTAATTGTGTAGGAACAGCAGGAGGTACGCCGTCGTTTGGCTGAACCGGGTTTACTTTCCTTTCACATCCGTTAAAAATAATCACAATTAAAAAAATATTTAACCAATTAAATCTCAAAAACTTCTCCGCGTTTTGGTATCTCTATATCTCTTAATCCAATTTCCTTTAATCTTTCTGCTAATTGCTGTTGCTGTTCATATTCGCCATGAACCAAAAATGTCTTTTTAAGATTAGCTGAATTTAGGCTTTTACTGTAATTAGTCAACTCATCAGAATCAGCGTGTGCACTCATTGAATGAAGCGTTACAACTTCTGCTTTTAAGTGAAATTGTTCTCCAAAAATCTTAATTAACGGTTCCTTATCAATTATTTTTCTTCCAAGAGTATTTTCCGCACAATACCCGACCATCAGAATTATGTTATTGGGATTTTCAACATTATTTCTCAAATGATGAAGAATTCTTCCTGCTTCCGCCATTCCGGAAGCGGAGATTATCATCATCGGTCCGGGTTTATCGTTCAGTGCTTTTGAATCTTCCACATCATTAATATATGTAAGCTGGTTAAATCCGAATGGATCATCATATTTATTCATGAAATCAACTGTCTCTTTATCGAAACACTCAGGATGTTCTCTGAAAATTCCTGTAACATTTTTTGAAAGCGGGCTATCAACATAAATAGGGATTCTTTTTGCAACACCGCTCTCGCAGATCTGGTGAAATTCATAAACAAGTTCCTGTGTTCTACCAACACTGAAAGCCGGAATTATAACTTTTGCATTTCTTGCAACTGCTTTATTTATCACTTCGGCAAGACTATTTTTTATTCCTTCTATCTTATCGTGATTTCTTCCTCCATATGTACTTTCTGAAATCCAGTAGTCAACTTCCGAAATTGGTTCCGGATCTTTTAATATTGGTAAATTAGGTCGCCCCAAATCTCCTGAGAATCCAAGTTTTATTACCTTTGAACCATCTTTTATTGTTAAGTGTGTAACTGCTGAACCTATAATATGTCCTGCATCCACAAATCTTATTTTTATATTATCATCAATCTGGAAATCAGTTCTATATTTTACGGGGTGAAATAATTCCAAAGCATTGTCAACATCTTCCTGTATATAAAGAGGTTCAAAAAGATTTTTACCCTGTTTTTTCCTTCTCTTATTTACAAACTCGATATCTTTTTCCTGGATATGCGCACTATCTTTCAGCATTAATTCTACAAGATCCTTTGTTGCCGGCGTGCAGTAAATTTTACCCTTAAATCCCTGTTTTACAAGATTGGGAATGTTTCCACAATGATCAATGTGAGCGTGTGATAAAATAAGGCATTCAATTTTCGCAGGGTCAAAGAATTCAAAATTCCTGTTCATTTCAAATGCTATTTTTCTTTTACCCTGATAAAGCCCGCAATCAAGCAAATAATCTTTATTATTAATTGTAAGTCTGTGCATTGAGCCGGTTACAGTTCTTGCAGCGCCAATAAATTGTAAACGCATATTGTTACCTATTATTATCTTTGTGTGTGATTAAAATAACAAAATTTATTTAATCAAGTTGTCTGTAAATTATACAGAAATAAATATTGGTGCTTTTTGTGTCGTGGAAATATTATTTAACTTCTATTTATAAATATACTTCATAGTGTAATTTCTATCCGAAAATTTGATGAGCAAAAGAAAGAAATCTGAAACATCAAAAACCCAAAAGGCAAATAAACCAGCCAATACTTTAGGGAATAAATTTTCCCGGGTAATTCATCATAAATATTTTGCTCTGTCATTTTCATTTCTCTTTTTTGTAGTAATGATAATTATAAGCTACTCCTATCACAAAATAGGGGATTATGGGGTAGAAACTGATTTTTATCAATCATATGTGCCTTTGGCCCGGGACTTACTGAATGGGGTTTTGACTATTGATAGTTTTAAAGGCCCGGTTTACCAGATTCTGCTTAGTGTTGTAGGATTCATTTTCTCCGATTTTTTCAAGGCTGGAATTTTCATCGGGGTATTTTCGGCTGCTGTTTTTATTTATTTCACATTTGAATTGTTAAGGAATTTGTACTCTGAAAAAATAGCCTTGCTAGCGATTCTTTTTATTGCCTTTAATCCAACCTTTATACAATACACGTACAGTGCAGGAACTGACATGCTTTTTGCTGCGCTTGTTATGATTTCATTTTATTACCTATTTAAAAGCGATAATCTGAATTATAAAAACCTTGTAGCTGCTTCATTTATCGGAGGCATAGCATATCTTACAAGATATAACGGAGTCTTCATATTAGGTTTTGTCCTGATTATTCTTTTTGTGAATTACTGGAATATTAACAGGCGGGAAAGAATAAAATCTTCTTCAATTTTTCTTGGAACCTTTTTCCTGACAATAGTCCCCTGGGGAATTTATTGTTTAATTAGAAAAGGAAGTTTTTTCTTCAATGAAAATTATAAAAACATAGCCTATGAACTTTACGGAAGAGGTAGAATTTCCTGGGAAACATTCTGGTATTCGCCGAACAAAGAATTTAATTCGCTGAGTGATGTAATTTCCAAAGATCCTACATTAATGCTTAAAACTATTCTTGGAAATATTTATGCTAATTTTGTGGGGGATATGGGGAAATTATTAGGATGGTATATTGGAGTTTTGGTAATCATTGGTATAGTCTTTTACATTGTTAGCGATGGTTTTGTAATAAGAAAAAACAGTGAGGATAAGAAAAAGTTATCATTTTATATGATGAGCTTTTTCTTTTTCTTTTTGCTTTCATTAATCTTTTATAGTGAAAGATTCTCCCTGTTTTTATTGCCATTCTATTTTGTAATTGTTTTTTATGAATTCTTTGAAAGATCCTTTAAAATATTAAAGAGATATTTTGAACAACACCAAATAATAAAAATTCCTGTCTTAAAATCTGCGATGAATCTGGTAATTATTCTGCTCCTGTCATCATCAGCTTATAATACGATTCAATATAATTCTGTCCTTATAAATTCAGGTCCAAAGGAAATACTGCGACTAAGAGACTGGTATTTGAAAAATATCCCGGAATCTGAAAGAGGAAATAAAATAGCTGCAAGAAAACCACAGGTGGCATATTATCTTGATATGAAATTTAATGTAATTCCAATGGCAGATAATCTGGTCCAGCTGCTGGATTATTTAAAGAAAAACAACGATGATTATTTGTTTTTCAGCTGGGTTGAGGCCGGAACGCGTCCAAAACTAGGGTATTTGCTTGATTCAGGACCCGAAGTCCCGGGTCTGGAAAAGATGGTCAGTTTTAAGGAACCCCCGGCAGTTCTGTACAGAGTGAGAAAATCTGGCAAATAAATTTTTTTCCCCTTAAACAAGCCATAATGTAGTTAGTCCCTTTAAATTGACAATATCTCTAAATTTGGATAACTTTAAATAATAAAATTAAATATTTACAGCCATGATTGAACAGTATATTCCCGTCTTTTTAGTAATCGGATTTGCGGCAATTTTTGCATCGGTAACTGTCGCTTCATCAAGAATTTTTGGACCTAAAAGGCCAAATTCTGAGAAACTTTCGACATATGAAAGTGGTATGAAGCCTGTAGGTTCCACCAACGAAAGAATCTCGGTTAAATATTACCTCGTTGGTATGTTTTTTATAATTTTTGATCTGGAAGTGATTTTCGTTTATCCCTGGGCCGTTGAATTTAAGAGTCTGTTCAGTGAATTTGGAATGCCAATCTTTATTTCGATGGTAGTTTTTTTGATTGTATTAGAGCTGGGATATTTGTACGCTTATAAGAAAGGTGGTTTTAAATGGGATTAGAAGCTAAATTAAAAGGTGATGGATTTTTAACTACAACCATAGATGCGGTAATTGAATGGTCAAGAAAAAATTCCGTATGGCCAATGCCTATGGGAATTTCGTGTTGTGCTATTGAGATGATGGCTACTGCAGATCCCAAGTATGATATGGCCAGGTTTGGTTCTGAAGTTATGCGTTTTACTCCTCGCCAGTGCGATCTTATGATTGTTGCAGGAACCGTTACTTATAAAATGTCACACGTTGTTAGAAAAATTTACGACCAGATGCCCGACCCCAAATGGGTAATTGCAATGGGAGCGTGTACATCTTCTGGTGGAATGTACAGATCTTACCCTGTAGTTCAGGGAATTGATCAGTTTTTGCCGGTTGATGTATATCTTGCCGGTTGTCCGCCAAGACCGGATAATTTATTAAATGCATTAATACAAATTCAGGAAAAAATCGGAAGAACAAAGGCAAGAGAATTTCAGGATACTCCGCTTCCTGAATTACCGATTCTCCAAAACAATTAAAATTTATGGAAACAAAAGAATTAGTTCTTACTAAATTAAAAGAAAAATTTTCCGAAATTAATTTTGATGTTTCGGAATTCAGAGATCAACTCTGTGTTTCTTTTGATAAAAAAAATATTGTAGACGTATGCAGATTCTTAAAAGAAGATTCTGAGCTTGAATTTCTTCTTTGTGAAGATATTACAGCGATTGACTGGGCTACAAGAAAAGACAGGTTTACTGTAGTTTACCATATCTTCAGTCTAAAAAATAAATTCAGATTAAGATTAAAAGCCCCACTTTCCGGGAGCGATGAATCAGACTGGAACATAGATTCTGTCACATCAATATGGAAAACATCTAACTGGCAGGAAAGAGAAACATATGATATGTATGGTATAAAATTCAATAACCATCCGGATCCTAGAAGAATGTATATGCCGGAAGAATTTGAATATCATCCGTTAAGAAAAGATTTTCCACTAATGGGAATCCCGGGTTCTCTGCCACTTCCAAAGAAATAAAAAATTATGGAAAAATTAAAAAAAGAAGACGTTCATCCTAAAATTTTAGATACTCTCCTTGGTGCCGATAGTGATATAACTGTTGAAGACGCCCTTGAAAATGAAATGATTCTGAATATGGGACCGCAGCACCCCGCAACTCATGGTGTGTTGAGGGTTCTTTTAAGACTTGATGGAGAGACTGTAATTGCATCGGTTCCGGAACTGGGCTATCTACATCGCGGCTATGAAAAAATGGCCGAAAACATGTCTTACTACGAATTCATTCCTCATACTGACAGGCTTGATTACCTTTCACCAATGGCAAACAATGTTGGCTGGGTACTGGCAGTAGAAAAACTAGCTGGAATTGAAGCGCCTCCGAGAGCACAGTACATAAGGATGATGGTTGCGGAATTGGCGAGAATAGCCTCACACCTTGTTGCTATAGGTTCGCTGGCTATGGATGTCGGCGCGCTTACTGTTTTTCTCTGGACACTCAGAGAAAGAGAAAAAATAATGGATATCTGGGATGTACTCTGCGGAGCAAGATTTACCAACAGCTATACCAGGATAGGCGGAGTTGCAAATGATGCTCAGCCGGAAGTGTTAAAACAAATAAGAGAGTTTATTGATCAATATTTGCCTAATCTTGATGAATGTGAAAGATTAATAAACAGCAACAGGATTTTTGTTGAGAGGCTTGATGGTGTTGGTGTCATTTCCAAAGACGATGCACTAGATCTTGGAATGACGGGGCCTAGTTTAAGAGGTAGCGGTGTTGAGTATGACATTCGCAGAATGCAGCCCTACATGTTTTATAATGACATGGATTTTAAAGTAGTTACCTTTTCAGAAGGTGATTGCCTTGCGCGTTATTTTGTGCGTGCAGATGAAACAAGGGAAAGTATAAAAATTATCAGGCAGATACTGGATGGAATGCCGAAGGGTGATATTCTGTTAAATCAGCCTAAAAAAGTCCTTCCGAAGAAAACTGAGATTTATTCGAGAATGGAAGAACTTATTCAGGATTTTATGATTGTTAATTTTGGAATTAATCCACCTGAAGGAGATATCTATCATGCGATCGAAGGTTCAAAAGGCGAACTTGGATTTTATTTTGTCAGCAAGGGCGAAGGAAAACCCTGGAAATGTAAAATTCGCTCTCCTTCGTTCATCAACATTCAGTCAATCCCGCACCTTATAAAAGGTCATATGATTTCTGACGTGGTAGCCATAATTGGTAGCATTGATCCGATTATGGGTGAGGCTGATAAATAGAGAATAAGATTAAGACAAAGAGTGAGATCAAGACAATATTTCTGATCTAAAAATTTACTGGAAAAGGAAATGGAATTTAAATTTTCTGAAGAAAATCTGAAAAAAATAGAAGAGATTGTTAAAAAATACCCTGTTAAAAAACCGGCTGTAATGCCTACACTTTATCTCGCACAGGAACAGAATGGATGGATAAGCGGGGAAGTTATGCAGGAAGTAGCACGAGTGCTCGATATGCATCCGGAAGAAGTTCTTGGCGTTGTTACATTTTACACAATGTACTACCAGAAGCCGATGGGAAAATATCACATCCAGGTTTGTACAAATGTTTCCTGTATGTTACGCGGCGGTTATGAAATTTATGACCAGGTAAAATCCAAACTTGGACTTGGGCATATGGAAGTTTCCGACGATGAATTATTTTCAGTTGAAGAAGTAGAATGTATGGGCTCTTGTGGAACAGCTCCAATGATAGCTGTGAACGAAGATTATTACGAAAATCTTTCCAAAGAAAAAGTTGAAGAAATTTTAGAATCCTTAAAGAAGAACTAAATGGAAAAAATTGTATTACCAGATATAAAAGATCTGCATTTAATTGATGTTTACGAAAAAAATGGTGGTTTCACTGCTATTAAAAAAGCATTAGGTATGTCACCTGATGATATAATCGATCAGGTTAAAAAATCCGGATTAAGGGGCAGAGGCGGAGCAGCTTTTTCAGCGGGGTTGAAATGGAGCTTTATGCCTAAAAGCACGGATAAACCTAAATATCTTTGTGTAAATGGAGATGAAAGTGAACCCGGATCTTTTAAAGACAGACAGGTCTTTGAATATAATCCTCACCAGCTGATAGAAGGAATTCTGATTACAAGTTATGCCATTGGTGTTAAGACAGCATACGTTTATATACGCGGCGAATATCACAAATGGATAAAACTTTTACAGAAGGCAATTGATGATGCCTATGCAAAAGGATTTATCGGTGAAAGAATGAAAGAAACTTTCGGAACAGATTTCTTCTGTGATATTTATATTCACAAAGGCGCCGGCGCATATATATGCGGAGAAGAATCTTCATTGATGAACTCCCTGGAAGGGAAGAGAGGATACCCTAGAGTTAAACCTCCTTTCCCGGCTCAGTTTGGTTTATGGGGATGTCCTACAACAATCAATAATGTTGAAACACTGGCAAACGTACCGGCAATTGTAAACAAGGGCTGGGAATGGTATTCTAAAATTGGTGAACCCAAACACCCGGGAACAATTCTTTTTGGAGTAAGCGGACACGTAAATAAACCCGGCGTATATGAATTACCCTCAGGTACACTGTTAACAGATATAATTTATAATTATGCCGGTGGCGTTCCGGGAGATAAAAAAATTCTGTGTGTTATTCCCGGTGGATCATCAATGCCTCCACTTAGAGGCGACCAGCTTGAAGGCGTAAAGATGGATGCTGAATCTCTCAAAGAAGTTGGCTCATCCATTGGTACAGGCGGTATTATGGTGATGGATGAGGATACTGATCTTGTGAAGGTGCTGGCAAGGATTTCTAAATTCTACCATCACGAAAGTTGTGGACAATGTACTCCTTGTCGTGAAGGAACAGGCTGGCTTGAAAAAGTTTTGAACAGAATTTTAAAAGGTGAAGGATCAACCAAAGATCTGGATCTTTTAATTTCTATTGCAAATAATATTGAAGGCAATACAATCTGTGCTCTCGGAGAAGCAGCTGCCTGGCCGGTAAGGTTTATGGTAACGAGATTTAGAGATTATTTTGAAAAGAGGGTTAGTAAAGAAGTAGTGCTTCCAGTTGCCAACAAGGTTCATTCTATGAGGCACACAGTAAATCCCATAGCTGATATTAAAGAATAAAAAAAATCCTCTTCGAAAGAAGAGGATTTCTAATTTTAAGACGAAAATAAACTTATTCAGTTGGCCTCGATCCAAGCTCCCTGTCAAGCATAAATAACGCTCCCTGGTTATCACCAATAAATTTTATCTTTTCTAGAATTTTAAGTGCCGTAGCTTCTTCCTCAACCTGTTCGCTAACAAACCATTGAAGAAAATTATGGGTAGCGTGATCTTTTTCTGAAATTGCAAGATCTACAATTTCATAAATTGATTCAGTTACCTTCTTTTCGTGTTTATAGGTATCCTGAAAGACGTCCAGTGAAGATTTCCATGTCTTTTTAGGAGCTTCAATATTTTGTAAATCAACTTTTGCGTTTGCCTGTAGAATGTAGTCGTAAAATTTAAGCGCGTGTGTTTTTTCTTCTTCAGCCTGGAATCTCATCCAACTTGAAAACCCATTCAGATTTAGTGAATCGAAATAGGCAGACATCGAAAGGTAAAGGTAAAACGCGTAGAGTTCCTGATTTAGTTGTAAATTTAAAGATTTTTCCATTTTCTCTTTTATCATGATTAGCCCTTTGTTTTTGAGTTTTGTATAGTTAGTAATACCTTTGGAAGCACAAAATACAATTAAAAAAACTCCATTTCCAATTTTTGTTAGCTAAAAGTACTGAAAGAGGTGCTGAAATAGGGAAATAAAATAAATAAATATACAGGGATTATAATAACCAAAAGTAGGTGTTTTCATCAATATTGGTCAAAAAAGCCTTGTTTATTTAATAATTCTAAGCAAAAACGATTAAAACCTCTACTTTTCTTAATACTCTTTTTACAATAATTACGAAATTCTCATTTTATACTCATTTCTTTCCTTTAATTTCACAGCGCAAATATTTATATTTGCGAACCTAAAAATCAAAAAAAAGAGTAATATGAACCTAAAAACCCTAAACGAGCCTCAAAAAAAAGCAGTAGAATTCGAAAAAGGTCCTTCTATGATTGTAGCCGGGGCAGGTTCCGGTAAAACAAAAGTTTTGACCTATAAAGTTGCATACCTATTGTCAAAAAAATATAAACCAGATAACATTCTTGCTTTGACATTTACAAACAAAGCCGCAAATGAGATGAAAAGCAGGATCAGGGAGTTGGTTGGAGCAAAAGCTGATCAAATCTGGATGGGTACTTTCCACTCGATTTTTGCCAGGATTTTGAGGATAGAAGCAAAGAGTATTAATTATAAAAATAATTTTTCTATTTATGACGCCGAAGATTCTTTATCGCTTGTTCAGAATATTATTTCCAATCTGAATATTGATATTGAAGGAGTGACAGCAAATTCAATAAAACATAAAATCAGTTATATGAAGAATCAAATGGTTATGCCAGCTGAGTACAGGAAAAAGCATACTGATTCTTTTGTAGAAGAAAAAATTGCAGATGTTTACGATGAATATCAAAAACGTCTTGTAGAAAACAATGCAATGGATTTTGAAGATCTTTTATTGAAACCAATTGAATTATTTAATAAGAATTCAAAAGTATTACAAAAATATAAAAAGAAATTTACCTACATACTGGTTGATGAGTTTCAGGATACTAATAAGGCACAATATGAATTATTGAAAACTCTGACAAATAAAGATGGTAAAATTTGTGTAGTTGGAGATGATGCCCAGAGTATTTATAGCTGGCGCGGTGCGAACATTGGTAACATGCTGGATTATAAGAAAGATTTTCCTAAACATAAAATATTTAAACTTGAACAAAATTACAGATCTACAAAAACAATATTAATGGCCGCTGATTCAGTTATTAAAAATAACGGCGGACAGATTAAAAAGACTTTGTGGACTGAAAACAATGACGGCGATCTGCTAACATTAATAAAATGTGCTGACGAAAAAGATGAAGCATTTCAGATTGCAAAGCATATTAAGCAGGAAATATCTAAGAAAAAATTATCGCTTAAAGATTTCGCTATCCTTTACAGAACTAATGCACAATCAAGAGCACTTGAAGATATTTTCAGAAGAGAAAAAATTCCTTACAAAATAATTGGTGGTATTGAATTCTATAGAAGAAAAGAAGTTAAGGATATTCTAGCCTACCTGAGAGTTCTTTCAAACCAGCAGGATGAGGAAAGCTTATTAAGAATAATGAACTTCCCACAACGCGGGATAGGGAATACCACAATTAAAAGAATGATCGCTTTTGCCAGGAAACTTGATCTAACATTATTTGAAACGATGGCAAGGGTTTTTGAAGTAATAGATATTAAGGAAAGAATTCAAAAAAACGTTAAAGGGTTCAAATTACTTCTTGATAAATACATTGATCTGAAAGATAAACTTTCTGTTGGCGAACTTTCAAGAGCACTTGTAGATGAGCTCGGTGTATTACGAATGTTCAAGGAAGAACGTACACCTGAATCTATGGCAAGATGGGAAAATATTAATGAGCTTTTATCAGCATTAAGTGAATTTTCAAGTTCTAATAAAGATGCGAAGCTTGAGCAATATCTTGAAGATGTTTCTCTTGTTTCCGGTGTTGACATGTACGAGGAAGAAAAAAACAGCGTAACATTGCTTACAATTCATAGTTCAAAAGGACTTGAATTCCCTGTTGTATTTATTTCAGGCTGTGAAGAAGATATTTTTCCTTTATCAAACAGGTTTAGCACAGAGGCAACACTGGAAGAGGAAAGGAGACTCTTCTATGTAGCAGTAACAAGAGCGCAGCAAAAAGTTTATATGTCCCACGCCCGATCAAGATACCGGTTTGGTGAAGTTGCCTATCAGAGCAGATCCAGATTTATAGAAGAAATGAATAAAAAAGCATATACTGAAGTAAACGGGGGCATAGGCAGAAAATCTTCTCAGAGAAAATCCAAAAAGGAAGTTTATTACGAATACTTCAAGAAGATGGAGTATGAAGATTTTAATCAGGATAATAAAGGATTACGTCCGGGGGCAAGAGTAATGCACGATAAATTTGGATTAGGAAAAGTTACTGATGTTTCTGGTGTTGGAGATATGCAGAAGGCTACTGTGCATTTTGAAGGAAATAACGTAAAACAGTTGATGCTTAAATTTGCAAAACTTAAAGTGCTTTAATTTAGTTATTTGACTATAATGAATATAGGAGTTGGAAATGTCGTTGGCCCCTAAAAAGCTGGGAATATTGGTAGGCGGTGGACCCGCACCGGGAATTAATAGTGTTATAAGTGCGGCCACAATCAGGGCTTCACTTGAAGGTGTTGAAGTTCTTGGAATAAAAGATGGCTTCAGATGGATAATGGAAGGGGACATTACTCATGTTAAAGAGTTAACAATTCAGAATGTAAGCAGAATACATTTCAGAGGTGGATCTTATATTGGGATTGCAAGAAATAATCCAACTAAAGATAAAAAGGATCTTGAAAATACTGTTTCTTCATTGTTAAGATTAAATGTTGACAAACTAATCACAATTGGCGGTGACGATACAGCTTTTAGTGCATTAAAACTAGAAGAAGTTGCTGACGGAAGAATAAAAGTAGTTCACGTTCCCAAAACAATTGATAATGATCTTGATTTGCCCCACGGTATTCCTACTTTCGGATTTCAGACTGCACGACACATTGGAGTAGAGATTGTAAAAAATCTGATGGTTGATGCTCAAACTACCTCCCGGTGGTATTTTGTTATATCCATGGGAAGAAAGGCAGGCCATCTTGCACTTGGAATAGGGAAGTCTGCTGGCGCAACACTTACAGTAATTCCGGAAGAATTTCCAGGAGATACAATTAAACTTTCTCACATTGTTGATCTGCTGGTTGGTGCAATTGTAAAACGGCTAAGTTATGGTAGAACTGATGGTGTAGCAATTCTTGCAGAGGGACTGGTAGAACATCTTGACATTGAAGATTTGGAATCACTTGTGGATATTGAAAGAGACGCACACGATAACATCAGGATTGCTGAAATAAATTTTGGTGAGATCTTAAAAAATAAAGTTCAGGAAAGGCTGAAAGAATTAGGAAATAAAATAACAATTGTGGCAAAAAATATAGGTTATGAACTTAGATGTGCCGATCCCATTCCATTTGATATGGAATATACAAGGGACCTTGGATTTGCTGCAACCCAGTTTATTTTGAATGGCGGTAACGGCGCGATGGTATCAATTCAGAACGGACATTTTGTACCACTTTATTTTAAAGATATTATTGATCCTGAAACTCAAAAAACTAAAGTGAGACTGGTCGATCCAAGTTCTGAATATTTCTATATCGCCCGCAGATATATGCTTAGGCTGAATCAGGCAGATTTTGATGATCCGACTGAACTTGCAAAATATGCTGTAACCTGTGGAATCTCGCCGGAGGATTTTAAAAAGCAATTTTATTATCTCCTGGAAAATGATTTGTTGTATCAGAATTTGAAAGATGGAAAAATCAAATTGGCTGCTCCGGATTCAAATACTGCACACCAGTTAAGCGGGAATAAAAATTACAAAGATGATAATGTTAATGGAATGTTCTAGAATTAATTTTGGAAAGAATAAAAGAGATGAGCCGCAAAGACTCATCTCTTTTTTTTGCTATTTTTTTTCTGACTTAATAACTTTAATAAAGCAGTACACAGTTAAAGTTGAAACGCTTCCCCAGGCGAGAATCAGAAAAATTAAACCAGCTGTTGTAAGTCCCATAAATTCCTCTTAAAATTATTTTAATCTTTTTCAATTTTCATATCTTCTTCAGTCTTATGGTTTGACCATGCTTTCTTTACCATAAAAAGAAGTCCTATAAATATTGCAGCCATAAGTCCTCTTGAACCCCAGTAATAAGGTCTGTTTGCAGGATCAACTCCGTTGAGCAGGAACGTTGGTATTGCTGTTTGAACAGTCCACCAAATCATAAGTATAAATAGTACTACAGGAGTGACAAATTTCATTATATAAAAGAATATACGGGGAATTTGAAAATCGCCACCAGCGTTCATCTCTGCCCAGGCCTTATCAGCACCGAAAACCCACATAAATAATACTGTTTCAACAAGAGCAAACACAACCAGTCCAAATGTACCGGCCCAATAATCCATCTCATTCATAAATCCGTATCGCTGGAAGAATACAACAAATTGTACAGCAATCATTACAACTAATGCAATTGATAGCACCGCCTTTTTACGGCTCATTCCAAATTCATCTTCCAGGAATGCTATTACTGGTTGTCCCATTGCAACTGAGGATGTTATACCTGCGAAGAATAAAAGAAGGAACCACATAAATCCTAAATATTGACCAAGCGGTATTTTCTGGAAAATCAATGACATTGAAACAAAGCCAAGATCATAAGCACCGGCTCTGGCAAATTCCTGTGTTGCGTGAAGTCCGAAATAAGCTACACCAACAGGTATTGCAATTGCTGCACCAAGTACCACTTCAGCAAATCCGTTAGTTGAAGCAGTAGTAAGTCCCGAGAGTGCAATATCATCTTTGGGTTTTAAATAGCTCGCATAGGCATGAATCGTACCCATTCCGACTGAAAGTGTAAAAAATATCTGCCCCGCCGCGGCAAGCCAGATAGATGGGTCGCTTAATAGACTGAAATTTGGATTCCATATAAATCCAAATCCATTCCAGACAGAATTCTGGGGAACTGAAGGATCGGGTGTGCCTAAGAACATAATTCTAATTGCCAGCACTGTTGCGAAAACTAATAAAAGGGGGAGGGCTATTTTCGCAAGTTTTTCAATTCCTTTAGAAATTCCTTTATAAAGCACCCAGAAATTTAATGTGAAAGTAATAAGCATTAAAATATATGCCGGCCACATCGTAGCAAAATGGTCCCCGATTGCACGTCCCTGATAGCTATAAAGGAAACTACGCATTGTTTCCGCGGTAGTTTCATTAAAATAAAGTTTTGTAATTGAAAAGAAACTAAAGCCAAGAGTCCAGGATTCTACATAAGTATAATAAATGAGTATGCACATCGACATAAACAGGCCGAGTGTACCAAAGTATTTTGCCAGTTTATTATTCCATATAACATCAAACATACCCGGTGCACTACCGTGATTATATCTGCCACCATATCTGCCGATGCCCCATTCAATCCACATTAATGGTATACCGAGAATCAAAAAGAAAATGAAGTAAGGGATCATAAAAGCGCCGCCGCCATTTTGAGCAGCCTGAACCGGGAATCTGAGAAAATTACCTAATCCAACAGCATTGCCGGCAACAGCCAGAATTAGTCCAATTTTACTTCCCCATTGTTCTCTTTCACCATTTTGCGACATCCTTCCTCCGCTTTGATAAAATGATAGAATATTTACTTTAAATTTGAAACAAAAATTTAATATTGCAACTTTGCCTTATAATATCAACTAAAAAGTTAAGAAATCATACGGATTTTTAGATTTAATTATTAAATTGGAATTCATCCTTTTGCAGAATTATCTTATTCCTTTTAATCCATCAACTCTAATCAGGTTCGCATTACCAAAATCTGAATCAGTCACAATAAAGATATATAATATTATTGTCCAGGGAGCTAAGACTCTCGTTAACGATCAGAAGCCTGCCGGAACATATTCACTAAGGTGGAACAGTGACAATCATTTCGGACAGCAAGTATCCAAAGGTACCTGTCTTTACAGGGTAGTAGCCTGAGAATATATTCAGACCAAGAAGATGATCCTTTTAAACAATTTTCAAAATTCTTCTAAAAAAAGCTATGCTGACACAGCGTAGCCTTTTAGCCAGGTGATATACTTAATTCCCGAGGCAATATCATGTCATTCGAATATTTTTGTTTCGAACGTACTAAAATGATATTTTAATAGCGTAATTTTATCAAAAAAATACGTCATTATACCAGATTTTGATTTTTTACACGTTTTGAGATGGTATAAAAATTGTCCAAATTTGAAAGAATAATCATAAATTAATTGGAATATTTGAATTTTCCAAAATATACAATTCAGTAGCTTTTCAAGAATCAGAAATAAATTGTTATAAAAAGCGAATAACAGAGGTACCCGGTAATGTCAGAGACTCACGAAAAAAGAAGGCCCGTTTTAGTATTTGTACTTACAATTATAATGTTATTAGGCTTATCATACCTGCCGTCTGATTTTAATATCCTGGGATATAATATTAGGCCGGTGGATTTGTTAATGGACATCAAGCCGGATTCTCTACTGGATTATTCTTCAATTCAGCAAAAAACTAATGTATCACCTTCTAAAGTAAATCTAAATAGTAAAGCAGCTGTAAGTCCGGGCATAAACAAATCAGCTTTGTATTCCTCGCTATCATTAAACCTGCCGTACGATTTTTTCATATTACTTAATAAAAAATTAGAAGCCCCGGCAAAGTCTTTTCAGAACGGACCACAAATTAGAGATATTCCTATCTCGGGCAATGTGGCACAAATGAGTTATTTTTATAATTCGGTTAAAAATTCTAGCGGCACCAAGATTAGAATAGCACATTACGGTGATTCTGGGATTGAAGGAGACCTGATTACGGCAGATATCCGGAAGGACCTCCAGAAACAATTCGGTGGCAACGGCGTTGGTATGCTCGCTATTACCTCACAGGATATTATGTTCAGATCCACTACACGACAGACTTTTTCGGATAACTGGTCTACATACAACGTAGTTGTAGGAAATCCAAAACATCTGCCGCTTGGAATGAACGGTTTTGTTTCGGTTCCTAATGGTTCCGCCTGGGTTAAATATGAGACTAAAGATACATACCCTGATTCAAAATCTTTCAGTACAATTCGTATATTTTATACAAATGCAAAAAGTTCTGCTATCAAGTATTCATTTAATAACGGCATTGAACAAACTGCAATGCTTACACCTGGAGGTGATGTCAAAGAACTTACTCTTGATGCGCCAGATAATTCGAGGTCTTTTAAACTCATTACAACTATGGCGAACCAGGCAGAGTTTTTCGGAGTAAGTCTTGAAGATGGTAACGGCCTGTATGTAGATAATTTTCCATGGAGAGGTAACACAGGGATTTCATTCAGGGATTTGCCACCTGCAACACTAAAGGATTTTGACAAGCTGTGTAATTACAAACTTGTAATACTCGGATTCGGCGGAAACGTCGCTTCCCCGATCGCTAAAGATTATGACTGGTATGAGAAGGAAATGATCAGAAATATTAACCATATGAAGAGCATTTTTCCGAATACGAGTTTTTTGTTACTTGGGGCAGGGGACAAGAGCATTAAACGCGGCTCCAGGTTTGTAACTGACCCGGGCATACCATTGTTAATAAAATCACAGCAGAGAATTGCCGAAAAAACAGGCATAGCCTTCTGGAATGCATTTGAGGCAATGGGGGGTATGAATTCTATGGAAAAGTGGGTGTATGCTAATCCACCGCTAGCTCTTAGAGATTATACCCACGTTACTGCTCAGGGAGCAAGTAAAATAGGTGAAATGATAGCAAATGCAATTTTAAGCGGTTACAGAAAATTCAGATAAACAGGAGAATCAATGATCTCAGACAAACTTAAAAAAATAATACTCGATGTTATTGAATTAGACGATTTTGACATGAAAGATGAAACTACAGCTGACCAGGTACCCGGTTGGGATTCATTAAACCACATTAATGTTATCCTGGCTATTGAAAAAGGATATAATCTCAAATTTAAAGGCATTGAAATTCTGAAAATTAAAAACATCGGTGAACTTCAGCAACTTATAGATTCTAAATTGTAGCAAGTTAATTTTCCCGAGATATGTATTTATTCAAAATTCTTTTATTATAGAAAGAAATTTATGTGTATCGTAAATCAAATATTTAGTAATACGGAGTTCTGGAATAAATGTTTTCAAGTTTAGATTTTAATAAACTATTCAATTTATTTCAATATACACCTCATGACCCACTGCTTTTTGGTTCCAGCCTTTTTCTATTTTTATTTACAGGCCTGTTGTTTATATATAATTACCTGGCAAAAAATAAAAAATTAAAAATTTTCACTCTTATTCTTTTCTCACTTTTCTTTTATTATAAAGCCGCTGGATATTTCTTCTTATTACTCGTAATAATGGCACTCTTAAATTTTTATTCGGGAAAATTAATTCACGAAATAAAATTAGACGGGAAAAGAAAACTAATTTTTATCCTTTCCCTTATAATAAACCTTGGCTTATTAGGATATTTTAAGTACACAAACTTTTTCATACAAATTGTTAATGACTTGAGTAAAGGAATTATCCAGCCGCTCGATATATTTCTACCTATAGGTATTTCGTTTTATACATTTAAGGCACTTAGTTATGTAATTGAAATTTATATGGGAATGTATGAACCTGTGAAAAGCCTAAGGGATTTTACTCTTTATATGTTTTTCTTTCCCAATATATTACAAGGGCCAATTGACCGTGCCTCAAATTTTCTTCCTCAGCTTGATGAAGAAATTATTGTTACTAAAGCAGATATTGGTAAAGCCTTATTTCTCATTATGTCAGGTCTATTTAAAAAGACGGTTATAGCAGATTATATTGGTCTGAATTTCGTAGATCGTGTTTATGGAAGTCCGCTTAGGTTTACAGGCGTAGAAAATTTGCTTGCTGTTTACGGGTACTCGTTACAAATTTATTGCGACTTCTCCGGCTATACTGATATGGCTTTGGGAATTGGACTGCTGCTTGGTTTTAATCTAATGGAAAACTTTAATCAGCCCTTTAAGGCTTCCAGCGTTGCTGATTATTGGAGAAGGTGGCACATTTCTCTTTCAACCTGGCTGCTTGATTATTTATTTAAGCCCCTACAAATGAAATTTAGGAATTATAGAATTTATGGTACAGCATTAGCAGTTTTTATTACTTTTTTTGTAGTCGGACTCTGGCATGGTGCAAGCTGGACTTTCGTGGTTTTTGGACTTCTTCACAGTACATATATTGTCTTTTCAATATTCACTCAAAAAGCACGTGATTTATTCTTTAAAAAGATTAGAATAAAAGACACTAAGTTTCATAGATTTTTGAAAGTTCTTTTTACTTTCCATTTATTAACATTTACCGGGATTCTTTTCAGAGCAGAAAATTTGAAGAAAGCAACAGATATGGTTAGCCAGATATTCAGCTTTTTCAAAGAAGGAGTATTTCTTCAATTTGTAAAAGGTTACCCTGAAGTTGTAAGCTTAATTTTATTAGGATACATCTTACATTTTCTGCCAAGATCATGGGAACCGAAAATTCAGGAAAAAATTGCAAATCTTCCTGTCTATGGGCAGGCATTTCTTTTAGTCTTTGTGATATGGGTTGTTATACAGGTAAAATCTGCCGCACTTCAGCCCTTCCTGTATTTCAATTACTAAGTTTGCGACTTAAAAATTAATTAAGTCTTTTTTCCATCAAAATGTTCGTATCAGAAGGTAGAATATCCAAAATTTCCTTGTTCTCTGATGAGCGTTCAGCAACTATTTCAAAGCCGGATTTTATATAAGATCGAAATGCATTTTCGTTTGTCTTAGCCAATATTATCTGGACTACCTGTGTTGGTGCCTTATCTTTTAGATTCTCAATATGCTTTTGAATTAAAAAACTACTTATCCCTTTTCCCCTGAATTTATCATCAACGTAAACATTTTCAATTTGTATTGCCCCTATGGTACGTGTAAATACCACCTCTGTGGCAATTTTCAAAAAACGCTGTGAATCTGTGAAATTATCATGATCGATAAAATCTATCAAAAGATTTGCCATAATTATTGAACTCGAAAGTCCTGTTTCTCCTTCGATCCATGAACAACAGGCTCCCGCATAATTACCATCGATTAATGCTATAAGGAAATTTGAAATGGAGTATTGTTGACCGGGGATATTTTCCTTTAGTGCATTACCTATTATTGTTCTGACTTCAGCCTCTGAAAGAGGAAAAATCCTCGTGTAGCTTAACTTGTCGGTCCCGCTTTTTTCAGATTCGATAATGGCTGTGAGCACAAATTCAATATCACTTATATCTGCCTGCCTGATTTTAATATTATTTTGCATTTGAATCCAGCGTTTTTAAAAGCTGTTTCCTATCTACCTTTCCGTTTATATTCAGAGGGAAATTACTAATTTTTGATACTGAAGCGGGGAGCATATAATCAGGAATTTTATTTTTAAGGTATTCCATTAGTGTAGTAATATCTTCCTGATAATTCTCGAGGAAAAGATGTATCTGCATAGTGCCTGTTTTATTTTGAAAAGCAACAGCAGCAACATTACTTAATTTTGTATACTCTCTTACGTGGAATTCTATTTCTCCCAGCTCAATTCTAAATCCCTGAATCTTTATCTGGCTGTCATTTCTACCACAGAACATAAGATCATTATTATCATCAAAAAAAGCTAGATCTCCTGATTTGTAAAATGTCTTATTTTTTCCTTTGTATTTTATTTTAAAAAAAGTTTCTTTATTCCTTTCCGGATCCTTCCAGTAGCCGGGTGTCAGTTGTTTCCCGGATAGACAGAGCTCACCTTTTTCACCATTTGCTAATAGTTGAAGATTATCATCAACAACAATTGCTTCCACATTCTTCATAGGAACACCAAGAGAAACACTTCCATTGAAACTCCTGGAGTTGGAAAAGTCTTTATCAAAAATTACATAAGTACAAAAAACTGTAGCTTCTGTTGGACCGTATGTATTTATTATTTTGCCATTCGGCATACAATCTGACCATTCCTTTGCAAGATCGGAATAAAGAGCTTCACCACAGAATAGTGAATATTTTAGTTTATCAAGCTTTATTTCTTCAAAATAAGGGCGTAAATAAGCTAAAACAGAGGGAACGAGAGATGCAAAGGTAATTTCATTTTCTTCTAAGGAGATATAAACATTTGCGTAACGAACTCCGCTTATAGGTATTGTATAAACGCAGGCACCGAGACACAAAGGCGCAACATAACAAAATACAGAGAAATCGAATGTAAGTTCAAACATTTGAAGGAATCTGTCATTCCCGTCAAGTTCAAGGTTGAAATTCATAAAAGAGTCTATGAATGCGTTAAGGTTGCCGCGCGTAATTGGAATACCTTTTGGTTCGCCTGTTGTACCGGATGTGAACAGCAGATAAGCTATTTCGTTATCACTTATTGTAGGCGGTGTAAGGTAAATTTTAGCTTTGGGGAGTTGCCTGGTATCAGTTAATCTTAAATTATCAAGTGATGATAATTTTGTAATGTTATCATCTATCTTACTTGTGAGTACAGTTTTAATGCCTGTGCTATCAATTATTTTTTTATTTCGTGAAATAGGATTTTTGGGATTTATTGGTACATAACCGTAACCAGCATATAAAACGGCAAAAAGTGAACTATATGTATCAATGTCCGATAAATCGTGAGCAAGTACACCAATAAGTTTTTCACCCGGTTCACAATTATTTTCAAGATAATATCTGATTGTAGAAACACGTTCTGCAAAATCCTGGTAAGTAAAATATTCACCGTCAATAAAAAAGGAATTATTGTCCGGGAATTTTTTATGAGAGTATCTGATCCTTTCAAGAATATTTTCTGGTTTTGATATTGAAATAAGTAGTGCTCTTCGGTCAATTTTTCCATTAACGTTAAAAGGGAAAGAGGGGAGGTTTGTAAATGTTGAAGGCACCATATAATTGGGTAATTTAGACTTAAGGTAATTCTCAATTTCAGTTAAGTCACCTGAAAAATTTTCTAAAAACAAGTGTATTTGTGTAGTGCCAGAGACGTTTTGAGCAGCTACTGCAGCGACATTTTCGCCTTTCAGAAATTCTCTTGTATAATGTTCAATTTCACTTAATTCAACTCTAAATCCCTGTACCTTAACCTGGTGATCAATTCTTCCGCAAAACATAAAATCACCATCTTCATCAATGAATGCAAGGTCTCCTGTCCGGTAAAACTTTATTTTCTGTCCATTAATTTTCTTAGTAAAAAATGCTTCCTTATTTTTCTCCGCATTTTTCCAGTACCCGGGGGTTAATTGTCCGCCAGTGAGACAAAGTTCTCCTTTTTCGCCGGGTTTTACTTCTTTATTATTTTCATCGACTATGATGGCAGCCATATTTTGCATCGGTTTACCGATGCAGACAATACCGTTAAAATTTTTATGGTTTTGTAATGTCCAGTCATAAGTAAGACAATAGATTGTTGCTTCTGTTGGGCCATAGACATTTTGTATCCTGGCGTTTGGGATGCATTCTGCCCACTCCAATATTATATCATCATAAAGAGCTTCACCACAAAACATTGACCAGCGAAGTTTTTCAAGTTTAATTTCCTTAAAGTATGGTCTTAGGTAGGTAATGATTGATGGTACCATTAATGCAAAAGTTAATTCCTGTTCCTCGAGCAAACTGTAAACATACGAATATTTTATACCCCCGGGTGGAACCGTATAAACAGAAGCACCTTCACAAAGTGGTGTAATATAGGAAGTTACAGAGAGGTCAAATGTCAAATCGAACATCTGAAGGCAACGATCATCAGGTGTTAATTTATAGCCGAGGGAATAAAATGCGCCCACATATGATTTCAAATTTGCTCTGCTTATCGGTACACCTTTGGGCACACCTGTGCTGCCCGATGTAAAAAGCAGATAAGCATTTTCTGAATCCGGAACATCAGGTAATGTTAAAGGGATGTTACAATCGCTTAATTCAGAAGTATTAATTACTGTAACATTAGGAACAACTGATAAAAATTTTACGTTATCATTTACATTGCTGGATAAAATAATATTTACTTCTGATTTTTCTAAAATTACTTTATTTCTGTCAATTGGGTATTCAGGATTTATTGGCACAAATCCATTCCCTGAAAATAAAATTCCCAGGATTGTTGCATAAGTATTTATATCATCATAGGTAGTTACCCCGATAAGTCTTGTTTTACTTTCGGGTGATTCATCAATCTTATTTTTAATATTTGATACAAGTTGTTCTAACTCAGAATACTTATAATATTTATTCTTAATAAAAAACGCATTCCTATCGGGATAATTCTTAAATGAATTCAGTATTTTATCAAGCATTCAGAAAGTTCTCCACATTTTTTAAAATAAGTCTGATGTAATTAAAGATTAAGCCTGTACTTATTATAATTTTCCTGAAGTTTTTCCGGGCTCATGTCCATCATAATTCTTCTTTTGTGCGCAAATATATTGAGTATTTCAGGATCCTCAACTCCTTTTTCCAGAACCGGCTTAAACCCAAGCTTCATACACTCATTATATGTATTGCAATTATCTTTGAAGAAAATTGCCTGGATCATAGTGGCTCCGGGATTCCGGTCAAATGTTCTCTTCATAATCTCCAGAACGGTTTGTGTATGTAGTCCGCGCCTTCTCAATTCAGGTACTGTATAAGCATGTTCCATCTGTACCTTTCCACTTTCTCTTTTTATACTTAGAGCTTTTACAAATTTTGCTGTTTTTAAATCAAGTGCGAATTTTTCTTTTGGAATATATTCCATCATCATAGATGTTTTTATTACACTGCTTGCCGTTCCTGTTTTCCCTTCAAACCAGGCCCCCTGTGCACAAACCGGTCTCCCGTCTAATTCTGCAATTAAGTAATTTGAAAGCCAAAAATCATAATCAGGTATATCTTCCAACAATATTTTTCTTAAAATATCCCTCCATTCCTGTTCGCTTAGATTAAATATTCTACAGGTGTTTATAGTTTGTGTTCCACTCTTTTCTGCTTCAATTATACAATCAATTACAAAATCGACATCATCTGGAGTAGCAAATTTAAATTTTAATTGCTTTACGATATCATCCATTGTTCATCCTGTTTTTAGTTTGTTTAAAAATAAAAATTATTACCAGATTTACTCAATAATAGTAATATGCGCAGGCCTGGGATACTTATTTGTTAAATCGAAGTAAAAGATATTTCCTTTTTCAAAATATTCAAAATTGGATAGGTTTTTCCAAAAATGGAAACAAGGCTTATTTTTAGCTGTTTCTATAAATTTTGCTTTTAGCTGATTCAAACCTGATTGCTTTGCATAATCATACACTTTGTAAACCATTAGTTCTTCTATATTTCTTCCCATAACTCTGCAGCTCAAAATAAAATCAACTATTTGTCCTGTACCTTCGGTAATTTCCAGACTTATCATTCCTGTAAGACCGGAATCACTAAATTTATCTGATACAGTAAAAACCCACATTTTTGTGTAATCAGCATCCAGCCAGTTGAGTAACTCCGCTTCACTCATTCTTCTGGTAGATAAATTCATTTGATTAGTTTTGTTAAGAAGTTGAACTGTTCTTTGCAGATTCCCTTTATTTACTTCATCAATTTTTACTTCTGTTTTAAGAGATTCCAGCCAGTCCAGCACAGAACCTAAATTTGATTTTAAACTTTCTCTTTGTTTTTTAGCAAGATACAATTTTGTCCTGTTTATATCTTCATTTGTAACAGAAGGAGAATCGAAGCACTTAAGATCTAAAAGGAAACTCTTGTAGAAAAGTTTATTTACAGGAAGTTCAGGGACAAATATTTCCGGCAGTGCATCATTTACACGTGATCTTTCTACAGGATTATCATCCAGAAATACTGCAGATTGTGCGCCGAGATTTAATTCATTTAAGATTTCAGAAATGTTTTGTGCTTTATCATCCCAGTTTATTCTATACGATACAAAATCATCTAATTTTAAAACCATTTCAGGATTATTCTTAATTGCATTTAATGCGGTAGATTCTTCATTTTTGCTTACTATTGCTAATAAAATCCCTTTTTTAGTCAAGGATTTTAGCGCTTTTTGAAAATCAGAAAATGCTTCGCCTATATGGTCGTGACCGCCTAATTGAAGATTCTCCCAGCCAACATCTCCAACTATTCCTCCCCAAAGAGTGTCATCAAGATCCAGAATAATTAATTTTTTAGTGTTTCCCCCGATTGAATCTATTGCTGACTTTATTTCTTCCTTTACATTCTTAAAAACTTCATTACTATAAGGAATTTTTCCCATATACCAGAGCTTCGGGTTTTGCGCATTAGCACCTGCGTTTATTAATATTCTGCTTGAATCAATCATATAAATATTATTTGATTCCTCAAACTTATCCGCCAGTCTTAAATTCATTCTCGAGAGAGTATTTGATACCCCTAAGTTGTTCCTGAAATCAAGCAGTCCGTATCCGCGATAATAGGGAGGAATAGACCATGTTGGAATAAAGAGGTAATTCATTTTTTTAGAAAACGAAATTACAGCATCAGCAAAAGTATTAACCTCATTCAGCACATCATCAATTAGAATTTTCTCATTGCCAAGTTGTTTATTGAATGATTCTATTAGTAAGTCCGGTTGCGTCCAAACAACAGCACCGTCAGAATCATCTTTATTTATCTGATTATCCAATAAGGTAGGGATCACTTGGC
>Ga0210095_1000085_pt1 | contig 33000 bp, 29 predicted proteins | sample China_Galinas_PW_FD_184861 | JGI IMG/M metagenome (GOLD analysis project Ga0210095, IMG submission 184861) | Wetland microbial communities from San Francisco Bay, California, USA, that impact long-term carbon sequestration - China_Galinas_PWA_D1... | ecosystem: Environmental > Aquatic > Marine >...
CCCAGATTGGAGAAGTGGCGCTCGTCGGACGTGCCGACCGACTCGATGACGAACTCGTTCTGGGGCACGTACTTCAGGCCCTTCACCCGGTGGCCGTCGTGCAGTGCGACGTATTGTTCACGGGTCAGGTCGACGGTGACCTGCATGGCGTCGCCGAAGCCGATCGCGGCCGTCGCCTCGCGCCAGGCGTCGGCCATGAAGAACGGGATGACTTCCGCCGCGTCGCCGCTGCCGTAACCGAGCGTCAGCACTTCCTCGCCGGGAGACAGCGAGTCCTCGTCCAGTGCCTGCTCGAAGCCGGCGGCCATCCAGGCCGGCAGGGCCGCGGTGTAGAGATTGCCGAGATCGAGCATCGTGTCCGAGCCCAGCGCGAGCTTGTCCAGGATCTCGCGGCGGTAGTGGCGCGAGGCGCGGAACACCTTGTGCACCGCCATCGTGAGTGGATACGCCTCGTATTGCACCCGGTCCGGATCGGCGAGCCTCGCGACCTCGGGCTTGCTGAGCATTTCCCCCGTGAGCGCCGCGGGATCGATGCCGGCCTCGTAGCAATACGAGGCGAGTTCGGCACGGTCCTCCGCGCTGCCGCGGCTCATCGCGAAAAGATACGACACGGCCCAGCCCGTCTCGGGCATGCGCCGGTACGGCCGGTGCATGAAAATGGTGCGCAGGCGGCGCATGTACGCGGCCGGATCGAGGCCACGCTTCATGTACATGTCGTTCAGTGCGTGCAGCGTCTCGTCGATGTAACAGGTCGTGGAGTACTTGCCGTTGAACACCGGGTAGTCCTGTACCTGGTGCGTCTCGGAACGATCCTGTCCGCAGAAACGCGACATCGGTTTGCGGAAGTCCATGATCCGGTAATCCGACGCCGAACCGGACGCCGGCAGATCGACGACGGCCAGCGTCGGGTTCTCCTCGAGCAACATGGCCACGGCTCCCGCGCCCTGGGTCGGTTCTCCGCTCGAGCCGCGCGCATATTCGGCGATGTCGGCGCAGACGACGATCGCCTGGCCGCCGGCGCCGTCGAGCGCAAGGTGCCGTATCGCGCCCTTCATCCCGTAGACCCCGCCGAGGCAGGCGTGCTTGAACTCGGGCACTTCGCAACTGCGCGCGATGGGAGGGCGCCCGCGCGCGATCAGCGCGCGATCGACCATGCCCTTGACGATGATCGCGCCGGCCGAGTTGTCGGAACTCGACTCGGTGCCCAGTCCCAGGAACTTGATCCGTTCCGGATCGACATCGTATTGCTCGATCAGGCGCATCACGGCCGTGGCTGCCATCGTGTAGACGCTCTGATCGGGTCCGCGTACCCGGAAGCTTCGGCCGACGACCTCGCGGATCTTCGGCCAGTGGTTGCCGGTCCAGTCGCACCAGTCCTCGAGCCAGACCCGGTACGGCGGGATATAGGCAGCGAGGCCGCTGATGCCGATCTTCCGGGATGTGCTCGATGGATTCATGGGCGGGATTGTCGGTGGCCCGGGAATTTTAGTGTCCCGGACCGCCGCACTCAACTGTCTATTCGACGGTTATGGTGATCTGTTTCGACATGACCGGGGGGTCGTGGGGGACATGGCGGTAGTCGCCGAGCAGGAGCTGCAGCGTGTGTTTGCCCGGAGACAGCTCGAGATCCGTGGACGTGCTGCCGTCGCCGAAGTGTATGTGCTGCGCGTCCTTGGGGATGGGCAGGGAGAGGTCCGGCAGCGGCGTGTCGACGAGCAGATGGTGATGGCCCGAGTTCGGCGTCTGGTCGCCGGCCGGGGCGACCGTCATGCCCTCGATCCCGAACTCGATGTGCACGGGGCTGGTCACCGTCGCGCCGTCTTGCGGAGTTATGAAGAATACCTTCGCGCCCTCGGGCGATGGCGTCCGTTCCAGTGCCGGGGCGGCCTGTTCCATGGGCGCCGGCGCCTGCGCGGGAGGCGTCACGCTGGTGGCGGGTTCGGCCGCCTGTTTGGGTGAGCAGGCGCTCGAGAGACACAGCATCGCGAGCGCCGACGTCACGGTAAGGGTCTGGACGGTTCTCATGGCAGATCCTCCTCGATGGTGTCGAAACGCCCATAGTAAATCCTCGGCGCCGAATACTCACCTGGAAACACGGCTCATACCGAGAAAGCGGCCACCGTAAGCGCCCCCAGCATCGTCGCGCTGAAGCCCAGCGCATAGGCCACGACGAGCGCTATGTACTTGATCGACGTGATGATTCGGCCCTGGCCGTAGACGCGGCGCATCGCGACAAAGAGGTACACGGGCACGTAGAAGGAGGTAGCGACGATGGCGAGTACCCGGATCGGATCCGGGATGGAGACGAGCATGGCGATGCGCGCGAACAGGATTTGCAGTGTGAGCAACAGGAAGAAGAACGAGTGGAAATGCACGAAGAACAGCAGATGCTCGACGTAGTAGCGCTTCGCGAGCGGATACAGCAGTTTGAGCACGAACGCCATGAGCGGCAACAGCACGATGAGCGCCGTCGGGATTTCGTCCAGCAGCTTGTCTGCGAATGCCCGGCCGCCGCCGACCTGAGCGCGCTCGCACATCTCCGTCAGGCGCTCCCGGGTCAGCCGACGCTGAATCCAGTCAGGCCAGCCCTGCGTGTCCAGATCGCTGAAGTCGCACTGGACTGCGGGCGTGTCGCCGTTCACGGTGATGTTGAGACCGGCGGACGCCTCGGGCTGCGGTTCCATGAACAGGCTCAATTCCCTGTGCGGGTCGAAGAAGGCGACGAGGAAGAACAGCACGCTGAAAACGAGATACATTCGGAACGGCGGCATGTATCGCGCGCGGCGTCCCTGCAGGTAGTCGAGGGTGAGTCGACCCGGCCGGACCAGCAACGGGGTCAGCGTCTTCCAGAGGCGCGAATCGATCTCGAACAGGTCGCCGAACGCGTCCGTGACGAGTTCCCACAGGCTGATCAGGCGGCTGCGGGCTCGCTGCCCGCACACCGCGCAGTACTGGCCGTGCAGGCGCGCGCCGCAGTTAAGGCAATCGGGCATATTCGCCGGGTCTGCTTCCCGGGAGTCCTCGCGCAGGACGCGCGCGGCGACTTCCACCCGGCCCGCAAATTCCGGCGGGATGCTCGTCTCGATATCGTCGTCGGCGCTGTCGAGGAACGCGTTCAGCTCGTCGTCGCCGGCGAACGTGTACAGGCAACCCCGGCGCGCGAGTCCACGCTCGTCGTTCGCGATCGCATAGCATACGCAATCGTCGACTCCGGAAATTCGGGCAGCATCGCGGGCCCACTCCTCGAGCCAGCGCTCGAAGGCGCCCGCGATCTCGGTATCCATGAAGAACGTCACTTCATAGACCGGTCCGGATTGGCGTGTCATTGATCGATACTAGTCGGACTTCGTTGCTTTCTTCCTGCGGCTGACCGTCTTGCGCTTCGCAGCCCGCTTGGTCGCTTTCTTCTTCTTCCGCGCCGGGGCGGACTTCGGCTGGTCCGCGGCGGCGGCATGCGTCCTGGCGAGTTCTGCGGAGTCGAAGTCGTCGACGGCCAACAGGGCGCGGACCTTGTCGTTGTAGGCGCGCAGTTCGGCGGCCAGGTCCTTGTCGATGAGGCCGGCCTGCTGCGCTTCGACGATCTGACCGCCCAGGTCGTCCGAACGCAGCTGCCCGGCCCGGCGCGCCTTGGCGAGTTCGCGCTCCGTGGCTTCGTATTTTTCGGCCAGTTCCAGCGCCTCCTCGAGCAAGCCGAGAGAGTTGCCGGGTTCGCGGGTCGTGTAGGCGTTGTGGCACAGGCGCTCCCGCGCCTCGCCCGGGTGCGTGATCAGGGCCACAACCTTGCGGCCGATCTCGTCCGAAGGCGCCGAGTAGGTGCGGCCGCGCGGGAAAATGAACAAGCGCAGGAAGGTCGCGACCCAGCGGTTCGGGAAATTGCGCAGGAAGGCGTGCAGAGCCTCCTGAGCCTGGTACATAAGCGTGCGCACCGACCATTCGACGAGCGGCAGGTCGGTGGCGCGCCGACCTTGATTCTCGAAATGCTTGAGGACGGCGGAGGCGAGATACATCGAACTCAATACGTCACCGAGTCTCGCAGACAGGAGCTCGCGCTTCTTCAGATTCCCGCCGAGCGTCAGCATCGCGAAATCCGAAGCAAGCGCGAACGTGGCACTGTACCGATTGATGTTCTGGTAAAAGCGGCGTGTCGGCGTATTGAGCGGTACGCGCGAGAACTTCGCATGCGTGAGTGCGAGGAAGAACGAGCGTGCGAGATTGCTGATCGCGTAACCGATATGGCCGAACAGCGCCTCGTCGAAGGCGATCAGGCCCCGCTCGGCATCCTCGTCGCCAGCCGCCGCCATCTCCGGCAACACGAAAGGATGGCAGCGCACCGCGCCCTGGCCGTAGATGATCAGGCTGCGGGTCAGGATATTGGCGCCCTCGACCGTGATCGCGATGGGCGTCGCCATGAAGGCGCGGCCGGCATAGTTCTTCGGACCCAGCATGATGGCTTTGCCGCCGTGCACGTCCATCGTGTCGTCGGCCACCTTGCGGCCGAGCTCGGTGCAGTGGTACTTCAGTATCGCGGCCGGGACCGCCGGTTTCTCGCCCTGGTCGATCGCGCCGGACGTGATCGAGATCGCGGCGTTCATGATGTAGGTGTTGCCGGCGATACGTGTGAGCGCCTCGCCGACACCTTCGAAATTCGAGATCGAGGTATTGAACTGCTTGCGGATGCGCGCATAGGCGCCGGTGGCGTAGGCTGCGGCCTGACCGCCGCCCGCCGCCGTCGACGGCAATGTGATGGCGCGCCCGACGGACAGGAGTTCCACGAGCATCTTCCAGCCCTTGCCGGCCATCTCCCGGCCGCCGATGATGAAGTCGAGCGGTACGAAGACGTCCTTGCCCGTGGTCGGGCCGTTCAGGAACGGGATCGTCAACGGGTAATGGCGACGGCCGACCGTCACGCCCGGCGTGGAGGTCGGTATCAGTGCCGCCGTGATGCCGTAGTCTTCCTTGTCGCCGATCAGGTGGTCCGGGTCATAGAGCTTGAAGGCGAGGCCGAGTACCGTGGCGACGGGGGCGAGGGTGATGTACCGCTTGTTCCAGTTGAGACGGATGCCGATGATTTCCTCGCCATCCCAGTTGCCCTTGCAGACGACGCCGCTGTCGATCAATGCGGCGGCGTCGGAGCCTGCCTCCGGCGAGGTCAGTGCGAAGCAGGGAATCTCGGTGCCGGCAGCGAGGCCGGGCAGGTAATGGTTCTTCTGCTCCTCCGTACCATAATGCAACAACAGTTCAGCGGGGCCGAGCGAGTTCGGTACCCCGATCGTCGATGACGCCGTCGCGCTGCGGCCGGCGAGCTTCGCGATGACCATCGCATTCGCATACGCGGAGAATTCGAGACCGCCGTAACGCTTCGGGATGATCATCGCGAAGAAGCGCTGCTCGATGATGTAATCCCAGACCTTCTTCGGCATGTCGGCGCGCACGTGGCAGATGTCCCAGTCGTCCAGCATGCGGCACAGTTCTTCGCAGGGTCCGTCCAGGAAGGCCTGTTCCGCCTCGGACAGTGCCGGCGCGGGGAAGGTCATCAGGCGCTCCCAGTCGGGCATGCCGGAGAACAGCTCGCCGTCCCACCACACGCTGCCCGCCTCGAGCGCCTCCCGCTCCGTGTCGGACATGCTGGGCAGCATCCTGCGGTAGATGTCGAGCAGCGGCCGAGTGATTTTCTCGCGGCGCAATTCGGGCACGTTGAGCGCCGCCATCGCCGCGAAAGCGGCCCACAGCAGCAACAGCCAGAGCCACCAGCCGTCGCCGAACACCGTGTAGGCGAGCAGCGCCACGCCGGCCGCGACCGTGGAGGTCTTCAGATCGATGCGCTGGTAGGCAAGGAAAATCCCGCCGCCGACGAACAGCAGCACCCACATGAGACTGACAAGCATTCCCGTCACACCTCCCCTCGTCGCGCGTCGACCGGCAGGACAGACCCTATCACCGGGCCGGCGCGCGCGCCATGCCAGGCCTCGCAGAAGACGGGATCAGAGCAACTCGGCGATCGCGGCGCGTTCCTCGTGCAATTCGGCGGCGGTGGCATCCATGCGTTTGCGGCTGAACGCGTTGATTTCGAGATCCTTGACGATCTCGTAACGGCCGTCGCTGCAGCGCACGGGGAAGGAATAGACGACGCCCGGCTCGATGCCGTAACTGCCGTCCGCGGGCACCGCCATGCTGACCCAGTCGTCGCCGTCGGTGCCCATTGCCCAGTCGTGAACGTGATCGATGGCCGCCGACGCGGCCGACGCGGCCGATGAGGCGCCGCGTGCCTTGATGATCGCGGCGCCGCGCTGTTGCACGAGCGGGATGAACTCGTCGCTGACCCAGGTCTCGCCGACGAGGCCGATCGCCGGTTTGCCGCCCACCGTCGCGTGGTAGACGTCGGGATACTGGGTCGAGGAATGATTGCCCCAGATGATGATGCGCCGCACGTCGGTCACGTGTTTACCGGCCCTGGCGGCGAGCGCCGCGGTCGCCCGATTGTGGTCCAGGCGTGTCATCGCCGTGATGTTGCGCGGGTCGATGTCCGGTGCGTTGCTCTGCGTGATCAGGGCGTTGGTGTTCGCCGGATTGCCGACGACGAGCACCCGGATGTCGCGGCTCGCGTGTTCGTTGATCGCCTTGCCCTGCACCGAGAAGATCGCGGCGTTGGCGGCCAGCAGGTCCTTGCGCTCCATGCCGGGGCCCCGCGGCCGCGCGCCGACGAGCAATGCATAGTCGGTGTCCCTGAACGCCACGTCGGGATCGTCGGTGGCGACGACGCCGGCCAGCGTCGCGAACGCGCAATCGTCGAGTTCCATCAGGACGCCGTTCAGTGCGCCGAGGGCCTGCGGGATCTCCAGCAATTGCAGGATGACGGGTTGATCACCGCCGAGCATCTGGCCCGAGGCGATACGGAAGGCGAGTTGATAGCCGATCTGGCCGGCGGCGCCGGTGATCGTGACACGAACGGGTGGTTTCATTTCTCGGGTCCTGGATCTGCGGCGCATGGCGCCCGGCTCGGGGCCGGCGATTCTAGCATCAGCGCGCGTCGAAGTCCGGGAACGCCGCTTCGAGGAGACGCCGCTCGTTCTCGGCTTCCGCCGTGCGCCCCGATTCCTCGAGGCGCCCGATACACTCGAGCCAGGTCTCCGGCGTCGCGATCGCGTCCGCGTCGCAGGACCGCGCAGCCCGGTCGACGAGGCCCTGCGGCCGCGCTTCCGGATTTGCGCCGCTCTGACGCTTGGCGGTCTCCCTGGCCTGCTGCAGCATGTCGATGTCTCTGGGCCGGAACGCTTCCGCATCGAGCGTCGCGGCCGGCTGCGGACCCTGTGCGCCCGCGGCTGCCGGCGCATCGTTCCGGAGCTTGTCCTCTGAGCGTTCGCGTTTCGGTGCCGCGGGCTCCTCCGCCGAGACCGTGGCGCCGGCCTCGCCGACTGGGGCCGGCTCGATGGCGGGCGCAGCATCCGTGCGCCGCTCGGCCGGAGCGATGGCGCCGTCCGGTTGCGGCGTGCGCGTCAGCTCGAGCACTATGGTTACGCAGAGCACGATCGTCGCGGCAAAGGCCAGCGGTTTCGTCCAGGCGAGGGAACGAGCGTACCGCGGCCGGGCCGCCCCGGCGGCCTGCGCCAGCACGGCGGAGTCCAGGTGGCGAGGCGCTCTCTCCGTTGCGACGTCGCGATAGCTGCGCGAGACCTGCTCGTCCTCGGCATGTCCGGATTGCGGCTTGTCGTCATCGCGGGTCATGACACCTCCACCGGATCGTCGATCGCGGCGCGCAGTTTGTTGACGGCGTAGCGGAGCCGGCTCTTCACCGTCTCGCGCTTCGAATCGGTGATCGAAGCGATCTGCTCGAGGCTGAAACCGCCCTCCTCGCGCAGCAGGAACACGTCGCGCTGTTCGTCCGGGAGCTCGAGCAGGGCGGCGGCCAGTCGGCGCCGCGCCAGGCTGCGCTCGGCCAGTGCGTCGGGGAGTTCTCCCGGGTCCGGCTGGTGTTCCGGCGCCAGATCGACGGTCTGCTCGTGGCGCCGATTGCGGCGGAGGTAGTCGATGAAGCAGTTGCGCGCGACCCGATACAGGAAGGTCTTGAACTGGGCGGTCGGGCGATAGGTCTGGCGTGCCCGGATAATTTTGCTCCAGACTTCCTGAAAGATGTCCTCGGCGGCGTCCGGGCTGCGGCTGAGCCGGAGCAGGTACCGGTACAGGGCGTCGTTGTGCCGGCGGTACAGGGTCTCGAATGCTGCGACGTCCCCGTCCCGGTACAGCAGCATGAGGGCGCCGTCGTCGGGCATGCCGTCCATTCTTGCAGCATAGGCCAGCCCGGACGGTGCGGAAAGTTCGAATCCGTCGGCGGTGAGGGTCTGTGCGTCGGCCACCATGTCGATGCAAACGCGTCGGCAGCGCGAATCGGGTCGATTTGCAGCAAAAAAAGCTTGCAAAGTAGATTTTTAGTGTTATAGTTAACTATAACAGTAGTTCACTAACGTTTTTCACCATCCCGGGCATCGCCCCGAGGCGCAACATGAAAGCAATATTAACCCGGTATCTGAACGAGCTCGTCGGCCTCACGATCATGGCGCTGATGCTGATCGCGCTCATCGCGGCACAGGCCGGAGCCCTGGCCGATCCGCCGAGAGCGCTGGCGGACCAGGCGGCCGACGGCGGTCGGCCCGTCGTCGAGATCAATCTGACGCTGGCCGACTAGGGGCATGAAAGACTCCACGATTTCCGTCACGGTGGCGAGACCAGCAGCGACGGAACGTTTGCGCCGGCCTGCGTCTTCTGGCCGGCGTCTTTTTTTCGCGTCCTGCGAGGTCGGCGCCTGATGGACCCGAAGTGGAACGAGGATCAGCCGATCTACCGGCAGCTCCGGGACCGCGTCGTCGCCATGATCCTCGAAGGCGCACTGAAAGACGGCGATGCCTTGCCTTCCGTGCGCAACGTGGCCGCCGAATATCGCCTGAATCCGCTGACGGTATTGAAAGGCTACCAGGAGCTGGTGGACGAGGGGTTGGTCGAGAAGAAGCGCGGCCGGGGCATGTTCATCACGGACGGTGCCCACACGCGGTTGCTCAAGGACGAGCGTCGCAGGTTCCTGGACAAGGAATGGCCGCAGATCCTCGCCACGATCGAACGGCTGGGTCTGGATGTGACGGCATTGCTCCGGGAGCGGCCGTCGACGGACGAGACAGGAGAAACGAAGAATGACTAGCCTGGTCACGGCCCGCAACGTCTCGAAGCACTTCGGCGACGTCCGGGCAGTGGACAACGTCAGTTTCGAGATCGAGAAGGGCAAGATCGTCGGCCTGTTCGGCCCCAACGGTGCCGGCAAGACGACACTGCTGAAGGCGCTGCTGGGCTTGACGGATTGCAGCGGAGACCTGACCGTACTCGGGCTGGATCCGTTCCGGCAACGCAAGCGCCTCATGCAGAATATCTGTTTCATCGCCGACGTGGCGGTGCTGCCGCGCTGGATCAGGGTGTCGCAACTGCTCGGCTTCATCGCGAAGATCCACCCGAATTTCTCACAGGCGCGCGCAGAAGAGTTGCTGTCGCGAACGAAGGTGAGACGGGACGCGAAAGTCCGCGAGTTGTCCAAGGGCATGGTGACGCAGCTGCATCTCTCCATTATCACCGCCATCGATGCCAAGCTGCTGGTACTGGATGAACCGACACTCGGACTCGACATCATCTTCCGCAAGGAGTTCTACGGAAACCTGCTGAACGACTATTTCGACGGAGAACGGACGATCCTGATCACCACGCACCAGGTCGAGGAGATAGAGAACCTGCTGACGGATATCATGTTCATCAACGACGGCCGGCTGCTGCTCAATACCACCATGGAGTCGCTACCCGGCGATTTTGTAGAACTGACCACCTCGAGCGAGAACGCCGACCGGGCGAGACAGCTCGGTCCGATCTACGAGCGTGACGTGTTCGGCAAAAAGGTCATGACCTTCCAGGGCCTGGATCGCGATCGCTTGAAGGGGCTCGGCGAAACACACACGCCGTCCGTCGCCGACCTGTTCGTCGCGAAGGTGAAGGGAGCGACGTCATGATCGTCAACCAGTTCGCACTGATCCGCCGGGAGCTCTGGGAACATCGCTCGATCTACGTCACTCCGGGCGTCGTGGCGCTCGTGATGACTCTGTTGATCGTGACCAGCTATGTCGCGGCATCCGGATTCGAGGGCGCGCTGGACCTCGCCATCGTCGGGGCCTCGAACGTCGGCGACGCCGAGCGCCGGGCCGCGCTCATGGCGTTCCTGGGCGGCCTGACCATGGTGTTTTTCATCGCACTGATGATTCTTACCGTGTTCTACACGCTGGATTCTCTGTATGCCGAACGCAAGGACAAGAGCATCCTGTTCTGGCGATCGCTGCCGATTACGGACGCGGAGACGGTCGTCTCCAAGTTGCTTACCGCCCTGGTAGTCATCCCGCTGATCACGTTCGTCGTGATCGTGGCGACTCACCTCGTGAACCTGGCGCTGGCGAGCCTTTTCGTCCGATTCAAGGGCGGCAGCCCGCTGCACCTGATCTGGAGTTCGGCGCCGATCTTCGACGTCTGGGCGACACTGCTGATCGTGCTGATTGCGGCCCCCATCTGGATATCGCCACTCGTGGGCTGGTTCCTGTTCGTGTCGGCATGGACGAAGCGATCGCCGCTGCTGATGGCATTCCTGCCGCTTATCGTGCTGCCGATGCTGGAATTCTTCGTATTTCGCACGACGTTCCTGTGGCAGGCGATCGGCTCGCGCACGAACTTCGCCAACATGCCATTGTTCAGCAGCGGCATCGACGTGGAAGCGATCATCAACGAGCACAAGCTCGGGCAGGTCGTTCAGAATATCCATCTGTTCAACCTCATCGATCTCGGGAAATTCTTCTCGAGCCCGAGCATGTGGCTGGGCATCGTCGTGTGCGCGCTGTTCACCGCCGCGGCGATCTATGTACGCCGTTACCGCGACGAAAGTTGATCCGGGGTCCCGGCCCCGGTGTCGGGCCGCCCCGAAATGCCGTGCTTGCGGAGCTTGCCCCTGAACTGGTGATACGTCAGGCCCAGCAGGTCCGCGGCCATGCGCTGGTTGAAGCGCGCCTTGTCCAATGCCGCGACGAGAAATTCCTTCTCGGTATCCGCGAGCCGCCGTGACAGATCAGTCGGCAGCAGCGGCGCCGGGGCTGGCGGCTTCGCCCTGGCCGCCGCGGGCGTGGCGATCCGGAACGGCGAGTCGAACGGATCGAACACGATGCGACGTATCGGACTGTCGGGGTCGTCCGAACGGTAGACCGAACGTTCGATCGTATTCTTGAGTTCGCGGACGTTGCCCGGCCAGTCGTACCTCAGCAGGGCAGACGTGGCCCGCGCGCTGAAGCCCGGGAAGTAGGTGCGTTTGAGTTCGCTCGCCATATTGACGGCGAAGGCCTGGGCGAGGGTCATGATGTCTTCCGGGCGCTCGCGCAGCGGCGGTAAGGTAATGACGTCGAATGCGAGTCGATCGAGCAGGTCCCGCCGAAACCGGGTCTTTGCGGCCAGGGCCTGAAGGTCGGCGTTGGTGGCCGCGACGATGCGTACGTCCACCCGGATCGTGTCGTTGCCGCCGACGCGCTGGATTTCCCCGTATTCGATAACGCGCAGGATCTTCTCCTGCATGCGCATCGAGATCGTCGCCAGTTCGTCCAGGATCAGCGTGCCGCCATCGGCCCGTTCGAAATGGCCGATGTGCGCGCGCTGGGCGCCCGTGAATGCGCCGGCCTCGTGGCCGAACAACTCCGATTCGAGGATCGATTCGGTCAGGGCAGCGCAGTTGACCTTGACGAGCCGATGCTCCCAGCGCCGGGACAGGAAATGCAGGCGCGAGGCGATCAGCTCCTTGCCGGTGCCGCGCTCGCCGACCACGATGACGGGTTTGCCGAGCGGCGCCGCGCGGGACACGTGCTCGAGCATGCCGAGGAAGGCCGGTGCTTCGCCGAGGATCTGTTGTACGGGGCGCGGATCGGCCATTGGTCAATTTTGCCAAAAGTGAGTAGAAACAGCTAATAATTAGCAGATTACGCCATATTCCGGAGCCCGTCGCGGAGCGATAAGAGATCGATAACCTTCTTAATAACAGGTACTTATGGCGAAACTCCGAATCTGGCACGGATTCTGCAGTATCACTGGTGCGATTTACCACTCACAGAGGACAGATCCATGGGCATATTCACGAGATTCAGCGACATCGTGAACTCCAACATCAATGCGATCCTCGACAAGGCCGAGGATCCGGAAAAGATCGTCCGGCTGATGATCCAGGAGATGGAAGACACGCTCGTCGAAGTGCGGTCGGCTGCCGCCCGCTCCATCGCGGACAAGAAGGACCTGAACCGCAAGCTCGGCTCGCTGGAGCAGGAGACGGCCGATTGGGAACAGAAGGCCGAACTGGCGTTGCGCAAGGGCCGCGAAGATCTGGCCAAGGCGGCACTGGTGGAGAAATCCCGGGTAAGTGCCGCGGTCGACCTGCTGAAACAGGACTATTCGGCCGTCGACGATGGCCTCGCGAAACTGAACGAGGACATCGCCAGGCTGGAAGGCAAGCTCGAGGACGCCAAGGCAAGACAGAAGGCATTGCTTGCGCGCCACAAGACAGCCAGCAGCCGCCTCGCAGTCAGGAAGAAGATCCACGACTACAAGATCGACGATGCGATGATCCGCTTCGAGCAATACACCCGCCGGATCGACGACGTCGAGGGCAGGGTGGAGGCTTATGACCTCGGCCTTCCCAAGGACCTGAAGCACGAGTTCGCGAGCCTGGAAGCCGAGGAATCGGTCCGTGAAGAACTCGACGCCTTGAAGAGACGCGTCGCCGGCGGTGGCAAGGAATCGGCCGAGAACTGATTTGGGAAGTGCGGGAAGGAAATGTCCATGAGCCATAGCACCTGGAGATTCAATCGTGGCCCGCTGCGCGGCCTGTATCGCGACCGCGAGAACGGCTGGCTGTTCGGCGTATGCGCAGGAATCGCCGACCGTTTCGGTTTCCGGATCCTGACCATCCGGTTGATTGCGGCGATCAGCCTCGTGTTGTTCTTCTGGCCGACCGCGGCCGCGTATCTCGGCGCAAGCTTGATCATCCGGGAGAAACCCCTTATCTATTCGGGCAACAGGTCCGAGCAGGAATTCTGGCGGCACGGCCGCGACGACTGGAGGCACACATGACGGCGCGCGCGACTCAATACGAACGCCGCTTCATGCGCAACGCGGATGAAGCGCTGCTCGGCGGTGTGTGCGCGGGGATCGCCGATTACTTCGGCTTCAATCTTCGCGTGACGAGATTGCTGGTCCTGATTGCGTTCTTCGTCTGGATGCCGGTTACGCTGATCGGCTACGCGGCCGTCGTACTTCTCGTGCCGGCGCGGTCGGACAGGCACGGTTACGAGGAGCGGCTGTATTGCCGACGTCACAACAGGCGCGCCCACCGCGAGACCCGCCGGCAGAGGCGGGAGCGAGAGAGAGAGCGGGCGGAGGCCGCGCGCCGGATGGAAGCGGATGCGGTCGATCGCCGCTGCAGGACTCTGGATGAGCGGCTCGCCAGGATCGAGAAATACGTTACCTCGTCGCGTTACGAACTCGACAGGGAATTCAGGAATCTTTGAGATATGATCACGCGCGTACCGGGGATCAAGCCATGAACCCATTCGAATTCGTTATTGTCATCATCGTAATTGTCATGGCGGCGCAGACCGTGCAGAAGATCTACACGATCCGCGCGGAGAAGCGCGGCCATGACGATGGCGAAGAATTGAACGATGCCCACGCGAAGATCGATGCCCTCGAGGAACGCATCCGGGTGCTCGAGCGGATCATCACCGAGAACAAGTACGATCTCCGCCGCGAGATAGACAAGCTCTAGGAGCCTCCTCTGGGTCCGATCGGCGCAGTGCTACGAGAACTCGATCTCGCGGACGGCGAGACCAGCGTCTTGCTGGTCGGTGCCGAGACGCATGCGGCCGAACTGTCGGATTTCGGCGAGGTCGTCGTGGCGGGTCGGGTTGCGGGAGTGCGGGAACTGCCGGACGACGTTCGTACCGACCTGGCGATCGTAATCGATCAGGCACAGGACATGTCTCGCGACGAAGCCGTGTACCTGCTGTCCAGGCTGCGCGATGTCCACTGCCGTCGTGTCCTGCTGGCCGCCGGGGACCGCGAATGGCATCGCGACGAACTCCTGGCGCTGGGCTTTCTGGAACTGAAGAAGACCGCCGGCGAACGGCGGCTCTACCTGTTCGATCCCGGGCTCTTCAACGAACCGCGGGACTGGAACAACCCGTCCAATTGGGCCAATCCGGAAAATTTCGATCGTTACCGATGGTAGGCGGTTTCCCGGTGGCCCTGGTCTAGTCCTCGGACTTGCTCTCGTCGCCGGAGTCGGCCTTGTCCGCGGCCTTTGCTGCATCGTCGGCCTTGGCTTTGTCGTTCGCGCTCTCTTCCTGGAGGCGCTTGTTGTAGGCACGAACCTGCTGGTTGAATTGCTCGCCGACGAGCGCCTTCTCCTCGTTGGCCGCGTCGAACTTCTTGCTCAGCGCCTCGTCGTGTTCCTTGATGACATCCGGGCCCGGATTGTCCATCGCTTCGACCTTCGCACGTTCGTCGGCTTCGACGCAACGTAGATACTCATCGACCGCCGCGAGGTAATCCTGGACATCGTTCTTTGCTTGCAGTAGCTCCGCCTTTTCGGCCGTCGATCCGTCGGGGATGTGCGGGCGATCCGGATAGTCGCATGCAAATGCGGCCGGAAGGGCGAATACGAGGCAGTTGAGGATAGCCAGTCTGAGGATAGTCTTGATCATAGGAATGGAACTCGATAGTTGTAAAAATGCGTTCGCGCAAGGCGAGCCAGCACGGAATGGCGTATTAAATCATTTTGACCGCAACGAGTGAAGCAGTCAGGCAAACAATGCCCGGTGTGTATCGGTGCCGTCGGCCTGCGCCAGCAACAGTTCCAGGTAGTTGTCCGAACTCATCGGGTCACCGAAAAGCAGGCCCTGTACGTAAGTGCATTCCAGTCCCTGCAGGATCGCAAGCTGTTCCTCGCTCTCGACACCCTCGGCGACGACGTCCATGTTCAGGTTGCGTCCCATCTGGACGATCGTGTCGATGATCGTCGCGTCATCGGGGTTTGTTGCGACGTCCCGCACGAAAGACTGGTCGATCTTGAGAGTGCTTATCGGGAACTGCTGCAGGGCGCTCAGCGAGGAGTAGCCCGTTCCGAAATCGTCTATGGCCAGGTGCAACCCCAGTGCATACAACTGGTTTAACAGCTTGATCGTGCGATCGGGATTCTCCATTAGCGTGGTTTCGGTAATTTCCAATTCGAGCGAAGTGGGCGAAACCTCGTGGCCGCGCAGGATCGAGCTGATGCGGTTCGTGAAGTTGGCCTGCCTGAGCTGTTTCAGTGACAGGTTGACCGAGACGCGGCCGGGCGACGATGTCGAACGCTGCCATTCCCGGAAGTCCTCGCACACCTTGTCCAGCACCCACTCGCCGATCTCGACGATCAGGTTGGTCTCCTCCGCGATGGGTATGAAATCGGAGGGCAGGATCAGGCCGCGATCCGGGAGCTCCCAGCGCACCAGCGCCTCGGCGCCGCAGACTTCGCCGGTCTCCAGGTTGTATTTCGGCTGATAGTGCACGAGCAACTCGTCGCGCTCGAATGCCCGCTTCAGCCGGCTCTTGGTCATGAGGCGCTCCACCGCCGCCTCGTTCATCGCCGGGACGTAGTAGGAAAATACATTGCCGCCGGACTTCTTCGAGCTGTAAAGCGCGGCATCGGCGTTGCGGATGAGGTCGATCACGTTCGGCGCATCGGAAGGGTAGTACGCGATACCCATGCTGGCCGTCATGAATACCTCGTGATTTTGAACGAACAGCGGATCGGCCAGGCGTTCGAGCAGGCTTCTTGCCAGCCGGCCGGTCGCGTCCTTGCCGGCGTCGTCGGGCCCGAGTCCGTTGACGATCACGGCGAACTCGTCGCCCGCGAGACGGCCGATGATCGAGTCCTCCGGCATCGCGGCGCTCAGTCTCTCGGCAACGGTTTCGAGTGTCGCATCGCCGGCGAGGTGGCCGAACGTGTCGTTGATTTCCTTGAAGTGATCGATGTCGATGTAGAACAGGCACAACGGCTTGCCGGCGCGTCGCGCGCGGGCAATCGCGCGCTGCAAGAGATGCTGGAATTGCATGCGATTGGGGATCTTGGTGAGAGCGTCGATTCGTGCGAGATAGCGGATACGCTGCTCTGCCCGGCGCCGCTCGGTAATATTCTGCGCCGCATAAATGCGATTGCCCGATTCTCCTTTGCTGTCCTTGAGGACGGAGCACGTGTACGACACCGGGATGGATTCCCCGAACCTGGTGACGAGGAATGCATCCCTGGGCACACCCGAAAATCCGGGTTCGCCGACCGACACTCCACTGGTCCGGAGGATCTCGTCGACGGGCTTGCCGATGACCTCGTCGTCTTCGCACCCGAGCAGGATCGTCGCGGCCTTGTTGATGCGTTCGATGTTCCCTTCGGCAGATGTGACGATGATGGCCTCGTTCATGCCCGAGAGGATGCTGTCCAGGTAGTCTCTCGAAATCGTCGTCGAGCGCAGGCGGTCGCGCATATCGTTGAACACGGCCGCCAGTTCGCCGAGCGCGTCGTGGCTGACATCGGGTAGCCGCTCGCCGAAGTCGGCATCCCGGAGTTTCTCCGCCTGCACCTTGAGGTCGTGAATCTTCACCATCTGGCTGCGCACGATCCACCAGACGAAGGCGCCGCACAGCGCCAGGGTAAGCAGGGTGCCGACCGCGACGAGCAGGTAGCTGAGCCGACGGCTCTGCCACTCTTTCGCACTCAGCACTGCAGCGAATTCCCGCGACTCGTCCTGCAACGCGGTGGCATCGAACGACCCGGTCAGCACGCCGAGTCGACGGTCACCCAGCAGCACCGGACGACTGACGACCAGGCGATCGGCCAGCCAGGTCGAGCCGTCCGGGCCCGCGGCGGCAGCAGGCAGGGTGCCGGTGCGAATCGTGCCGGATTCTTCCCCGGTGAATTCGAGACCCGTCAGGAGGTCGTTGCCGGCCGCCGCGCGATCGAGGAGTTCCGTGATCTGCTGCGAATCCGTGCCGCCGGTCCGGGCAAGACGATCGGCAAGCGTCCGCAGTTGTGCGCTCGCGTGCCGCTCGAACGCCGCCCTGCGCATAATCCCGTGCTCCGCGACGCTCGTCGCCGTGATCTCGTTGGCGAGCCAGCGGTATTCGCCGTACACCATCGACAGCATCACCACGGCAAGGAACGCACCGAGCGTCAGCACGAGCACGAGATACCGCGGAATCTTGCCACCGATCATGGGTCTTTCAATGTCCGTCGGGCGTGCCGGTCGCGGGTCGGGAGGCGCCAGGCAGCCCGCAGGCCCTCTTCTTGTTATGGTTGTTACGCCTTTCCGCGCCAGTTTAGCACCGGCACTGGCGAGCCGGCAGAAATTCAGGGCGCCCCGGAGGATTTGCGGTGACTCCCGGCTCGTTTGCTATATATGGGTAACCGAGATCAGATAGGGAGAGACTCGCCCTAGGCGTCGCTGCGCTTCTCGACGAACTCCATGGGTTCGGCCGGGCCGGTAGTTTTCATAACGCCTTCGACGACGGCGCCCTCGGCCACGGCGATCGCCTCGCCCGATACCGTGCCGCTGATGCGCGCTGTGTTGACGATCTCGACCCTGCCCGACGCGATGATGTCGCCTTCCACGCGACCGGCCACGATGACGTTGGCGGCGCGTAACGTGCCTTTCCAGAATCCGTTTCGAGCCAGCGTGACGGTGCCCGCCAGGTCGCAGTCGCCATCGATCTCGCCGTTGATCAGGAAGTCGCCGGAGCCGGTGATCGTGCCGGAAATCCTGCAACCTTCGTTGATCAACGTTGCAGCATCGGATGAGCGGTCGCGCAGTCGCCGCAGACGAGAGTCATTCATCGGGGTTGAGCTCCCAGAACCGGAACAGTTGCCAGTTCGAATAGTACCTGCAGAGCGGATCGTTTGTCAGGCGGACACGTCATGCTTGTGGTACAACAGCGGGCTCGTGGGCTGCCTATGCCACGGTCCGACTACCGGCGAGTGACGATCACCTTGACAGGGTACTAGCGGGACGACGTGAGCCAGGAATTCGACAAACGGCTCGATGCTTTGTCGGCCGGGCGGCAGAATCCGCTTGCCGGCGGACTGAAAGGGGTCGAAAAGGAAGCGCTGCGGATCGACCGGCAAGGGGATCTCTCGCGCAGGCAACATCCCCTCGCTCTCGGCTCCGCGCTGACCAATCGTTTTATCACCACCGACTATTCCGAGGCGCTCCTGGAATTCGTGACCCCGGCCTACTCGACGACCTGGGAAACCCTGCAGTTCTTGTGCGATATCCATCAGTTCACTTACGAACGCCTCGACGACGAGCTGCTGTGGGTCGCCAGCATGCCCTGCAGACTGCCTCCGGACGCGGACGTTCCGATCGCCCGCTACGGGGATTCGAATATCGGCCGGCTGAAGACGGTTTACCGGAACGGACTGGGCCTCCGGTACGGCCGGCACATGCAGACTATCGCCGGCGTGCACTTCAATTACTCGCTGCCGGAGAGCTTCTGGCCTGGATATCGGGCTATCCTCGGTGACGGCCGCAGCGAGGAAGCATTTCGCTCGGATCATTATATGGGACTGGTAAGAAACTTCCGACGCTTCGGCTGGCTGATCCTGTACCTGTTCGGAGCCTCGCCGGCTATGTGCCGCACCTTCACCGGCGAAGCGACCCCGGCCATGCCGTCGCTCGACTCGCATACCTACTATGAACCTTTCGCCACATCGCTGCGTATGAGCGATCTCGGGTACAGCAACCGGAATCAGTCCGCCATCAATATCTCGCTGAACGGGCTCGACGAGTACATCCGCGACCTCTCCGCGGCCATGCGCACTCCCGACCCGAATTACGAGCGGCTGGGTGTGAAGGTGGGCGACGAATACCGGCAGCTGTCGGCGAATCGCCTGCAGATAGAAAACGAATACTACAGTCCCATACGCCCGAAACGCGTCGCCAGGTCGGGAGAGCGGCCGACGGCCGCCTTACGGCGCGGCGGTGTGGAGTACGTGGAGATACGCTCCCTCGACGTCAACATGAACGATCCGGCCGGCGTCAATCAGAACACGATGCGTTTCATCGAAGCGTTCCTCGCCTATTGCCTGATCGAGGACAGTCCTCCGCTCGACGTTGCGATGATTGAGGAATGCAAGACGAACCAGACGCAGACGGCGCGTCGGGGGCGCGATCCCGAATTCCGCCTGTTGCGCGGCGGCGAGCCGCAGCGCCTGGCCGACTGGGCAGGGGAGATCCTCGCAAAAGTCGATGGCATCGCCGCGATCCTGGATCAGGATGACGACACAGACAGCTATGCGCAGGCGGTCCGCGCGGCCGTCGCGCTGATAGAGGATCCCGAGACGACCCCCTCCGCCCGACTGCTCGCAGAGCTGCGCGAGCAGCGTTGCAGCTATTTCGAGTACATACTCGGCCTTTCGAACGGCCACAAGAGCTACTTCGCCGCCGTCACCCCGTTGTCTGCGTCGCGAACTGCGGAATTCGAGCAGGAAGCGGCGCGCTCGATCGAGCGCCGGCGCAGGATCGAGGCAGGCGATACGATGGGCTTCGGCGAGTTCCTCGCCAGCTACATCGGGTCCGGATAGGCGGGTACGGCGACGCCGACCGGCGACCCGCTTTGTGCGGTCCGTCACAAATTGTCGTCGGGAAACGTGACGGAACGGTCGATTTAACTAAACTTGCCGCATGTTCAAGACTTTCATTGTCGGCGTCATACTCGGTGTCGCTGCGACGGCAGGGATCCTGTATTCCGTACCCGTCGTGGACCTGAAGCGCGAGCCGTCACTGATCGTCGTCCATCCGAACCTCGGCAATACGGAGTCCTTCCACATCAACGTGCCGATGGACCGGATCGTGATCGGCGCGCCGGCACAGGCGGAACCGGTGCCACCCGACCTCGATTGGCCGGAAGACGAACGGTTCGCGGGGCTTCGCGCGGAACTCTTCAAGATCCGCAACGCGAAAGACACCGTCGTGGGGGTCGCGAGCAGGATCTCCGGCAACGGCGCCGCAACCGGCCGGACGATCGAGTGGGTATTGCATCTGCCTGCGCGGGGTTCGATCTACGCCACGCTCGCGCCCGAACCGCTCGAAGGCGGCGACCGGGTTGGCGAGTTGCGCGCGGGCACCCGCGAGTTCAGTAATCTGAATGGCCAGATTACCGAGCGCTGGGTTCAGGACCAGACCGGCTTCCAGGATGCGCCGGCTGGCCGTATCGAGCTGATCACGGCGTTCGTCGCACGGGAGCCGGAATCGTGATCAAGTACGTCGTGTCGCTCGTTCTCGGCCTGATCGTCGGCGTGATCGCCGTCCTTCTGCTGCTCTACTACAACCCTCTGGTAACGGGGATGGTGTTGTCGCCGCTGGCGGTCAGCGACGACGAGATGATCACCCTGACCTACCCGGCGGTGGCAGCGGAGTCCATTGCCTATACGAACGACGGCGAATCACAGGTCGAACCGCATCCTGCGAAGGTACTGCAGCTCTGGGAGGCGCCGATACGCGATACCACGGCGATGGTCTCGGTGCTCAGAGACAGCCGACAGCAGGCTGTCGGGATTGGAGTCAAGTTCTCCTCCGAGGCCGAGTCGACGAACATCCTGAATGCGCAGGCCAACGTCGACAGTGTCTGGCATATCTACCTGCCGGAGCGGGGCAGCCTGTTCGTCGAAGAGACGGAGAACTACTGGAATTACCTGCGCGACATCGTCCTCCCCGCTTACTGGAGTTCCGGGGACAACTGGCGCGGCATCTGGCACGGCATCACGACGTCCGGCCCCGGTGCACTCGGCACCGCGCGCGTGGTCGGCGGCAGCGGAGAGTTCGCAGGCCTGGAAGCGGATGCCGTCGAGTCCCTGTCTGCCAGGGCGTACTCGGTAGAACACGGACCGGTCGCGATGAAGGGTCAGCTGGATATCGAGCTGCGGCCGGTCGTGACGTCTACGTCTTCAGGTCCCTGAGCGCGACGTCCGGATCGGCGAGAGCCGCGGGGTCGCAGCGCACGGCATTCGCGATCAGGGGCTTGGACTGCATGAAATCCCTGGGAGCGTTGATCGCGTCGACGGCAATCAGCACGCCGTCCCTGAGGTAGGCGCAGGAGAAACGGGCGCCGACCGGATCGCCGCGCAGGACCGTCCGATCGTAGCCCTGCGACAGTCCGGCGATCTGCAACTTGAGATCGTACTGGTCCGACCAGAACCAGGGTACGTCCGAGTAGTGCACCTCGGTCCCGCAGACGTTGCTGGCGGCAGTCTTGGCCTGTTCCACGGCGTTGTGGACGGACTCGAGGCGCACCCGGCGCCCGTAGATCGAGCTGGGATGGGAAGTACAGTCGCCGATGGCATAGATTGCCGGGTCGGCGGTCCGGCATCGGTCGTCGACGACGATGCCATTGTCGACCGCAAGTCCGGCGGATTCCGCAAGCTCCGTATTGGGGACGATGCCGACGCCGACGACCACGAGGTCCGCCGGTATCGTATCCCCGTCGCCGGTCCTGACGCCCGTGACGCGGCCGTTGCCGACGAATGAATCGAGCCCGGTAGAGAGCAGCAAGCGGACACCCCGTGTCGCATGCTGCGCTTCGTAGAACGCGGATACCTCCGGCGACACGACCCGGCTCATGACGCGGTCGGCCATCTCGAGGACCGTGACGTCGAGGCCGCGCTGCCGGCACACCGCCGCCACTTCCAGCCCGATGTATCCGGCGCCGACGATGACGATGCGCCCGCCCGACAGGATGCCCGCACGAATGGCATCCACGTCGGCGATGGTTCTCAGGTAGAAGATGCCCTGCAGGTCGGCGCCTTCGACGGCCAGCCGGCGCACGCGCGATCCGGTGGCGAGGATCAGCGTGTCGTAGCCGATCCGGCCGCCGTCCGACGTGGACACTGTGCCGGCCGCGCGATCGACGGCCTCGATTCGCGTGCGTGTGTGCACCTCGATCTGCGGTTCGTCGAAGAAAGAGGCCGGCTTGAGGTACAGCCGTTCCGCGGCGAGGTCGCCGGCGAGATACTTTTTCGAGAGCGGCGGCCGCTGATAGGGGAGTTGCGGTTCTTCGCCCAAGAGGACGATGCGGCCGGCGAACTTGTGCTGCATGAGCGTGATTACCGCCTGGCCGGCCGCGTGCCCCGCCCCCGCGATAAGGACAGTCTGAGTCATCGATGCTCCGCAGATCGTGCAGCCACTGGAACCGGCACAGTATCGGCAGTCATACCACCACCGCAACGAGCACGCTCGATAGTGGGGATGCATCCAGTATTCGGGGGGCAAAAAAGGCGGTGGCACGAGGCCACCGCCAGTCAGTACGTAACAAACAGCATAAGGGATATAGGTTTGTTGCGTTTACTGCACTTTAAAGATGCTCCAGCGCAGCAAATGGTTGCTACCGATCCGGAATAAGCCGGCTCGATATCGCTGCCGGTTCAGGACAGAAACATCGCGTACGCGGGATTGTTGCTCTCCTCGAAGTGCGCGTAGCGCAGCGTCGCAAGGTGCGACTCGAGTTCGGCGGTCTCCTCGGGTGGTACGTCGATGCCGGCAAGGATACGACCGTAGTCCGCGCCGTGATTCCGGTAGTGGAACAGGCTGATGTTCCAGTCGGTCCCGATCGCCTTCAGGAAATCCAGCAGCGCGCCGGGGCGCTCCGGGAATTCGAACCGGAACAGGCGCTCGTTCTCGACGCCGGCCGACCGGCCGCCGACCATGTGGCGGACGTGCAGTTTCGCCATCTCGTTCTCGGACAGGTCCTCTACCGGATAGCCGGCCTTGCGCAGGCTCTGGAGGATCTCGAGGCGCTCGGCAAGACCGCGTGTCAGCTGGACGCCGACGAAGATGTGCGCCGTCGCGGAGTCGCTGTAGCGATAGTTGAATTCCGTGACGCCGCGGCGCCCGAGCGTTTCGCAGAATCGCCGGAAACTGCCCGGCACCTCCGGGATCTCCGCGGCGAGCAGCATCTCCTTCTGTTCGCCGACGGCGGCGCGTTCGGCGATATGCCGGAGGCGATCGAAATTGACGTTCGCCCCGCAATTGATCGTTACGAAAGAGCCGTCCTGTATCGCATGCTCCGCCAGGTATTTCTTCGCACCGGCAACGGCGAGCCCGCCTGCGGGTTCGACGATCGAACGCGTGTCCTCGAATATGTCCCGGATCGCGGCGCAGATCTGATCGGTATCGACGACGATGACCTCGTCGACATGGCGTTGGCAAAGCCGGAAGGTTTCGTCGCCCACGCGGCGCACGGCGACCCCGTCCGCGAAGATGCCCACGTGATCGAGGACGACCGGGTGGCCGGCTTCGAGTGAGGCGCGCATCGCCGCCGAATCGTCGGGCTGCACGCCGATTATCCGGATCTCCGGGCGCAGGGATTTCACGTAGACGGCGATCCCGGCGATCAGGCCGCCGCCGCCGATGGGCACGAAGATCGCATCGACGTCGTCGCCGGCCTGTTCGAGTATCTCCCTGCCGATCGTGCCCTGGCCGGCGATCACCTCCGGGTCGTCGAAAGGGTGGATGAACGTGAGGTTCTGCTGCGTCTCCAGTTCGCGCGCGAGTCCGTACGCGTCGTCGTAGGTGTCGCCGTGCAGCACGACTTCGCCGTCGAGCGCGCGCACCGCCTCGACCTTGATCGTCGGCGTCGTCACCGGCATGACGATGACGGCGCGGACACCGCGACGTCGTGCCGCGAGCGCCACGCCCTGCGCGTGATTGCCGGCGGAACTGCAGATGACGCCGGCCCCGAGCGCATCGTCGGTCAGGGATGCGAGCTTGTTGTAGGCGCCGCGCAGCTTGAAGGAGAACACGGGCTGCAAGTCCTCGCGCTTCAGCCAGATGCGATTACCGAGCCGCCGCGAAAGATTGGCGGCGAGTTCGAGCGGCGACTCGATGGCGACGTCGTAGACCGACGCGCTCCTGATTCGCTCGATGTAATCCGTATCGTTCATGCGTATCGAAAATCCTTCCTGGCATCGGTTATCGCACACCCGGCCGCGGCCCGCAAAGCTTTGCCGAATCGGCACGAATCGCGACGAATGGGGACTCGCTGCCGTTCCGGGGCCGTGCTTGACTGACGCCGATGGTGACGACGACCCCGCAGCGCCTCTTTCGCGAGCGCGCGGCCCGCGCGGCGGGCAGGCGCTGGTTTGCCCCGGTGCAGGTAGCCTGTCCGCCGGCCGCGGTGCCGGCCTGCCTGGTCGCGGTCCTCGTCGTCGCCTTGCTCGCCGCGGCTACCGTCGTCATCGAGATCCCCGAGACGATCCCGGCGGCCGGGGTGCTGTTGCCGAGCCGGGGGCTCCTGAAAATACGTGCCGGCCGCGCAGGCTGGGTCGGCAAGATTGACGTTAGCGACGGCGACCGGGTCGGCCGCGGCCGCGTGGTGCTGCGTATCACCGACACGCAACGCGCCCCGCAACGCGACCCCGAAGCAGCGGCGCGGCTGACGTCGCTGCACAAGGAACTCGAGCTGCTTGCCGCGACCCTGCAGCAACGGCTCGCCGATCTCGATGCGGCACGGCGGGCCGGCGACAGGCGCAGGCAGCTCGTCGCGCGCCGCCTTCAGGCGGCACGCAGCGAATACGGCATGTGGCAACAACAGGCGGCGCTGCAACAACGCCAGGCCTCCCGGGTCGCCGCGCTGGCGGCGGGCGGCGTCGTCCCCGCCCAGCATGCCGACGACCTCGCCGCCGAGGTGCTGCGCGCCCGGGCGTCCGGCGCGGCCGCCCGCCAACGTGTCCTCGCCCTCGAAGACGAGCTCGCAGGGATCGACGAGGACCTCGCGCGCGACGCGACCCAACCGGCACTTCTCAGGGCGGAGGCGGCGATGCGGCGCGAATCGCTGTTGCGCGATATCGCCTCGGAGGAGCTGCATTCGGCGACCGAGGTCACGGCGCCCGGCGACGGCATCGTGGCGGGGCTCACGGTACGGGACGGGAGTTTCGTGCAGGCCGGACAGGTATTGCTGACGCTGTACGATCCGGACGAGCCGCTGGAAGCCCGCCTCTACGTCGCCGCGGACAATGCCGCGATGATCTTCGAGGGGCAGCGGGCCGAACTGCGCCTGCGCGCGTACCCGAAGGAGCTGTTCGGCACGCTGGCGGCGACGGTGACCAGCATCGCGGCGACGGCCCTGCCGCCCGCGGAGATCGGCGCCGGAGTGCGCAGCGTGGGCAAGGTGTTCGAGATCCGCGCCGCAATCGACGGCCGTGCGATCGTCGCCGGCGGCCGGGCATGGCCCCTCGCGCCCGGCACGACCTTCGAAGCCGACCTCGTACGGCGCCGCTGGCCCCTGTATCGCTGGCTGTTCGCCTCGCGCCGGACGGGCGGCGGCCGAGCGAGCTGAGATGCCGCGGTCCGTGCCGGTGGTCCTGCAGGCCGTGCCGGACGAGTGCGGCGTGGCGTCGCTGGTCATGGTGGCACGCAGCTTCGGACGCGACTGCGACGTCGCAACGTTGCGCCGGCGCCACGCAAGCCTGGATTGCGGTCCGTCGCTGAAGACGATCCTGCAGATGGCGGACGCGCTGGCCCTGGTCGGCAGGCCCGTCAGGCTCGGAATCGGCGAACTCCGGCGTCTTGCCCTGCCCGCAATCCTGCACTGGGAGTTCGATCACTTCGTCGTGCTGACGAAGGTCCGGCGCAGGTCGCTTGTCATCCACGACCCGGCGGCGGGCCGCCGCTGCGTCTCCCGCGACACCTTTGCCGACGCGTTCACCGGGGTGGCCGTCGAGTTCAGTCCCGCCGGCGCCTGGTCTGCCGTCTCGGGCGAGCGGCGCTCGCTGCTGAAGGGTCTGCTGCGATCCCTGCACGGCCTCGGTCGCTTCCTCGCCGTCATGCTGATCCTGCTGTTCACGAGCCAGCTGCTGTCGCTCGCGCCGCCGATCGCGACGCAGCTCCTGATCGACGACGTGGTGCTGGGACACGACCGCGCCTGGCTTTACCGGGTGCTGGCAGGTGTCGCCCTGATCCTCTTGGCGATGCTGCTCGTCGACGCCGCGCGCCGCTGGATCGCGCTGTATACCGGGACCCGACTCGCCACGGCGAGCACGACGGCGGTCGTCCGGCACCTGATGCGCCTGCCCGTCGCGACGGTGGAGCCGCGGCCCGTCGGCGACCTCATCTCGCGCGTCGAGTCGCTGCGGCCGATCCGCGCGGCGATGACCGAGACCTGTCTGACCGCGATCGTGCAATTCGCCGTGCTGGTGACGACGCTGGCGGTCATGACCTGGTACAGCCCGCTGTTGACCCTGATACCGGCCGCTGCGCTGGCATTGACGCTGGGCCTGCACGGCGCCTTCCTGCCGGCGATGCGTTCCATGAATCTCGAGGGCGTCGTCGCGTCGGCGCGGGCCTCGAATTCGCTGATCGAATCGCTGCGTGGATTCCGGACCCTGCATGCGCTGGGGCTGGACATGCTGAGACTGGCACACTGGCAGCAGTTCTTCGTCACCGCCACGAACGCGACCGCGCGGCGACAGCGGCTACTTATCGGGTTCTCGTTCGGGCAGGGCCTGATCGCAGCGGCCGAGCAGCTCCTGTTCCTCGCCGTCGGCATCGGCGGCGTCATCGATCGCCGTCACAGCCTCGGCGTCCTGTTTGCCTTCGTCTCGCTGCGCGGACGCCTGGCCGGTTCCGTCGCACAGCTGATCGGCGCGACGCGCGAGCTGTCGCTCACGCGCTCGCACGTCGAGCGTGCCGGAGAGCTCGTCGCCGAGCCGATCGAGCCGGAGGCGCCGGCCGCGGCGATGCGCGACACCATCAGCGGTGCCATCGAGTGCCGCGGTCTGTGCTTCGCGTATCCCGGCGGGCCGGACGTACTCGCGGGATTCGACTGTCGCATCGAGGCCGGCGAGGCCGTGGTCATCCAGGGACGATCGGGCACGGGCAAGACGACGCTGCTGCACCTGCTGTCGGCGAGCCTCGAGGCGCGCAGCGGCGCCGTCCTCTATGACGGCATCTCGACCGAACTCTGGGACGCCCGTGCGCTCAGGCGCCAGTTCGGCATCGTCCTGCAGCGGGACCGCTTGTTCGCGGGTTCCGTCGCCGGCAACGTGAGCGGCTTCGAGCCGGTTCCCGACGTCGGCAGGATCCGCGCGGCTTTGCTGCGCGCGGGAATCTGGCACGAGATCGACGCGCTGCCGATGAAGCTCGCGACACGCCTGGCCGACGGTTCGGGCGGACTGTCGGGCGGCCAGGTCCAGCGCCTGCTGCTCGCGCGTGCGCTGTACCGCGAGCCGTCCGTGCTGTTCCTCGACGAGGCGACCAATCAGCTCGACCCGCAGACCGAGGGGCAGGTGCTCGCCAACCTGCGGACGCTCGGCATCACGATCGTCAGCGTCGCACACGGCGATCGTGCGGCGACCAGCGACTGGCGCCGGATCCGGCTGGAGGGCTCGCATGGCAATTGCGGCGCCAGCCTTGGATAATCCCGCGATGGCCCGACTCCTCATAAAGAATGCCCGTGTCATCAACGAGGGCGAGATCCGCGACGCGGATGTCCTCGTCGAAGGCGACCGGATTGCGAAGGTCGCCGGCGGCATCGGTGCCGGCGGTGCGGAGGTGATCGACGCGGCCGGCCGTTACCTGATGCCGGGCATGATCGACGACCAGGTGCACTTCCGCGAGCCCGGCCTGACCGGCAAGGGCGATCTCGCCACGGAGTCGGCGGCTGCCGCGGCCGGCGGCGTCACCAGCTTCTTCGACATGCCCAACGTCGATCCGCAGACGACGACGGTGGCGGCGCTGACCGACAAGTACCGCGCGGCACAAGGACGCTGCACGGCGAACTACGCTTTCTATCTGGGCGCCACGAACCACAACATGGATGAGATAAGGGCCTTGAAGCCCGGCGACGCCTGCGGGATCAAGGTGTTCATGGGGGCGTCCACCGGCGACATGCTCGTCGACAGGCTGGAGTCGCTGGAGAAGATCTTCGCGGATGCACCCGTGCAGATTGTCACGCATTGCGAGGACACTCCTACGATCCGGCGCAACGAGGAGAAGGCCAGGGAGCAATACGGAGAGCAGGTGCCGATGCGGGAACATCCGAACATCCGCTCGGCCGAAGCCTGTCTCAAGTCGTCGCGTCTCGCGGTCGACCTCGCGCGCCGGCACGATGCGCCGCTGCACGTGCTCCACCTGACCACGGCGACAGAGATGGCGCTGTTCTCCGATGCGCCGCGGGCCGACAAGCGGATCACCGCCGAGGTCTGCGTCCATCATCTGTGGTTCGACGACTCGAGCTACGACGAACTCGGGACGCGCATCAAATGCAATCCGGCCATCAAGACCGCCGCCGACCGCGAAGCGCTGCTCGCGGCCCTCAACGCGGGACGGATCGACATCATCGCGACCGATCACGCGCCGCACACGGCCGAGGAGAAGCGCGGGACCTATTTCAGGGCGCCTGCCGGCCTGCCGCTCGTGCAGCATGCGCTGCTCATCCTGTTCGACCTGGTCGCGGCGGGCAGGATCACGCCGGAGCTGCTCGTCGATCGCTGCTGCCACGCGCCGGCGGACATCTTCGGGGTGGCCGACCGAGGCTATATCCGCGAGGGCTGGTTCGCGGACCTCGTGCTGGTGAACCCGGCCGGGGGATATTCTGTCAAACCCTCGAACCTGCTCTACAAGTGCGGGTGGTCCCCGTTCGAGGGCCATCGATTCTCGTCGTCGATCGACACCACGATCATCAACGGCGAGGTCGTGTACCGCGACGGCAGACTGACCGGAAAAATCGCGGGGAAAAGGCTCCAGATCACCGGCTGCCGCTGAGTCTTAAAACTGTTTACTTTCCAGTCGATCCCGTTATGCTAGCGCCCATTACGGGAGCGACTGGCTACCGGGCTCCAGGATCGGACCCGGTGTGTCTTCCAGATGAAACCGACGGACACCTCCAACCCCGATTATTTCCATAAAGTTGTCGATTGTCAGTGGGCCTGCCCCGCCCACACGGACGTGCCGCTTTACATCCGCCTGATCGCCCAGGGACGGTTCAGCGACGCGTACATCGAGAACCGGAAATCGAATGTCTTCCCCGGCATCCTCGGGCGCGTCTGCGATCGTCCGTGCGAACCGGCATGCCGGCGCGGACGGGTCGAGGAACGCCCGGTGGCAATCTGCCGGCTGAAGCGCGTCGCCGCCGATCACCGCGACGACATCCGCGACCGCCTGCCGCAGCCCGCCGCCGAGAGCAACGGCAAGCGCGTGGCCCTGATCGGCGCCGGCTGCGCGTCGCTCACGGTCGCCAACGACCTGGCGCCACTGGGCTACGAGATCACGATCTTCGAGGCGCTGGACACGACCGGCGGACTCATGCGCACGAATATCCCGCAATTCCGCCTGCCGCCGAAAGTGCTGGACGAGGAGATCGGCTACATTCTCGATATCGGCGTCGACCTCAGGCTCGGGCATCGCATCGAGAGCATGCAGGATCTGCTCGCGGAAGGTTTCGACGCGATTTTCGTCGGCACCGGCGCGCCGCGCGGCAAGAATCTCGAGATCCCCGGCCGCTACGATTCACCGAACATACACATCGGCATCGACTGGCTGGAGTCGGTGGCATTCGATCATATCGAATCGATCGGCAAGCGCGTGCTCATCATTGGCGTCGGCAACACGGCGATGGACTGCTGCCGCACCTCGCTCCGACTCGGCGCCGAGGAAGTCAAGGTAATGGCGCGCAAGCCGCGCGGTTTCTTCAAGGCTTCCGAATGGGAACTCGAGGATGCCGAGGAAGAGAACGTCGAGATCCTCGTCAATCACTCGCCGAAGGAATTCGTCATCGAGGACGGCAGGCTCGTCGGCATGACGTTCGAGCAGATGGAGTACGAGGTCGATGACGACGGCCGGATCGACAAGGGCAGGGTTACCGGCGAGGAATTCATCCCCTGCGACGACGTCATCCTCGCGATCGGCCAGGACAATGCGTTCCCGTGGATCGAGCGCGACATCGGCATCGAATTCAACAAGTGGGAATGTCCCGTCGTCGATCCCGAAACGATGATGTGCAGCCGCGACGGCATCTTCTTCGGCGGGGACTCGGCCTTCGGCCCCAAGAACATCATCTGGGCGGTCGCACACGGCCACGAGGCGGCGCTGTCCATCCACAAGTACTGCCACGGCGGCGATATCCGGGACCGGCTCCCGCGCGGCATCAATCTCTCCAGCCAGAAGATGGGCATGCACGAGTGGAGCTACTCGAACGATTACGACCCGGCGGCAAGGCGCCTGATGCCGCACGTCGACCTGAAGGAACGCTTCAAGAAGCTCGACATCGAAGTCGAACTCGGGTTCACCGCCGAGCAGGCGATCCAGGAAGTCGAGCGTTGCCTGAATTGTGACATCCAGACCGTCTTTTCCGCCAAGCTCTGCATAGAATGCGACGCGTGCATCGACATCTGCCCTGTCAACTGCCTCACCATCACGCACAACGGCGACGAGCCGGATCTGAGGAGCCGCTTGTCGGCGCCGGCGAAGAATGCGGAGCAGGCATTGTTCGTCTCCGAGGACCTGCCACAAACCGGCCGCGTCATGGTCAAAGACGAAGATCTATGTGTGCACTGCGGCCTCTGCGCGGAACGCTGCCCTACCGGCGCCTGGGACATGCAGAAGTCCACCGTGCTGATCCCGTACGCGGCCGACGAGCCGACGACCCGCAAGCGGCGCAGTACCGCCGCCTGACAGGACACCCGAATTGGCAAAGGTAAATGACGTCGTCATAAAGATCGCTACGGTCAATGGCACGGGTTCCGCGAGCGCCAACGGCCTGTTGCGCAAGTCGATCTTCCGCATGGGCATCCCCGTCGTCGGCAAGAATTTTTTCCCGTCGAACATCCAGGGGCTGCCGACCTGGTACGAGATCCGGGTCACGGCCGACGGCTACAAGGCCCGGTCGGACCGGGTCGACGTGATGGTCGCGATGAATGCGCAGACCTACGCGCGCGACCTGGCGGAGGTCCCGGCGGGCGGGTATCTCCTGTACGACTCGACCTGGCCGCGGCACAGCCTGATGGATCGCGAAGACGTCCACGTACTGGGCATCCCGCTCTCGAGGATGTGCAACGAGCATTTCGAAGGCGCGCGGGCGCGGATACTGATGAAGAACATCGCGTACGTCGGCGCGCTCGCGGCGCTGCTCGACATCGATCTCGGCGTCATCACGTCGCTGCTCGAAGAGACCTTCGCCGACAAGAAAAAGCTGATCGACTCCAACATGCAGGCCATCCGGCTGGGCTACGACTATGCGCTGGAACACTTCGCGTGCCCGCTGCCGTGCCGGGTGGAGGCCATGGACGGGACGGCCGGGCAGATCGTCATCGACGGCAACACCGCGGCGGCCCTCGGCTGCATGTATGCGGGCGCGACGGTCGGCGCCTGGTACCCCATCACGCCCTCGACGTCACTGATGGACGCCTTTCGCTCGTTCTGTTCGAAGTACCGCGTCGATCCGGAGACCGGCAAGAACACCTATTGCATCATCCAGGCGGAGGACGAACTCGCTGCCATCGGCATGGTGCTCGGCGCGAACTGGAACGGGGCGCGCTCGTTCACGCCGACGAGCGGCCCGGGAATCTCGCTGATGAGCGAATTCCTCGGCTACGGCTATTACGCCGAGATCCCGGCCGTCATCTTCAACGTGCAGCGCACGGGCCCGTCGACGGGGATGCCGACGAGGACGCAGCAGGCAGACATCCTGACCTGCGCGTACGCGTCCCATGGCGACACCCGGCACGTGTTGCTGTTCCCGGCGGACCCGGGCGAGTGTTTCACGATGGCGATCGATGCCTTCGATCTCGCGGAGCGCCTGCAGACACCGGTGATGGTGCTGTCGGATCTCGACATCGGCATGAACGACTGGATGGTCCCGGAGTTCGACTTCGACGAGAAGCGCATCCCCGATCGCGGCAAGGTACTGACGGCGGAAGATCTCGACAAGATGGACAAGTTCTACCGTTACCTGGACGTCGACGGCGACGGCATTACCTACCGGACGCTGCCCGGCACGCATCCCAAAGGCTCCTTCTTCACGCGCGGCTCCGGCCACACGAAGTACGGCAGCTACACGGAAGATGCCGACGAGTACCAGGACGTCATGGATCGCCTGCTGCTCAAGTGGGAAACCGCGAGAACGCTCGTTCCGGACGCGGAGATCGAATACTCGAAGTTCAACCGGGCCGCGATCCTCAGCGTCGGCAGCAGCCAAGCCGCTTGCGAGGAAGCACTCGACAGGCTTTCGAAACAAAAGGTCTCGCTGAACTACTGCAGAGTCAGGGCGTTTCCGTTCAGCGACTCGATCAAGGAATTCATCGACAAGCACGATGTCGTCTACGTCGTCGAGCAGAATCGCGACGCACAGCTGCGGACCCTGCTGATCCTCGACAGCCAGGTCGATCCGGCGAAGCTGGTGCCGGTACTGCATTACAACGGCATACCGCTCAATCCGGGTTTCGTCGTGGACAGGGTGCTCGAGGAAATTGCCAAGGGACGTGCCGCGTGAGCGGCGGGGACCAGCCAGGATGAGTTACATAGCAAAACCGAAAGTTGCACACCCCAACCTGCCCCGAAACGCTCTCGGCCTGACGGCGCGGGACTACGAGGGCACCGTGTCGACGCTGTGCGCGGGCTGCGGACACGATTCGGTGACGGCCGCGATCATCCAGGCCGTGTTCGAACTGAACATCGAGCCGCACCGGCTGGCGAAGATGAGCGGCATCGGCTGTTCGTCGAAGACGCCGGCCTATTTCGTGCGCCAGTCACACGGCTTCAACTCGGTGCACGGGCGCATGCCGTCGGTCACGACCGGTGCCAACGCGGCCAACCGCAGCCTCACGTACATCGGCGTATCCGGCGACGGCGACTCGCTGTCGATCGGCGTCGGCCAGTTCGTGCA
>Ga0210095_1000086_pt1 | contig 32720 bp, 27 predicted proteins | sample China_Galinas_PW_FD_184861 | JGI IMG/M metagenome (GOLD analysis project Ga0210095, IMG submission 184861) | Wetland microbial communities from San Francisco Bay, California, USA, that impact long-term carbon sequestration - China_Galinas_PWA_D1... | ecosystem: Environmental > Aquatic > Marine >...
TTATCAAGGATCAGTTCATTTACTATTACATTTTTATATGCAACATTATCAAAAAGCATTGTTGCAATTGCATGCATTGTGTAGAACCAGCCTCTTGTCTGGTCTATTCCCTCACAAATAAAATCAGCAGGGAAGAAATTTTTCTCGAACAATTCTTTATTTTCAAATGGGTAATGATACTGTGCGAAAGGCATTGATCCTGAATCAAACCAGACATCAATTAGTTCAGGAGTCCTTTTGTAAATTTTGCCATCTTTCTCAAAATAAATTTTATCAACAAATGGTTTATGAAGATCGATAGAATCGAGATCTACAACCGAAATTCTCTTACCGTTATCTTCAATAAAGCCTTTCTTTAATTCTTCAATGCTTCCCACTGCAATCATATCCCCATCATCATTAACCCAGATAGGCAGAGGGGTGGCCCAGAAACGATCTCTTGACAAAGCCCAGTCTTTGTTCTCTTCAAGCCAGTTTCCGAATCTTCCGGTTCCAACTTCAGGTGGCTGCCAGTTTATGGTTTTATTCAGCTCAACCATTCTATCAGAAATAGAAGTTGTCCTGATGAACCATGATTCCCGTGCATAATAAATTACCGGCACATTCTCGTGGCGCCAGCTAAAAGGATAAGAGTGAACAATTGTTTCTTTCTTAAATAATTTACCTTCAGCTTTTAGCTTTTTAATTATCCCCGGGTCCGCATCTTTTACAAATTGTCCTTTAAAATCCGTTACTTCATCTGTGAATAATCCACCACGTGTAACAGGCTGAAGCATCGGCAAATTGTATTTCTTCGAAATTTCATAATCGTCCTGTCCGAATGCCGGTGCGATATGCACAATCCCTGAACCATCTTCCGTACTTACAAAATCACCCAGGACTACAAAGAAAGCTTTTTTATCAACTTTCATATAGTCGAACAATTGCTCGTATTCCGTTCCTTCAAGATCCTTTCCTTTCATCTCTTCAAGAATTTCATACTCATCAGCAATTAAAGGCAATCTTTCTTTTGCAAGAATTATCTTCTTTTCGTCAAGGTTTATTTTTACGTAATCAACATCAGGACCAACAGCCAGCCCAACATTTGAGATTAATGTCCAGGGAGTTGTTGTCCATACAAGAAAGCTAGCATCGGAGTTCTTAAGTTTAAAATAGACATATACTGAAGGATCTTTCGTTTCCCTGTATCCTAAGGCAAGTTCGTGTGATGATAAAACTGTTTCTGATTTCGGATCCTGCGGAACAATTTTATAATCTTTATAGATAAGTCCTTTATCAAATAAAGTTTTTAGTGCCCACCAAACTGACTCTATATAGTTATTATCCAGCGTTATATATGGATCTGTAAGATCAACCCAGTACCCCATACGGGTTGTCATTTTTTCCCATAAATCAAGGTACGTAAATACAGAATCCCGACAAGCTTGATTATACTTTTCAACTCCGTATTCTATTACTTCGCTTTTATGTTTGATCCCAATTTTTTTTTCAACTTCAATCTCTACCGGCAGACCGTGAGTATCCCATCCGGCTTTTCTTTCAACACGGTAACCCTGTAGAGTTTTGTATCGGCAGACAAGGTCTTTTAAAGTCCTCGACATTACATGATGAATTCCCGGCTTCCCGTTTGCTGTTGGAGGACCTTCATAAAAAGTATAGGATTTAGATTTATCTTTTGTCGATATACTCTTTTCGAATATCTTATTTTCCTGCCAGAACTTTAAAATTCTTTCTTCAATTTCAGGGTAATTTATTTTGTCTGTATTCTGCTTGAACATCTTTCTGTTATTATTTAATTCAAAATTTAAGTAGCAAATTTACAACTCTTCGTACTTTTTAATCAATTCTTTTTCAACCTGTATAAATTCTTTCAACTCCTGCTCTATTCTTTCTTTTTTCAAGGTTATGTTTTTAGCTTCAGCCGAAGCATCATTAATTATTTTTTCGGCTTTTATATTAGCTTCTTTCAACACAAGTTCCGATTCTTTTTTAACACTAATAAGCGATTCTTCGTACCCCCTCACCTTTTCTTTCAGTACAGCAAAATCTTTTTCAAGATGAAGAATTTCACCTACTGCCATACCAAAAAATCCCATTGCCCCAAGTGTAATATTTCTAAGGCTGTAAAGGATCAAGTTTTCAGTCATTATCTCACTGGCAGTAAAATACTCACGGAAAAAGGTTACAAACAAAACACTAATAAGTGTGGCAGCAAGAATTGTAGCAAAGAGTACCTTCCCGCCAAAAATCCAGTTCAGTGTTCTGTCAATGAACCACCCGCTGGCAAAACAAAAAAGCAAAAGGACAAACCATACGGCAAAATTGTTATCCCCGAAATCAAATAAACTGGTATTCAGAAAATTTGATGCAAACATCAGAATACCAAGCATAAGAGGAGTGAAATATTTGTAAATGTTTTTTATTTCCATTTTATATTCTCTTAATTACTTCTTTCATAATTAAGGTCATTTTAGGTTCAGCGGCCATAGCAGCAGCAATTATTTCTTCTACATTAACAGGTTTTAGTGAATCCGGGAAACATTCGTCTGTAACAATACTAATTCCCAGTACTCTCATCCCCATATGGTTAGCAACTATGTTTTCGGGAATTGTCGACATTCCGACCACGTCTGCACCAATTGCACGCAGGAACCTGTACTCGGCTTTAGTCTCCAGATTTGGACCCGAAACCGCAACATAAACTCCCTTTTGAACCCTGATCTTATTTTCAAGTGCTACTTCTTCTGCAATTGTTATTAATTCACGATCATAAGCTTCGCTCATATCAGGAAATCTTGGTCCGAGTTCTTCTTCGTTTTTCCCGATCAGCGGATTATCGCCAAGCAAATTGATATGATCATCCATCAGCATTACATCGCCTCTCCTGTAAACAGGATTCATCCCACCACACGCGTTTGATACAAGCAATGTTTTCACACCAAGATATTTCATAACACGTACCGGATAGGTGATCTGCTGCATTGAATATCCTTCGTAATAATGAAAACGTCCCTGCATTGCTACAACTTTTTTTTCGCCAATTGAGCCAAAGATCAATTTACCTTTGTGCGATTCAACTGTTGAAAGAGGGAAATGAGGAAGATCAGAATAATCAATCTCTTGTTCTATTTTAATTTCTTTTACAAGTCCGCCCAATCCTGTACCGAGAATAATCCCAACCTGATATTCGTCTTTTGTTTTTGTCCTGATTACATCAAGAGTTTCATTTATTGCTGAAATTAAGTCGCTCATAATTATAATAATTTGTTTACGATATCGTTTACGTCAATTTCTATATTTTTAACTTCTTCTTTGGCGGCCGGTGTTTTAGTTATTTCTGCGCCTGCATCCTTAATATTCTTTTCCATTAATTTTGCTTGTGTATCAATTACAGCTTTCAATTTGGAAATTATTATATTGCGTTCTTCCCTTAGATGGATGACCGCATTTCTAATTTCATTAGCGCTCTCCCTGGCCTTTTCAAGAATTTGAGAGGCTTTAATTTCCGCTTCTTTTACTATCAGCCCCGCCTGCTTTTTAGTAGATTCTATTGAACGTGAAGATGATTCCTGTGCCTTTAAAAGAGTAAGCTGTAAATTTTTTTCAATTTTGCGGAATTCATCCAGTTTATCATTGGATGTCTCAAGTTCTCTTTTCAGTGTTTCATTTTCTTTTTGAAGCAATTCAAATTCATCGGAGAGTTTTTCAAGAAATGCCTGCACCTCTTCCTGGTCATATCCACGAAGACCTTTTTTAAATTCCTGTTTTTTGATGCTTAACGGGGAAACTTTCATATTTCCTTCCAGTTTTTTGAATAATCTCTTTCACCAAAAATTGCCGAGCCAATTCTTAACATCGTTGCGCCTTCTTCAATTGCAATTTCAAAATCAGAAGTCATACCCATCGATAACTCTCTCAGGTTAAAACCCTGAGAATTTAATCTATCTCTTAATTTACGTAAATCACTGAAACTTTTCCTAATTAAGTTCTCGTCATCCGTAAGTGGAGCCATCGTCATTAAACCCACAGGTAACAGGTTTTTATATTCACGACAGGCTAGAACTAATTTACTTGCTTCTTCTTCTGCAACCCCTGATTTTGTTTCTTCATCTGAGGTCTTTACCTGTATTAAAACTTTTTGAATTTTATCAATTGCCCCTGCTCTTTTATTAATTTCGTTAGCGAGTGAAACAGAAGTAACGGAATGTATAAATTTTGCAGATTTTATAACGTACTTTACTTTATTCTTTTGAAGGTTACCTATAAAATGCCAGGAAATTTTATCACCAAGTTCACTGAATTTTGCCTCGAGTTCCTGCGCTTTGTTTTCGCCAAAATTCAAAACTCCTTCATCATAAACCTGCGTGATTGCATCCAGTCCAAAATATTTTGAAACTGCAATCAGGGTGATTTCTTCCGGATCCCTGTTAACGGACCGGCATTTATCATTTATCCTTCTACGAACTTCCTTTAAATTTTCAGCAATCATAATAAAATTAAGAGAATGAATTTATCGCTTTTTGCCCTAATAATCAACGAAAACAGCACTTTTCGGGCTTATTTTTCAGTATTTAAACTTAGATTATAAGTATTATTTTCTTAATAATACAGTTTCATATTACAATATTTAATAATGACAATTTATCAATATTTTTTCCCGAAAACGGCATGAGTTTTAAGCCTGTTAATTGGAATAAATCCAAAATTAAAAGGGACAAATATGGCTTAATTTTTGTTATTTTTAGGCCATAATCGAATTTTTTCGGAGAAAAAAATGAAAATTCAACTTCTGGAAGATATAAAGGTAAATGCTTCAAAAAAGAAAAAAACTATTCTTCTACCCGAGTCTCACGATGAGCGGGTGTTAAAAGCGGCTGAAATACTTTTAAAGGAAAATGTCGTTTCAGTGATCACCCTGGGTGATGAAAATAAAATAAATGAAGAGGCCAAAAGACTAAAACTCAATTTAACAGGACTCCGTGTTATCGATCCTGCAAAATCGGATAAGCTCAGCGATTTTACAAACATCTATTTCAATCTGAGAAGAAAAAAAGGAATTAGAATTGAGGAAGCACGCGAAATTATGCAGCGTGATATTTTCTTCGGTGCAATGATGCTGCGCGAAGGAATGGCAGATGGCAGCGTTGCCGGTTCCACTGCTTCAACAGGTGATGTAATGAAAGCAGGTTTTCATTGTATTGGAGTTACTGAAGGAATATCAATAGTGTCTAGTTTCTTTTTAATGGCGTATCCTGAAAAAACATACAGCTTTGCAGATTGTGCTGTTGTTCCCGATCCTGATCCCCAACAATTGGCCGATATTGCAATCAGCACAGCAGAGAATCATAAAAAATTAACGGGTGATGAGCCTTACGTTGCAATGCTTTCTTTCTCAACTAAAGGGAGCGCAAAGCACGAATCGATCGACAAAGTTTTAAGTGCAATGGAAATTGTAAAACAAAAAAGACCTGATATAAATGTAGATGGAGAATTACAATTTGACGCCGCAATTATTGATTCAATCGGAAAAAGAAAAGCACACGGCAGCAATGTTGCGGGAAGAGCAAACGTTTTGGTTTTCCCGGATCTGAATTCAGGAAATATCGGTTATAAAATTGCTGAAAGACTAGGTGGAGCGGCTGCAATTGGTCCGATAGTTCAGGGGCTTAAAAAACCATTTTTTGATTTGAGTCGTGGTTGCAGCGCTGATGACATTGTTAACACAGCAGCAATTGCAGCATTGATGAGCTGATTTTGATTACCGGATTGATATTTGTTTTCCTGTAAACTTATCGATCCGGTATTCCTTTATAGATAATATCAAAAACGGGATCGCAACAACCAGTTCAGAAATTCCTGTTTCATTTCTCCCGAAAATCATTGAGACAAAGAAAAGTATCACTCCAGATGCAAAAAGAAGCTCCTGCAAATCACTTATCATCCAGCCGGTATAGACAACTACAATAAACAATAAAACATATACCCATACGGAAAGAGTTGCCAAATTACCGGTAAACGGACCAAAGGTAACAAAGGAAGTATAATCCCATCTCATAAACGGAACTAAAACTGAGAAACAGATAAGAAGAGAAATCAAAGCAAACAATAAAAGATTTTTAATATTATATCTGAAAAAGAAAAGTATTGAAAGAATAAATGGGACTAAAATCAATAACCTGGTACAAAGGATTATACCAAAGAGAACGCTGAAAAAAATAAACCGGATATCAATTTTATCCGTGTCAAGAAATTTATCCATTAAGAATATAATTATTAAAGCCACAACAATATTGGCAAGCGTATCTCCACCCACAGTAATTTCAAAATATATCAACGGTAGAAGCAACAATGTGCTTGTTCTGATCACGAGTTCTTTTTTATTAAAGGAATAACCCGGCAATAACAATAAAAATAATGCGAGTCCAAATAAACCGATAATTCTAATATCGCCCATCAGGTAAAATGGTGAATCCAGGTAATATAAAAATGGAAGATTATAAGAATATGAATTGTTGTTGTAGGGATAAATTCCGTTGCCCATATTTGTAAGCCAGTTGAAAGCTGTAAAGTATGAGATCCCCCTGTTTGAATTTACAGCAAAATCAAAAGCCAGGCTTGCTAAAATTAAGACAAGTACAACATAGACAAAGTTTTTGTTTACTATCTGCTCCTCGGGCTTAAAAATTCTATCCTGCGCATAAATAATCCCGATAAATAATACAACAAACACTATAATTAATATTATCGGGGAGAATCCTCGTGAAGATGAATAATCGATCAGAAACCTGATGTTTACAAAAAGTAAAATAAGAAGGGATATTACATTGATATAATGTTTTTTTGTAAACATATTTAGATAAAGCCTTTCAATAAAAAATCAGCGGTATTATAATGCTTAGAAGAAAAAGTTTTACATTTTTGCTTGTTTGTTCCGTGCTGGTCCTTTCATCATCAGCATTGGCACAAATGAAAAATAACAAATTAAATCCCCAAACAAAATCCGGTGTTAAAATGAATAATACAATTAATGATATTTCAGTCAAAGATATGAACGGGAAAGATATAAATCTTTCAGATTACAACGGCAAGGTTTTGTTGATTGTAAACGTAGCAAGTGAATGTGGTTATACTCCACAATATGAAGGACTGGAAAAAATTTACAAAGAGTATAAAGATAAAGGGTTTGAGATACTCGGATTCCCCTGCAACGATTTCGGTGGACAGGAACCCGGAACCAATGAGGAAATAAAAAGCTTTTGTACAAGCAAATACAGCGTAACTTTTAAGCTATTCGATAAAATAAAAGTATTAGGCGATGAGAAATGTTCCCTCTATAAAAGGTTAACAAATAATGATATTACTGAAAAATCAGACATTGGATGGAACTTTGAAAAATTCTTAATCGACAGAAAAGGAAAAATAATTGCAAGATTTAAGAGCGCGGTAAAACCTGAAAGTAAGGAACTTACATCCGCAATAGAAAAAGAGTTAAATAATTAAATTATAAAAACCTTGAAGGCTTCTGAAACCTTCAAGGTAAATTTCTTAGTTCAGGTTCAGTTCATTTTTTACAAGTAGTTTCGATTCAATTACTTCCTTGTGCTCAAGTTTAAGCATGTCACCAATTCTCTTAACAAGGTTATCTTCATATTTATCTAGTTTTCCATCAAGATAAATCAGGCGCCATAAATTTTTCATTAATTTAAGCTTTTCATCCCTGGGTAAATTCTGATCAATTATTGTGGTAAATTCATAAATACTAACACTTTTTCTGATACTTTCCTTCGTTTGCTGTATTAATTCGTCAACCTCTTCTTCTCCAAGATCAAATTCTTCCTTCATCATTGAAATTATCTTTTTGTGCTCGATTTCTGTAAAATTATCATCGGCCTTTGCCATCTCAAAATATAAAGCACAGGTGGCAACCTGTAATTTTTTTTGCATCCCATATCCTGAATTTGCTCTTTCCGGGGCAGCAGTTAAAATATTTCTAAAGTACTCAAACATTATTCTCTCTGTTTTATTCTGAATTTATTCTTTTCTATTGTTCATTATACATTAAAGTAGAGAAAGTTCTCTAAATTAAAAAATAAACTTATAACTTACTTAACCATCCCCTTCTATGAATTTCCCCTTCTTTAATTGAGAAGGGGAAATAATTTAACTTTTATTTTAAATGCCCTACATCCTGCAGGCATTTTTTAATTCTCTCGAAGGTTCTCTGAATATTATGATCCAGTCCGATTGAAATTCTTACAAGTCCTTCGCTTATCCCAATCTCTTTTCTTTCTTCATCAGGAATTTCGGAAGAAGTACTATGTCCGGGTGAACTGAAAAGAGTTTTGAAATAACCGAGGCTAACTGCGAGATAACCGACTTTCTCATCCTGCATCTTAGTCATTAACTTATCTGCCATCTCGGATGTTCCAACGTCAATTGCCAGCATACCTCCGAAACCGAAGTCAGGATTTCTAAGCTTGTCCATTCTTTCGTGGAACGGGTGCGATTTTAATCCCGGATAAAACACTTTTACACCCAGTTTATCCAGGTTTTCAGCGAGGTACATTGCATTTCTGCTATGCTGCTGAATTCTTATATGCAGACTGTGAAGATTTTTAAGAATGCTTGCAGCCCTGTGACTATCGAGCACCGGTCCCATCAGCATGCTTGTTCCGCTGTTAATATCCAAAAGTTCGTGAATAAAATCGGCAGTACTGCACACACAACCTGCGACACAATCACTTGTTCCGTTGATAAATTTTGTAAGGCTGTGAATTACAATATCAGCGCCATGCTGTATCGGTGCAATTGTCAGCGGACTGAATGTGTTGTCTACAACAAGCTTAACATTTTTTTCTTTTGCTATGCTGCTCAACGCCGGAAGATCTGCTACTTCGAGCAAAGGATTACTGACTGACTCACAATAAATAACTTTTGTCTTTGAAGTTATCGCTTTATTAACTTCTTCAACATCGTTCATATTTACAAAGTTTACAGTAATTCCAAATCTCGGCAAAAGATTTTTGAAGAATGCGTATGTACCACCGTAAATTGTGTGACTTGAAATTACCTCGTCACCAGCGCTGCAAAGCTGAAAAATTGTAGTGCTTATCGCGCCCATTCCCGATGACATAACCTGGGCCAGCTCACTTCCTTCAAGTCTTGCCAGTGCGTCTGATAAATTTTTATTTATTGGATTCCAGTGTCTTGAATAAAGAAAGCACCCTTCAATTTCGTGATCGAAAAGTTCTTCCATTTTTTCAGGACTCATAAAAGTATAGGTTGATGAATCGGTGATTGACGGATTTACATCTCCGTATTCGCCGAACACAAGATAGTCTTGTATGTTACTGGTAGGGTCAAAAGACATGATTTTTTCCTCCTCCGTTTGATAGTTGCTCCCCGGTAATATCACGAGGATTTTGTTACCCAAACTTACTCACGGAGGGCACACATTTCAAACCAAATGGGATGAGCGTTTTTAAAAAATAATTTTTGCGTATTGTAACGTGTTTAACTAATTTGAAAACAAAAGTTTAGGGATAAAAATGCCACAAATAATCTTAATTTTAGGAATACTGCTCGGATTAAACCAGCAAACCAGTGATAATTTAAAACAGCAACTCGATCAGATGCTCACAAACTGGCATCACGCTGCCGCTGTTGCAGATGCTGAGACCTATTTTGGTTACCTCGCAGAGGACGCAGTTTACATGGGGACAGATGCCACGGAATACTGGACAAAGTCAGAATTTCAGAAATGGGCGGAACCATGGTTTAAAAGAAAATCAGCGTGGACAATCTATGCGACTAAAAGAAATATTTTTATTTCTCAAGATAAAACATACGCCTGGTTCGATGAAACGCTGGTTGCAGGTTTCGGTCCTGCAAGAGGTTCCGGAATTTTAATAAAAACAAATGATGGCTGGAAAATAAAACATTACAACCTGTCAATGACTATTCCTAACGAAGTTTCAAAACAAGTGATGGATATTGTTAAAACGGAATTGGATAAGAAATAATTATACTGTCACGAATCTACAGTGACAGACCTGGTTATGAATAATAAAGAAGAAATAAAAGCAGAAAAAATCCGAGAAGCCTGTGCTAAGGAATTCATACGCGCTTACGAGGAAGCCGGAATAAAAGGCCTCTGCGAAGTCGGAAGAATAGAGTACGCCGTAGATGCTGTGAGGGCACTTGACCTAAAATATATTTTGGATGAATCTAAAAACACAAACAAATCATAATGTTCAAAGACCCATTTACATTGCCAGAGTTTTATTCTTTGCTAAAGGCTTCTTACTCCTTTCCTTTTAATGAGAGCTTATAGATATTGTAATAATAATAAATTTATAATCCCTTCGGATAATAATAATGCAAAAAGTTGCCGTGTTTGTGGACGTTCAAAACATTTACTACACCACTAAAGATTTCTATAATTGCCATTTCGACTATAACGCGTTTTGGGCAAAAGCTACTTCAAACAGGAAAGTAGTGAAAGCGATTGCTTATGCAATTGATAAGGGCGATGAAAAACAGAAACAATTCCAGAACATCCTCAGGGGAATCGGATTTAAAATAAAATTAAAACCCTTTATTCAGAGAAGTGACGGTTCAGCAAAGGGAGACTGGGATGTTGGGATAACGCTTGACGTTATGGAATATGCAAAGCAATCAGATGTAGTTGTGCTGGTAAGCGGAGATGGTGATTTTGATTTACTGGTAAATAAGATCAAAAAGGATTTTGATGTTTCGGTTGAAGTTTATGGTGTACCTCAACTTACAGCAGATTCTTTAATTAGTACAGCATCAGTGTTTATACCGATTGAAAATGATTTACTGTTAAGAGCAAAAAAGTAATGGAAAAAGAAAACGATATTCAACCAAACAATGATCCGCTCCACGGTGTTACATTAGAGATGATTCTTAACCGTCTTGTTGATTTCTACGGCTGGGAAAAACTTGGCAGACACATCGATATTAATAGCTTTAACAACAACCCCTCGATTAAATCAAGCCTGAAATTTCTAAGAAAAACTGCCTGGGCAAGAGAAAAAGTAGAAAACTTCTATCTCTATTACGGAGATCCGCCGTGGAGGAAAGAAGATTAAGATTATGATTAAGAACAAGACTACTATTTTCTCACTTTATCATAATCTTGTTCTTACTCTTGCTTTTTCCGAACTCAGAAACACAATATTTTATTTTTTATTCTTCTCTAACAACTTCTTTGATACTTCATAAACATTTTCGGCAGTGTAACCGTAACCTTTCATAACATCTTTCAATGGAGCTGAGGCACCAAATTGTTCTATACTCATAGATTCGCCTTCTTCAGTAACATATTTTGTCCAGCCCTGGCTTACACCTGCTTCAACTGAAAGTCTCGTGCGAACTGCTTTTGGAAAAACACTTTCCTTATAATCTTCCGGTTGAGCCTCAAATAATTCCCAGCTAGGGAATGAAACCATCCTGGCTTTAATACCTTCAGAGTTAAGTTTCTCCGCTGCCTCCAGTGTAATTGAAACTTCAGAACCTGTTGCCATTAAAATGATATCAGGTGTGCCATTAGAATCTTTAAGAATATATGCACCCTTTAAAAGATTTTCCGCGGATGTATATTTTTCCTGGTCGATTACCGGCAGCTTTTGCCTTGTAAGAATAAGTGCAACCGGGCTTCCCTGATGTTCAATCGCTGCCTGCCATGCGTAAGCTGATTCATTTGCATCGGCAGGGCGTATAACCACAACCTTAGGGATCGCTCTTACTGCAGCAAGGTGTTCAACAGGCTGGTGTGTCGGGCCATCTTCACCGAGTCCGATACTGTCGTGAGTGAAGACATAAATGGGGCGAACACCGGAAAGAGCTCCCAGGCGAATTGCAGGACGCAGGTAATCTGAAAAAACAAAGAATGTAGCTCCGAAAGGAATTACTCCGCCGTACATCGCCATACCGTTAAGCATACTCGCCATTCCGTGCTCACGTATTCCGTAATGAATACTCCTGTTTTCATAATGATCTGAAGAAAGGCTACCGTAATCATCCATAAAAGTATTAGTAGAAGGGTGGAGATCTGCAGAGCCACCAAGGAATCCGGCAAGATACGGGGCAATTGCGTTAATTGTTTTACCTGAAGATGATCTTGTGGCGATTCCTTTTCCCTCATCTTTAAATAACGGCAGATGTTTTTTCCATTCATCACCAATATTTCCATTCATCAGGTCTAAAAATAATTTTCCATCTTCAGGGTATTTGATTTTGTATGATTCGAATAATTTATTCCAATCATCTTCATTTTTTTGTCCCTGTTCTTTTACTTCTTTGAAAAAACCGGAAACTTCGTCAGGTATATAAAAAGTTTTATCCTCTGGCCAGTTTAGATTTTGCTTTGTTTCCTTTACTTCGTCTTCACCAAGCGGTGAACCGTGAACTCCCGCAGTATCCTGTTTATGAGGACTGCCGTAACCGATGTGAGTATCTGTAACAATTAATGAGGGCTTGTCAGTTACTTTCTGAGCCTCCTCAAGTGCTTTCTGAAGATCATCTACTTTATTTACATCGGTAACGTGCTGAACATGCCAACCGTAGGATTTGAATCTTTCCGGAATGTCTTCTGAAAATGCGAGACTGGTTGATCCATCAATTGAGATGTGATTGTTATCGTAAAAAAAGATAATTTTTCCAAGTTTCAGATGTCCGGCAATTGACGCGGTCTCGTGGGAAATTCCTTCCATTAGATCACCATCGCTGCAAATTCCATAAATGTAATGATCAAGGATTTTTATATCGTTTTTGTTGAAAATAGCAGCTAGATGTGCTTCTGCAAGTGCCATCCCGACAGCATTAGAAATTCCCTGTCCCAGTGGCCCAGTTGTAGTTTCAACTCCGGGTGTCAATCCAAACTCGGGATGTCCCGGGGTCTTGCTTTTCCACTGCCTGAAATTTTGGAGATCATCCATCGAAACATTGTAGCCACACAAATGGAGAATTGAGTAAAGCAGCATACTTCCGTGTCCCGCAGATAGCACAAACCTGTCGCGGTTAAGCCAGCCCGGATTAGCGGGGTTATGATTCATAAATTTAGAATATAAGGTATAAGCTATAGGAGCACATCCCATAGGCATTCCCGGATGGCCTGAATTAGCTTTCTGGACTCCATCAACTGCTAAAAATCTTATCGTATTTATTGCAATATCGTCAAACTCTTTTGTCTTAATCGGCATTATCTTCTCCATCATTAAAATTTGGTATAATAAATCTAACTTCTAATATTCAAATATATTAAAAGCTATTAAAAAACTGTCATTATTTTCCTTTAAAAGATCTGGTAATTAATAATATTGTAATTTATAGGAGTATAAGTCAAGTTTCCGGCAGGTCAAAAATAAAATACCGCCCTAAAAAGAGCGGCATTCTGTTATAAAAGAAATAACAGGATGTTATAGAATTTCTACAACACCCTGCAAATACAAATGATTATTTTATTTTGTGTCCATTTGTTTCAATAATACATTAACAGCTGTTTTAAGCTGCTGATCTTCACCTTTTGCCCTGGCATCAGGTGCCTGTTTAACTATTACATCCGGGACAGCCGGGCCCCATTCCATATTTTTTTCAGTTGCTTTTACATACCAGCCACGGAAAGGCAGGCGAACAAACGATCCATCAATTAATCCTCTTCCTCCGGTGGAAATTACTGCACCGAAAGTTGGTCCACCGACAAGCTTTCCGATTCCAAGAGTTTTATAAGCATGTGAAAATATTTCAGCATTGGAGTAGCTGTTTGCGTTGCACATAGCAACAGATGGTTTTGTCCAGGCTGCGAAAGGGAGTCTCTCACCAAGAGGATAATCATCAACAAATTTCTTTTGTTCTTTATTAAGATTTTTTGCTGCCCCGCGTGGAATAGTATATGCGTGCTGCCTGTACGTAAGAACAGTCATTAAATAATCTGTTGTCCATCCACCACCATTATAACGAACGTCTATTACTAATCCCTCTTTCCCGAGCCCGCTTGCAGTTAATTCCCTTTCAAATCTTTCAAAGCTCGACCAGTTCATTCCCTGAATATGGATATAGCCGAGACGTCCATTCGAATATTTATCAGTCAGTTTTCTGTGTTCTTCAACCCATTCTTCATAGAGTTCAGATCTTAAACTGGACGTCGGTCTAATTACAACTTCATTTGATTTTCCGTTTTTATCAGTAACACTTAACAAAGTGCGTTTGTTGTTTTTATTGATCAGAAGAGCATTATAATTTGTGTTTTCATCAATTTTGTTTCCGTCTATTGCATTTATAATATCACCTGAATTCAATTTACTTTCCACTCTGTCAGCAGGTGATCCGGGAATGACATGAGTCACTTTAACACCATCATCCTCAGGGACAGCTTCAATACCAAGCAACCCGGTTGTTTCCTTTTGTGTTTCAGCGCGGTCCGAACCATACATCCCCTGGTGACTAGAATTCAACTCACCAAGCATAAAATTAAAGATATATCTGAAATCATCCTGGGTTGATGCCTTAATTGCCCATGGTTCATATTTCTTTTTAAGAGCGTCCCAGTCTTTACCGTGGAAGGCAGGATCATAAAATCCGTTGTTTAAAGTACGCCACGCTTCTTCAAAAATTTGTTTTCTTTCAGTCGGATAATCAATTTTCATTTCCGCAGCATACGGCAATCTTTCTTCCTTGCTGGTTTTTATATTGATCCTGCTGAATCTTCCTCTCGGTTTGAACAGGTAAAGAAATTTTCCATCAGGATCAATCGAAACAGCATATGGACGAGCATTCCCTTTCGTGATAGCTTCCATTTTGGTTCCATCCCATTTTACGCTATGCAAATCCTGTTCTGCTTTAAAACTCTGGTTGGAATTCCTGTTTGAAACGAAATAAAAAATTTCACCATCTTTTGATATAGCAAGATCAGATTCATTACCCGGAAGACCGGTAACCTGAACAAGCCTGTCGTAAATGTGATCGAAATCAATTTTAATAGGTTTTATCCCAGTACTATCTTTTCCTTTTTTATCATTTTTTTTCTCAGGCTGATCTTCGTCCCAGTCCTGTTTGGTTTTTTCCCAATCTTTTTTAGTCAACCAGACAAACCAAATATCATCATCTCCGTTGTTTCTGTTGGAAATAAAACCGAGCTTTTTGCCATCCATACTCCAGACTGGTGAATAATCACCGCGGGGATGCATACTAATATCGACCGGTTTTTTTGAATTATCAGCTGCCTGTATATAAATTTCATCGTTGAATTCGAGATCAGGTAATGAGTACGCCAGCCATTTACTGTCCGGGCTCCAGGCAATACCGGAAGGTGTTGCCCAGCCTTTTAATAATTCTTTTTCATCACTCATTTTTCCATCGGCTGATATTGATGCTGTAATAAGTTCTCCGTTGCCTCTGACATAAGCTATCTTTTTTCCATCAGGCGAAATAACAGGACCAGATTCATCTTCATCGGTTTTCGTCAGCCTGATAGTTTCATGCTTAAGGCTTTTAAAAATGTTGGATTCATTTTTATCAGCAGACCGAAGCAAATAAAGATCAAACTGTCCTTCACGATCAGATGTAAAAATTAATGTTGTGTCACTCAACCACGCAGCATTCATATCACGGTATGGATTTTTAGATAGATCAACAGTCAGGCTTTTATCTTTACTGTTTTCAGTTACAAATAATTCGCCTCTTATTACGAGTGCGGTATATTTATTATTTGGTGAAACAGCATATTCGGAAGCATCGCTGGAATAATTTTTATATACTACAGGATCAAACCTGTAATCATCCGCAACGTGAATATTAACTTTTTGAGGTGTTCCACCGTTTAATTTCATAAAATAAATATCTGTTTGTCTTTCCATCGCAAGGGAATTTCCGTCACGGCTTATACTAAAATATCTAATACCGTCATCAGTAAATTTTGTTATTTGTTCCGGCATGCCGTTAGTCATACCCTCACCATTAATTTTTAGTCTGAACACATTATATTTTCCACTTTGTGCACTTATATAATATATTGTTCCGGCATCTCCCCATTGCGGATAAAAATCCTGCCCCTCAAAACTTGTAATCTTAGAATATTTTTTAGTCTTTGTATCAAACAACCAGATATCTTTATTAGCAGGTCCTTTATAATTCTCTCTTTCTAGTCTGCAGGCACCTTTTACAAAAGCGACAAATCTTCCGTCTGGAGACATTGTTGGCATATAGCCAAGCGCGTCCAAAAATCTAACCGGTGTTCCTCCTTTTGCAGAGACTGTATAAATTTCATAGTCCCATTCTATTTCCCTATAACTTCGGGCGGTCTCAAACAACAAATTTCCATTAGCAGTCCAGTCACTTAATCCATCATTTCCTGAGAAGTAGGTTAATCGATTTGGATTACCTCCACTTGAGGGAATTGTAAAAATATCATTGTTGCCGTATCGGTTACTTGAAAAAGCGATCATCTTATCATCAGGACTCCATTTTGAAATTCCATCATATGCCTCGTGAATTGTAAGACGCGTTGCATTTCCGCCGGTTGACGGAACAAGCCAGATATCGCCCTGGAAAGAAAAAGCAATTTGAGTACCATTAGAATTAAGAGCCGGATAGCGAACGAAAGGTGAATTATCCTGTGCAAAAACATTAAGTGAAAGCAGGGTGGAAAAGAAAAAAATAAACGTGAGAAACCTCTTCATTATTACTCCTCTGATTTTATTGTGGCTATATATTAAAATGTCTGGTTCTTGTTTATCAAAACCTGAATATACTATTTTTGCTCAATTTCGAAAGAAATATTGAAGGAGTGGCAAATAAAAAGGATAAATAGGCTATTTTTTGTTGGTTTTATGATTTCATTTTTATCCTAAATTATATATTTTCATTCTATTATTACAAACCTATGAGGGGAATCATATGGACAACACTTATCTGAATAACCGGGAATTATACAGATTACCCTGGACACTGCCGGATAATGCAATCTCCTGGTTAGAACCTACTTCACTTTGCAATCTTGCCTGCGATGGCTGTTATCGTGAAAATGAAAAAGACTCGCATAAATCTTTCGAAGATGTAAAAAAAGAACTTGATGTTTTTCAACGATACAGAAACACTGACTGTATATCTATCGCTGGTGGTGATCCTCTTCTATATCCTGATATAGTTGAACTGATAAAAGAAATAAAAGGCCGGGGCCTAAAACCAATTATCAATACAAATGGAAAAGCGCTCACAAAAGAATTATTGATCGAATTAAAACAAGCCGGCGTTTACGGATTTACATTTCACGTAGACAGCAAACAAGGACGCGGTGGCGAGTGGAAAGGGAAAAATGAAATAGAGCTAAATGAACTGAGACTTCACTATGCACAGATGCTTGCTGATGCAGGAAATATTTCCTGCTCATTCAATTCTACTGTTTATGAGGACACCCTGCAATATGTTCCTGAATTGGTAGACTGGGCCGCAAAACATATTGATATAGTACAAACTATGGTGTTTATTGCTTTCAGACATGTGGTTCCACAAATGACTTTTGATTGGTTTGCCGGCGGACAAAAAATTGACTGGCAAAACATAATGTACCACTCAGATACAAAAAGAAAAGTAGATATTTTATCCACTGATGTTCTAAAAAAAGTCAGAGAAAAATTTCCTGAATTTACGCCTGCTGCTTATTTAAACGGAACCGAAGATGCTGGTTCATTTAAATGGCTATTAACTGAAAGAGTAGGTACAAAAAATAAAATTTACGGATACCTTGGCCCGAAATTAATGGAAATCATGATGGCCGGGCATCATTTTTTTAAAGGCACTTATATTTCTTACGCCTCCCCAAAATTAACGAGAAAAGGAAGAACAACATTGCTATTGCTCTCACCTTTTGAAAAGAGCGTAAGGAAAGCGGCTAAAAACATGCTGAAAAATCCATTCCGATTATTTAAGAAAGCGCATATGCAATCCGTATTATTTATTCAGCCTGTAGATTTCCTGCAGAGCGGTGAGCAAAGTATGTGCGATGGATGCCCAGATATCACAGTCCACGATGGCAGGCTGGTTTGGTCCTGCAGGTTAGAAGAGCAGAAAAAATTCAGAACTTTTTTAAGGTCTGTTCCGCAAAAGTAAATTCCATTTATTTTAAGCCCGGTTTATTACCGGGCTTTTTTATTTCATTATTTATGATCATCTTTTTATAAATTGATTTTATTAAAAAGTTGAAATCTATTTATGGCCTTAAAACTTACCACAAAGTTGATTATTGCAGCCTTTTTTTTGATTGTAATAATTATACTTGGTCTTTCGACCGGAGTTTTTAATTTTTCAGTAATTAAAAATTCGGATGTTTCAGAACACAGACTGGTACTTCAAAGAATTGAAGATATTGGAAACCTGGAACTTGTGCGGTATAATTTTAATGATGTTGTTGAGGAATCAGTTATCAGAAAATTATTTGATATTGATAACCTTGCACCTGACAGCAAAGTACTTGTAATTGTTAATGGAGAAGCTACCGCGTGTGTAAATCTGAAGGAAGTGACAAAGAACGACATCAAAACTGAAGGTGATGATATTATTATAACATTGCCAACACCGGTGATTTGTTATACAAAAATAAATCATGACAGATCAAAAATTTATGACGCCAATTTTACAGCGAGAATTTTTAACCCTGAGTTGATTGATAAAGCATACAAGCAGGGAGAGATAAAAATTAAAGACGAAGCTATTAAACTGGGTATACTAGAGCAGGCCAAAAAAATGCAAGAAAATTATTAGGCCCGTTTTTAGGCGGGATTACCCGAAAAAATATTAAAATAGAATTTAAGGTCCCTTAATAACAAAAAGAATAAGCTCAGATTTTATAAATTGGTGGATTTTGTTTACCATCAATATTTCTTGCGCTCAATCCGGAACCCGGATACGGTCCGGCTGCACGTCCCCCACTTTCAACTGTCTGATCAACTTTAAGCTTTTCCCTTATTTTTTGATATCTCTGAAGTATAATCTGATGCTTTGAAATTTCATCCTGAAGTTTCTTCTTAATTGAAATTAACTTGTTAATTTCATTTTTCTGATTTTCCTGTTCCATTTTAATATTGCTCAGAGAGGTCTGCAGATCGAGCAACTCCTTCATTGAATCTGAAACCTGATTCCTTACATCTTGTAACTGCTTATCGTATTCATTCATCTCTTCTTCAAGTTTTTTCCTTCTCTCATCTGATTTATTATATCCATTTAACATATTGTTAAATAGTTCCTTCATTTCATGGCTAAGACTATCTCTCTTTTTCTGCAACAAATCAGTTTCAAATCTTATATCATTGTTAAAGCTCTTCCTATCATTTGCTTCTTCAATAACCTTTAGAAGGTCACCTTTAAGCATTTCTTTTTGCGAACCCAGACTATGCAATAATTCTTCGACGGTCTCAAGTTCAGTTTTTCGCATATTTAAAACCCGTTCACTTTCTTCAAGGGCCGATATTTTCTCAAACAATGCCTGGTCCCTGTCATCTATATCCTTTTCTTTCTTAAGAACAATTTGCTCTAGCACGCTGCGTTTCTTATTTATTTCATTTAATTCCTTACTGTATCTTTGAAACATTTTCGAAAACCTAGTTTCAAGTTCAGAGTTGCTTTGTTCAATTTCACTTTTCCTTTTTTCAAGTAACGGCAGAAGCTCTTTCAATTTATTATTTTGCACCGACATTTTATCTGCGGTTTCTTTCTCAGATTTTATTTGAGCTTGTATTTCCTGTTTCATCTGTTCAAAAGCATTTACCTCTTCCCTAGTCTCAGCATTTCTTCTTTCAAGTTCCATAAGTTCGCTATTCAGATTCGATAACTTCTTCGCTTTTATTCCAATAGATTGATCAATTTCATAAAGTTCTTTTGCTTTATTATTGAATTCTTCTAATACCCGGTTTCTTTCTTCATAGGCATTACTAAGAGCAGCCCTTTCTTCATTTCTTTCATTTAGCTTGTTTTCAATTTCTCCTAATGCCTGTTTTTTCTTATTCTCCTCAATTGTCAGGGTTTCTATTTTCTTTTTGTACTGTTCTTCTTCTTCCTTTAATCTTAATTCTTTTTGTTGTAGAAATGAAAGTGCAGCTTCTTTTGCTTCTATCTCTCTGTCCAGTTCACTTTGCTTTTCAATTAACTTCAGACCACGGTCTTCAAGATCCTTTACTTCCTGTTCTTTTAACCTGATCCTTTGATTCAATTCGTCTTCATGCTGACTTAGATCTTTAATCTTTTGGTTCAATTCTGAAATATTTTTTTCTATTTCAGAGTATCTGAGTTTTAGCTGTTCTACCTCCTGCTGCTTTTCAATTAGAGAGGTTTCAAGTTCCTGATTGCTTTCCTGTTGATTAAGTTGGTTTGCCAGAGATTTTTCAATTTCATTAATTTGTTCTGTGTATTCAGTAATTTTTTGCTGGAGTTCACTTTTTGTGAAATTGAGTTCATCTATGGTTTCGTTCAACTCATCAAGTTGATTCTTTTTTTGCTCGGCTTCTAATTTTATTTCTTCAATATTTGATTTAAGAGTTAATCTCTCTTCATTTACCTTGTTTTCAATTTCCCTCAATGCCCGTTTTTTCTTATTCTCCTCAATCGTCAGAGTTTCTATTTTCTTTTTGTACTGTTTTTCTTCTTCCTTTAATCTTAATTCTTCTCGTTGGAGAAATGAAAGTGTATCTTCTTTTGCTTCTATCTCTCTATCCAGTTCACTTTGCTTTTCGATTAATTTCAGACCGCGGTCTTCAATATCCTTTACTTCCTTTTCTTTTATTCTGATCCTTTGACTCAATTCGTCTTCATGCTGGCTTAGATCTTTAATCTTTGAGTTCAATTCGGAAATATTTTCTTCTATTTCAGAGTATCTGAGTTTTAACTCTTCTGCCTCTTGCTGCTTTTCAATTAGAGAGGTTTCAAGTTCCTGATTGCTTTTCTGCTGATTGAATTGTTGGTTTGCCAGAGATTCTTCAATTTCAGTAATTTGTTCTGTGTATTCAGTAATTTTTTGCTGGAGTTCACTTTTTGTGAAATTAAGTTCATCTATAGTTTTGTTTAACTCATCAAGTTGATTCTTTTTTTGCTCAGATTCTGATTTTATTTCTTTAATATTTGATTTAACAGTAAATTTTTCTTCATTTACCTGGCGAATTTCAGTTTTAAGTCTTTTCAAAGATTCTTCCAGTCTTTTTTGGCGCTCTTCCCTTTCATGCATAAAATGAAATTTAGTCTTTAACTCTTCATTTTCAGACCTGAGTTGTTCCAATTCTTTAGACCTAAAGATTCCCATTTCCATCTCCTAATTAACTAGTTTCTTATATGTAAATTCAACACTCAAAGATATAATATTTTATTAAGTTAGCTAATCACAATTTAAGTATCAAATGAATAATCATCGATTTTTGCTCATTTTTGTAAGAAAAAGCATAATTGAATGGCAAAATTCAGGCAAATCATTCGGTCCCCTGCTTGAGATCATATTTCTGTCAACCACTACACTTTTATTCGCCCAAACTGCACCCGCATTAGTAAGATCGTCTTTAATTCCGGGAGTAGAAGTAGTTTTGTATCCCTTCATAATACCTGCTGAAATAGGAATCCAGCCGGCATGACAAATGTGTGCAATTAATTTATTTGATTTTTGAAATCCTTTTACCAATTGTTTTACTTTCTTAATTCTTCTGAGCTTATCGGGGGCAAAACCTCCCGGAATAATAATAGCATTAAAATTTTTATCACTAACTCTTTCTATAGCAATATCAGATTTACAAGGATAACCATGCTTACCTGAATAAACTTTTTCTTTCTTAGGTCCCGCTACAATCACTTCCGCACCTTCTTCAATCAATCTTAATTTGGGATACCATAATTCAAGTTCTTCATAAAGATCGTCAACAAACATTAATATTCTAACACCTTTTAAGGATTTCATAAATCTGTTTCTCCTAAATTTCACCTTCTCTATATTTTTTTCTCCACAATATTTTTTCCATTTGTCTCTCAATTATTAATCCGGCAAGTGCCTCCGGAATATAATCTCTGTTTTTCCCCGAAAATAAATCGTGCAGTTTTTTTTCGTTAACATCTATACGGTATAATGCATTCAAGAGTTTTTCATAATCACGGTCCAACATTTCAGCAATCTTTTCAGACAGATATTTTTTTAGTTCATCCAGTGAGTGTAAAATATTATTATCGGGTAATGTCTCAATTCCGATTTTATTCATGTCCTTTGAAATGAATTCTATCATTTCTCTGACCTCTTCTTTTTTTTTCTCACTCATTTATCTGCCCTCCTGCCATGAACAAAGGTTTTTTCAGTTTTTTAGTCTGAAGTAAAAACACCAGCCTGTAAGACAAATATGCAAAGAATGGTGCCGCCACAACGTCAATTGCATAATGCACATGCTGAAGCAAAAGACTTACACCAACAACAAGAGTTAGTACTAAAAATAATTTATTGTATAGCTTATTTTCAACAACAAGGTAAAGCATAAATATTGTTGCAGTATGTCCTGAAAAAAATAAATCCTTGGTTAAGATTTTACCCGATCCAAAATTCTGAACTAAAGGATCGTTCAAAGGAATCATTCCCACAGGTGGGTTTAATGGAAGCAAGAACATCATCATCACTCTTATTAATAAAAGCAGGCTATAGGCTTGCAGTGCAAATATTAATGTTTTAGGATTTTGAGAAAGAAAAATTATTCCAAGAACAACTGATAAATAAATTATGATAAATGTTAGCCACGTTAGATCAATAGGCTTAAAGAAATGAAGAATAGGATCTGCTAAAGTAATCCCGGTCCGGCTTTCATTATAATTGAGAAAGAGGGTAAAGCAGGACAAAACAATTGCAAAGACAATCGATGTAATAATTACTTCATTTCGGAAATATTTATCCTGGAGAAATTCTTTCCACTTCATATTTATTAATATTAGTTATACTTTTTTGTGTTCACAGAATTCTGTGAGGACACCAAAAGTTGATTTGGGATGTAAAAATGCAACCTGAAAACATTCCGCACCGGTTACAGGATTTTTATTTATCAGCTGGATCCCCTTAGATTCTGCTTCATTCAACGATTTTTCAATTTCATTTACTGCAAAAGCAATATGGTGAACACCCTCGCCTTTTTTTTCAATAAATTTACCAACCGGACTATCAGTATCTGTGGCTTCAAGTAATTCTATTTTAGTTTCGCCAACTTTAAAAAAGGCCGTTTTAACTTTTTGTTCTTTTACTTCTTCAATTCTGTAACATTTAAAGCCTAATACATTTTCATAATATTTAACAGCTTCATCCAGGTTTTTTACTGCAATCCCAATATGTTCAATGTGTGTTATATCCATTTTAATTCCTGTTTAGATTACCACAGTTTCTTTATACTCACCAAAGACTTCCCTCATTGCGTTGCAAATTTCACCTACTCCGCAATAAGCTTTCACAGCATTTAGAATAAAAGGCATCAGGTTTTCTTCAGTCCTGCATGCTTTTTTTAGTTCTTCCAGTTTGTTTTTAACATCTTCCGGATTTCTTTCTGCCCGAACTTTATTTAAGAAATTAATTTGTTCATCCTGAATTTTCTGATCAATTTTCAGAAGATCTATTTTTTCATTCTCTTCAGACTGAAATTTATTTACTCCGACTACTATTTTATTTCCACTCTCAAGTTGCTTCTCAAATTCATAGGCAGCATTTTGAATCTCTGTTTGAACATACCCGCTTTCAATTGCTGGAATCATTCCGCCCAAAGAATCAATTTTAGTTATGTATTCTTCTGCTTCCTTTTCAATAAGATCGGTGATTGACTCAACATAGTACGATCCGGCTAACGGATCTATTGTATTTGTTACACCACTTTCGTAAGCGACTATTTGCTGAGTCCTTAATGCAGTCCGGACAGAATTTTCAGTCGGTAGCGCAAGTGCCTCATCTTTAGAATTAGTATGCAGGCTTTGCGTTCCTCCCATTACTGCCGCCAGTGTTTGCACTGTAACACGCGCAATATTATTATCAACCTGTTGAGCTGTAAGAGTTGATCCGGCAGTCTGTGTATGAAATCTTAACATCATTGAGCGTTCTTTTTTTGCATTAAATCGTTCCTTCATAATTTTTGCCCAGAGTCTTCTGGCTGCACGGAATTTTGCAACTTCTTCGAGCAAATCATTATGAGAGTTAAAAAAGAAAGAAAGCTGCCCGGCAAAATCATCGACATCTAATCCTGCTTTTAGTGCAGCAGCAACATAGGCAATACCGTTTGCAAGAGTGAATCCAACTTCCTGGCCTGCAGTAGATCCCGCCTCCCTGATATGATAACCAGAAATTGAAATTGTATTCCACCTAGGAACTTCTTTTTTGCAGTATTCAAATATGTTAGTGATTAGCCTCATAGAAGCTTTTGGCGGATAAATATAAGTGCCGCGGGCAATGTATTCTTTCAATATATCATTCTGTACAGTTCCGCTTATTTTATCTTTTGATACACCCTGTTTTTCAGCAACGGCAATATACATTGCCAGCAAAACTGAAGCAGAAGCATTGATAGTCATCGAAGTAGATATTTTATCGAGTGGGATTTTATCGAACAATATTTCCATATCAGCAAGAGTATCAATCGCTACGCCAACTTTTCCAACTTCACCATAAGCAATTGGATCATCGCTATCATACCCTATCTGCGTAGGTAAATCAAAGGCTACAGATAAACCGGATGTACCCTGCTCCAGCAAATACCTGTATCTTTTATTTGATTCTTTTGCAGATCCAAATCCGGCATATTGACGCATTGTCCATAATTTTCCCCTATACATTGTGGGCTGAATTCCCCTTGTATAAGGGAAAACTCCCGGGTAACCTACTCGCTCAACATAGTTTTCGTCCTTAGTCTTATCCGGATAATATAACGGCTTAATTTCCGTAAACGATGCTGTAGTAAATTTTTCCCGTCGCTCTGGTCTTTTTTCTATTGCTTTCTGATAACGGTTCTTCTCCCAGTCGTCAAAAGCTTGCTGAACTTTTGCCTTTAACTCCATAACGCTCCTTGAGGGAAATCTCAATTAATAAACAAAGTACTTTAATATTACTGCAATGAATTTATTAAAAATACAGAAATTAGGATAGGTTTAATTAAAAAATGCTCTTACACGCGCAGATTATCCGGGCACTACATCCTGGAGAGCTTTTACCAGCTCATATTTTGAAAATGGTTTAACAAGAAACTTGCTTGCCCCTGCCTCATAAAAATCATTAATTTTACCTTCCATAAATTCACTTGAAAGAATAATAATCGGTCGTTTGAACGGGTCTATTCTTTTAATGTCTCTGCAAATTATCATGCTTTGTTCCCACCGATTGGGATTAACATCAAACATAATTACAGAAAAATGTTCTTTGTGCAAAAATTCAAGTTTAAAGTCTCTGAAATTATAAACCTCAATTAAGTGTGATTTTTTCAGAAATGCGATTATTAATTCGTGCGATTCACCAGAATCATCAAGCATCAATATTTTCCCCTGAGAGCTTGCGGGGAAGGTTTCAATTTGATTCCCTTTTAATGATGAATTTTGCGAAAGCGGAAGTGTGAAAGTAAATGTTGAGCCCACACCTTTAATACTATCAACTAATAAAGCGCCGCCCATTTTTTCCACAAATCTTTTTGAAAGAGCTAGGCCGAGACCATTTCCTTCATAATTTCTCCCGATATTCAGATCTTCCTGGCTAAATGGTCTGAATAAATGGTCCAAATATTCTGTGGATATTCCTACTCCCGAATCTTTTATCTTACACAACACCAAATCTTTATCTTCAATTAAATTAGTTTCAATTTCAATAAATCCCTGTCTAGTAAACTTCACAGCATTATTTAAAAGATTGTTGATAGTATTTTCAATACACTGTACATCAACATCTACATAAATTTTATCTTCATTAAATTGAGCTTTGATATCTAATTTCTTCGCATCTGCATCTTTTCTTATTGTATCAATAGAATTTCTGAGTATTGAAACCAGATTTGCAGTCTCAATATTCATATTGTAAGTGCCTGCTTCAAGCTGAGCAAATTCCAGCATCTGTGTTATACTTCTGAAAAGTCTCTCACTTCCGCTGTGAAGATTATCAAGATAAATTTTATCCTCGTCTTCAAGCTTGTCTTTCATACTTTCCCGAATAAGGGAAGAATAACCCAAAATAATATTTAACGGTGTTCTAAGTTCATGAGAGAGAACATTAAGGAATGTATTTTTTAATCTTTCAGCTTCTTTATTGGCATCTCTTGCTTTCTTCACCTCTTCTTCAGCAAGATAAATTTCAGTTTGATCTTCATGCAGAAATGCGATGTAATTTGTATCTTCAAGTGAAATGTGAAATAACTTTGTCCTGAAAATAGGGACTGTTATATTTTTAGACCGCAGCAAGTAGTCAGAGTAATTTTCAACAAATTTAGATTCTTTTGTCTTAAATATTTTTTTAATTAGTTCAGCTATACCATTTCTCTTAAGTTCAATATCTGTAAAAACTGAATACTCAATCAATTCGGATAAGGAATACTCCCACTGCAGGTTAAATGCCTGGTTTAAATAGACAATTTTACCGCTTTCATCTATTACCTTTATCGGGAAATAAATTGATTCATAAAATTTTCTAAAATATTTATCGGGAGTTTCGCTCATGTTTAATTAAGTGGTAATGAAAATTGAATAGAGGCACCTTTTTCTTTATTTAAGACTTTTATTTTCCCATTATGCCTGTCAATTATACTTTTGCAAAGGAAAAGTCCATAGCTGCTTTTATCTGTGGACAATATTTGTGAAAAAAAGCTCGTCATTTCAGGGGGGAATCCCGGGCCATTATCTTCAACTATTACGGAATTCACACCTTCGTCCTGAAAACTTTTAACAACTATTTCAGCATCAGGTTTTGCATCGGCTGAATTTGTAAACAGGTGAACTAATACGTGCTGAATTTGTTCAGAATCATATTTGCAAAGCGGGATTGTATTAAATTCAGTTTTGAAAACAATCTTGCTGAATTTTTTCATCGGCGCTATATATTTAATTACTGACTGAATAGTTCTGTTTAAATCTGCGCTATCTTTATTCAAAGTTGTTACAGCCGTTTCTGAAAGAACCTGGGCATATTTTTGAATGTTCCTGATGCTATCAATTGCAACTTTTGATTTTAACTTAAGCCTGTCAAAAAATATTGAATCTGAAAATGCTTTTTTTGATTCCAGTTCCTTTTGAGTTTTTTCGATTGTTCTCATTAGGGATTCCGTTTCCAGTAATGCAAGATGAACAAGTCCTTGCAATGATTGCCCGATTTCTGAATCTAGACTGGATTTTAATGTTTTTCTTTCAGCCTGGATAAGTTGAATGTTGGCTTCATTTAATGCGTTGTATGCTTCCTGTTGCCCTGCATATAATTGTGCATTCCTGATAGCTGTTGCTGCCTGTCCTGCCAGTATTTCAAAAGTATCAGTAATTTCTTTTAATTTAATTTTGTGAAGATGTTTGCTATCCACATAAATGACACCAATTTTCTTATCATCAGTAATCAGGCAGGAGCATAAAATAGTTTGAAGTTCAAGTCTTAAAATACTTTTACTGGGATCATAATTTGTATCGCTCTGGGCACCTTCAATAAACTTAGATTGACCCGAATCAAATACTTCACGCACTACAGAAGTACTTATATTGAACATTCCTTCAGCTAAATTTTCACCCTCGGAATTAAGTCCAAGTTTAAATTCCAGCTTTCCCTTAGAATTCTTAAGTACGATAAATCCCCGCTCAGAGCCTGTAATGGAAATAGCATTTTTTACTACTAAATCAAGGATATCATCAAGCTGTAGTGTTTTATTGATTTTATCAACAACACTCAGAATAACTTCCAGATTTTTGAGCTTTTCAGAAGATTCTCCTTTAATAAAGGAAGTCTTATCTTCGTTGTCTATTTTTTTCTTAAATTCTGAAAATTTCATTTTAGTGAAATTTAATAATAGTGAGTTTTAACTGAATTAATATAAGGTATTCAAACTAAATTAAAAACCTTATGGTTAGATGGCAAGTAGGTCTAAAACTAGATATAGGGGCAAGAATAAATGTCTATTTTGACATCAAAGACTGAATTTTATTAACCATTTGGGGTGCTTTTTGCTTTCTATAATAATTGAGTGCAAATTTCAAATGTTTTTCAGCCTCGTCTTTCTTATTCAATTCGATATAAAGCACTCCAAGTTCATATGAAGTCTCTGCCTGATTTAGAATATTTTCAAGTTCTTCATTAATCCTGAGACTAGAAAGAAGGTAGTTCTCTGCACCTTTGAAGTTCTTAATTTTTCTTCCAATTATCCCCTTTATCTTATAAATATCTGCAATTGACAGCCTATCATTTAATTTAAAGCAAATCTCCATTGATTTGTCTGCAAAAGCATTTGCAAGAGGAAAATCTTCAAGTTGTGTATATATAAAGGCCTTACTTAAATATGAAAGTGCAAGCGTCGGCAAATACCCGGCTTTCAAGGACGAAGAAATGCTCAAGTCAAATTCCCCCAGCGCAGCTTGGTATTCTTGTTTTTCAGTAAATAACATGCCGAGGTTATGTCTTACTTCAGTAATTCTTCTGAAGTCTTGCAGCTGCTCAAATTTTATCAACGCTCTTTGGTAATACATAAAAGCGCTATCGTAATCACCCTGAATATTATTTAATATTCCAAGGTTAATTTCCAGCATTCCAATAAGAGCAACATCTTTTTTCTTACTTAGATAAGCAAAACTTTTTTCAAAATGCTTATTAGCTTTTTTTAGATCTCCCCTATCGCCAGCAATGGTTCCAAGCAGATTTTCGCATCTGAATTTTCCCTTATAATCTTTTTGTTTCTCAAATAATTTATTTGCTTTATTTATGAAAGAAATACTTTTTTCCCATTCTGCCTGCCTACTTGCAATATCCCCTAACGAAAGCAAAGAATATGCTGTAATATTTTCCTTTTGGGGGTCATTATTTATAAGACTAAGAACATGATTATAAATCTCAGAAGCTGTCCCAAGCTCGCCTTGAGAGATCGAAACTTCTCCAAGAGAGAGCTGCAATTCAATAAACTTTTGATTTTCCAGCCTAGTTTCTGCAAAAGTTATTAAAAAATTCACATTTGTGTGATAATTCTGAGAGGAAGCAATTTCCGAATCCAATTGGTTCTTTGTTGGCTTATTCAGTGATGATTTAAATGGCTTCTTTGGAATAGAGTTTAGTGTGAGCATTTTTTTGTACTCGGAAATTTGATCCGGTCCAAAATAACTCTGTAATAATTTGTCTATTATGTTAACTATTGTTGGCACTTATATTTAGCATTTTTGAGTATTTAAATATAGTAGTTTTTACTACGTAGACAAAGCATAGTTAATAAAACATCAAAATAAACGATAAAAGGCTAATTTCATCTATTACTGTACAAATCTATAATTAATTTTTCAATATTTTGTATGATAAGAACCACTCCCAAGAGTGTCCAGCTTCATACCAGGCTTTTGCTATTCCAAAAGATAAAGTAGACTCGAGATTAAACCAATGTTTAAATACAAAATTGACCTGTCCGCCAATATCTACCCAAGGGTGCATTCTATCAGTTTTTGTCACCAGCGCAGAACTATACAATGACATATCAATATAATTAAGATAGTTTTGGCCAAGCCCCAGATTACCAATCCTAATGGGGGGTAAATTATTTTCCACTAATATTTTTGCAAACTGATCCGTGGTTAAGCTATAAATCGGAATACCTGGAAACCTAAACAAATCGCGGTATTGCTTAACTTCAATATCTTCAACAGCTCGGTTACCAAATCCTCCGAAAAAATAATGAGCCTGCAAAAGTTTATCATTTTTCTTATTGTAACCTGCACCAATTTTAAAATGAAAAATATTATGAGGAATTATCCAGCTTGAATAATTATCCCATTCAATATGTGCTTCCCCGGCAATCTCGGGGTTTTTATAGTTTGAAGTAAATGAATTTATTGTAATATTAAATTCATTTCCGCTTTCATAATCAACACTACCAATGCTTCTTCTTAAATTTTTAGAATTAATATTGGTTGATATTGTAAAAAAGTCCGGTTGTGAGACCTTTATTAAGTTATCATTAATTGATTTAACACCTGAATAAAAGTCCACTTCTGTTTTTTGCATTACTTTATGTGGATTATCGTACAGCCAGTAATGCGTATTAGCGAGGGTAACCTTTGTTCCTATCATCCCACGTTTTCTTTCATTAAATAAATCAAAGAAATCAGAAGCATTATAATCTATAGTTAGCTGAAATCTTTTTTTGTAATCATATTTAAACCTGAGATGAAGGCGCGGGTCTATGCTATTTTTGATAAATGGTGAAATACCAAATTCTAAAGTAATATCATTATCTATCAAAGGATCAGAAATTCTGGAAAAAAAGCCAACAACTTTCTGGGACTGAAAACCTGTAAGTACTGGAATAAATGTCAAAATTTTTAGACTTCCAAGGGAATTATATCTTTTCTCGTTTGAAGCATTTAACTTATATTTTGAATTATTAGCCGGCTCTAATGCCCACTTTAAAACCTGTGGATTCTTTTTTATTACCTCCTGCCCAAGATAATTAGTCGCAGGTAAATGAATAGCTGGTCCATTCTCGATCATAACCGGTAAAAATCCTTTTTCTGAAAATTCAAAGGCAAATAGTGAGTCAGCTGAAATATAAATAGGGTGAAATAATCCCCTCACTGTGTTGCTTAACGCAGTTAATTGATTTGTTGCCAAATTGATACTATATACATTAGAAACACCGTTTGTATATGCATTCCAGTATATTATGCTATTTTCAGCATTCCAAGCGGGATTTTCAGGTGTGCCATTTTCGGTTATTGTTTTATATTGAAATGCACCACCTTTCTTCAAGTCTTCCAGTTCGACCATTATTAACGACTGCTGCCCAGATGCCCTGTGTAATACTGCTGCTAATAATTTACCATTGGGGCTGACGGATAGGTCAAATATTTCATCGCCAATATCAAAGCCAACAACAGGCACTATATTGGTGTATGGGTATGGGGAATATACAAGTGTCATTTTGCCATCAGAATGACGTACGCCCCACAATTCATGTGTCTGTGGTGAAACAGTTAAATCACCTATCCGGAAATCGGGAAATAGCTCCTTTGATCCTCCAGTTTTCACATTTAGTACCCACACATCCCTGAATAACTGGTTGTTATTCGTAGTATAAAAAAACAGTCCTTTATTTTCGTCAAATGCAGTAGAAGAAACTCCTATCAGGCTTGGTGTAGGAAGTGTTCCAATTTCTTCGGTTCGCTTATTATTAAGACTTAATTTCATTATGCCGGCTAGTTTATCAGGATGATGCCTTCCAAAATATATCTTGTTATGCAAGTCATCAAAGTGCGGTTCAGTAACCCATCCGAGCGGCTCAGTAGTTAAATATCTTAAAGGAGTTAGTGGAAACGACTTTATTTTTTCTATATTTTTTTTCTGAAAATTCTTTTCATAAACTATAAAGTCATTCCATGCTTCTGATAAACTGATACCAAATATTTTTTTAAATTTAGAAAGGAACCCTGAATAAAAATCATCTGGATCAGCTTTGTACCATTTTATTAAATCTTCTGCACCATATCTGATAGAAATGTAAGAGGCAAATCTTGTCCCATACAAATAATAAAGTGATTCAAGTAAAAATGATTTACTGCTATACTTTGTATCCAGCGAAAGATAGGTTGGAAAATCGGCACTATCTTCAACCATGGTTCTAAAATACATTTCATCAAAATTTCCAAGTGACCTCCCAAATCCACCACTTAACCAGGTTTCCATAAAAACAGCAATACCTTCCTGGTGCCACCTTGGGGAGTACCGGTTATAACTAGTCAACAGGCTGTAAAATACTGAAAGAGGTTGCGTCTTTTCTGGTTGTACTTTTGAAAAGACCGATCTGAATACCTGCTCAACTTTACTTGCATCATCATCTACAACCACATGTACTAATTCGTGGCTCAGCACCCATTGAAATCTCTCATTATAAGGTATATTCTCATACCCCGGTTCAAAAGGTTCAATTTCCATTCTTATGAAGTTTTCAGGAACTGTCGAAGCTGATGAAAAGCCATAGTCATATGCGTCATAGGGGTTGATAACAATTTTTTCTGAGGGAGTGTATTTAAATAGCTTCATTAAATGATTAAGAGAATTCTCACCGGAGGCTAAAAGTTGTGGCACTAATGATGAGTCAATTTGCCTGTAAATTACCTTAAAATGTTTACTTTCAGCTTCGTACCAAGCTGATTGTGAAAAGGCTCTGGATACAAAGAAAACTAAAAAAAAGAATAAAAAATAGATTGGAAATCGGATTGTAAAATTTGATTTCTTTTTATGGAGAAGAGGCTTCAATTTTTCACAAAAATCATTAATAATAAAAAAGTCCCGCCTAAGCGAGACTTTAATTTACAAATATTTCTTAATTAAATATATCGATTTTTCTCATGTTTCTTTTATTAACATGAGCAACCAATTTCATTATTATAACTGTGAACTAGAAGTTGCCCAGCCGTAGCGGGTTCCTAATTCTGATAGCTGTGAACTAGAAGTTGCCCAGCCGTAGCGGGTTCCTAATTCTGATAGCTGTGAACTAGAAGTTGCCCAGCCGTAGCGG
>Ga0210095_1000087_pt1 | contig 32404 bp, 31 predicted proteins | sample China_Galinas_PW_FD_184861 | JGI IMG/M metagenome (GOLD analysis project Ga0210095, IMG submission 184861) | Wetland microbial communities from San Francisco Bay, California, USA, that impact long-term carbon sequestration - China_Galinas_PWA_D1... | ecosystem: Environmental > Aquatic > Marine >...
CTGGGCACTTGAAGCAAAGGCTCAGGGCAAAGAGTTTACTCCAACCTGGCTTAAAGACGGTGATACTGTTGAACTGGAAATTGCAGGACTTGGGAAACTCACAAATAAGATCGTGAAAGATGATAAAGATTACTCTATTCTAGCAAAAAAGAAAAAATAAATATGACAAGCTATAATCCTAAAGATTTACCCGTACCTAAATTGCATCAGCTATTATTGGGAGGAATCGGTCCAAGACCAATAGCGCTGGTTTCAACAATCTCAGATGATGGCGTTATGAATCTTAGCCCGTTTTCATTCTTTAATTGTTTTGGATCAAATCCTCCAATGGTTGCGTTTTCACCATCGAGGAGAGGAAGGGATGGTTCATTTAAAAATACATACCACAACCTGATGAACAACAAAGAATGTGTTGTGCAATCTGTTACATATTCTATGGTAAACCAGATAAACCTTGCATCAACAGAATACAAACCCGAGGTTGATGAGTTTGTTAAGAGCGGCTTTACTCCGATAGATTCAGAATTAGTTACACCTAAAAGAGTAAAAGAGTCGCCTTTTCAGATGGAATGCGTGATGAAGGAAATGAGAAGTTTCGGCGAAGGAGGGGCAGCGCCAAATATTGCAATTTGCGAGGTACTTAAAATTCATATAGCAAACGATATTGTAAAAGACGGAGTAATTCATCCTGATGATATTGATCTTGTTGGCAGGATGTCTGGAAATTATTATTCACGGGCAAGCGGTGATGCAATATTTGAATTGAAACAGCCAAAGTTTGAAATAGGCCTTGGTTATGATCAGTTACCAGATTTTATAAGACAGTCTCATATTTATTCAGCTAATAACCTTGGGGCATTTGCTACCTGTCAGGGAATTCCAACGGATACAGAAGTAGATAATTTTGTACAAGAAATTCAGAATTCAGATGTTGATAATTTTGAACAGGGCGAGGCAGCATTTTTCAGATATCAAAGGCATTCAGAATATAAGAAAATGTTAAAGACAGCGTTACTTATGAAAGTAGAAAAGAATCCGAGATTTAGAACTTATCTGGAATTAACCGCCAAAAGTGCATTGGAGAACCATGATTCTGATTTTGCCTGGAAGACAGCATTGTTTGCAGGAAGAATTCAAAACTAAAATACGGGTAAATTGAAAAAACCACTCTGGAAGCCGACAAAAAAACGAATAGAAAATTCCAATATGTTTGCCTTTTTCAGGTATATTGAAAAAAAAACAGGCAAACAAATAAAATCCTACGATGATGCATATAAATGGTCAGTCCATAATATCCGGGATTTCTGGAAATCAATGTGGGAATTATCCGGACTTATTTATTCAAAGCCTTACAATAAAATCCTTTCATCAGAAAAAATGCCTGGGGCTGAATGGTTCTTAGGTGCAAAACTTAATTTTGCAGAAAACCTCCTGCGTTTCCAGGATGATCATATTGCAATAATTAGTTCAAGAGAAAACAAGCCGAATGTTCAGCTTACTTATGCTGAGCTATATGACAAAGTTGCTAAATGTGCTGAGGGTATGAAAAAGCTCGGCATTAGAAAAGGGGATCGTATTGCCGGATTTGTCCCTAATTATCCCGAATCCATAATTGCTATGCTGGCTACAACCAGCCTCGGAGCAACCTGGTCTTCATGTTCACCTGACTTTGGTTTGCAGGGAGTACTTGACAGATTTGGACAAATTAAGCCCAAAATACTCTTTGCCATTGAAGAATATTCCTACAATGGGAAAATAATTAATTGCAGGAATAAGATAGCACAGATAACTGATAAAATACCGGCAATTAGGTCTGTTGTACTAATAGAACGGTTTTACGATTTTAAGAAAAAAACAAGGCGAAAAATTAAATCAAGTAGCAACGTTAAAAACTTATATTTTAGCAAGTTACTTGATAATACTTCAGCTAAAATTAATTTTAGGCAGCTGTCATTTAATCATCCTGTATATATAATGTATTCGTCCGGTACCACGGGTGTTCCTAAATGCATTATCCATGGTGCAGGAGGTACATTGCTCCAGCATTACAAGGAGCACACTCTTCATACTGATCTTACCAGGGAAGATATTATAACTTATTATACAACTTGCGGCTGGATGATGTGGAACTGGCTGGTTAGTTCATTGCAGATTGGAGCAACAATATTTTTATATGATGGCAGCCCGGGATACCCTGATTTATCTACAATGTGGGAAAAGATTGAATCTGAAAAAATTACTGTTTTTGGCACCAGTCCAAAATTTTTAACAATGTGTGAAAAAAGAAAGATTATTCCTAAAAAGAGGGGCCTTTCTTCCCTTAAAACAATTTTATCGACTGGCTCACCATTATCATCTGATAATTTCAGCTGGGTTTATAAGAATGTTAAAAAAGACGTACTTCTTGCTTCAATTTCAGGAGGAACTGATATTATTTCCTGTTTTATGCTGGGAAACCCGACTTTACCTGTTTATTCAGAAGAAATACAATGTCGTGGTCTTGGGATGAAAGTTGAATCTTATAATCCTAAAGGTAAACCTGAACTCGATAAAAAAGGGGAACTTGTTTGTACAAAGGCATTTCCTTCAATGCCAGTCAGTTTCTGGAATGATAAAAATGGTACAAAATATAAATCTGCATACTTTGAAAGATATCCTGGTGTTTGGCATCACGGTGATTTTATTAAGATTACAAGAAATGGAGGAGTCACGGTTTATGGCAGATCAGATGCAACATTGAACCCTGGTGGAGTAAGAATAGGCACTGCAGAAATTTATCGTATTGTTGAAGGAATGGATGAAATTATTGATAGCATGGTTATTGGGCAAAAGTTTCAAAATGATGTAAGGATAATTTTATTTGTTTTATTAAAAAAAAACTATATACTGGATAAGAACTTAACTAACAAAATAAAAACTAAAATAAAAAACCTTGCAACTCCAAGACATGTTCCGGCAATTATTCTGAAGGTAAATGATATACCCAGAACAATAAGCGGGAAAAAAGTAGAACTTGCTGTTACAAGACTAATTCAGGGAGAAAAGATAGAAAATAAAGATGCGTTGGCAAATCCGGAAGTACTTGAAGAATTTGTAAAAATTATGCCACTTTTATCTAACTAATTCCTAAATTTAAACAAGCGATTTTTAGTAATTTATTAATGAGTATGTGATATGAGTATTAATAGGGAAATTAAAGGGGATGTTGTTGTTGAAAAAATTGATATTGTAAGAGCTACATATAAAGAAGCAGGTGCTCTAAAAGTTGAACTGGATAAAAGTTTTGAAAAAAAGATTTATAAAATTGTAATTGATCTTAGTAATTGTAAATATATGGATTCCACATTTCTTGGAGTCCTGGTTAAGTCATTGAAATTTATTGCTGATAAAGGGGGAGACATTAAACTTGCTGCCGCACATTCCGATGCTGAGGTTCTTCTCGATCTTACAAGAATGAACAGGGTATTTAAATTATATAAAACCGTTGATGAAGCTATAGCGGATTTTAATTAATCTTTCTGATATCTAATGCGTTATTTGAACCCCATATTTTGTATTGTCCTTTTCATATCATCTTTCTTATCAACTAATACACCGGGTCAACAAAATCAGGCAGTAATTGAAGGGAGAGTACTCGAAAGAGCTACAGGTGCGCCTTTAGAAAATGTTAATGTTTACATTTCGGGCACAACCTGGGGAACAGCAACAGATAGAAACGGGTACTTCAAAATTAAATCGCTCCCCACAGGAACTCACGAAGTAGTAGCCTCAATAATTGGTTACGAATCGCTTACAAAGGTACTGACAGTAAGGGACCAAAATACCTACACACTTGAATTCAAATTAAAAGAAACTCACTATGAGCTGGAGTCAGTGGAGGTTAAAGGTGCTACTCCCGATGAATGGAATTCTCAACTGGAAATATTTAAGAGAAGGTTTTTAGGAGAATCGTCCTTTGCATCAGAATGTGTAATTACAAATCCTGAGATCATTAATTTTGAATGGATAAATTCACACACCCTGCGGGCTGAGTCCGGACAACCAATAATTATAATTAACAATGCTTTAGGATATAAAATCAGGTGCGAGCTGGTTAGCTTTCTTTGGGATACAAAATCACAAAGGATAAGGTTTACCGTCCGTCCGTCTTTTGCTGAATTAAAGGATACAACAGGACTGCTAAAGGAAAAATGGATTAAAAACAGGCGCGAAGTTTATTATGGATCTATGGACAATTTTTTAAAGGCTGCAGTTAACAATTCATTAACCGAAAATGGATTCCAGGTTTATCTGGATGATACCCCCTCAATTGAAAAGAAACATTTGCATCATGCTGACAATGACCTAATCAGGATTATTGGAAATGAATTTGTTATGTCATTTAGCGATTATCTGAAAATCGCTTTTGTCCTTAATGATCCTGTACATCCTGAAGTTTCCTGGATAAAATTAGTTTATCCGCAGGTAACACTGGATAAATATGGTTATCCTATTCAACAATTGCCATTTGAAGTTTTTGGGTACTGGGCGGGGAAAGGATTTGCTGATATGCTTCCCAAATATTATTTACCCTAAGATACTTTTAAAGTATTATAACAATTATTGCTATTTATGAAAAAGGCGGGCTAGGTCCCGCCTTTTTTCATTTTTAGATTATGATTAAGCTATTTACCGTGCAACGTTCTCAAGTCAACAGACTAGTGGAAAGCGTATCCAACTTCTAGTTGCCACTGTGACATATTTAATTTAATAGTCTGCTGATTTGGTGCTTCCAGGGGATTAGGGCCGGTAACACTTGTAGCAGGTGCATATGTTGCTGCTACTGTAAATTCATTAGTCTCATTTAACTTAGTAGTCAAACCAAGTGTGATGTGGTGTTGTACAACGCCTGGTGCAAGGATATTAAAAAGAACTTCTGAATCAGGAACAGGTTCCTGCCCATATGAATATCCGGCCATCCAGGTAAGATTATCACTGCTTTTGTACATAGTACCAAATTTAAATACTAAAATATCTTCCCATCCAAAACCTGCACCATTATTATTTCCTAACTGAGCAGTCTGAATATTTGGAAGAATTGGATTACTAATTGATTTAATACCACTGTATAGAATTTGTTGAACATCAAAAGAGAAAGTAAGTTCGGAAGTAGGCAGGTAAGCAAATCCTGCTGTCCAGTTTGCCGGGATATCAAAATCTCCTTGTTCTGCAAACAAACCTTTATACTGATCAAAATTGCTCATAAACATTTTTGATTGGTATGATGCTCCAACATAAAGTTGAGGAGTAATATGTCCCTGGTATCCAACTCTGAAACCGAATCCTGAAGAAGTACTCATTCTGTTTCCGCTCAAATTTGCAGGATCGCTTGAGTAAGGGGCAAATGATGCTAGTCCTTTTGCTGTAAATCTCTGGAATGCGTAAAGACCTGTAAAACCTATTGAGTGATTATCAGCAATTTTAACCGCATAGGTAACACCAAAGAAAATCTGTTCGAGGTTTACACCAGTACCCGGTGAACTTTGATCATAAAATGTTTTTGCAGGATAATCGGTATTCATTCCGCCATTTGCGTAGATCATTGCGCCAATTGCAGAATTATCATTTATTTTCCAGGTACCGGCTAAAGAGGGAATAGGAAAGTATTTTGAATCGCTTTCAATTTTACCTGGTGTTAAACCAAAAGTACCGGGAAAACCTGAGGGATTTCCAGTTACAGTATAATCTCTGTTTGGGCTGAATAATGCGAAGTTGAATTCTATTTCATTTGATTGCATAAAAGCGAGTGCTGCTGGATTTGTGGCCGCACCCATAGAACTTAATGATAATGATACACCAGAACCTGCAAGAGCTGAATATTTTATTCCATAACCATGCTTTAAATATCCACCTGTGGCAAATATTTGTAATGAAAGTATTGAGAAAATAACGAATGTCAACGAAAGTCTTTTCATCTTAGAGTCTCCGTAAATATGTTGAGTATATTTTTAGTTTATTGACCCCACCAAAAAATCTCATAAAAAGATTATGTTAAAGACTAAGTCCTATCAATTTTTATTTAGAATATTAAGCACTTCTGTTTTCGAATAATTATTCCCTACAAGAAACGTTTAGGATATCTAACATCCTTCTCTAATGGCTTTAGATTTACTGCTTTTAAATTTGTTTATAGTCTGATCTGATGATGTTGTATCACCGGAGATTGTACTTCTTATCTGCAACAGAGTAGAAAGATCTTTATCATCAAACTGATTTGTAATTGAAATATCAATCGGATCAATTAAATATGTCTTTACAGCATTAAAACCGCCTCTAACTGCAAATGCCCTTGCATTAACAACCTGTCTTAATAAAGCCACAACTTCCTGTGCTTCTTCAGTATTATTTCCGTATACCAGAACCAGGTCATTTGGATTCCAGCTTGAATTTTTAAGTTGTTTCAGACTTTCATTTAATGCTGGCTTCAAATGTTGTTTATCAAAGCTTTTTGTATCTCTTACATCAATCCAGAAGCAATTTGATTTATTAGTAGCATAGTACTGTGCTGCTTCGTATGGTGTAACAGTAAAAAGCCCGGTCTCATTAAAATGTTGTTGCTTTAATTGAGCATCTACTATAAAAGGATTTCTAATAAAAGAAGTACTCGGGAAGAATGCTAAAATCAGAGCTATAAATAATCCAATTATGACCAGAGATGCCTTTTTATTTAGTTTCATTTTTGCCCCAGAACTTATATTGTAATTTTCTCATTCCTAAACTGCCGAAAATTCCGAGCAGAGTAACTAATAGGATAGCAAGGCCGACGTTGATGTTCAAAAGTTCATCAATACGCCAAACACCGTTTGCGCTTGAGTTATAAAACTTATCCCAAATAGGGTATAAATCACCAAACAATAAACTTCCCAGCAAAAATCCGCCTATAAAAACCATCGCATCAATTTTTCCTGTCATCATTGAGGCGATGGATGTACCCGGGCAAAACCCGCCAACAGCCATTCCTATTCCGAAAATAAAACCCCCGGCAATCATTGGAAGTAGAAATGAAGGTAAAAAGTAAAAATTGCCAAGGTCAATTAAGCCAAGTAGTGACATACCCCAAAGACCTATTGAAGCAGTTATTATTGCTGAGAACATTACTACAGGAACATCGACATCTTTCATGTAGAATGCACCTGCAATTTTTTTTGAATTAGTAAATCCGGATCGCTGAAGTGCGTAACCGAAAAGCATTCCGATAAGCACCGCAAAAATTGTATTAACACTTCCGGATATTATTCCGTTTTTTACGAGTGGTCCAATCATATCCATTGCCTCCTGATAAAATATGCGACTGCAAATCCGCCGGCAAAAATTGAAAACATAAACGCCCATGCTCCTACGGAAAGTTCAGCCCCTCCAACCAGGGCCTGCCCGCTGGTACAACCTCTTGCCATTCTGGCGGCGTAGCCAACTAAAATTCCACCAATTAGTGCATACAAGAGCCTGCCTTTATTTGAAATGTTTGGCCCCTTTAATATTTCAAATTTCATATCTTTAGAAACAAACCCGGCTATAAGACTTCCAATCATTACTCCAATTACCAAATAAACCAGGTAATCATTAAATGGATTAGCTCCATTAGCAAAATATTTTCCAAAATACTGGTTTGATTGTGTAAAGGAAGGTAATACCAGATTTTGTAACCAAGCTGCCAGATCAGTTAATGCACCGGAAGCGCCAAGGCCTCTTCCTGAGATATAAAAAGTTAGAATAATTGATATTCCAATTACGATTCCGCCAAATACGGGATCCCATAATTTTTTCTTCATAATTCTTTTCCCTCTAAATTAAAAACCTTTACCTGATGGTCATCTATGTTTTTACACTCATCAATCTCAGGTAAATGGATTCCGTCTTTTTTTAATTGTTCAGCAAAAAATTCGTGTTCTTCATTTTTAATCTCTTTCCACCATTTATAATGATGAAGATAAGCGTATAACTCGTTTACTTTACCGGTAATCATAGAAAAGAAAGCCGGTCTTTCTTCAGGAAATAGTGCAGCCATATAAACATGTACAAACACTCCGGCAAAGACAGACATTGTTGCAACAAAATGCAACATCATTGCCCACTGAATTACTGTTGTTGAACCTAAATGGAATGCCATAATAGGACCGGTAATTACCAAAGTTACTGTACTGAAGGCAACTACAATAGCATAGGCCTTTTGTCCTGCATTGTATGTCCCTTGCTGAGGCATATCGTAATGGCTTAATTTACCGATTAAGTTTTTTGCTTTAGCAGGGAACCAATTGAGATCATCTTTGTCAATTATTAAATCATGTTTAATAAAATCCAGTAGGTAATTTTTGTAACCAAAAATTCCGTAAATCAATAAAGTAAGCACCCAGAATACTCCAATTGCTATATGAAAATGGAGCATCGCACTTCTTGTACCGAAAATTCCATCCATCATACTTATAAACCAGTCAGGTGCAAATTGCAGATAGCTTGCTGAAAGAAGTGCCGTACCGGTAAGAATTAAGAAAAACCAGGAAATTGCATTTACCCAGTGAAGTGTAATTCCGCCAACACCATGTTTTTTCATAACTCTGCTGGCAAGGATACGTTTTTCATCAAAGGTTAAATGTCTTGGTCCTTTTAATAAAATATGATCCAGGGCTATGTCTTCATTTAATTTGCTTATTCTAAGTCCCATCATTTACTCCTTAATATCACTTTCGCCTTTAAATAATTGTGTGGAAAATGCAGCAAACTGTCCTAAAAATGATCCGCCGATTGCCAGCCAGAATAACGGGCGTAATACTTTTGTCCACATTTTTTGAGGTGTGGGCATTTTAGGCATCTTCGGTGGAAATGCAGCCTGAACTACCTGGAAATTTTTGTTGCTGTCTTTGTAATAAATATTTGGTCCCACATTTACTTTTGCAGAAACATTGGGCAGGGCACCTTTGGCTACTAATTTTGAAACATTTGAATTTGGATCATCCATATCACCAAATATTCTTGCACTTGCTATACAAGTTTCAACGCAGGCTGGTTCAATACCTTCGCTAACCCTGTCGATACAAAAATCACATTTATCTATTTTATCATTTTCAGGATTTACATACCTGGCTCCATAGGGGCAGGCTTCGGCACATAAACCGCAGCCAATACAGAGATCTTTATCTACGACAACAACTCCATCTTTTCTTTTATATGTTGCTCCTGTCGGACATGCTTTAACACAAGGTGCATCATCGCAGTGGTTGCAAAGACCAACATAGCTTACTTTTTTAATGTCGGGATAAACACCTTGCGGTTGCAAGTCGTGAACCCAGTTACGGTAATATGGAACCGGCACATCATAGTGAGAGCGGCAGGCTACTTCACATGCATGGCAGGCAATGCATCTGTCCATATCTATTACCATTGCATACTTACTCATAATTTCCTCCTAGCATCCTTCTCTAATTGCCGATTGTTTTTTCTTTGGTTGAATATGAAATCTTCTGTCAGATTCACCCTTGTGTTTAATTCCTGAAACTTTATTAGCAGATACTCCTGTAATACTTACTTCAACAGTAGGGGATAAAATCTTATTTTCTTTAATTAGTCTGACAAAGTTTACCCGAAGCCCGGTGCCGCCGCTAATAGGATCTGTATTGTATTGGGAAATAAGATTATTGTCCGATACATTTCTTCTGGTATAATTGAGCAGACCCCTGTCATTTCCTCCAAACCCGTGCGGAAGAAATACAGCGTCCGGTCTCATTCCGGGTGTCATCATTATTTTAATTTTGTCGGATTTAATTCCATCCTGATTTTCAACAATGACTTCATCATTATTTTTTAGTCCCATACTTCTTCCTGTAGTTTCATTTACCCATAAATGAGGTTCAGAAATTATTGTATTCAGCCAGGGATTACTTTCGGTTTTTCCGTGAGAGTGAACAGGCATTAAGCCGTAAACTAATCTGAAATATCCTTTTCCGGGATCGTTTACTGGTTCATATTTAGGCATCGGATCAAATCCCAATTCTTTTAATTCTTTAGAATACAACTGAACTTTTTTATTCGGCGTATTGAATTGATAAGATTCACCGTTATTTAAATATGGCGTAGCAGGGAATGTGAAAACGCCATCTTTTTTAAGCTTTGTAAAAGAAATTGCGGAATCTTTAAGCTGGAACTTTATCACATCTTCATAATCTTTATACGGATAGAAATCTTTTAAGCCTAATCGTTTTCCAAGTTCCATTGCAATCCACCAACCGGGCCTGGTATTATGGACTCTTTTAATTACCGGTTGTCTGAGAGAGACATATTGTTTATACCATCCTGTGACAGTTATTAACGAATCATATCTTTCCAGGTAAGTATCTTCCGGTAAAATAACATCAGCATACCATGTAGGTTCTGTTGGCCTTACATCAACAACAGCATAAAAATCGAGGTTATCGATAGCTTTTTTTGTATCCTTTTTAGACGGGATACTATTAAAAATATTCTGACCGAAAACCATCCAGGATTTTATCGGGTAAGGTTTCTGAGAAAGAGTTGCTTTCACTAATTCCTGAGTTAGTCCTTCACCTGTGCTTGCAAGTGGAAATCGATAACCGGCACCATCTACTCTTTCTCTTTTGGGTTTAGGGGCATCCGGAATATTTAACGCGTTATAACTTGTAGGGAATTTTGATTTAAGGAAGTATCCACCTTTTTGCCCCCAGGTTCCGAGTAAGGCAGAAAGTATTGCCATTGATCTTGCACGCTGTACATCATTACCGTACCAGGCAACGTGTCTTCCGGGATGAACAACAACAGCAGGTTTTGCCTTCATCATTGCTCTTGCTGTTTCTCTAATCTTTTCAGCCGGAATTTCAGTAATCTTTTCTGCCCATTCCGGAGTAAAATCTTTTACATGATTTTTTAGTTCCGTAAATCCTGTTGCTGATTTACGAATAAAATTAACATCGTATCCTTTTTCTTTAATAATTACGTGTATCCAGGCAAGAACCAAAGCCGTATCTGTACCCGGTTTTATAGGAAGCCACCATTTAGCCTTACTGGCTGCTGTTGAGAAACGTGGATCGACAGCAATTAGTTTGGCACCTTTGGCAAGCCCGTTTGTAAAATCAACAATTTGTCCGGTGTGAATATTTTCACCAAGTGCGCTCCCTATAAGTACAATTACTTTTGCATTAGATAAATCAATTCTTTCAGGTGACCCTAGTGCTTCGCCATAAGTTAATTCATATCCAACATCTCTTGATCCGCGGCATTGTGCAAAAGAGGGTGCTGCGTTATTTGGAGATCCCCAGAATTTGTACATATCATTTATAAAAGCAGCAGATGCTCCGTGAGAGAAGAGAGCGTTTGATTCAACTCCGTATTTTTTTGAAACAGCAAGAAGTTTTTCTGCTGTATAATCAAGTGCTTCATTCCAGCTGACTTCTTTCCATTTTCCGCTTCCTCTTTCGCCAACTCTTATCATTGGATTTTTTATGCGGTCCTTTTCATATACAAGAGCAACGCCTGCATTTCCTCTTGCACAAATTTTTCCGCGGTTATTTGGATGAAGCGGGTTACCTTCTATATTAGTTAATTTTCCATCTTCAACGGTTGCAATAATTCCACAACGCCAGAAACATTGTTCGCATACACTGGCAATTTTCTCAACTTTTTTGGGTTTTATTCTTTCTGCAGCTTTTGCTTTTGATGTACCGGCTGATAATCCGACAGCTACACCGGTGCCAACTGCACCACTGAGTTTCAGGAACGATCGCCGGGAGATTTTCTTTTCCAAGAGTTACCTCCAAAATTAGAAATAATTTTAGCTCAGTAATTGTTTTGCGATAAGGCTATTTGGTTTATTATAAATAACTTATAAACAAACTTGCCGTCTATTCCATTTTCAGAAGATTACATTATGTGACATTATGGATGCCATCTATAATGGAATAATTTTTATCGCATTGTTTGAAAGTCAAACAAGGAAGGATGTGTGATTTGCAGTATTTAAGTGTTCTTAAATCTTTATTAGATAATAGCTTATGTGTTTTGTTATTTCTTAATGTGCTTATCGAATCGGCTTTTACATACTGATTTCTGTTAAAGGTTAAATCAATATTCAAATCTGCTAATGTTTTATTAGTAAATAAATTTACTTTCACTTTTCTAATATCTCCACATCTCTTCGCTGTTAACCATTCATCAATTTCATTTATGATATTTATAACTATCAATTTCTTTGCCATTCATAAATATAGCATAAGAATAAAAAAGTGAATAATTAAATTTTAATATTTGTCAGCGTTAAGAATTAATCTTTAAATTTTCCTTTGAACGAGAAGAAAAAACATACGAAATTTAGATTATAATTCTATGAAGTGAGAAGGGAAGAAAGTTTTTCTTTTACAAAATTAAAATCATTCTGTTTATTCATGTTGAAATATGTATCGGGAGTGTAAAAAGAAAGGCATTGTGTGTTTATAATTTCAGCACCTATGGTATTCAGAAGTGAAAGTACTTTACATCCGCGTTTGAGTTGGTCATTATTTCTTTCATCATCACTTAATTGTGACACCAAGGTCTCTTTTACTGTGACAAGTATGTCACGGTTATAAACTCCAACAAGTTGTTGAATGAATCCGTCTGCTTTTGCAACTGTAATAAATTTATCTGTTTTAAATTCAATAAGATGTCTAATCATTTGTTCAGTCATTAACGGGACGTCGCAGGATATAATAAAATTCTTTCTTGTAGTTGAATTGAGCAAACCGGAATGGATCCCTGCCAGAGGGCCATATCCTTTATAGACATCTTCATAAATCTCTAATCCGAGAAATCCATATTCATCAGGATCGTTGGTAATTAAAATTACTTCAGAAAAAATATTCTGCATTAAATCCCGTACACGCTCAATAATAGTTTTACCGTTTATTACTAATAAAGATTTATTAACTCCCATCCTTGAGCTTTTGCCACCGGAAAGAATGATTCCTGTTATATCGGAATACAAAATACTTTTTCTCCTTTCTTTAATTCTCTTTTTTCTTCATCAAAGATAATAAGACAATTAGCTTTTCCCATTTCCGCCAGATTACCGGAAGATTGCAAGCCGACACGTTTTACAAAAATATTCCCATCGATAGATTTTGAAAACATACCACGCATAAAATGTTTCTTACCATCTTTTTTCTTAAGGTCTTCTGTTAACTCGGCTATGAATAAATCATCTTTTTCAACACCCAATAAATGTAGAATATTATTTTTAATAAAGATCAAAAAATTAACTATGCAGGAGACCGGGTTGCCGGGAAGACCAAATACAAATTTAATTGCAGAACCATTATTATACGTTCCAAAAATAATCGGTTTACCTGGCTTTATGTTCGCCTTCCAAAAATTAATGTTAATCCCAAGTTCTTCCATAATTGATTTAACATAATCGTATTTTCCTACAGAAACTCCGCCCGTTGTTATCAATATATTATTATCACTATTTAAGAATGATGTAATTCTTGTCCTTATTTCATCTTCCTGATCTTTTACAATTCCAAGATTTATTCCGGTCTGATTCATCTCATTTATTGCTGACAAAAGTGCATAGAGATTTGAACTTCTGATTTTATCTTCACCAGGTAGGGTAGTTATATCAACCAGCTCATCACCAGTAGCAAGAACAGCAATGTTTAATTTCTTGTATACTTTTAATTTTGATTTACCGCACGAAGCTGCTACTGCAATATGTCTTGGTTTAATAACTATATTTTTTGAAAGTGCTATCTGATTCTTTAAAAGGTCATTACCTTTTATTCTGATATTTATACCTTTTCTAAAAGTTGCATTTTCTTTCAGAATAATAGTATCCTTCTCAATAATAATATCTTCAATTGGGATAATTGTATCTGCTCCATCAGGAATCTTCCCACCGGTCATTATGCTAACTGTTAAGCCTTCGTCTATATTATAATCCTTAAAATTACCCGCACTGATTTCTCCGATTATTTTCCATTGAGTTATACCGGGATTAAATTTTATAGCATATCCATCCATTGCTGAATTCGTAAAAGTTGGGAGGTCAATATCGGAATAAATATCTTCAGCTAATATTCTACCTGTAGAATCAGATAGATCAACTTCTTCAATTTCTAATTTATAATTAGAGAATTCTTTGCTGATAATCTCATTAGCTTCTTCATAACTAGTCATTTTAAATCACTGTCTCTTTACTGTAAACAATTATTTTATCATCTGACTTAATGCTACCGGATTTTATTACTTTTGCAAATATTCCTTCACGAGGCATAACACAATCACCAATTTTAACAAAGATAGCACACTTGCTGTGACATTCTTTTCCGATTTGCGTTATTTCCAGGAGAGCTTCATCTCCAATTTTTATCTTTGTACCAATTTCAATTTCAGGAAGTATTAAAAATTCAGTCGTAATATTCTCAGCAAAAGCGCCCGGTCTTAATTTAGGTATTCCGGCTTCTCTCATTTTATTAATACTTTCTATTGCCAGAAAACTAACCTGGCGGTGCCAGTTACCCGCATGTACATCTCCTTCTATACCATGATTCTCAATAAGATTTGCAGTGTCAATATTTGTTTTCGGGATTCCTTTTTTTTTGCTAATAGAAATTGCCAGCACTTTCCCAATAATTTTCTTTTTTTCTTCAACAATTATTTCCTCATTATCAGCCAGATCTATATACATGAAATCATTCCTTAATTTTATAGGTGCCGCTTTTGCCGCCTGTTTTTGTTAAGAGTTTTATATCAGTTATAGTAATAGATTTATCAATTGCTTTGCACATATCATATACAGTCAGTGCAGCAACTGAAACTGCAGTTAAAGCTTCCATCTCTATTCCTGTCTGTGATACAGTTTTAGCAAAAGATTCAATCTCAACTGAATTATTTTTTGAATTTAATTTTAATTTAAGATCAACTTTAGAAATTAAAATATTATGGCAAAGCGGGATTAACTCTGAAGTTTTCTTTGATGCTTGTATTCCAGCAAATTTAGCAATTGATAAGACATCGCCTTTTTGTATCTCATTCTTATTTATTTTGGTAAAAAGGTCGTTCGAAACAATAACTCTCGCGAAAGCAGTTGCTGTTCTTACTGTTTCAGTTTTTTCGGAGATATCAACCATGTTTGCTTTTCCGTCTTTATCTGTGTGAGATAATTTCATTTAACCACCAATACTTAACATATTATTTTTTTCTAAACGCATAAGCTCGTCAACACCCGGATGTTTAAGTGCTTTACCGAATAATGATTTTTCAATTATTTCCCCGATTTCTTCATCAGTTAAACTTTGAGATGCTGTAAGTTGTTTTAGATTTATGTCGTCCTTACCAGTTGAGAAAAGACATAATTTCATCTTACCGTCTGCGGTAATTCTCATCCTGTTGCAGTTATCACAAAAATGATCTGAAATTGAACTGATAAAACTTATAGTCCCTTTAGTCCCTTTTATTTTGAAATCCTTTGCCACACTATTCTGATCTTTAACGACTTCTTCGACCTCAAAATTTTCTTTTACTTTTTTAAACATTTCCGAGTAGCTTACCAGCCCATATTTTTCCCAGGAATTATTGCCGAAAGGCATAAATTCAATCAGTCTTACGTTTAATTCATTTTCAATTGCAAATTTTACAAAATCTACTATCTCACCATCATTAATGTTCTTGATAATTACTACATTAACTTTTAAGGAAGGGAAGTTGAGGCTTTTAGCAGCTTTAATAGCATTTACAACACTGTCAATATTATCTCTTGTTGTTATGAACTTGAACTTTTCAACATCTAATGTATCCAGACTTATATTAAGTTTATCAACTCCAAATTCTTTTAATTTAGATAAGTTACCATTCAAAAGAGTACCGTTCGTAGTTAAACCCACTTCAAAATCATAAGCTTTTTTTAATTGATTTACTTCTTCCAGGAGTTCAAAAATGTCGCTACGGACTAAAGGCTCGCCACCGGTAAACCGAATTTTCCTGAAACCGAATTCCTTAACGAAAACATTTATTAATCTGATAATTTCTTTGTTTGATAAGAATAAACCTTTTGGCAATAAAGTTTTACTCCTGTTTGCCGGATTGCAATACAGGCAGTTTAAATTACATTTATCAGTCAGTGAAATCCTGAGATAGTCGTGCACTCTATTATAATTGTCAGTAAGCTTTTTCATGATATTAATCGTTGTCTGTTAAATCCTCTAATGCTTAATCTTCTTTGTCTAGTATATCATCTACCCAGCTTAATGCTGCCATCATTGAAGGCAGGCCAATAGTTGGCAAAGCAAGCATTACAGCATGTCTCATTTCTTCTTTTGTTACTCCGGCTCTTAAAGCTTTTCTTGCGTGTGAATGTACTGCTCCTTCAAGTCTGGCACCTGATGAAATTGCCAGTTTAATTAAAGCACGTGTTTTGTCATCAAGTGGTCCGGCTTTATGTACTGCGCTACCCAGTGTCTCATATGCATTTGCAACATCGGGGTAATCTTCGGTAAATTTTTGAAACCTTTTTGGTATTGCCATTTTAATATTCCTCTTTGATAATTAAAGTTGATATTTATAAATATCAATTATTCTGCCAGAAAATAGTTTTTGTTTTATTAAGTAAGAGAATAAAAAGTAAAAATTTATTCTCTATAAAAAGAAAACTCCTTGCTTACTCCTTTTAAATGAGAAATTAGTTCCACTCTGGTTTTATACATTTCTTGCTCAACCGGGGAATCTTTCCGGTTTCCAGATATTTTTTCATCGGTCCTGATTCCGGTTGATGACATGTTAAACAGGCGCCCGCAGTCAATATCTTTTTCTGTTCTTCAACTGAAAAAGGTCTTACTTTATTCCTGGTTGCATAATCTTTTGTTCGTGTTTGTAAAAATCCAATCCACGCGTCTTCCGGTAAATTATCAATACTGTTTAATTTATAATCAGGTGTAAACTTCCACCTTCCTTCTTTGGTAAATTTTAGTTTCCCTCTACCATAACCAAGTGCCAGGGGATTGTTATGGCAGGATTTACAACTGCGGGATTCTTTCCTGATTGTATGAGGGAAGGCAGGTGCGAAAAGTCTTTTAAAAGATTTATTACTTCCATCTGTGATATTTATTATCATCCCGGGTACGAAGTTATCAATTACTTCTTTTGTTGTTCCATCTTTATCTTTTACTTCTTTTATCCCGAGTGTTGGTTCATCCGCTTTGAAATCAGCTGCGGTTTCATTCCAGGATCCCTTAACATCTTTATGGTCCAGTAAATCATATGATTCCTCATCGGGCTGATAATCAGTATGGCAGGTAATACATTGCGGTGCCCACCCGGTATGGCAACTGTTACAACTAAGTCTGCTGTGAGCCTTTCCTTCATTGCAAACAAAATTTGGTGGCTTCATAACTAAATCCTGACCGGTATTTTTAGTTAAAAGATGAGCCCGGTTTGTTGAATCCAAATAGGCATTGGTCAACACGTATCTTTCTTTTTGTGTTAACAAAAATTTTCTGTCTTTTGTAGGATAATTTCTCAGGGTAATAATCTTTTGTGATTCAGAATCTATACTATCAACGCCTGTTGTTTCCGCTTTACCGGATAAATGGCAATCAGTACATTGAATTTTGACCTGGTCTTCTTTATGTAAATAAATATTACCATCTCCCATAACCTCTTTTGAAGTATGGCAGTCGATGCATTCCATTTTATTTTCAAAATGAACATCAGGGAGAGTTTTACTGAAAACCCTCCCGTCCTCCAACTGGCGAAAATTATTTTTATTGTTATCGGGCAATTCATCCAACTCAGTTTCTGTCCAGCCTTCATAATTTGTTGAAATTCTTCCCGAGCGGCTATGGCATCCGAAACAATGATCATTTGTTATCTTGATAGATAATGAAGGATGGGAAAATTCAGAAAGTGAATCACGGTTTGTAAATTCATTTGTAGAAAGTGAGCCAATGTCTTTCAATGATTGTTCATTATAATTAAGATGGCAGGCATTACATCCTCCTCCACGTGATAATTGTGTAACAGGCCCGGGTTCATCTTTTATATTTCCTATATGACAGGATGCACAAAGATTCCTCAGGTGTTTATCAGAAGGGGAGTGACCTATTTCTGTAATTTTGTTAAATTCATCAAGACTATCAGATTCTCCGAAAGTATAATGATCAACACTTATAATTCCGGTCATTGTGGTCATTATTGAATTATCCACTCTTCTGGGAATATCAGGGTGGCAATTAGAGGTACCGCAAGTTTCTTTTGAATCTTTAAGATTTCCCGGAATTAGTATCATGCCTTTATGAGCAGAATTTTTCTCCAGGCTGAATATATTGCCTTTGTGACAGGAGGCACAACCGATTGCATCCGGATTATGAGAAGGCGAAAAACCTGTAGTATTTTCGTGACAAAACATACAGCCTTCTCTTCTTCCCAATACTACCGGGATTTTTTTCTCTTTCAATTTGTCTATTGAGACTGTACTAAAATTAAAATCTGAGTTTATTTTTATCTCATTTGTAAGTTTGTGCTTCCATGGTAATTCAAATTTCCAGTTCTCCCCGCGGAAAAATAATCCAACAATCATTAGTAGCAGGTAAATAATTCCTGATGCAAATATTATCTTTTTTACAATAGAATTTATTCCTGGTTTGAAACGGGGAAGAAGATAAACAAGGATTAAAAATATTATGACTATAATAATTGCAATAAAGGGATAAGACAGATAATGCAGAGTTTCCTGTAAACCGAGAAAATACCATGGCCCTTTAACAATTCCTGTTAAATTATCGTGTAATGCTGGTGGGAATAAAAATCCTGCTATTATAAAAATTGGAATTAGGTATAAAACGAGTCTAAGCCTTGCCCATAAAATTTTAGAATGTTCAATTGTTATGATCCAGAGAAATATTGTAGCAGTAGCAATGTGATGTACATATGGAATTTGAAAATCTTTGGCAGGGCCAAGCAAAGAATAAGAAATCTCACTTCCAATTAAAGGAATTTTATTTAAAAGTGATGTTAGAATATTTTTGGCCTGTATGCTGTCCTCATCTCCCTTTAGTATAAATCCGGATAACATGACATAAAATACAGCTAGCAATGATATAGTTAGTCTGAGCCATATTCCTTTTTTAACTTCTTTCTCGGTAGATAGTCTCAGGTGGTCCCAGAAATGAAGAATTGTAAAAACAAGGAAAAACTGTGCGCTCCAGTAATGTATATTTCTGAACAAATCAGCTGCGGGATTTGACAATAATATGAGGGAAATAGAATCGGGAGGATTTTTTACATCATACGGAATAGCTAAAAATATACCTGATAAGGCGGCAATTAAAAATGATGCTAATGCAATCTGACCGAAGGTGAAATTAAAAACTTTAGCATATTTTTCATTTTTGGCTTTATCATTTTCATAATTATGCGGGGACATTTATTATTATCTCTTTGGACGAATTGTTTACCACATACTCAAGTTTATTTAAATTGTTATTAGCGGGGCCGCTTAATACTTTGCCGTCTAAAGAAAATTTAGAACCATGGCATGGACAAACAATCTTTCCGTTTTCAATTTTGTTAAGTTTACAACCAAGGTGAGTGCACCTGGTTGAAAAGAAATTAATACCATTATCAGTTCTGCTGATAATTACATCATCCTTAAATGTAACTCCCTTATCTACCGGGAGTTTTATCTTTACCTGCTTAGCTCTTGAATTACTGGCTTCGTCTCTGGCTACACTGGAAAACCAGGCGAAACCAAAAGGCATAAGAGCTAATATTCCAATACGTTTAAAAAATTCTTTCCTGGTCAGTTTATCTTTTGAAGTGTTCATAGGTATCTTCTGTTTTAACAGGCTGCAATACTTTCTTTTATTTTACCACATTCTGAATAATTTTTATAAACAATACATTTTTTACAATCATTTGTAGCACAAACATTTCCATTATGATGAAATGTCCAGCACGGTTTGGAATGTGTGGTGTACGCAGGGCAATTTTCTTTCTGTTCTGTCGGACAGTTTATTAATTTCCAGCAGGGAATAAGTGAATAGATAGTTTTGATCCCGGCAATGCTTATTTTACTTTCATTAATGGCCCTTCTTATGCATTTTATTCTATCAATATCTTCATCAGAATATAGCCTGTGCCCGGATTCCTTCTTAAATGGTAACACTAAACCTTCTCTTTCATACATTCTTAATGTGTGTATCGATATCCCTAAAAGTTCGGCTGCAGTGCTTATTGTATATAGAGGCAGCTCTTTTTCATTAACGTCCATAATTTTCCCTGTTTAGATTTTATATATTTATAAATATCAATAATTCTGCCATTTATTTTTCACCCTTTATCTTTAGAAAAATGGCAATATTCAAGATAATTTTTCCGCTTTGTAGAAATACTTAGTTTTAACTTCCCGTTATTAAGAAGGAAATTGCTATACCAGCCAGTCATAATTAGCTGACTTGTGGGTCATAAAATGCAGAATTCGGGCACTGTATAACTTCCATTTTCATAATGAGTTGATTATATTTGTGTCTCATCTCGAATAAAAAAAGTAGGTTTTTGAATAAAATGGCAGAAAAATATGATATTGCGGTGCTTGGTGGCGGACCGGGCGGATATGTTGCAGCAATCAGGGCTGCTCAATTAGGATTTAAAACAGCAGTAATTGATAAAGATAAACTTGGCGGTATTTGTTTGAACTGGGGATGTATCCCTACAAAATCTCTCCTTAAGAACGCTGAAATTTATGATAATGTAAAAAATCACGGTGAAGAATTTGGTATCACCGCAAAAGAATTAAAATTTGATTTTTCTAAAATTATTAAAAGAAGCCGTGACATTTCAGACAAAATCACAAAAAATGTTGAAATGCTGGTAAAGAAAAATAAAATTGACAGAATTAATGGATTTGGAAAACTGGTTTCTAAAAATCAGATAGATATTCTTGATGATAAAGGAAAGAAAACAAATTCAATTAACGCTGATAATATTATTATAGCAACAGGTGCCAGCCCCAGAGCAGTACCTTCCATTCCTATTGACAGAAAAAATATTTTAACCAGTACAGAAGCTATGAACTTACCTGAGCAGCCGAAGGAATTAATTGTAATTGGAGCCGGAGCTATCGGGATTGAGTTTGCATACTTTTATAGTGTACTTGGTACAAAAGTAACTGTGATTGAAATGCTCGATTCAATTCTTCCTATTGAAGACAAGGAAGTTTCAGATACGCTGGCAAGAAGTTTCAGAAAAAGAAAAATTGATATTTTCACGAAAACATCAGTAGAAAAAGCAGAAGTGAAAGGGAAAAAGGTTGAAGTAACTATTAATACAAATGGTGAAAAGAAAAAGCTGACCGCTGATAAAGTGTTGAGTGCAATAGGAGTCACAGGAAATGTTGAAGGATTTGGATTGGAAGAATTAGGGGTTGAGCTATTTAAGAATCATATAAAAGTTGATAAATCAACCTATGAAACCAATGTTAAAGGCCTTTACGCTATCGGTGATGTTATCGGGCCACCGTGGCTTGCTCACGTAGCATCAGCCGAAGGAATTCACTGTGTTGAAAAAATAAAGGGATTAAATCCTCCTGATATTAGTTATGACACTATTCCCGGTTGTACATATTGTCAGCCGCAGGTTGCCAGCGTTGGTTTGACCGAGGCTAAAGCGAAAGAAGCAGGATATGAAGTTAAGATTGGTAAATTTCCGTTTATGGCAAGCGGAAAAGCCTTTGCTGTAGGCGAAAGGGAAGGATTTGTTAAATTTATTACTGATGCCAAATACGGAGAAATCCTGGGTGTTCATATTATTGGCTCGGAAGCAACTGAATTGATTGCGGAAGCTACCTTAGCAAAATCACTGGAAGCAACAGCTGAGTCAGTATTAAAGACAATACATGCTCATCCGACACTATCAGAATCAGTGATGGAAGCTGCTGCTGCAGTTTTCAATGAATCGATACATATATAAATTTTATTAGTCCTGTCATTTCGAAGAAGTAAACGTATAGCGGACGACTGAGAAATCTTAACAAAAATTAAAAAAGATTTCTCTCCGGACGAGCCGGGATCGAAATGACACTTGAGCTAAGCATACTAATAGGTAAGAATTTTGATTTTATGAATAATAGAAAACTAAACTTTTGTGATCTTAATTTTATTGACTACAAAGAAGCCTGGGACCTGCAGAAAGAAGTACTGACTTTAAGATCCGATGGAAAAGTTAATGACGTTCTTTTTTTGCTTGAACATCCTCATACATACACGCTCGGCAAGGTAGCAGATAAGAGCAATCTTATCAGTTCAAAAGAATATTTAGAGAAAAATAAAATTTCTGTTTACGATATTGACCGGGGCGGGGATATTACTTATCACGGACCGGGACAAATTGTAGGCTACCCAATAATCGATCTTAAAAGCTGGGTAATGGATACGCATAAATATTTGCGTGCACTTGAGGAAGTTATTATACAAACCTGCGCTGAATACGGAGTTAAAGGGACCAGGAACCCGAAGTATACAGGCGTATGGATTGAAGACAGAAAGATTGCAGCTATTGGTATAAAGGTATCAAGATGGATAACAATGCATGGGTTTGCATTTAATATCAATACAGATCTTGATTTATTTAACGGAATAATTCCGTGTGGAATTTCAGATAAAGAAGTTACTTCACTGAGCAAAGAAATAAATAAAGATATTTCTATCTCTGAAGTAAAAGAAAAATTAGTAAACAATTTTAAAAGTATTTTTGAATATAAAGAGCTGTCGGCCATAACGAGAGAAGAACTATTGGCCGTTAATTTATCAAACTGATAATAGAGGAATTCAGAATGGCAAAAAATTCACCGGCAAAGAAGGGGAAAGCCAAAAACACAGGCAATGCAAAAAGTAAAAGTAGTATTAAATCTGAAGAGCTTTTAAGAAATTTAAAACAGATGCTCATTGCCCGTTCTATTGATACTAAGGCAATGAACCTGTTAAGACAGGGAAGATCATTCTTCCACATTGCAGGAGCGGGTCACGAAGCTGTACAGACAGTTGTTGGTAACGCACTGGATCCAAAGGTAGACTGGTTTTATCCATATTATAGGGATCTGGGTGTTGCTCTTGCAGCAGGAGTTACTCCAAAGGAATTTTTCTTTCAATGTTTTGCAAAAACCGAAGATCCATCGAGTGGCGGAAGACAGTTACCGTGCCACTGGGGGCATCCTGATATTCACATTCCTTCTCAATCAAGCCCGACAGGCACACAGTTTCTGCAGGCTGTTGGAACCGCACTGGCAATGAAACGTTCCGGTAAAAAAGGTGTAGCATATGTTAGTAGTGGTGAAGGTACAACAAGCCAGGGTGAATTTCACGAAGCCGTTAACTGGGCAAGTCGTGAAAAACTTCCGGTTCTTTTTGTAATTGAAAATAATAAATATGCTATTTCTGTCCCGGTACATATGCAGAGTGGCGGGAAAGGCAATTCAATTTCAGAAATGATGGCAGGATTTGATAATCTTTACAGAAAAAAAATTGACGGTACAGATTATTTTGAATCTTATGAAGAAATCAATAAAGCTCTTGAACATATTAAAAGCGGAAAAGGCCCTGCACTGATTGAAGCAGAAGTAGTGAGATTACTTTCACATTCATCTTCAGATGATCAGAAAAAATACAGGAATGAAAAAGAACTTAAAGAAGATCTAAAAAATTGTCCGATTGAAAAACTTGCTCAGAAATTAATTAAGCAGGGCGATCTTACAAAAGAAGGATATGAAAGTCTGAAAGAAGAAACGCTTAATGCAGTTGGTAATGCAGCGGACGAGGCATCCAATGCTACAGATCCTGATCCGAAAGATGCGTCATCTCACGTTTTTGATGAATCAGGCCTTAAAGAAAGCTTTGATTACGAAAGTAGTGAACCCGATGGCAAACGTATTGTAATGGTTGATGCGATAAACCACGCTTTGATGGAAGAACTCGAACGCAATGAAAAAATTTATGTTTTCGGTGAGGACATTGCAGATAAAAAAGGCGGAGTATTTACAGCGACAAAAGGCCTATCTACTAAATTTGGTGATGACAGAGTTTTTAATTCACCTCTTGCCGAAGCAAGCATTATGGGTGTTGCTGTAGGAATGGCGCTTGAAGGCCTGAAACCTGTAGTCGAAATTCAGTTCGGTGATTATATATGGCCTGCATTTATGCAGATGAAAAGTGAAGTAGCAACTATGCGGTACAGATCAAATAATACCTGGACAGCACCGGTTGTTACAAGAGTAGCCGTTGGCGGATATATTCACGGTGGCCTCTATCACAGCCAGAATATTGAATCAATTTTTGCTCACATTCCGGGAATTTATATTGCATATCCTTCAAACGCGGCTGATGCCAAAGGACTGCTGAAAACCGCCTGCAGGATGAATGATCCGGTACTTTTTTGTGAACACAAAGGCCTTTACAGGCAAAGTTTTGCAATGGCTCCTGAGCCGGATGAAAATTACCTTCTTCCGTTCGGTAAGGCAAAAGTAGTAAAAGAAGGAAGCGATCTTACTGTTGTTTCATATGGCCTTTCAATGTGGGATGCAGTAATGTCAGCTAAAAAACTTGAAGAGGAAGGACATTCAGTTGAAGTGATTGACATCAGAACAATTATTCCTCTGGATATGGAAACAATTGCAAACTCTGTTAAGAAAACAAACAAAGTTGTTGTTCTCCACGAAGATACATTAACCGGTGGATTTGGCGGAGAGATTGCAGCAAGAATTTCTGATGAATGTTTCCAGTATCTCGACGGACCGGTGAAAAGAATTGCGGCACTGGATTCTCATATTCCGTATGCACCGGTACTTGAAAATGCGGTGTTGCCTTCAAGAGCCAGAGTTCTTGAGGGAATTAAAGAATTATTAGAATATTAAAATTTAAAAACTGAAAACCAGGGAGTTACGAAGATGGATGTAGTAATGCCGAAAATGGGTGAAAGCGTAAGCGAAGGGACCATAATTAAATGGCATAAAAAGAAAGGGGATACTGTTAAACGCGATGAAGTCATTTTTGAAATCAGCACTGATAAGGTTGATACGGAAATACCTTCCCCAATTGAAGGTGTGCTGACTGACATAAAAGTAAATGAAGGCGATACCGTTGAAGTTGGAACTGTTGTTGCAGTTATTGATGGTGAAGGAGAAGCGGCCCCACCTAAAGAGGAAAAACCAGCAGAGCCAGTAAAAGAAGAAATCCCACAAGAAGAGGAGAAACCGGTAGAAGAAACGCCTGCGTCATCTTCGGGCGGAGATTTAATTGAAGTTAAAATGCCGAAGATGGGTGAATCTGTAATGGAAGGCACAGTGCTTAAATGGTATAAAAAAGTTGGCGAAGCAATAAAGAAAGATGAAACGCTGTTTGAGATTAGCACTGACAAAGTTGATACAGAAGTTCCGGCACCATATGCAGGCACTGTTGCTGAAATATTAGTCGCAGAGCAGGAAACAGTTGAAGTTGGCACAACGGTGGCCAAATTATCTGTAAGCGGATCAGTTCCAAAAGCAAAACCCTCTGATGAATCTGCCCCTGTTAAAGAAGAAAAAGCATCAGCACCGAAAGAAGAACCAGCATCTATGCACGATAATTTTTCAAAAACTGCAGAAGAGCCGGTTGAAAAAATTGAGAAGGGTGAATCATCAAGATTCTATTCACCTCTGGTTATGAACATTGCCCAGAAGGAAAAAATTGGTTTTGATGAACTTGAAAATATTAATGGTACAGGAATAAACGGACGAGTAACGAAAAAGGATATACTCGGTTACCTGGCTAACAGAGGCAAAGGACAGAGTGCCCAACCAAAACAAAAAGAAGCAGTGAAAGAAACTCCCCGTGCTTCTGCACCTGCTTCGTCTGATATGGAAGCAGTTTATTCACAGGGCGACGTTACAAAGATCCCTATGGACAATATCCGCCAGCGAATTATGCAGCATATGGTTGCAAGCAGGGATACTTCTGTTCACGTTACGGCGTTGATTGAAGTTGATATGACAAAAATTCACAACTTCATCCAGGCTAATAAAGATGAATACCTGAGAACTGAAAATGTAAAACTTACTTACATGGCTTTTGTAGCCAATGCAATTGTAAAAGGGTTGAAAGAATATCCTTTGATAAATTCCACAATAGAAGGCACAACAATTTACCAGAAGAAATTTATAAATCTTGGTATTGCTGTTGCAATGGAACCAAACGGTTTAATAGTTCCAAATATCAAGGGTGCCGAACAGAGAAACATCATCGGGCTTGCAAAATCAATAAATGATCTTGCATCCAGGGCAAGGACTAAAAAACTTTCACCTGATGATATAAGCAACGGTACATTCACAATAACTAATTACGGAATATTCGGAACAGTCTGGGGAACACCAATTATCAATCAGCCGGAAATGGCAATACTGGGAGTTGGAGCAGTTGTTAAAAAACCTGTGGTGATGGAGGTTGATGGTGCTGATACAATAGCTATCAGACACACTATGGCATTAACGCTCGCTCACGATCACAGGTTAATTGATGGAATGCTTGGTGGAAAATTCCTTAAATTTGTGAAAGAGACTTTAGAAAATTTTGATAGTTCAACTTTATAGATAATTATTAATGTCATTTCGAATCCGTCAAATGGCGGATGAGAATTCTTATTCTAGCAAAAAAGATTTCTCCCTCCGGTCGAAATGACAAAGAACAATAAAACATTATGGCAGTATTAAACAAACATCAAAGAGATGTAAAAGAAGCTTTTGAAAAAGAGAAAGTTCCACTCGGTAAAAGGCCTGAATGGCTTAAAGTAAAATTACCGACAGGGGATAACTATTCCGGGTTAAAACATCTTGTAAAAAATCAGAAATTAAATACAGTTTGTGAAGAAGCACGCTGTCCTAATATTGCTGAATGCTGGAATGCAAAAAGCGCGACTTTTATGATCCTCGGTGACACCTGTACGAGAAGTTGCGGCTTTTGTAATATTAAAGTTGGTATCCCGAATACTCTAGATACTGACGAACCGAGACGGGTAGTTGCATCAATAAAAGAAATAGGATTAAGGCACGCTGTTATCACTTCTGTAAACAGAGATGAACTTGAAGACGGTGGCTCATCTATCTTTGCCGAGCTTATTCGTCTTGCAAGAATAGAAGTTCCTGATTGTACTATAGAAATTTTAATTCCTGATTTTCGGGGATTCGTACCTGCATTTGAAAAAATAATGCTGAATCCTCCGGATATCTTAAACCATAACCTGGAGACTGTACCGAGACTTTACCACGTAGTTCGTCCACAGGCAAAGTATGAAAGAAGCCTGAAACTGATACAATGGTTTAAAGACAGGTATGTCAGAACTAAAAGCGGAATTATGGTTGGTATCGGTGAAAAAACTGAAGAAGTTCTGGATCTTATGCACGATCTCGTAAATCACGGTTGTGATATACTTACAATCGGGCAATATTTACAGCCGACAAAGAATCATTTACCTGTTGATCGTTTTGTAACGCCTGAAGAATTTGAAATGTATAAAGTGGAAGGGCTGAAAATGGGCTTTAAGATCGTTGAATCATCTCCGCTTGTACGTAGTTCATACCACGCTGATAAACACGCAAGGGCCTTGTTTTAGGGAAAATATTAAACCTTCAAGGTCGCTAAAAAGACCTTGAAGGTTGCTTCTCAATAGTGTGTAACCCCGAAGGTCTAATCCAGTGACCTTCGAGGTTAAGACTTTCCAAAAAATCCGTAAATTCAAGCAAATTTTTGATTTCTAAATTTGTTTAATCTCAACCAAATCACTAAATTTGAAGACTAAATTTTAATATTTAAGGGAAAAAATGAGCGATAATAAAGGGAAAATCATTCAGGTAATTGGTCCCGTAGTTGACATGGAGTTTGAAGAGGGACATCTTCCGGAAATTTACAACGCAGTTATTATTCCAAGAACAAACACAGAAGGTGAAAAAGAAGAACTTATTGTAGAAGTTCAGCAGCACCTTGGGGAAGACAGAGTACGTACAGTATCGATGGACTCAACCGATGGACTTGTCCGCGGTATGGAGGGAATTGATACCGGCAAACCTATCTCTGTGCCTGTCGGACCTTCTACTCTTGGAAGATTAATAAACGTAATCGGCAAAGGAATTGACGGTCTTGAACCGATTAAAGCTGAAATGGAATACCCGATTCACAGGCCTTCACCAAAGTTCAAAAATCTTTCCACTAAAAGCGAGATGTTTGAAACCGGAATAAAAGTACTCGACCTTATCGAACCTTATTCAAAGGGCGGAAAGACCGGTCTGTTCGGCGGTGCCGGTGTTGGTAAAACCGTTATTATACAGGAGCTCATTAATAATATAGCCCAGGAACACGGTGGCTACTCAGTATTTACAGGCGTAGGTGAACGTACCCGTGAAGGAAACGATCTATGGCTTGAAATGAAAGAATCGGGAGTGCTCGAAAAAACCGCGCTTGTATTCGGACAGATGAACGAACCACCGGGAGCCCGTTTGAGGGTTGCTCTTACCGGTCTTACTATCGCTGAATATTTCAGAGAGGAAGAGGGAAGAGACGTACTTTTATTTATCGATAATATTTTCCGTTTCACACAGGCGGGTTCTGAGGTATCTGCGCTTCTAGGGCGTATGCCTTCAGCGGTTGGTTACCAGCCGAACCTGGCTTCAGAAATGGGAGCTTTGCAGGAGAGAATTACCTCTACAGATAAAGGTTCTATTACATCCGTACAGGCTATTTACGTACCGGCAGATGACTTAACAGATCCTGCTCCTGCTGCAGTATTTGCTCACCTTGATGCAACTACCGTATTGAGCCGTAGAATTTCAGAACTTGGTATTTATCCTGCTGTTGATCCTCTTGATTCAACTTCAAGAATTATGGATCCGGGTATTCTCGGACAGGAACATTACGATGTAGCTAAAAACTGTAAAGAAATTCTTCAGCATTACAAAGATCTTCAGGATATTATTAATATTCTTGGTATGGATGAGCTTTCAGACGAGGATAAACTTGTTGTAAGAAGAGCAAGAAGAATTGAAAGGTTCTTCAGCCAGCCGTTCCACGTTGCTGAGCAGTTTACCGGTTTCCCCGGAAAATATGTTAAGCTCGAAGATACAATCCGTGGTTTCAAAGCAATTATAAATGGTGATTATGACGAACTTCCTGAATCAGCATTTATGTACGTTGGAACTATTGAAGAAGCAGTTGAAAAAGCTAAGAAAATGAAGTAGTTATATGGCAGAATTAAACCTAAATATAGTAACTCCGTCTAAGCAGATTTTCTCAGGCGAGATCAAATCTATCACCGTTCCGGGAACTGTCGGAAATTTCCAGGTACTTAAGGGTCACGCGCCTATTATCAGTACGCTGGAAATCGGTGCGATTAAGATTGAACTTGCCAGTGAAACAAGCTTTTACGCTACGGGCGGCGGAACTATCGAAGTGAAAGATAACGAAATATTACTGCTCGCGGACTCGATTGAAAAATGTGAAGATATTGATATTGAAAGAGCAAAAGCCGCTAAAGAAAGGGCACAAAAAAGACTCGAAGCAAAGGGAGAGGACAAAACTATTGACGTGGAAAGAGCCGAACTCGCTCTTAAAAAAGCGAATAACAGGCTGGAAATTTATGATAAATACCTTCACGGTGTAGCGGCTAAACCTTAAGACAGGAAAAATAAAGGTAAAAAATTAAAGGGATGGACGAGATTGTTCATCCCTTTTTTTTATTATAATTATTTTGTATCGGTAAAACAGCTATTTGCCTCATTCCTAAAAATTATATCCAAAGAACAACAGGAAGAATATAATAATTGAAGTACAAAATAGAATATAGATATTTGAGTAAATATTTATTTGTTTTGTAACCTTGTTCTTTCTGAAATAATTTATTATTTCTTTCCAGTTTTTATAACCAAAAAAATAAATGCTATTTAGAACCAGCAGTAGAAGTAATAAAACCACAACTAATATAAATGTGGAACTTGTGGTAAAACTCATTTCAAAATCATAAATACCTAAATGGCTTAATATTTTTAAGACAAGGTAAACTATCGATAATGGAAATAATGATAAAGCTATAGTCGCAGTTATTTGCGGCACAAATGGATCAATTCTTTTACTGACCCACATATATACTTTAAAGTAAATATAATCGTAAAGCATTTTCTTAAATCTCTTTGCCTGTAATGTAATGAAATTAAATTTTATTTTTATTCTGTTCTAAAAATGAATTTTTATCCAACGTCATCATTAAAGCCGGGCCGTCCGGATTAGTTATTGGGCCTGCTTTCTTAAATCCGGCTTTTTCATAACAACGGATCGCACGTAAATTATCAGGACGAGGGTCTATCCTAATTTCCCGTATACCGGGTTTCTTAAACAAGAAATTTACAAATTGGGAAACCATTAAAGTACCGAAGCCTTTATTTAGCTGTTCCGGGTCAGCAATAAACAGATCAATTCCTAACACACCGGGTCCTGGATTATCCGGCCACCAGTTTGTTTCGGTTTCAGAGACTGAATAGTATTGAATATAACCTTTAGGAATATCTTCTAAAAAAGCTAAATAAGGTTTCGCTGAATCTTCATCCATTATCCGGGGCAAATATTTTTTGTGAGCCATCTCCTGCGTAATTTTTCCCTCTCGCCACCATTTTTGAAGATGTGGCCTGTTTAGCCAATCTGTAATAACCGGAAGGTCAGACTCTTTTAAAGGTATAAATTCGTATTGAATATTTTTCATTTAATCATATCATTACAATGTTGTTGTGATAATTGGAAATTTAAGCAAGATTCTGAAATAATCCACCATGACGGACAGAATGACAGTACTTTTAGCCAACTTAAGTTGAATTCAATACACTATTAAATGAATTACATTATTCCCAAGAATAATTAATTAAACCATTCTATTTTTTTTAACAATTGATACTTATATAATTATGAAACTTCGAATAATATTTTTTCTGATGATTAGTTCGTTAGTTTGTTTTCCCGGCACAGTATTTTCTCAATCAAGTGAACCGGTTGTCATACCTTTTGAATTCGTCCATCACATTATCATTGCTGCTCAGGTAGACGGAAAGAGGGCCGATTTGTTGTATGACCCTGTGCGTAATGTCATACTGGATCGCCATTACGCAAACGAAAGAAACATCTCCCTGATCGGCGGCGAGGAAACCGGTTACGGTAGAAGGGTAACTACGGGCGGTGGCGGCAGCAACCGGGTTGTGGTTTTGTTTGCCAGGAATATATCCCTGGGGATTAACAGCCTGTCATACCACTATAAGCTTACTCCGGTGATACTTCTTGATTCCATCATGGCTGCGTCCTTAGGCCGCCACGTGGATGGTCTATTGGGTATAAACGTTTTTTCGGATTATATAGTGCAATTTGATTTTCCGGGAGAACGGTTTATCCTTCATCCCAGGAGTACATTTAAAGCACCGGGCGGAGCCGTGGAATTGCCTCTTACCTGGTTGGAAAATCGTCCGACTGTAAAATTGGCAATCCAAACCGGGGATAGGCAGTCGGAGGCTACATTTTTGTTGGATTTCGGAATGGGAGGCACTCTCCGTTTTACTACGGGGTACACCGATAGTCTGCAGTTGCCCGAAAAGCTGCAGCCTAATATCCCTTCAGGCAACGAACACGGTTTGGGAGGAGCACTGGAAAGTCTTGTAGCTAGGCTTCCCGGGTTGAAAATAGGTGATATTACACTTGATTCACTGGTGGTAACCATGGCAAGAGAAAAAGAGGGGCGGGATGCATACCCACCCTGGGATGGGTTGGTAGGACTGGGATTGATGAGTCGTTTTACCCTCTATTTAGATGTTACCGGTAACCGGATATGGTTCAAGCCCAATAAACGATTTGACCGTCCGTCTGAATATATAATTACGGGACTCAGCTTTGAACCCGAGGATTACAATAAAAAACAGCTGGTAGTAAGTGAAGTAAAGGAAGGATCAAATGCAGATGAAGGGGGATTCATGCCCGGTGATATCATTTACGCGGTAGCCGGTGAGGGGGCTTCCGATTGGAATATTAGGGAATGGAAAGAAGCGCTTGAAGCAAGAGTCGGTGGCCGTATTCCGGTTGGTATTGAGAGAGATGGTAAAAAAATACAACTGATTCTTCCTGTTTCCAGTTCTATATAACGATGTTGCGGCTAATGCGCCGCCCAGAACTAACGGGCAGGTTAGAACGGAAACGCCGATTGTTATGCAAACTGTGCTTAACTTTCTCGTAAGTACAGTTTGTAATAATGTTATTTAGAACTATTACCTTGTACAAAATGCCGAACAGCCTGCCCCGCCAACGGCGGGGAAAACAAATGCCAAAACCTAAAAAAATCCACACCGATTTGG
>Ga0210095_1000088_pt1 | contig 32294 bp, 29 predicted proteins | sample China_Galinas_PW_FD_184861 | JGI IMG/M metagenome (GOLD analysis project Ga0210095, IMG submission 184861) | Wetland microbial communities from San Francisco Bay, California, USA, that impact long-term carbon sequestration - China_Galinas_PWA_D1... | ecosystem: Environmental > Aquatic > Marine >...
TATACAGACCGTAACGGGATTGTCTGGCTTTCTTATTCATATACCGATCTGCCCGCTTATGCAAAAACTACGGTAAGCGGTGTGAACGTATGGGACGGAAAAAGACTGCGAAGCATAACCGAAAAAGACGGGCTGGCCAGTAACATCACCTTTGCCGCATTCCAGGACAGTAAAAAACGGATCTGGCTTTCAACCTCCAAAGGTGTAACCATGGTTCGTGAGATTACCAACGGTGAAGGGGATTATCTTTTTAAATTAAATAACATTAATACAGAAAGTGGGGATTCCTATAATGCCTCAAATACACTGGAGACAAAAAACGGCGATATCTACGCATGGGAAGGATATGTACGTCCCGCTGATAATGATCTGGTTAAAGCTGGTTATTTTCTGGGGAAATATGACGGGAGAAAATTTGTCAAAATTAAATCACCCTTTAGTGAATCTGACAACAACAAAAAATACCAGCTTTTTGATCTTCGGCAGGACAATGCCGGCAGGCTCTGGTTTGTGGGAGTCTTCGCGGATAATTTAAAGGATATAACAATTGCGCCGTCAAAGGTGATGATATATGATGGAAATAAGTGGAAAATACCTCCGGAGGGCTGGAATATGCCGGGCGATCAGCTTCACTATGTAGGGAATTTATCAAACGGTATGTATTTCCTTACAGTAGGAGGATTTTATGTCTTTAACGGAAATAAATTTGTTAATCTAAGCGACAGCGTAAACGCAAACGCCGATTTCAGAATACTGAAAGGAGCGAGTGTCGCCGGTACTAAAACTGATATACAGGCAGGAGGAAGATTATACATAAGGCTCAGGAACAGGGGACTGGTAATATATGACGGGACGAACCTGAAATTTTACACAAAGAAAGACGGACTGCCGTCTACAAATATTTCAAACCCGATTTCTGATGATTTTAGGGGAGTGGTTTATTTTGGTTTCCCTTCTGGTGCATTAATGATAAAGGGAGAACAATTTCAGACATACTATGATGACGAGAGTATTGCAACGGGCGGCCCGTATATATGCTCGATGGACGGAAGCGGCAATATGGTTGAATATTACAACGGGGTCGGGCTTTATATCAATAAAACGGAAACGAGAAGTTATCCGTTAAAGATTTCGTCCGTCAGTGTTGCAGGTGTGCCGAACTTTTACAAGTTCCCTGAAAAATTATCCTATTCACAGAATTCTTTCATTTTCAATTACGCCGCGTTCAATTATAAAGATCCTGATCAGACTACATATGAACATTACCTGGAGGGATACGACAAGGAATGGTCACGCCCGAGTGATCTGGCGTTTGCCGAATACCAGAATATTCCTGCGGGTGATTATACTTTTCGCGTCAGGGGTGTTACATCAAACGGTGTGAAAACAAATGAAGCCACTTACTCGTTTATAGTAAGTCCTCCGTTTTGGAGAACGTGGTGGGCATATTCATTTTATGTAATTATGATAGCTCTTGGACTTGTAGGAATTAGAAAATATGAAAAGGGCAAAATTCTTAAACAGGAAGATGAAAAATTAAAAGAAGAAAGAGCTGCGGCAACATTAAAAGAAGCTAATTTAAGAGCACAGATTGCTGAAGCCGAAAATAAACGAAAGTCCATTGAACTTGAAGAGGCGAGGAATCTTCAGCTTTCAATGCTCCCGAAGGAACTCCCGCAGCTTCCTCACGTGGACATTGCGGTCTATATGCAGACGGCCACTGAAGTCGGCGGAGATTATTATGATTTTCACGTACACACTGATGGTACGTTAACTGTTCTCCTGGGCGACGCAACCGGCCACGGTATGATGTCGGGTATGATGGTTTCAATTATGAAATCTTTGTTTATGTCAGACAGGACGCATAAAGAAATTAAACCTTTCTTCGAAAACGCGAGTACTTCAATTAAAGATATGCAGCTTGGCAGATTAATGATGGCGCTTACCTGCGTGCAGATAACTGATGGAAGAATTATTACCGCTAACGCCGGTATGCCGCCTCTGTATATTTACAGAAAAAATCTTCAGAAGATTGAAGAAGTAAGCATAAATAATATGCCGCTTGGAGCGATTAAGGCAATTAGTTATGACGTGTCTGAGATTACGGTTGGCAGTGGCGATACATTACTAATGATGAGTGACGGTTTTGCCGAATTGAGGAACAAGGAGCAGGAAATTTACAGTTACAGACGCGCCAGAAATAATTTTGAAGAAGTTGCTAACAGGGAACCGGCAGAAATTATCAGTTATTTGAGAGAGAAGGCTAACGAATGGACAGATCACACAGACCCTGATGATGATGTGACTTTTGTGGTAGTTAAAATGAAATAGTAAGAGACGCTAATCAATTATTGATATAACCGTCACCAATGATAATTCCTTTCAGGGCAACGCTCTTTTTTATCTGTTGTTCAAGATTATTGAAATGCTTACGCAGATATTCAACTCTTTTATTCTCATCCTGTATAGTGAGTAATGTTTGTTGTTGTGTTAAGGTTAATCCAGATTTTTCGGCAATCTTAAACGTTTTGATAGGATTTTTTATGTAGTTAATCCAGAATGAATCTTCAATTTTAAAATTAACTTTCTCTATTATTTCTTTAAACTTATTCTTTAATTCTTCAACAGCATATTCGTTAACGGACACTTCATTTAAATCATTATATGTTTCTACAAGCGCTTCATAATAGCCATCAGGATGTTGATGGTATTCAAGAATAATAATTCGTCTTATACCATGTACTATAATATCGGATTCCCCGTTGTCATATTCTTTTAGAGTTTCTGATATTTTAACGTGAGTTCCTATTTTAGAAATATCAGTTCCAATCTGTGCAGCAATTCCAAAACCTTCATCGTTTTCACGACAGCGGCGTATCATTTTTTTATATCTCTCTTCAAAAATATGGAGGGGATATTTAGAATCCGGAAAAACAACGAGAGATAATGGAAATAACGGTATTTTTGTAGTAGTCATAATAAAAAACAAGGTTGCTTCAAATTAACAGGGGAGGCCTGAATTATTGAAACAACCTTAATGAAATTATTTATTTAGAATTATTTTGCTTTTGCAAAACGGTTAGCAACTTCTTCCCAGTTTATTACATTAAACCAGTTTTCAATGTAATCTGGTCTCTTATTCTGATATTTCAAATAATAAGCATGTTCCCAAACATCAAGTCCTAAAATTGGAGTGCCTTTTGTTTCTGCAAGATCCATTAAAGGATTATCCTGGTTAGGTGTTGAGCAGATAGCAAGTTTGCCATCACTAACTATGAGCCATGCCCAGCCGGAGCCAAATCTTGTTGCTGCGGCATTACTAAACTGGGTTTTAAACTCGTCAAATGAACGAAAAGCTGAATCAATTGCAGCTGCAAGGTCACCTGCCGGCTTTCCGCCGCCGCCATTTTTCATAACTGTCCAGAACAGTGAATGATTAAAGTGTCCACCACCATTATTTCTGACTGCTGTAGAATGTTTAGATACATTCTGCATCAACTCTTCCAGTGATTTCCCTTCAAGGTCTGTTCCTTCAACTGCTGCATTTAATTTGCTAACATATCCGGCGTGATGTTTTCCGTGATGAATTTCCATAGTTTGTTTGTCAACATAAGGTTCAAGTGCATCGTGGGCATATGGTAATGCCGGTAATTCAAATTTTGCCATTTCCTTTTCTCCTGAATTTATTCAAATATTTATATTTCTAATTAACTGATTAAAGTCCTGTTAAAAGAGGACTAAACTCCAAATGATTCACCGCAACCACACGTTTTGCTGGCATTCGGATTATTGAACACAAATCCTTTCCCGTTGAGTCCGTCTGTGAAATCTAGAACTGTTCCTGACAGGTAAAAGAGGCTTTTACCATCGATGAATAATTTCACTTCGTATTGATCAATAGTTGTATCACCTTCTTTGGCTGTCTCGTCAAATCCAAGCGAATAAGTTAACCCTGAACAGCCACCTCCTTTAACACCAACACGAAGGCCAAATGTTTCAGGCACTTTATTCTCGCCCATAATCTTTTTAATTTCTTTAACTGCTTTCTCTGTAACTACAATATCATTTTCTGTCTGAACTTCTGCCATTTCTCTTTTTCCTTAATTATTATAATTAAAGTTTATCAATAAAAACTATCCCGGTGATTACCAGCCCAGGCTACCGGGGGCTGGCAATGCGGCGCGGGATTTAACTAATCTCTATAAAGGGTCACCCGGTTCTTTTGTTAAAAACTGCGGATAATTAACTCTCCAGGTGTTCCTGCTAACAGGAATAAATAATTTCTGTGTCTCAAAATATTCTGCAAGCCTTCTTGCAAGTACTTCAGCTTCAGGATATTTAATTTCAATATCTTTTTTTTCAAAAAATTGCTGAATGCCGTATTGAAAATCTCTGAAAAAAAAGTTTGAATTGTGAAAGACAGGGAATTTTGCTTTTAAAAAATTAAGAAAGACTGTTTCGTCATTTTTAAGAAGGTCAAAATATTTATCTAAATTTTTCATTTCTGTTACCCCCGTAGTTATAAAATATTACTGATTTTCGTGTTCTGGAATAATTTATCTATTTCAAGCTGAACTTTTGCAAGCGGGTCTCTGATCTGGCAGCAATCCCATCGTTCACAATCGTCATAACCGCCATCATTTTTCATACACTGTGTCAATCTGTAATGTGGTTCCATAGCCAATATTATATCCATTAATGCAATTTCATCCGGACTTTTTGAAAGTGAATAACCGCCTTTTACGCCTTGAAATGAATCAATGAGTTTTCTTTTTGAAAGTTTTTGCAAAACTTTAGCTATAAACTCATATGGAATATCAAACTTATTGGCTATTTCCCTCGCTGTTGAAGCATTTTCAACATTTTTTTGAGCCATATATTTTACGGCTATAAAAGCGTATTCTGTCTTTTTAGATAACTTTAACATTAAAACCGGACTATTTTTGTCGCATATCAAACATAAAAATTATTCCCGGAACTTGCAAATTTAAAACTGTACAAATATTCTTCATTTTTTAGCAAATTTGGTAAAATAATTCTATCTTAAATTATCAATAGAAACCTCTATATTTCTTATTAAAATAGGGTGCTAACCGACTATGAGAAAAATACTTATAGTGTCTAACTTCATATTTCTAATGTTCCTATCCGCATCATTCATTACATATACACCAGGACAGACAAACGATTCTACAAATACGATAGATTCACTTGCCATTACAAAAGCAAAGCTTGATAGTACTAATTCGGTCCTCTTATCAAAAAACTGGAAATATAACGCAGGTGATGACTCTACCTGGGCAGATAAGAATTTTAATGATTCGAGTTGGATGGATATTAATACGCAACTACATATTGACAGCTTAAAAGAAGGAACCTGGCAGGGAATAGGATGGTTCAGAAAAGAATTTAAAATCGATTCATCTCTTTTTGGTAAAACAGTAGTATTTACAGTTGGACAAAAAGGTGCTTCACAAATATTTCTTAATGGAAAGTTTATTAAAGAATACGGTAAAGTAACCAAGGATCTTGAAAAAGAAGTTTTATACAATCCTCAAGGAATACCTTTTGTCATTGTATTAGATACCAGCAACATACAGGTGCTGGCTGTTAGATATTCAAATCATAGGGCAAAAGAATTTGCGGAAAGATATAAGGGACCTGCACAAAATGCCGGATTTTCAATAAGAATTGGAGAAGCTGATAAATTAATAAAGCAATCAGTTGAAAGTGAATTTTATAGTTCTTTAATATCAGTAATTCTTGCCGGCATACTTATAGCGTTTTCAGCCCTGCATATGTTGATATATTTCTTTTATTCAAGAGAAAAAGAAAACTTATTTTATGCTTTATTTGCAGGATCAATGTCACTGTTTTTTGCAACTTCTCTGTTTATAAATCATACTCATTTAGTTAATGACTTTGTATACATTCTGGAATCTTCTGTAATAATTTTCATATCAATAATGTTTGCGTCTTATAATTTTTTCCTATACGCTATTTTTTATGAAAAGATGCCTAAAAAATCCTGGATAATTGTAACAGTAGGTGCTTTGCTTAGTATTATGCTTTTATTTTTCTATTCAGCTGATTGGATGTTTAATTATGTATTTGGACCTTTCCTGCTGTTGTTAACAGTTGAAGGTGTTCGTGTTATAATTCTTGCTATAAAAAGGAGAAAGAGAAACTCAATTATTATAGGAATAGGAGTTTTAGTTTTTTTCCTTTTCATAGTCTATATACCAATAAGTAATATCTTTTCTTTGCATATGCCCGGTTGGTTTAACTTGGTGTTTGTTTACAGCGGTTTTTTAAGTTTACCAATCTCAATGTCGATCTATCTTGCCCGTGAGAGTGCAAAAACAAAAACTGATCTTGAGCAAAGGATAATCGAAGTTCAGGAACTTTCTGAGAAAACGATCGCACAAGAAAGAAGGGAAGCTGAATTAAGAATTGAAAGCGAAAAAGAAAAAGTGGAAAACGAACGAAGGACAAAAGAGCTGGAAGAAGCACGCCAGATGCAGTTATCTATGCTGCCCAAAGAAATTCCGCATTTTATAAATCTTGAAATAGCTACGTACACTAAACCCGCAACTGAAGTTGGTGGCGATTATTATGACTTTATGAAGTCGCAGGACGGAACTCTAACATTGCTTATCGGCGACGCTACAGGGCACGGTTTGAAGGCAGGAACAATGGTTACAGCTTCCAAAAGTCTGTTTAACTCGCTCGGCAACAAATCTGATGTTGTTGAAATATTAAAAGAGTTTAACAGCAGCCTGTACAAAATGAAATTATATAACCTGGCTATGTGTATGGCAATATTAAAAATAAAAGATAACAAACTTGAAATTTCATCAGCCGGAATGCCACCTTCATTGATTTACCGCAAAGCAACAGGACAGGTAGAGGAAATTCTGTTAAAAGGAATGTCCCTCGGCTCAATAAAAGAATTCCCTTATTATAAAGAATCCTATGAACTTAATTCAGGTGATCTAATTTTACTCATGAGTGATGGATTTCCTGAAAGGTTCACTGCAGACAAACAAATGATTGATTATGACAAAGGGAAAGAAATCCTTTCTGAAATTGGATCTGGTTCACCAAATGAAGTTATCGATTATTTTGTTAAATTTGGAGACGAATGGGCGAAAGGCCACCCACAGGAAGATGATGTGACTTTCGTTGCTGTTAAAATAAAATAATTAGAATAATTTCAGACTATATTACTCATCTAAAAATTGGAGCTAAATATGGAAGAGTTGAATTACACTATCGAAGCTCAAAAGACCAGGTTTTTTCTTACACTAGCTTTATTTGTTACTGTTATAACAATTGAACTTTATCTTATTATTGAAAACCAGGGACAAACGGACCTGATGTTGAGGGTTGTAATTATTGCTTTATTCTTTTTAGTAATTTATCGTTACCTGAGCATGCCTAAAGAAATCAGGGTTGAAAACGACCTTGTATATTTTAAGAATTGGTTCGGAAAAGAAAAAGCCGCCTATATCAAAGACTTCAGAAAAATTATTAAACGATTGGGAAACACTACAATATTTTTGGAAGATAAAGTTATCAGGCTGGCATCAGGCTTTGATGATTTTAGAAAATTTTGTGATGATGTCCAGAAAAGGAATCCGGATGTCCTTGTGATTGGAGTAAAATAGTCATTTCATTTATGTGGAGACGCTTCGCAATGCGTCTCTGCAAATATTAGTTTCTTTTAGACCGTCGAATTAAAATCCTATCACGCCTCATAAAAAACCCAAACAATATATCCAACACCCGTAGATATCAACCAATCCGGTAACCTGTTTAAGAATCTTCTAAAATTTTAAATTTATAAAAGAATATGAAAGTTAATATAATGGAGATATAAGGGGAGTAAATAAATTCCCCTCTCCATTGAGAAAAGGGGAATGTAAACAATAGCTTTTAAAAGCCTAACAGGCTCATTGAACTTTTTGCAAATTCTACCAGAGGTGTAAAGTATATTCCAAAGAAGATTACAGGAACGACAAGTACACCGAGTAACACGAGATTAGGAGAAGATGCAGAGAAATTTTCTATTTCTTTCTCAGGTTTATCAAGGTACATATGTTTTAGAACCCTGATGTAGTAATACAATGAAACAACTGTATTAAGAAGTGCAATAACTGCAACTGCAATCATCTTAGCATCTACCAGTGCAATAAATATATAAAGTTTCCCTATAAATCCAGCCGTTGGTGGAAGTCCGGTAAGTGATACTAAAAAGATCGCAAGTGAAATACCGAGAATCGGTGTAGAGGCACCGAGTCCCTTGTAATCGTCTATATCTTCGCTGCCAATTTTATTTGCAATAAGCATTACAACGAAAAAAGCTCCAAGATTCATCACAGCGTAAATTGCAAAGTAAATCATTATTGCAAGTATGCCCTGGTTTGACATCACAACCAGTCCAAGCATCAGATAACCGGCGTGAGCAATACTTGAATAGGCAAGAAGTCTCTTCATATTATTTTGCCAGAGTGCGGCAAAATTTCCGAGTGTCATCGTAATTATTGAAATTAATATGAAGAAGCTCTTCCAGTCAATCAGATTTATAAGATGCCAGTAACCGGAAGTATCAACTGATTGGATGAAAGTAATTTTTATAAATCTTATAAGTAAAGCAAATCCTGCGGCTTTACTGGCAACTGAAAGATATGCAGTAATTGTAACGGGAGCGCCTTCGTAAACATCGGGAGTCCAGAAGTGAAAAGGAGCAACAGAAATCTTGAAACCGATACCTGCAAAAACCAGAACACCTGCAAGAATTATAGTTAGCTGGTTTATTTGTGGTGCCTGTAAAAGGGTGTTTAATTCATAAAGATTTGTAGTCCCTGTCATTCCATATATAATAGAAATACCAAAGAGCATTATTCCGGATGATGTACCACCGTAAATAACATACTTAAGAGAAGCTTCGCTGTTTCTCATTGATTCTTTTGTAAATCCGGCCAGAACATATGATGAAAGTGAAAGTAATTCAACTGATAAGTAAATCAGGATTAAATCAGCGGACGATACCATAAAAAACATTCCGAGTATCATTCCGAAGATCAGTGAATAATATTCACCCATTCTATCGCCGGCAGATTCAAGTTCCTTGTTTGTAACAGAAAATAGAACCACTAACAGGGAAGAGAAAACAATCAGTAGCTTAAAGAAAGCTCCAAATGGATCGGCAACAAGTAATCCTTTTGTATCACCCCAGGGGAATGCGAATGCATTTAGAGAAAATTGCTCAATTACAAAATACCCGGCAATTATAAGACCTGCTATTGAGATCCATGGGAGAATTTTGGTCTTCTCTTTAAATATTAAATTAAATGTCACCACACAAACCAGAACTATTGTAATTACAATTTCCGGTTTAATAAGGTGTAAGCTGTCTGTTATAGAATTTAAATTCACTTTAGTATTTCAGTTTTAGTTATCAATAATATTCAGAATTAAAATCCGCCAATTGAACTATAAATAGTCTGTGCATGATGCATAAAATTAACCATTGTATTTACCGAAGAGTTCATGATATCAAGCATAGCTGAAGGATAAACTCCGAGGAAAATTATAATGATTGACAGTGGAACCAGCATAGCGTACTCTCTGAATGAAAGATCCTTTAAGCCTGCCCATTTTTCTTTCAATTCACCAAGATAAACTCTCTGGAACGTCCAGAGCATATAGCCTGCACCGAGTAAAATTCCGAGTGTTGATATGATTGCAATTACCCGGATAGTTTCATTACCGAATGCGCCCAGGAAGACAAGTGCTTCTGATATAAACCCGCTTAAGCCCGGTAACCCTATAGCTGCAAAGAATGCAAGAGTAACAAATCCTGTATAAATAGGCATCTGCGTAGCGAGTCCGCCGAAAGCACCGATTTCTCTTGTGTGGGCTCTGTCATAAATGACTCCCACAATAATAAAGAGCATAGAGGTGATTGTACCGTGGTTGAACATCTGGAGTACTGCGCCTGAAATTCCGGCAGTTGTTAATGATGCCATTCCCAGCATCACAAACCCCATATGAGAAACTGAGGAATAGGCAATGAGCTTCTTGAAGTCCCGTTGGGCCATCGCGCATAAGGCGCCATAAATTATATTGACCATACCAAATAGCCCTATATACCAGGCAAGTTGATAAGTAATTTCAGGGAAGACAGGGAAGCTGATTCGTAAAATACCATACGTACCCATTTTCAGGAGCACACCCGCAAGAATGACACTTATTGCAGTTGGAGCCTCAACGTGTGCATCCGGCAACCAGGTGTGGAAGGGGAACATCGGGATTTTTATCGCAAATCCTACGAATAATGCTATGTAAGCTACAAACCTTAAATTATGCGGATTAAAGGGAGAAAGTATTCCACCTGAAGTATAATTCGCTTTATCCATTAAGGCTAAAAGATTAAATGTAAAAACTTTAGTCCCGTCTATCAAAGTCTCTGTAGAACTGAAGTACAGACCAATCATTACCAGAAGGATAAATATACTTCCGAATAAAGTATAGAGGAAGAACTTAATTGCTGCATATTCTCTTCTAGGACCACCCCAGATACCAATCAGGAAGTACATCGGGAGCAGCATCAATTCCCAGAAAATGTAGAAAAGGAAAAAATCAAGAGCAACAAATACGCCCATCATACCTGTATCAAGGAGCAGGAATAGAGCAAAGTAGCCTTTGATTTGTTTCGGGATATTCCAGGAAGCAAGTGTTGCAATAAAAGTAACTATTGCGGTAAGTAGCACCATCGGGGCGCTCAGACCGTCAATTCCGAGAAAGTAGTCTACTTTTATCCTGCCTACCCAGGAAAGTCCTGCAATATCGATCCATTTGAATTTTTCTAAAAACTGAAATGAATTTGGATCGTTAATACCTCCCGCAGCGTAATTATAATTTGCGAGAATAAAACCGGCAAGTATTACCTGGATTCCTGTAATTACCAGCGTAAGAATCTTGATAGATTTTGCCTGTTCTTTCGGTAAAAACATTATAATTATCATCCCTAAAACAGGGAGGAAGGTTATCAAAGTTAAGATGGGAAAGTGTTGCATTTCTTTATTTACCTAATTTATTCAATTACATTTAATGACTTAAAACTTAAAGAAGAACAATAGAATTACTAATGAAAAAATTACCAGCACTATATATGTCTGAACTTTACCGGTCTGGAATCTTCTGAAAATCAGGCCGATGAATCCGCTAAGATAGGCCATAAAGTTTACCAGTCCGTCTACAACAATATTATCGAATTTTCCGCTGGCTCTTGAAAAACTACGTGTTAATGTTGCAGAAAGATTAACTATTCCGTCTATGATTGTACTATCGAACCAGGCAAGGAATCTGCTTAGCCCCAGTGTACCCGCTACAAATGAAGCATCATAAATTTCATCGAAGTACCATTTGTTAAATGATAATTTATATAATGGCTGAATTTTGCCGACAAGTTTGTCCGGATCAAGTTTCTTCCATTGATAGAACATAAATGCTATTAGAATACCTCCGCCTGCAAGCAGGAGAGATAAAATCAATCCCGGAATGTGAGCGTGATGGAGTGCTTCTTCATAAGCTTCCGAATACATAACTTCTGGCTCTGCTTCTGTTAATTCCGCTGTTTTCATTTCTGCTGGTGCAGTTGATTCTTCTTTTACGTCTGTTCTCATAAAAGAATATCTTGCTGTCTGCGGAGTAACAAGTTCCGGAGCCTTTATCCATTTCAGGAACCAGCCTGCTTCCGGATTTGCAGGATTCGGAGTATAGAAGAAAAATATCGACAGCGTTGCAAGAACAACAAGTGGCATTGCCATCACAAATCTTGATTCGTGTGCGTGATCATATTTATGCTGATCTCTCGGTTTTCCGTGGAATGTTAAGATAACCAAACGGAACATATAGAATGCTGTCAGCAGCGCAACAAAATATCCAACTACCGCAAAGAACCAGTGACCGGTTAAATAACCAAAAGCGTATGTGCCGGCCAGAATTCCATCCTTGGAGAGGAAACCTGAAAAGAGTGGTACACCGGAGATTGCAAGCGATGCGATTAAGAAGGTGGCGTAGGTTACCGGCATTTTCTTTCTCAGTCCGCCCATCTTCCTGATATCCTGTTCGTGGTGCATCGCGTGTATAACTGAACCACTACCAAGGAAAAGGAGAGCTTTGAAGAAAGCGTGTGTAATCAGGTGGAAGAATGCGAATTTATATGCGCCTACACCGAGCGCCAAAACCATATAGCCCAGTTGGCTTATTGTTGAATAAGCAAGTACTTTTTTAATATCATTTTGTGTAAGTGCAATTGTTGCAGGAATAAATGCTGATAATGCACCTACTATAGCAATGACAAACAATGCATCACCACTTAACATAGGGAACATTCGCACAATAAAATAAACACCTGCAGCAACCATTGTAGCTGCGTGAATCAATGCACTCACAGGTGTCGGGCCTTCCATAGCATCCGGTAGCCAAACGTGTAGCGGGAACTGGGCCGATTTACCAATTGCTCCGCAGAACAATAAGATTCCCATTATTGTCAGGCCTGTTTCGCTGTTAAATGGAAGAACTCCCTGTGACATCTGGTGGAAAACACTCTGAAATGTAAAAGTATGATAAGTTGTGAACAGGATAAGGATACCGGCAAACATTCCGAGGTCACCTATTCTGTTAACTATAAATGCTTTCTTGGCCGCGTCTGATGCAGATTTTTTTTCGTACCAGAAACCGATAAGAAGGTATGATGACAAACCTACCAGTTCCCAGAAAATGTACATCATCAGTACGTTGTGTGTAAATACAATTCCACTCATCGAAAAGGTGAAAATTCCGAGGTAAGCAAAATACCTGTTGAATCTCTTATCTCCTTCCATATACCCGATTGAGAATATGTGCACGAGCATACTGATAAGCGCAACTACAAACATCATGATTACAGTTACGTTGTCTATCAGCATCCCGAGATCAACAGAAAAATTTCCTGGTATTGCGAGCGCATTTAGAGAGAACCATTGGAACTCAGACGTAATATCTTTTCCCTGGTAGTAAGCAATCTTTAGATACAGTAATGTTACAGAAAGAATAAATGTGAGTATTATTATAAATACTTCGAACATATAAACTTTCTTTACCTTTTTACCGAAGAAAAGAGTGACGATGAATCCAATCAACGGAAGAAAGAGGACAACAATCGCAAGTTTTATTAGTAATGATTCATTCATAGATTTTTAATCTCGTAAAGTATCAATCTCATCAACGTTTACGTTTGAGAAAGTTTTGTAAATATTTAAAACTATAGCCAGGGCTATAGCAGCTTCAGCCGCTGCAAGAACAATAACGAACAGAGCCATCAGTTGCCCCTGTAAACCGAAATTGCCGTAACGGGCAAAAGCTATAAAGTTTATGTTTGCTGAATTGAGTACCAGTTCTATTCCCATTAAAACCATTACTGCATTCTTTCTGGTAACTATACCAAAGAGACCGAGGCAGAACAGCAGGGAACTGATAACTAAAAAATGATTTAAACCAATATGAGTCATAAATTATATTCTCTAAAAAAATTATCTTCTTGCCATTGAGGCTGCACCAATTAAAGCGATTAAAAGAAGTACGCCAAGCAATTCAAATACAACTGCGTACTGTTGAATAAGCATCATCCCAAGATTATGAGTAGTGGGGAGATCATTCCCGGCTACAACACTTTTCCAACCTGTATTAAAAAGTGTTGAAATCAACAAATAGAAAAAAGCTGCAACAGCTATTGCTGCCGGAATTATCTGTACTGTACCGGTTCTGATGTTTACATTCGTAATTTTATTTGTAAGCATCACACCAAATATCATCAATATCAGGATTCCACCGACATAGACAATGAGTTGTACAATTGCAACAAAGTCAGCGCCAAGAAGCACATATATACCCGCAACTCCGAAAAATGTAAACAGCAAGTAAAATGCTGAATGAACAATGTTCCGGTTAGTTACAACAAAAAAGGCTGAAACAATTGTAATTGCAGCAAACAGGTAAAAAATTATATCGTAAATATTCATATTAATTTTGTTCTTTATTGTCGTCTTTCTTTTCTGCCGCTTTTGCTTTGGCAGCTTCTTCGGCTGCTGCAGCTTTCTTAGCAGCTTTTTCTTCTTCGAATTTTTGGTAGTTAATTTTCTTTTGTTCTCTTTCTTCAGGTGTCAGCGTAACAAAATCATATATAAAATTGTCTCTATCGTATTCTGAAAATTCATACACGTCTGTCATATAAATACATTCTGTAGGGCAGGGGAATACGCAAAGCTGGCAGTAGCAGCATTTTGCAATATCAATATTAAATTTGGTAACCCACAATGCTTTCTTTTTACCGTTTGAAGTTTTCCCTATATCGTCTTCAGGGATTCCTTTAACAGTTTCAATTTCAATACAATTAACCGGGCAAGCCCTGGCACATTGGTCACAACCGATACAGTCATCCATATTTACATAGAGCCTGTTTCTTTCTCTTTCCGGCAGATCAAGTTTAACATCGGGATATTGAATAGTAACAGATGGAACGAACATATGACGCCATGTTATTCCCATCCCGATAAAGATCGTTGAAATTGCACTCCAGATATTATTTAGGTATTCTTTCATAATTTTAAAGTATAGTAATCAAACCGACTATTATTAGATTAACGAACGCAATTGGAATTAAATATTTCCAGCAGACAGCCATTAGCTGATCAACTCTCAACCTTGGTAGTGTCCATCTGAGCCACATTTGTACAAAAACAAAAAAGGTACCTTTAATAGCAAACCAGAAGAACTGCTCAATCGGTACAAGCCAGTGAGCGCCTAAAGTATTGCCAAGGTAACCGAAAGGTGATTGATAACCGCCGAAAAACAATGTGGCAACTATTGCAGATACAGCGAACATATTTGCATATTCTGCTAAAAAGAAAATCGAAAATTTCATTCCTGAATATTCTGTGTGGTAACCGGAAACCAATTCTGATTCAGCTTCAGGAATATCAAAAGGTGTTCTGTTTACTTCAGCAAGTGTACTGATGTAGATAACAAAGAATCCAATTATCATAAACGGAATTAAAAGAAATTTTGTAACACCTAATCCCGGTCCGCCTAAGATCATCCAGTTCCAGAAATAGCCTGTCTGCATCTGGCTCATTGTATTAAGGTTCATCGTTCCGGTTATCATAATAAGGGAAAGTACAACCAGTATTGTTGGGATTTCATAACTGATAATCTGAGCGGCGGCTCTCATTGCACCGAGCAAAGTATATTTATTATTTGATGCCCAGCCAGACATTAAAATTCCGGCTACTACAAGGCCTGTTGCTCCAATTATATATATGATACCAAGATCAATATTTGAACCGATATAGGCCCCAGTAAACGGAATTGCCGCAAATGCTGCATAACTACCGGCAAATACGACAATAGGTGCCAGATTAAATAACGGTTTGTCATTTGCTGTAGCAGTAATGTCTTCTTTCTGCAGAAGTTTTAAAAGGTCCGCAATTGTCTGAAGAACTCCGTGCCAGCCGACTCTCATTGGTCCGAGTCTGTCCTGCATATGTGCAGAGACTTTTCTTTCCATATAAACCGCAACAAGAACAAACGGTAAAATGAAAAACAGGAGAGGGAGGGCCGCCGAAATTATATATCCGATAACCTGGTTGTTGAATAAATTTGAGAAAAATTCGTATATCATCTGTCCACCTCTCCGAGTACAATATCAATACTTCCAAGAATTGTAATAACATCTGCAACCAAAAGATCTTTGCAGAGTTCGTTTATTACTGCAAGGTTAATAAAAGATGGTCCCCTCACTTTTATTCTAAACGGATTTGGTGTTCCGTTACTCATAATAAAATAACCCAGTTCACCGCGTGGATTTTCAACTCTTGAATAAACCTGTCCGACCGGTGGTTTAATTCTTTTTGGAATTGCTGAGGTCACATCACCTTCGGGAATCTGCGCAATTGCCTGTTCAATTATTTTCAGGCTTTCTTCCATTTCAAGAACGCGAACAAAATATCTGTCCCAGCTATCTCCAACAGTTCCCATTCTTCCATCACCTACAGGGATATCAAAATCAAATTTATCATAGACTGAATAAGGATCGTCTTTTCTCAAATCCCATTTCATTCCTGAGGCGCGAAGCATAGGGCCGGTGATTCCATAATTAACTGCTACATCTTTTTTAAGAATACCAACATTTGCTGTACGCTCAATAAATATTTTGTTGTAGCTTAAAAGATTGTTCAACTCTGTTATTTTCGGACGGAAATAATCAATAAATTCTTTCGTGAGTCTCAGAAAGTCAGGATGAAGATCATGTGAAACTCCGCCGACCCAGATATAATTATAGAGTAATCTTGCCCCGCAAGTCATTTCATACAGGCTGAGAATTTTTTCACGATCACGGAAACAGAAGAGGAAGGGAGTAAATGCTCCAATATCAGCTCCGTATGTTCCGATAGCAACAAGGTGAGAGGCAATTCGCTGAAGTTCACCCATAATTACTCTGATATATTCCACTCTTTCGGGTATTTCGATGTTCAACAATTTTTCAACTGCAAGTGCGTATCCAAATTCATTATACATTGATGCCAGGTAGTCCATTCTGTCTGTATAAGGAATTACCTGCGGATAAGTCATTGCTTCAGCATGTTTTTCAAAACATCTGTGAAGATATCCGATGTGAGGAACTACGTTTACAATTAATTCACCCTCAAGCTGGAGCTCAAGTCTCAACACTCCGTGTGTGGATGGGTGTTGAGGGCCCATATTAAGGATCATTTCTTCAGTTTTAAGAGCCATAGAGTATGTTCAATATTTTAAATAAATTAATATGGTACCTTCATTCCCTGGTAATATTCAGGATTCCTATAATCTTTTTGTAAAGGATGGCCTGCTTCCCAGTCGTAAGGCATTAATATTCTTCTAAGATCCGGATGATTTAAAAATTTAATTCCAATCAGATCGTACGCTTCTCTTTCGTGCCAATCTGCACATTTCCAAATTTCAGATACCGAAGTAACTTCAGCATTTTCCCTTGGTGCAGAAACTTTTAATGTCAGTTTATGTTTTAGCGAAGTAGATTCAAGATGATAGAAAACACTTAATGTTCCGCCAGTTATTGTTAAATTTCCTTCTTCATCTTTAGTACTTTCACCATTTGCTTCATCAACTCCGGATAAATTCATCAGGCTATCAAATTTTAATTCGTCCGTTTCTGCCAGGTATTTACAAATCTTATCAAGCTCAAGTGGGTTTACTGTGATAAATGCCTCAACAGGTTGATCCGCTTTAAGTTCAATTATAGCTTCACCAAATTTTTCTTTTAACAGGTTAAATATTTCTTCTGTGTTTTTCATGCTGATTTTTTTACAAGTGATTCGTTACGAATTTTTTCCTGGAGTTTTAAAAGTCCTTCTAACAATGCTTCCGGGCGTGGAGGACAACCCGGTACATAAACATCAACAGGAATTACCCTGTCTACTCCTTTAAGTACGTGATAACCGTGCTCCCAATATGGTCCGCCACAGTTTGAGCAGCTACCCATAGAAATAACATATTTGGGATCAGGCATTTGTTCATAAAGTCTTTTAATCCTGATAGCCATTTTTAAAGTAACTGTTCCGGATATAATAATTGCATCGCATTGCCTGGGTGATGGACGAGGAATTACACCAAATCTATCAAAATCGTAATGAGAGGCAGAAGTTGCCATCATTTCAATAGCACAGCAGGCAAGACCAAAACTCATCTGCCAAAGAGATGAAAGTCTGGCCCAGTTAAGCAGATCCCCAACCTTTGTTATTACGATGTTTTCGTCATTAAATTGTTTATCCAATAATCCCATAAAACTCAGGCCTCTGTTTTTACTGTTTGATTTTCGGGTTTATTACTAGAACCCTTCAACGAAGGAATTGTTAATGCGGGCCGTGCCCATTCAAGATCTCCTTTGCGCCATTCGTACACCATTCCGAGCCCAAGCATAATTAAGAATATAGCACCGACCAGGAATCCGCCTAATCCAAAATTTTTGTAAACCAGAGCCCAGGGAATAAGTAATACTACTTCAACATCAAAGATCAGGAAAATAAGTGCAACCACATAAAACCTGATGTTAAACTTAACCCAGGGTGAACCTTCTGCGTCTTCACCGCATTCATAGGTCATTACTTTTTCTTTGGTTTTTCTATTAGGACTGAGTAATTGTGCAACAAATACAACAACTACTACAAATAGGATTGCGACTAAGAAGAAGATGAAAATTTTGCCGAATTCTGTTAACATATTATGTTTTTTTAGTGTATAATATTTTTGTTACAACTTATTTATAAGAAATCAAATAATTTAATTTCTTTAAGCTTTTCCAATTTTCTAAATCGTACTCTTATTAACAATATACATACCAATCTGTTTTTATATGCATTATTTCACCATTTTGCCATATATTTATATATTTCAGCGTTTAATTTATCAAGTTTAAGAATTCGAACTTTTTTCTTTTAATTTATTTCCTAAGTCTGAGAAATAACTTAATTAAAAATTTTCAAAACGCCCAAATAAATAATAAAAATATTTATATAAATTCTTTGATCTTACATTTAATTAAATAGATTGAACAAAATGTTTTTCATATGGTTTGGGGAATTCATGTTAGAAATAAGTTGTCTAAATTGATTATAATTTCTATAAAAACTATATTTTAGTCATAATTTATCTGTTGTATAATGCATCCTTCTTATGCTGTAATAAATCTTTCTAAGTTGAAATCTAATTTTTACAATATTAGAAAGAAGACTAAAAATGTTAAAATAATGGCGGTGGTTAAAGCCGATGCATACGGTCATGGTATGACTGAAACTGCCAGGTTCCTAAATTCACTGGGGAAAAAAGCTCCGGAATATTTTGCTGTTGCTTTTCCGGATGAAGGGATAATATTAAGAAAAGCTAACATTAAAAAACCAATCCTTGTATTTGAACCATTTGTAAAAGACCAGGTAGAAGATCTATATAAGTATAATCTTATTGCTACAGTTTTTTCAGAAAAACATCTAAAAATTCTGAAGGACGGTTATAAAAAGCATGGAAATGGTAAGACAAAAAAAATAAAAGTCCACATAAAGATTGATACGGGAATGAACAGGCTTGGAATTTACCATTCCTCAGCACTTGATTTTATCAGACGGGTAAGCGAAGATAAAATTTTTGAAATTGATGGAATTTATACTCACTTTGCAAATTCAGAAGAAAAGAATAAAAGTTTTCCAAGGCTTCAAACGAAGAGATTGATTGAACTTATTGATTCCTTAAAACAAAATAAAATAAAATATGGCCTCGTTCATGCAGCAAATTCAGGTGCAGTACTCGATTTGCCTGAGGCATATTTTGATATGGTGCGCTCGGGTATTTTAATGTTTGGCTATTATCCATCTAAAACTACAACCAGATCTATAAAACTGGATCCGGTTATGTCTATAATTTCACATGTTAGTTCTATAAAACTGTTACGTAAGGGTGACACAGTTGGATATGGCCGGAATTTTTTGGCAAAGAAAGATACAAATATCATATCTGTTCCACTTGGCTATGCTGACGGATTTTACAGGGCACTTTCCGGAAAGGCAAAAGCAATAATAAAAGGAAAATTTTATCCTCAGATAGGAAATGTTTCAATGGATAGAATTACATTTGATATTGGGAATGATAAAATTAAGCTCGGTGAGAGAGTGACAATTATAGGTAAAGATAATAAACAAGAAATTACTGCCTGGGACTGGTGCGATATTCTTGATACAATACCGTATGAAATAATTTGCGGTTTTAAAAACAGGATAGAAAGAGTGTATAAAGGCTAAATGGATTTTGTCAAACAATATATTGTGCAAAGTATTTCTGCAGCTTCAAATAATCTGAGACTAAGTACTCAAAAGATTGAAGTAGTTGCTTTACTTAGGGAATGTATTGTTAAGTCAGAGAATCTTGAAGAAGACATTAAGCAAATGAAAAAGATTACGGAGCTTTCAACTCTGGCAATCAGGCTAAATGAAATTTATAGATATTTAAAAAGTAACCAGGTTGATCTGTTAAAATTATCCGAAAAATTCAAGGAACACAGCCAATACCTTATTAAAGATTTAAATGCAATGCTGGAGACAGTAACTCCGGCAGTATTTAAAGCTGCTCTGGATAAAATGAAAAGTCAAAATATTCAGACAAAACTGGAAGATAAGAAAGAAGGCAAAGACGAAATAAAAGCGGACCTTTCTAAAAGAGAAAAAGAATCCAAAGTATTTGAAAAATCAGAAACTGAAATCCTTAAAGAAAAATTTATTATGGAAGAAGACAAAGACGAGGAAGATGTTTTCTTTCAGAATTATGAAGCGGAAGTTCTAAAACCAATAAAGCCGATTGATGCAATGCTTAAAAAGCTTGCAGAGAATGAAATAAATACTGACGAATTAAATAGTTTTGCTAAAATTATGAGAATAAACGGCGAGCTTTCTGCAAAAATAGGATTTGATATTATTGCTAACATGCATAGTGTTATAGCAAAAGCACTGCAGCTAATTAAAACGAGAGAGCTAATGCCCGGAAGGGAAGTAATTGAATCTATGAGAGCATGTCTTATTGTAATAGTTGCAGTTGTAAGGGGAAAAGAAGTGGACATTACTAATTACCTCAACCGTGCTGAAGAGTTCGGGCGGGAAATTCAAACTATTAAAATAAAAGGTTAAATATTAATGAAAATTTATGCTGTAATAATGGCCGGCGGTGTTGGGTCAAGATTCTGGCCAAGAAGTACAGAGAGAACGCCAAAGCAATTGTTAAAAATCTTTGGTGAAAATACAATGATTCAGGATACAGTTAACAGGTTAAAAGGTCTGGTTGAAGCTGAGAATATATTTGTTATCACTAATAAAATTCAAAGACCGGAAATTATCAACCAGTTAGCTGATGTACCGGATGAAAATATTATTGAAGAACCATTCGGAAGAAATACAGCAGCTTGTATAGGGCTTGCTTCAGTTATAATCCAGCAAAAAACTCAGGATGGCGTTACAATAATTTTACCGGCTGATCATATAATTACAGAGAAAGAAGAATTTCATAAGACATTAAAAAATGCTGCCGAGTTTGCCTATAATTCCAAAGGATTGGTGACGATAGGAATTAAGCCAAGCAGACCGGAAACAGGTTATGGATATATTCAGGTTGATGAAAAAAAAGTAAGTGAAAATATTTATAGTGTACTCACTTTTGCTGAAAAACCAAATTATGCTACTGCAGTACGTTTTATTAAAAGTGGTGATTTTTTCTGGAACAGCGGAATGTTTATCTGGAGAGTTGATTCTATTCTTGAAGAAATCGATATGTACATGCCTGAGCTCGGGGAAGGATTAAATAAAATTAAAAAGGATTTAGACAAACCGGATTTACCTGATATAGTTTCAAGTATTTATGGCCAGCTTAGAAGTATCTCTATAGACTACGGAATAATGGAAAAATCTAAAAGAGTTTTTTTGACTAAAGGTACTTTTGCCTGGAGTGACGTTGGTAGCTGGGAAGAAGTTTATAACCTGTCTTCAAAAGATGAGAACGGGAATTCTAAAATTGGAAATGTATATAGCGAAATGGTTGTCGATAGTTATATCTATTCACCTGATAAATTTGCAGCTGTAGTTGGTGTTGACAATTTAATAATTATAAATAGTGAAGATGCATTACTAATTTGTCGAAGAGATCAAAGCCAGAATGTTAAGAAAATTGTTGAGCATCTAAAAGTAAACAAGCTAAATAAATATTTATAAGAATATTTTATTTCGAATGAAAAAATTAATTACTGAGCCTGATATTATTAAATTTTCTAAGGAGGGGGGCGAAATACTTCCTATCGGGCCGGAAGATTTATTAACACCCGGTGCAAAAGACAGGATAAAAGATCTTGGAATAAAAATTATTTCAAAAGAAGAAGCAGAACAAATATCGGCAAATGACCAGGGGATTATTAAAACACTTATTTCAAAAAGTGTTGCTATCGGTGGTGATCATACAGGATTCAAATTAAAGAATATTATTGCTAAAATTCTGACAGAAAAAGGTTTTAAAATTACGGATGTCGGTACATTTGATGAAAACTCATGTGATTACCCGGATTTTGCTTATGCAGTTGCAAAAAAAGTAAAAGAAAGAAGTGTGGACTGGGGAATAATTATAGATGCAACCGGTAACCCGTCAGCTATAACTGCAAATAAATTTAAAGGAATTCGCGCCGCTACCTGCTATAATGAATTTACAGCAAAGAGTGCCAGGGAACACAATAATGCTAACATTCTTGTCTTAGGTGCAAAGGCAATAGGTGAAGAAACTGCCAAATCAATACTGGAAACCTGGCTGAATACAAACTTTGGCGGAGGTAGACACCAGAGAAGATTGAACAAGATTTCTGAAATTGAGAATAATAAAGAGAACTAAAGATTTCAATTAAATTATTTGAGGAAAAGCGAAAGCCTTTCCCCAAAGAAAATACCTACTTTTCTTTTTCAAGCTGTTTAATTAGCTGATGCATATCACTTATATTTTTAGTTAGATACCACCACCCATTTTTAAATGCAGCATAATCAGGACCGGACATAGCGGAAGCATATCGAACAGAGTTAGCGTAAAATAACCATTGTTGTACCCACATTTGTTCTAGTGACTCATCAAACGGATTTGTTTTATCAGCTAATTTTTTATTCCAGGCGTATGAAATTAAATTAGTAGCAGTTTCAACCATTTTGTCTGTTTCCATTAAAGTGTTATCCATCTTTTCAAAGTATGAAGTTACCCAGTTAGTTCCGTGACAGGATGAACATAATTTCATCATATTAGACTTTCTTAAATTTTGTTCATCTTTGCTAATCAAATATTTATCAGCCTTAATATTATTAAATGTAGTAGGGAGTGGTAGTTCATCCTGATTTTTAATTTCATATGTTTTACCATTTTTAGGTTGGGGGTGTGAATAAATTAGTCCGAATACTCTCACCCATAACCGACTGCCAAAATCATGTGACCGTTTTGATATTATTTCTCCCTGTCCATCTACTAACAGGCTGTTGTGGCAGGCAGCACAGGTTGGTGTTTTAAAATCGATTCCCAATTTCCATGGAACTTCTTCCCAGTTCCATTTCTCTCTCATTGTCTCAAAGATATTCCCGTGTTTACTTTCTTCGTAAATATTATAGGCAGGAACATCGGGTTCGAGATGGCATTGTTCACAGGTTTGAGGCTGTCTGGCAATTTCTATGGAAAAACTATGTCTTGGATGGCAGGCAGTGCAGGAGCCATAACTTCCGTCAGGATTTATTCTTCCAACACCCTGATTAGGCCAGTCACTAAGTTTTGGAACTTCAATATCACCCAGATCAGTTGAAACCTTTATTTTTCCGGTAACTTTAATTTCAGTACCGTGGCAGCCGTAGCAAGTTTCATTTTGTGTAAAATGTGAAGCATCTTTTGGAATTATTTTATTATCAGCAAATTCTTTTACTCCCAATGTTGTATTTACCAGGGCACTATACACGGGATTTTTTCTTAGTATATCCAGTGCGTGAGCTTTTTTACTCTTTTGATACTCTGTAACTTCTGTTTTATGACAGGTGTTGCAGTCATTGGGAGAAACTACAATATTAATTTTATACCCAAAATGTTCAAAGTTATCTTTATGTTTTTCCGCATTAAGACTATGACATTCATAACATCCGACAACAACTTCTTTCAGGTTCTTAGGTACATCTGTACTGGAAACCCTTTTTTCGAGTTCGGGCTTTAATGTTGCCATTGCAAAACTGTTTATCGAATGAAGACTGGTTCTCCAATCAGAAACTATTCCCGGTGTTATAGATTCGTGACAGCTGATACAATCATCAGTTTGAGGGCTTGTTTTCGGTTTATCGGTGGTAAGTGTTGTAAAACTGACAAAGAAAAAAGAAATAGCTATAAAAATGAAATGCTTAGTATTCATATTTTCCCCCTGTATTTTGCACGCAGTCAATAATTACATAAATTTAATATTGAAATAAGATGAATAATTCATCAATTATAAATAACAATATTTCATTCATTAAAGCAAATCTTTGAATGAATGTATCAAGGTCGGAATAATTATAGGCAAAGATTAACTAAAGACAGCACTTTAATTTTAGGATTTTGCTATCTTTTTTATTTATCCCACTCCATATATTAAGACTCGCTTGACTTATTCCAATTCTTTTATTTAGTTAATAGTGAACATTTGTTCACCTAATGAAAGCCTTGAAAATGCCATTAAATCACTTATTCATAGATTTTAATTCCTATTTCGCTTCAGTTGAGCAGCAAATCAAACCTGAATTACGCAATAAGCCGGTAGGTGTTTTACCTGTTATGGCCGGGACTACCTGCTGCATTGCCGCCAGCTATGAAGCAAAAGCATACGGAGTAAGAACCGGCACTATGGTGTCGGATGCAAAAAAAATGTGTCCGGGTATGCGGTTCGTTGAGGCCAACCACAAAATCTATATTCAGTATCACAAAAAACTCGTAGAAAAAGTAAATGAATGCCTCCCTGTAGATAAGGTCCATTCGATCGATGAAATGGTTTGCAGCCTGATAGGAAATGAAAGGAAGCGCGAAAATGCAATTAACATAGCACTGCTTATAAAGAAAAAAATCAGTGAAGACGTAGGTGAATTTCTCAGATGTTCAATCGGTATTGCCCCCAACCAGTTTCTTGCAAAAACGGGTACCAATATGCAAAAACCAGATGGACTTGTAGTAATTGATTTTGAAGACCTTCCGTATTCTCTTTATAAACTTGATCTAAGCGATCTTACAGGGGTGGGGAGAAAGATGATAATTCGTTTGCGACGGAAAGGTATTTACACGATGGAAGATATTTGCAAGGCGGACAGGAATTTACTCAGGAAAGTTTGGGGAGGTATAGAAGGGGAAAGAATGTACGATCAGCTGAGAGGAAAGAATGTTCCGCGTCCCCTCACACATCGCTCTACTATTGGCCACTCTCATGTACTTCCGCCAAGGCTGAAAAGTAACGAGAGTGCTTATGCAGTGCTTCACAGGCTGGTTCAGAAAGCAGCAATGCGTTTACGTTATCTTGGCTATTATGCAGGTGCGCTAGGTGTTGTAGTTAGGTATAAAACTAAGAGAGATCCATATGACACTATAGATTATGGATCTGATCCCAGTTATTCAGGAAAAAGAAGTAGTTCTTACATAGATTCCTGGCACCGGCAAAAGAGGATGAAATGGAAGGATAAGATAACTTTTATCCACACCCAGAATACTATTGATTTTATAGAGGCGCTGAATATCATGTGGGAAAGAAATCCTTTCCTGGAAAATATTCCTACCGCTGTTGGCGTTGTGTTGTTTAATCTTTTACAGGGAAAATACGTAACCCTTTCGGTTCTTGAATCATATAAACAGGTTGAAAAGGACAAATCTCTTTACACCGCAATAGACGGGCTGAACAGGCGCTACGGTCATGCTTCTGTTTACTTTGGAGGTTCACATATAGCCAAATATTCTGCGCCTATGAGAATTGCATTTACCCAAATACCGGATCTTAAAGTTGAAGACGATGAGAAAAAGATTGTGTTAAAACGTAAAAATTAGCCAATAAGGATTGCTCGTTTCAGTTCTCTGGATTTTTTCGTAGTGTTCTAATTTCATTTATTGTCATCCCGAACTAGATTCGGGATCGGCTTTTTATTAAGATTCTGAAATAAATTCAGAATGATAACCAGGTTCTTACTTGCAAATGATGGAATTGGGACATTACCGGATTTTTTGATTTAGTTATTACAAAAACTTAAATTAAAAGGGTTAATAAATAACATTATTTATAACCCGCCGAAATTACCAGGTTGTTAAAAATATTATTTTAATTTAGGATTACGATTGTTTATAACTAAAGCTCCTGTAGAAAAATCAATAGAACTTGACCATAATATTTATCTTCTTAAAATCCACAGTCCGGAAATTGCAAATAATGTTAAACCCGGCCAGTTCCTGAATATCCGTGTATCTGAATCAATGTATCCCTTGCTTCGCAGGCCATTCAGTGTCTGTGATGTTGAAGGAGAGTTTATTTACCTGATGTTCAATATCTATGGTGAAGGAACGAGATTATTATCAAGGAAGCATAAAGGAGATATGATTGACATTCTGGGACCACTGGGCAATGGATTTAATATTGATGATGATTATGATACTGCAATAATTGTTGCCGGTGGATTGGGCGCAGCTCCCTTTGCTTTTTTGACAAAATCAGTTGGTGAGAATAAAAATATCCATTCCTTTATAGGCGGCAGGACTTACCAGGATGTAATTACATACGGGATGAAAAATGTTTCCGCTGCTACAGATGATGGCTCAAAAGGTTTTAAAGGAACGGTGGTCGATTTATTAAAGAAAAAATTTGATAATATTAAGGGAAGCAAAATTAAAATATTTGGCTGCGGCCCTACTGCGATGTTGAGAGCTCTGAAAGATTTTAGTTTAAGCAAAAATATCAATTGTGAAGTATCAACAGAATGCGCAATGGCTTGCGGATTTGGTATATGCCAGGGATGCCCAATTGAATCAACAGAACATCCTGAAAAATATCACCTGGTCTGTAAGGATGGACCGGTATTTAATGTAAAAGATGTTGTTATATGAGTAAAATAGATTTATCAGTAAATATTGGGAAATTAAAACTCAGAAATCCAATTATGCTTGCTTCCGGAACAGTGGGTTATGGGAATGAGATTTCTGAATTTACAGATTTAAATAAGATTGGTGGTATTGTAACTAAATCTTTAAGTCTTAAACCAAGAAAAGGAAATCCTCCACAAAGAATAGTTGAAACTCCGGCGGGAATGCTTAATGCAATTGGCCTAGCAAATGTTGGTGTTGAAGAATTCTTAAAAGAGAAAATACCTTTCCTGAAAAAATATGACGTTCCACTGATTTGTAATATTGCCGCAAGTACACTGGAAGAATATGTTGAGTGTACAAGAATCCTGACTCAGGAAAATACGATTAAAGCATTTGAAATAAATGTTTCCTGCCCGAATGTGAAGGAAGGCGGACTCCAGTTTGGTAATGATGTCTCAGCTGTCGGAAAAATTACAGAAAAGGTTAAATCCGTAACTGATAAGCCTGTTATTATTAAACTATCACCAAATGTTTCTTATATATCTGAGTTTGCAAAAGCCGTTAAGAAGGAAGGTGGTGACGCTGTCTCTGCCATCAATACTCTTGTTGGAACTTCATTCAATATATTTACAAAAAAACCGAAATTATTTAATATCAGTGGCGGACTTTCCGGTCCGGCAATAAAACCTGTAGCACTTGCAAAAGTTCTTGAAATTAAAAGAAATGTAGATATACCAATTATCGGGATTGGGGGAATATCGAACTGGCAGGATGTTATAGAATTTATGATTGTTGGAGCATCGGCAGTACAGCTTGGCACTATAAATTTTATCGATCCTTCAGCAGCAGGGAAGATATTGACACAACTTGAAGAATACTGTACAAAATACGGTGTTACAAAATTATCAGAGCTAACCGGCTCATATAAAATCTAAATTATGACAATCCAGGAATCTCTTAATAAATTATTTTCTCTTCATACTTTCGGAATAAAGCTTGGGCTGGATAACACACTCAAATTTTTAGATTATTTAGATAATCCACAAAAAAAAATAAAAACAATTCATGTTGCCGGGTCTAACGGGAAAGGAAGTACTTCTGCATTTCTTGCCAGTATGCTAACCGAGTTTGGCTATAAAACCGGGCTCTATACTTCACCACATTTTGTAAGATTTAATGAAAGAATAAAAATCGGTAACAGGGAAATTCCCGATGATTTTGTAGCTGAGTTCGTGGAAAAACACGAAAAAAAGATCGATGAGTTGAAGCTTACATTTTTTGAAGTGACAACAGCCATTTCTTTTGAATATTTTTATAGTAAAAAAGTTGATTATGCTGTAATTGAAACCGGCCTGGGCGGCAGACTGGATGCAACAAATGTACTTAATCCAATAGCTGTTGTCATTACTTCTATCAGTCTTGAACATACTAGTATCCTGGGTGAAACACTCGAAAAGATTGCTTCAGAAAAAGCCGGTATAATTAAAAATAATGTTCCGGTATTTACAGGTAATCTTCCCGATCAGGCTTTTAAAGTAATTGAAAGAAAATGCAAAGATTTAAATTGCAACTTGTTCAGGCTCGAAGAATATATTATCAACCGAACTGATTCAATTGAATTATATACTGAAGAAATAGAACTTGACGATTTCAGCATGCCGTTAAGAGGAAATTATCAAAAATTGAATGCTGCACTTGCCGGACTGGTAATTTCTAAAACTTTTATCTCAGATGATTATGAACATATTGAAAATGGAATTAAGAATGTAATTGATAACACTGGTATCCAGGGAAGATATGAATATTTTCATAATCAGCCGGATATAATATTTGATTCTGCTCATAATCCTGATGGAATTAAAAGCTTTTTAAGTGAATTCAGCAAAGACTACAAGGGATACGGTAAAAAAACTTTATTGTTTGCAGCAATGAAAGATAAGGCTATCGGAGAAATGCTTGGAGATTTAGGAACTTATTTTGATGAAATCCGTGTTACAGAAATAGAATACGAAAGGTCAGCTAAAATTGATGATTTGATTCGGGTTGCCGGTGAAAAAGGTATTTCGGCAATTGCTGAAAGAAATATTGATGATTTTATACTGGGATTTATGAAAAACTCGCCTGATGATTGCCTCGTTGTTCTTGGAAGTATTTACCTTCTTGGAGAGGTGAAATCAAGGCTGCAAAATAAATTAGCTTGACATTATTTAATTTTCCTTTTAAGTTTCGGTTAAACCTCGGGACCCTTTCACCAGTTAATAATCATTTAGTTTTGAAAATTTAATTAGTAAGTGTAAGCCTCAAGAATAATTCACATTTCCGAATATAAAGCCATTAAAAATTTAATCATATTAACCAAAAAATCATTTAAAATAACAATTCACCATTTTAATTAGGACAAGTCATGCCAATGGATATCTCAGAACTTAAATCCAAAAAAATCGTTGAACTGAATCAAATTGCTAAAGATCTGGACATTTCAGGGTACAGCGATTTCAGGAAACAAGAACTTATTTTTAAAATTCTCGAAGCCCAGACTTCAAAAGACGGGTTAACATTCTCAAAAGGAGTTCTGGAAGTTCTCCCCGATGGGTACGGATTTCTCCGTTCATCAGATTATAATTATCTGCCTTCTCCGGATGATATTTATGTATCACCTTCACAGATTAAGAAATTTAGTCTGAGAACAGGAGATTATGTAAGTGGACAGGTAAGACCCCCAAAAGAAGGTGAAAGATTTTTTGCTCTGTTAAGAGTGGAAGCTGTAAACGGACTTGAGCCTGATAATATTAGAGGCAGAACTCTTTTTGATAATCTTGTTCCGGTTTACCCAACAAAAAAGATCAGTCTTGAATCAGCTCCCGGTGAATATTCAATGAGAATTATGGACCTGCTTTCTCCGATTGGTAAAGGACAAAGGGGATTAGTTGTTTCTCCACCTAAGAGTGGTAAGACAGTGTTACTCCAGAAAATTGCAAACTCAATTACACGTAATCATCCGGATGTAAAAATGATAATCCTGTTGATTGATGAGCGTCCGGAAGAAGTTACAGATATGGAACGTTCGGTTAAAGCTGAGGTTATTAGTTCTACTTTCGATGAGCCACCAGAAAGACATGTTCAGGTTGCTGATATGGTTATAGAAAAAGCAAAAAGACTTGTTGAAGCAAATGAAGATGTTGTAATTCTACTTGATAGTATTACAAGATTAGCACGTGCTCATAATATTGTTGTTCCTCACAGTGGAAGAATTCTTTCAGGTGGTGTTGATTCAAACGCTTTACACAAACCGAAAAGATTTTTTGGAGCTGCAAGAAATACAGAAGACGGTGGAAGTCTGACAATTATTGCAACAGCACTAATTGATACGGGTAGTAGAATGGATGATGTAATCTTTGAGGAATTCAAAGGTACTGGTAATATGGAAATTGTTCTTAATCGTGACCTTAGTGACAGAAGAATTTTCCCCGCTATTGATGTTAACAGGTCAGGTACACGTAGAGAAGAATTATTAATGAAAGAAGAAGATTTGCAAAAAGTCTGGATTTTAAGAAAAATATTGAGCGATTTCAGTCCTGTTGAAGCAATGGACTTCTTGCTTGATAAAATCAGGGGTACAAAAAATAATAAAGAATTTCTCAGTGCAATGAATAGCTAATAAGGGAAATACTTTTTATTTCTTAAATCATATCTATAACTCGAATCTTTAAGTTAAAGTTTAGATCAATTATATGGGTGAATCCATTTAATTTATGTGGTTTACTTAACTTGAGTTTTGACAAATTCTATGTAAGTTTGTGAGTAATATGATAATTAAAAAATGTTTTGTTCTGGTAATTCTTTTACTGTCCGTCTCATTTGCTCAAAGGCAGCGGAGACCAGCTGTTAATCCATTTCATAGTCAGATCCCTTTTTATGCTGTTGTCCACGTAATTCCGGGTGATAGTCTTAATGATATTAACTATCTGTACAGAATACCATATAATCAGCTGGTTTTTGTAAAAGAGAATAGCCATTATGAGGCTGCATTAAGTCTTTCCGTTGAGGTATATGATACCAGCGGAAAGTTTGTTGCCAGACAGATCAAAGAAGATAATATTTCTGTTGGAGACTTTACTAAAACTAATTCTCCCGAATTATATGCCCAGGGATTGATCCAATTTAAATTACCCAACCGTGAATATGATCTTGTACCTATAATTACTGATCAACAATCAGAGCAGGAAGCCAAACTAAATCATTTCCGCATTAAAAAATTAAATTCCAAATTCCTGGATTTTCTTCTTCCAATAGTGGTTAATGAAAAAGAAATTAGCTTAAATAATGAAAAAGTATTCCAGGTTACAAACTTTGAAGGATTCATTCCTTTTGACCAATACCAGTATAAATTAGTTTTCCCTTCACTCGATACTTCAATTAGTAACATAAAGGTTACAATAACTAACAACAGAGATACTGTATTTAACGGACCGGTAACTGAATCATTTATTTCTTCTAATGATTTGATGAAACATGATGGAGATATTATCATCAAAAATGAACAGGGAAGAATGCAATTCAAGAATTTTGTATTGGACAATTTTGCAGGAAAATTGAAAGTAGGTGACTTGAAAATATCGGTATCAAAGTCAGATAGTACGCGATACTCTGATTTTTATCTAAAGCAGGTGGTTTGGTTCAATAAACCATTTTCTTTACGAAATTCAGAATTTGCTATTAAAGCTTTGAAATATATGGCGAGTGATTCAGTTGTAAGCAAAGTTCTTGATACCAGCAAAGAGAATTACGAGGCTTCATTAAACAAATTTTGGGATAAATATGACCCCACTCCGTCTACCCAGTTTAATGAATTAATGAATGAATATTATCTTAGAATAGACTTTGCACTAAGAAATTTTGCTACTCTTACCGGGAAAAGCGGAGCTGATACCGATAGAGGGAAAATATTTATTAAGTTTGGTAAACCATCATTTATAGAAAGAAGTTCTGATGATTACGGACGGGTTGTTGAAAGATGGGTTTATAAGAAAGAAAAATTAAGTTTCATTTTTATAGATAAAAACGGCACCGGAGAATTTCCGTTAGTCAAAGGATGAAAAACAGATTTATCTTCACGTGCGGGGATATTAATGGAATCGGCCCCGAAATAGTTATTAAAACTCTTGAAGTTCTTAAAAAAAAATCCACTTCTAAATACTACTTCATTTGTCCTCCTGCAGTTTTTGAGAAATATTACCAACTATCTAAAGCAAAATTCGATTATGAAATTTCCCACAAATTGAATGACGCTGATTCCGTTGTAACAGTAATCCCTTTAAAAGACTTAAAAATGAATCCGGGAAACCCAACTAAAAATTCCGGTAAAACTTCTTTTGAAGCTATCAAAATGGCAGTTAAATTAGTAAATGAGGGTAAGGCTGATGCAATTGTAACTGCTCCAATTTCCAAAACAGCTATAAATATGGCGGGAATTAATTTTCCCGGGCATACTGAAATGTTAGCTGAATGGACCTCAACCGATGAATTTGTTATGACATTTCTTTCAAGAAAAATGAAATGTTCACTTGTAACAA
>Ga0210095_1000092_pt1 | contig 31213 bp, 23 predicted proteins | sample China_Galinas_PW_FD_184861 | JGI IMG/M metagenome (GOLD analysis project Ga0210095, IMG submission 184861) | Wetland microbial communities from San Francisco Bay, California, USA, that impact long-term carbon sequestration - China_Galinas_PWA_D1... | ecosystem: Environmental > Aquatic > Marine >...
TGGTACCGCCATAATATAAACAGCCGGGTGTGAGTAAATCCAGAACAAATGCTGGAATAATATCGGATCACCTCCAAGTGATGGATCAAACAAACCCACACCAAATACTCTTTCAATTATGACGAGTAATAAAGTAATACCGATTATAGGCGTTACAATTATTTGTATCCAGCCCGTGGCATAAAGTCCCCAGGAAAACAGTGGCATTTTAAACCATCCCATTCCCGGTGCTCTTAAACGATGAATAGTGGTTACAAAATTAAGTCCTGTAAGAATAGACGAGAAACCAAGAATAAAGACAGCACTTAGTGTTATAATCATGTTAGTGCTTGTTCTTACAGAGTAAGGAATATAGAATGTCCACCCTGTGTCCGGCGCACCTCCCGGAAGAAATATTGCAGCTATTATTAAAGCACCGCCAATTATGTATAAATACCAGGACAACAAATTTAGCCGCGGGAATGCAACATCCTTAGCCCCAAGCATAATTGGGAGAAAGAAATTACCAAACACAGCGGGTATACCGGGTATAACAAAAATAAAAAGCATTATCACACCGTGAAGTGTAAAGAATGCGTTATAGGTCTGTGGTCCAACCAGGAAATCACCCGGCATTAATAACTTAAGCCTTATTAACACACCAAGAGTCATTCCGACAAGAAACCAGCTCATTAATGCAACAAGGTAAAGGATCCCTATCCTCTTATGATCCGTGGATAATATCCAGGCAAAGATTCCTTTATGCTTGCCCTTGTAATCTAAATAACTGGGTTCACTATTATGAGTAACTGCCGTAGCATCACTTGCCATAAAAATTCTACCTCTTTATTAACTTTTAACTTTCTTCGTCTTTTTTACTTTTAAATAAACTACAAAAATACCGACCAGGAATAATGTGCCGGCACCGAAAATATTTAACAAATTAAAAACATATTTTTTACCTGCAGGATCGTAACTAAAACAAAAAGCTAGCAATCTTCCAACAGTCGGCATCACTTTGCCCTGCGAGGCATCTATAACTGCCATCTTAAAATCGAATGGCAGAACCATGAAGTTACCTTTTTTATCATAGTTAGGGAAAAGATAACGACTAATCTTTCCATCAGGGGAAAGAAAAATTAAACTGGTTGTATGAATAAACTGGGTCCCAACTCTCTTAAAATGAAATCCAGCTGCTTCAGTAACGCGGTGAATACTAACACTATCACCGGTTAAAAACTTCCAATCGTCTTTTGCGAATGGTTTATTAATCATGCTGAGAAAATTTTGTTTTTTCTCATTGGCAATTTCAGGATTTTCACGATCATCCATGCTTATCGTTACTATCCTGTAATCTTTTCCAGGTTCAAGATCTGATTCATTTACAACATTTGATATCTCAGCCATCAAAGGGCTACAAATGCCGGGACATTTATAATAAACGAACGCGAGTATCGTTGTTTTGTTTACAATATCTTTAAGAACAACTTTATTTCCGTCAGCATCTAAGAAGGAAACATTTAAAGGAATCTGGCTACCAAGATGCTCATCAATATTTATTTCACTATCTTCTGAACTTTTATTTTGACTAAAGCCAGCTACTGAAATAACGAGCAGAAATAATAAAACCTTTCCAAACCTGTTCATAATTAAACCCCTTTAATCAGACAACAAATAATTATAAATATTTATTCATATACTTATAAAATGTATCCCACTGACTGCCTGTTAAATTAAATACGTTATCGTTAAAACCATCCTGGTTAGCTTCATGAATAATCATATCAATAAAATTTCTTTCACTCTGTTTCCAGACATTTGAATTACTAAACATTGCTAAAGCACTAACTTTATTTTTAACAACATTCTTAAATATCAACGCACCTTCGTTATTAGTATCATTATTTATTGCATTAATTATATTCACGATTTTCTGATACTTATCACTATGCTCCTGGATGATAAACTGCTCAGCGTACTTAATAGGTATCTTAGCAGGAACAACTTTACCAGCTGATAAATTATAATTCAGATCCAGGTTAAACAGATCATCATCCGTATCCTGTGGAGGATTCTTAATAAAAGCTGACCTTATATACTCAGCAAGTGCAAATTTGTCCTTCGGGTTTAAATATTCATATGAAGCCATAGCGCTACCCGGAATACCTTCCTGCAAAGTCTTGTAAATGTCCGAAACTTTTTCACCGTTTTTCCATCCGGTATTAATCGTATAATTTCTAGGAGGAGGATTTAAACCTGTAGAAGCAGGACCATCCCCTTTACCATCAGTACCGTGGCATGATGAACAATTGGCCGAAAATAATTGTTTGCCTTTATCAATTAATTCCTGCGAAGGGCTCTTCATACTCATTACATCCACAGGTGGAATTGTCTTTGCAGGCTGCATTGTAATTTCCGCAGTCGCAGTTGTATCAGGCAATGCCGGTGGCACGGTCTGTCTTGAGATAATATCAAATTTTGTTACATAAAATAGTCCGATTACTAGTCCTATCACCAGTAAGTACGGATAAATAAGAGCGAAAATCGTTGCAGGATTTTTCTTTGCGTCTTCTATTTTTTCTTTAATACTTTTTTCAAAAATGCTCATATTAGCCCTATAAAACTAAAGGTGAAAATTGAGTCCACGTTGTAATTTAGGATCACCAATTGGAACAAGGTTATATTTTTGTGCCATTTTACTAAACACTACCATTAATAGCCCGATAAAAATCAGCGGGTATACAAAATCAATCCAGCTGAAAGTATAGGCGTGATCATTTCTTGTCATACTTGGCATAATCAGCCAGTAAACATCAAGGAAATGAATAGCAATAACCCAGAGAGAGATAAATTTTAACCTCTTTATATTTGTCTTTGCTTCGTAAGACAGAAGTGAGAAAAAGGGAACTATAAAATGCGTAACAATTAATAAAATGGAAATTATTTTCCAACCACCAGACCACCTCTGCATAAACCAGAATGTTTCTTCTGGTAAGTTGCCATACCAGATTAGCATATATTGAGAAAATGCTATATATCCCCAGAAAGCTGTGAATGCAAAAAGCAAAGTGCCAAGACTGTAATAATGATCTTCTTTAATTGCTGAATGAAGATATCCGTTTTCTCTAAGTTTAATTGCAGTATATGTTAAAACAGCAAGCGCGACCCAGACAATTCCAGAAAATAAATAGACCCCAAACATTGTTGAGAACCACCTTGATTCAAGACTCATTACCCAGTCAACAGCTGTAAGAGTTACAGTAATTGCAAATAAAGGTATAAAGATTACAGAAAGCCTAATATTCTTTTTGGTTAATGTCTGATCACCTGTAGAATCCTGTTTCCTGGAATTTTTGGTTATCACATAATAAAAAACTAACCAGAGCAATAATATTCCAATAACCCGTACTACAAAAAACGGAGTATTTAGATATGCACTTTTTGCCTGCAGCATCTGATCGGAATTTATATAATCTGCGTGCGACCACCTGAATAAATTCCCCGTATTAAAGAACAGAGGAATAACAAATATGATCAATAAAGGCAGAGAGGCAGCAAAGAATTCACTTATTCTTCTGAACGGCGTACTCCAATCGGCTCCGGCTGCATATTCCAGTGCGACAAGGAACAAAGAGCCAATGGTGATACTCAGAAAAAATATAAATGAAACTAAATAAGCAAATGACGCTCTGTATGTATCAGCAAGGAAGCCAGCTATGCCGAGAAGTAAACCAACGGCAAAGAGTATTCCACCAATTTTAGCTATTTTATCTGGTAAGTTCTTTTTTGTATAACCGGTTTCATTTTTGGACATTTGAAACAGACTCCTTATTAATCGCTTGTAAATCTGACTCCTTGGCGTTTTGAGCTCTTTGTAGGACTCTTATATAATCAACAATAGCCCATCTTTCTTTATTTGTGGTCTGCCTAGAATAAGAAGGCATCGCGTTTTGCCCGTTTGTAATAATATGATAAATCTTACCATCGGGATAATTAATAATTTTTGCTGAATGCAAGGTTGGACCAGCCGGGAATTGTCCTCTCAATCTACTGTTACCATCTGCAAGGTTTCCGTGGCACGGACTACAGAATGTTAAAAATTTCTTTTGTCCTAGCTTCAACAATTTTTTTGTTGGTAATGTCGGATTAGAAAGTACTTCAGGAGGTGTTGGCTGTCCCATAAAAGGGTACGGCATATCATCTCTTGCAACAGTGCCTTCAACGGGAGGTCTCATCCCCTCACCGTTTGCCCACATATCACTTCCTTCCTGTGCCGTTAACTTGCTCTGGAATTCCATCCAGCCAAACGGCGTTACATACATAAGTTTATTTAATGTGACATATGTCATCCCGCAGGTTCCGACAGCAATGACAACCAGAAACAATAGAAACTTTGGTTCAAACAGCCTGAATTTTTCAAATTCCGGATAATAAATGTTTTCAACTTTGTAGGCACCAAGTCCTTTCAGGAATTCAGTCACTTCTGCTTTATTAAATTTTTCGTCCTCTGCTTCAATTACCAACCCATATTTATCACCAGAGACAGCTTTCATGTAATCTGTATCATGAATCGGATGGCTATTTGCGGGGAGTTTGAAAAATACAGCTATCATACCTACAACAGTTGAGATAGCGGCAAACAGAACAGTTGTTTCAAAAGTAATTGGAATGAAGGCTGGTGTTGATAAAAACGGCTTGCCTCCCACTACAATACTATAACTTGAAGCTGTAGACCACCACATAAAAAGGAAAATGAACGTGGCACCGAAGAGTCCAAAAAACAGAGTTACAAATCCTACCTTGGACTGCCCCATTCCCATTGCACTATCCATACCGTGAACAGGGTATGGTGTGTTAACATCATATTTTTTGTATCCCGCAGCATTAGTTTTTTTAGCAGCATCTATTATCTCATCAGGCTTATTAAAAAGCGCTGCAACAGAATGTAATTTTTTACCTTTATCCATTATGATCTCCTCCATGGTGCGATGGTTGGGCACCTTCAACAACTCCTTTAATTTCAGACATAGCAACTACGGGCAGTGTCCGTGAGAATAACAGCACCAGGGTAAAAAACAATCCAAAACTTCCAATAAGTATTGAAAAATCAACCCACGTCGGTGTAAAGTAACCCCAGCTAGATGGCAGAAAATCCCTGTGCAAAGATGAGGCAATAATAATAAATCTTTCAAACCACATTCCCACGTTTACAAGAATCACTACAATAAACATTACAGGAATTGATCTTCTGAATTTTCGGAACCAGAATAATTGTGGAAACAACGAGTTACAACTGACCATTATCCAGTAACCCCAAGCATAAGGGCCGAAGGCTCTGTTAATTGCGACAAACTGTTCTGTAGGAACACCGCTGTACCACGAAATAAAGAATTCCATAAGGTAGGCGTAGCCGACCATTGACCCGGTAAGTAGAATAATTTTGTTCATCCTATCAAGATGATCCATTGTTATAACATCTTCCAGGTTAAATACTTTCCTAATAAATATCAGGGCTGTAACAACCATGGCAAACCCGGAAAATATTGCGCCTGCTACAAAGTAAGGCGGGAATATTGTGGAATGCCATCCTGGTAAAACTGCTACTGCAAAGTCGAAACTCACAACAGTATGTACTGAAAGTACAAGCGGAGTAGCAAGCCCGGCAAGAATCATATAGACTTTTTCGTAATGTCTCCAGTGCCTGTTGGAATGCCTCCATCCAAGACTAAAGAAAGAATAAACAAACTTTTTAGCTTTTGTAGTAGCCCTGTCCCTCAGGGTTGCAAAATCAGGAATCAAACCAACATACCAGAACATAAGAGAAACGATAAAATAAGTTGAGACAGCAAAGACGTCCCAAACCAACGGTGACATAAAATTCGGCCACAGACCGTGTGAGTTAGGATAAGGGATTAAATAACCTGCAAGCCATGGGCGACCTGTATGAATAATTGGAAAAATTCCGGCACAAATAACGGCAAATATTGTCATTGCTTCAGCAAATCTTGCAATTCCTGTTCTCCATTTCTGTCTTAATAGATAAAGAATAGCTGAGATCAACGTTCCCGCGTGTGCAATTCCTACCCAGAACACAAAGTTTGTAATTCCCCATCCCCAGGCAACAGGTTGGTTATTTCCCCATTCTCCAATTCCATAATAAAAGGTTAGGGCTACACCAAGTAAACCGAGAAGCAGAAGACTTGTTGTAAATGCCAGCGCAATAAAATATTTATTATTAGGCTTTGTATCCATGGGTTTTGTAATAGCGTTATCAAGATCCGCCATCGTAAGGTCACCCTGGACAAGTGGTATTTCTTTACTATAGTCTAGGCTCACTACACTTCCTCCGAATGAGTATTTCTTAATTTAGCGAGATAGGTAACGTTTGGTTTAACGTTAAGTTGATCGAGCACATAGTAACCGAGTTCGTGGTTTCTGTATTTGTAAAATTCACCCTGCTTATCGTTGATGTCTCCAAAATGGATAGCATTAGTGTTGCAGGCATCCTGGCAGGCAGTATGCACATTTGCTCCTACTACTTTTCTGTTTTCGCGAATTGCATCTTCCCTTTCAGTGGCAATTCTTTGAATACAGAATGTACATTTTTCCATAACTCCTCTTGATCGAACAGTTACTTCAGGATTATATACAAGATCAAGTAATTCATTCTGCTGGAAACCATCTCTGAAATGATCTCTGAAGTTAAAGAAATTAAATCTTCTTACTTTATAAGGACAGTTATTTGAACAATATCTTGTACCAACACAACGGTTATAAACCATCTGATTTAATCCATCTTTGCTGTGGGTTGTTGCAGCAACAGGACAAACATTTTCGCAAGGTGCGTTATCACAATGTTGGCATAACATCGGCTGACTGCTTACAATTGGATCATCTTCTGAACCTGAATAATAAGCATCAATCCTCATCCATTGCATTTCTCTGCCAACTGCTACCTGATCTTTTCCTACTACGGGGATATTATTTTCAGCAACACAGGCTACAACACATTCACTGCAACCGGTACATTTATTAAGATCTATCGACATGCCCCACTTTACACCCTGGTACCAGTTTGGATGTGGCGGGTAAATCTCATCAACTTTTTCTTCCTCGTGCATTTCGGAAACAAAATGAGGATTCTTTAAATATTCTTTAACAGTTCCTTCTCTGATTATGTGTCGCTCACCGAAAATATTTTCATCAGGAGATTTTGCAAAAAGATGGTGCTCCTGTGCTGAAACTAATTTATAGGAACCAGTTCCCTTTTTCACATCTGCAGTTGTGAAAAGCCATGGTGAGTTAATCGCACTTTTTGATAATAAAACGTTAATATTAAATCCTGTACCTTCACCAACCTGTCCAACTACATTTCTACCAAATCCTGATTCAATGGCTATAGTATTATCTGCGCAGCCGGGCTGGATGAGAACAGGTATTTCTAATTTCCTCTCTCCAATTTTAACAGAAATCTTATCATTATTATCAACACCAAGTTCTTTAGCCGTATTTTTTGAAACTGCAGCATAATTGTCCCAGGTCATTTTAGTAACCGGGTGAGGTAATTCCTGGAGCCATCCATTATTCGCAAATCTTCCGTCACTCAATGTTGGACTTTCATTCAATAAAATTGCAAAACCGGCAAGCTTAGAAGAAAATGAAACAAGATCAGATAATGCTGAATAATTAAAATTTCCGGATTTCTTTGGTGTATCTTTAGTTATAACAACTCCATCGTGTAATGCACCTAACCAGAACTCCCTGAAATTTAATTTTGAGTTGAGAGAATGATAAACATTTTTCTCCCAGTTATTCATTAAATATTTATGATAAATTGTTTCATCATATTTGTTTTTTCCACCATCTAACCAAGTTAGTAAAACTGCTTCTTTCTGTCTTGTATTATATATAGGAGCGATTACAGGTTGTTGCAGTGAATAAAATCCTGTCCTGTTTTTTGCATCACCCCAGGACTCAAAGGCATGATTTATTGGCAATGTATAATGTCCAGCGGCCGAAGATTCATTTGCACTTTCAGTCATAGAAATTACATTACCTACTTTTTTAAGTGCATCTGAATAGCCAAGGTCCCCAGGTAAAAGGAAAACCGGGTTAGAATCATAATGTATAACAGTTCCTATCTTTCCTGCATTCATATCTGCGACAAGGTTTTCCCATTCATCTTTTCCAGCTGCTGGTTGCAGCTCAAATGTTGAAGAATCAGTCCTGTACATTTCGGTATTTCCAAGAATCTCATTAAGCAGATTAGTAACAACATGAACTTCTTCCGGAAGATTTCTTCCTGCAAATACAATTCCTTTTCCTGCGTTCAGGACCAGATCATCAACTAAGTATTTTAACTTCTTCTCATTAAGTGAATAATTTTTTGCAAAGGTTTCTATTGAATACCCGGTAAGATTAACCTGGATATTTCGTCCTAATCTTCTGCCGGTTTCTTTCAGTAGGGACATAACAAATTCAAACTGGGCATCTGGCCTTAATTTCAGTCTGTAGTCAGCATTCATTCCGGTAGTTGACATATTACCTTCAACTACATAAAGTCTGTTGAAGTTTTTTGCATTTTCAACATTTCTTCCCTCGATATACAGCCTGGAGTTTTCAACTTTATCTCCGTCTGTTCCAAGGAAATCTCCTTCAAGCGAAACAATAATTTTTGCTTCATTCCATTTAACTAATGGATAGAAATCTGTGCCGTAGCATTTTTTCCAGGCTGAGTTTCTAAGGTTATCGTTAAATAGTTCAAAGGAATAAATTTTAGTATTAGGATAAGAAGCAGAGAAATCATCAAGTACTTTCTTTGCTGTTGGAGAAAGAATTTTTCCTGATATAATGGCAATTTTTTGTGAGGGATTTGCATTAAGCCCATTTATTATTTCCTGATTGGCTTGCTGCCACGTAGTTTTCAGAAATTCGCCGCCACGTGATTTTTTCATCGGGTTTTGTATTCTGTCAGGATCATATAAATTCAGTACACTGGCCTGAACTATGGCATTAATTTTTCCTTTATTAACAGGATGATCAGGATTTCCATCAACCTTAACCGGTCTTCCTTCTCTTGTTTTAATAAGGATACCGTGTGATTGAGAACCATAGTTATAAGTAGAAGAATAATATTTTGGTTTTCCGACAACGGTGTTTTCAGGCATTTTTGTATAAGGGATAATTTCTCCCTTATCCCTGTAGTCTGAACAACCAGCGCCTGCCAGAGCTGCTGAGGCACCAACGAGCGCTAAAAATTTACGTCTGGAAAGTTTTGATAATTTAGAAGGATCGAATTCTTCAGTTGCCCCGGGATGAAATTCCTGATGGCTTTCAGCCACAACCTGCGGATCTTTGTGCAATTCGGCAAAACTGCGCCAATAATTCGGATCCGGGTTCTGATTATTTTCTTCGTGATTTATTTCGTCCTTAACATCAGACATTATTACCACCTATGTTTTTTCTGCTAACAGCTGAAGGATTTATTTTTATCCTGCTGTTTTTTGTATTTTCAATTTTATTGGAAGCTCTTTTCTTAGTAAAAAGCCTAAATGGAGATGATGTCAGCGCTACAAAGCCTGCAACTCCGACACCAATGGAGATGAAAAAATTCTTTCTTTTAATTTTTTTGTCAAGATTCAGATTCTTTAATTCCATATTAACTCCAAATTAACGGTGACAGGCCCAGCAATCTTCCGGCCCGTTTTTAATATTCTTTAAATAAGGAAGTTTTTGGTGCGCGTTCCTGTGGCAATTCAAACAACTTCCCATTGTAAACGAATTCATCTGCGCTATCCGGTCCATCTGTCTTACATCACCGTGACAACTTGAACAATCTATCCCGGCATTAACGTGAACACTGTGATTAAAGTATGCAAAGTCCGGAACTCTGTGTATTCTCTTCCACGGAATTGCAATTCCTTCTTCATAATATTTTGTAAGCTTTTTAATTTCAGGTTTGTCTTTTCGTGCAATCGTGTGGCAATTCATACAAGTAGAAACAGCAGGAACCATAGCGTGTCTTGATTTTTCAACGCCGGTATGACAATACTGGCAATCAATCTTCATCTGACCTGCGTGTAATTTATGAGAAAAATTAATTGGCTGAACCGGTGAATAACCAACGCCGTCTCTTTCAGCACGAGAGGCAAAATATGTAAGTGTAAATGAAGCTAATATAACGAAGATTGTGATGGGTACTCGGACTCTTAGAACATAATCCAAATAAGATTTTTTCATCATTTACCTTTAGAGTTACAAGCGATAATTTTAATGATAATTTTAATGATAATTTTTATAGTAACAAAAAACTCTGAAAAGTTTACAGTTTTTCTATCCTGAATCCGAAACTTAAAAGTATTTATAAATAATTGTTACGAATAAAAAGATGCGGTTGATTAGGCTGAATCCGCAATTGGATGTTATTCAAATTTTGAAAAATTGAATAAAATCTAAGTCATAAAACTATAAAATTAGGAAATTAAAAAAAAGCAAATACTAATTATTTTTTCCCACTTTTTGAACTAGAGAGTCAACTTATCTGAAATTAAACTTTGAATTAGAAGTAAATACTGATATTATCATAAAAGAGAAAAAATAGAAAATAGCTTAAATACTGACTTCAATCGCACAATGCCATCTTCAATACTGTTACCGGATGATAAACCTTAACTAAAGTGTTAAATTTTTCAGCACCTGCAGTTATTTGTAAAATACATCCGGGATTTCCTGTTATAACTATAGCCGCGTTTGTGCGTTTAATATTTCCCATTTTATCAAATAATATTTTCATCGAATCTTCATATCGCATCACATTATAAATGCCCGCACTGCCACAACATGTTGTTGATTCTTCCAGTTCTACTATTTCCAAACCGGGAATTTTTGATAATAGTTCCCTAGGCTCAGAAAATATTTTTTGACCGTGAACTAAATGACAAGCATCATGGTAAGTTGCTTTCATTTTAATATTACTGAATTGCCGTACCGGCTTCTTATCAAATAAAAATTCTGAAACGTCCTTTATTTTAGAAGAGAATACTTTTGCACGCTGAGCAAAGTCAGTATCTCCTGCTAATATTTCGCCATATTCTTTCATAAAAGCACCACAACCGGCAGAGTTTGAAATAAGAAATTCGTAATCTCCTTTTTCAAAGATCTCAATATTTTTCTTTGCCAGTTCCCTCGCTTTTTCAATTTCACCGTTGTGAGCATGAAGAGAACCACAACAAATCTGATTTTGTGGAGTAAAGGTTTTGCAACCGTATTTTTTTAGAACTTCGATTGTATCAATATTTATTTCTGCAAAGGCACTATCCATAATACAACCTGTGTGAAACGCAGTACTATATTTTTCTTCACCTTCAGGAGAAGAAATTTCTTCAATTTCATCACTACTTAATTTTTCAGAAATAACCGGTGCGAGTTTTAACACACCAGACAATTTTGGAAATATTTTTTTTATTGATTCATTTCCTTCCAGTACTGATTTAAAGGAGCTTTGTTGATAAACCCTCAAAAGACCTGAAAAATACTTCAACCGTTTTGGTTCTGCGAGTATACTATTCAGCAGCAATCTTTTAATTCTAATCTTGAAGGAAAAAGATTTATTTTTTTCATCCGCAATTACTCTTGCAGATTCTACAAGCTTTCCATATTGTACACCTGCAGGACAAGCAGTTTCACAAGCCTGGCAATCAAGACAAAAATTCATTTCATTTGAGAATATCCCGGAGATACTGCCCTCACCTTCTGCAACAGACTTGATCATTTTTATCCTGCCGCGTGGTGAAGATCGCTCTAACTTTGTGATATTGTATGTCGGACAAACTGAAAGGCATAAGCCGCAATGAATACACTGGGATAATACATCATCCGAAGGAAGAAACGATTGGAGATTATCTATCGGGGATGAATTTATCATTATTTAAATGGTCTGATTTGCGATCTCGAAAAAGGTAATGTCCCTTCACATCGCGGAGCGATGGTAAATATTTTCCCGGGATTTAGAATATTATTTTCATCAATTACAGATTTTATTTTTTTCATCATATCAACACCGGGAATTCCTGCTACTTGTTCCAGGAAATGCTTTTTAGCCAGCCCCGTTCCGTGTTCGCCCGTAATTGTCCCTCCTAAAATTATTGCCTCATTAAATATGAAATCAAATGCTCTGTGAGCTCGTTCAATCTCAGCTTTATCACATTCATCAGTAAGGCAGGTTGGATGAAGATTTCCATCACCGGCATGTCCAAAATTTCCGAACATAACATCAAATTTTTTACCGGCATCAATAACTTTCTCTATTAATACTGGCAGTTCACTTCTGGGAACAGTTGCATCCTCAAGTATTGTAGTTGGCCTTCTTCTTGCAAGTGCGCTGAATGCACTTCTACGGGCTGCTTTCAGATTCAGTGCTTCGCTCGCGTTCTGAGCAGTTCTAACTACTGAAGAATTGTTTTTCTTTAATATTTTAATAATTGTTTCTGCATCTTCTTTCACAATACTTCCCCGCCCGTCAACTTCAATTAATAATATCGCTTCGCTGTTCCTCGGCAAGCCTATTTTGGTATAATCTTCAACACAATTAATGGTTGTATGATCAAGAAATTCCATCATTGAAGGAGTAATATGAGCAGCAATTATTTCTGAAACAGCTTTGGCGCTTGAGTTGAGCTTATCAAAATAAGCTAACATTGTTACTGATTCTGTTGGCTTTGGAATTAATTTTAGAATAATCTTTGTAATAATGCCGAGCGTCCCCTCGCTTCCAACAACAAAATCCCGAAGATTATAACCGGCAGTATCTTTAACATTTTTGCCGCCTGTTTTTAACAAATCACCGTTTGGCATAATCATCTCTGTGCCGAGCACATAATTTTTTGTAACACCGTATTTCAGTCCCCTGAGTCCACCGGCATTATTTGCGACATTTCCCCCGATCGTGCATACGCTGCTGCTTCCGGGATCAGGTGGGTAAAACAGTCCAATTTTTTCCACTTCATTCTGAAGGTGTGCAGTAATTACTCCGGGCTGAACAGTGGTCGTTAAATTTTGCGGATCAATTTCCAGAATTTTATCCCATTTTGTCATTACAATTACAACGGAGTTTTCTACCGGTACTGAACCCCCACTTAACCCGGTCCCGGCACCCCGGGGTACAACATTGAATGGTCCTTCATTTGCGAGTTTAAATATCTTTGAAATTTGTTCTTCACTTTCAGGAAAGACCACAGCTTCGGGAAGTTGTTGATATTCAGGAGTGGCATCAAAAGAATAACAAAGGCGGTCCTCATCGGATTCAAGAAAATTATTTTTCCCGACAATTTGCCTTATTCTTTCTTTTAAGGATTTGTTCATTAACAAATTATGAAATAATTGAGATGAACTAAGTTACCATTCTTTTTAAAATAAAAAAGCGGGAAATAATGATATCTCCCGCCTAATAATTTAATCGGATTATCTTAAAAGCCAGTTATAAATTTTTTGGTTATTCACTATTTTTAACGCAGCCTGAAATTGCTTATCGGTTTGCAAAAACTCTTCTGTTCTGCCTTCATTGCCAAGATAGCGTGAAGAAAGCTCACCCTTTATTTCAGCAATAACTTCATCTTTATAATTATGAAGGTCATTCAATTCCAGTTTTTCAAATTCTTTTTTAATTTTTTCAAGCTGTGCAGAAATATCTTTAGCTGATTTACGCTTACTTGCATCCGCAATCAGGTCATCAATTTCCTTCCCGGCACTTGAATGATATACATATTTTTGTGCATTGATATATTTTTCAAATTCATCAAATAAATTCTCATCATTCATCTTGTAAAAATTCTGTTTTGGATTCAAATAATAATAGTGATCTGCAAAAGTAAAAAACAGGCCTTTTGCAAGCAGATCCTTTGTAATATTCCCGTCTATTAAATATTTGATTGTTGTGTCGGGAGAAATACCACCGCCACTATAAACTTCACGATTATTATCTGTCATATAAGAAGATTTAATTATTGAATCAGGCTCTGTAAAAACATTATTATTTTTAGTATAATCCACTTTCTGAATACATCTGCCACTAGGTGTATAATATTTTGCAGTAGTTATTTTTAGGGAGGTGTTATAGTCAAGAGGAGTAATTGTCTGCACAAGTCCTTTTCCAAATGATTTTGTACCGAGAATAACTCCACGATCGTGGTCCTGAATAGCGCCGGCTAGAATTTCAGAAGCAGAAGCGGATCCGCCATTTATTAAAACTGCAAGTTTCGAATTACCTACCAGTGGCTCCTGAGTAGCATAGTATTTCTTCTCATTTGTCTGATCTCTTCCACGTGTCGTAACAATTAATTTTCCTTTTGCCAAGAATTTATTGCAAATATCAACAGCAACATCCAGAAGTCCCCCCGGATTTCCTCTGAGATCAAGGACAATAGATTTTATTTCTTTTTCCTTCTTTAATTCAAGTAGTGCATTTTTAATCTCATCCCCGGAAGAGCGACTAAAGCTTGTAAGTTTTAAATAAACATTGTTGCTGTTCTTTGGATAGAAGCCATAATAGGTGAGTGTTTTTACGCTAACTTCTTCACGGACTAAATTAAATTTTAAAGTATCCTGTCCGGCATCTCTTGTCACTTTAACTTCCACGGTTGTTCCGGGATCACCTTTCACAAGCGAAGATATCTGATCTACATTTTCAGGTGTTATCTTCACACCATTGGCTTCTATTAAGACATCTCCAATTCTAATTCCCTGCCTCTGGGAAGAATATCCATCCATTACTTCCACAATTGTGACATTATCACCACGAACACCTATAGAGACTCCAATGCCCCCATATTTACCATTTGTAATCAAATCAATATCTTCTTTACGGTTTTCATCAAGATACATTGTATATGGATCAAGGGCCTTCAGCATTCCTTCTATGCCGGCCTGCATAAATTGTTGTGGATTTATCGGTTCAACATAATTAAAGGAGATTTCTTTATATACTTTGCTGAAAAGATCAATATTTTTTGAAACTTCAAAATAGACATCACTTTTTCCCGGGAAAAATCCGGAAAAGATTAAAATTACTCCCGCTGCTATTATAATTTTCTTAAAGTTATACAACTTCATATAGTACCTTTCTAATTTGCCCGATTACCACGGGTTAATGAATTAATTTCTTCAATGATTTTTTCATGTATGCTTTCAGGAGAGAGTGTACCGTCAATTACACGAAATCTGTCTTCCATATTTGCCATTTCAAGATAACCATTTCTTACTTTTTCGAAGAATGGATTACCTGAAAGTTCCATCCGGTCTAAGTCCAAGTTTTCTTTATTGGCTTTTCTTTCATTTGCAACTTCTACAGGGATATCAATAATAAAAGTTAAATCGGGAATTGCCTCATCGATTGCAAGTTTGTTAATATGCCTTACCGTTTCAGGGTCAATCCCTCTGCCATATCCCTGATAAGCAGTTGTCGAATCATGAAATCGATCCGAAATTACATAAAACCCCTGCTTCAAAAAAGGTCTGATTTTTTCCCTTACTAATTGTGCTCTTGAAGCAGAAAACAGAAATATTTCTGTTTCCATAAACATTTTATTATGTTTTTTATCAAGCAATACACTTCTAACTGTTTCTGAAATTTCTGTACCGCCTGGTTCCCTAATGATTTCAACTTTATTGTTTTGTGCTACTAAGTAATTTCTAAGTAATTCAACCTGTGTTGATTTGCCGCAGAAGTCAATTCCTTCAAAAGTAATAAACATTGTTTCCGGATTATAATTGATAAAAGGTATTAATTAAACTTCTTAATGATGTACCTTAGTTGGTCAGGTTTGATATATTGAACTGACACATTCCCGGGGGATTCAAGCTTTGGTATAATGCCTCCCAGAGTATCCAGTACTACATCCCTGTAATTTACATAGGCTCTAAAATCATCGCCGGTAAGTTTTCCAAGAATATCTATTCCACCGTGTATACCAATATTTATTTTATTCGGTAAAAGTACTACTTCCCTGTCGGCAGGTACATCCAAAATATTTACAGGGACATCTTCAATAACTTTATCTACAATCCTTTGCACGTTAAGTGTAACGAGAACGCTATTTTCAGAGAAACTCATCCCGTTTTTTTTATCCAGATTAATTTTCATGTCTAGTTTATCACTTAAATTTTCCAGTTTTATTGGAAATGTAGGAACAGTATTCATATTTTTTAATTCACTAACAGGCCCGTGAACAACAACTGAGTCCGGCTGAACAGTTACCGGTGTTGCAAATCCGTACCCATCCCTGAATGACACTTCAACATCAGGTTCAACTTTTAGTTTTTTACTTGTAATCTTTTCGATATTAAATGTCAGGGTGTCTGGCGAAATATCAATAACCTCAACATCAGATGAGAGCCATTGATTTTCACTTAAGTAGTTAGAAAGGTTTATATATCTTTTACCCGTATCTCCATTAGCAGTTACAACATATTCAGATTCTGATCCTAATTTTGCTGTAACTAATTTCCATCCCTTGCCCTTAACTTTAATTGATACTTTTTCCGGCAGCTTTGATCCGCTTGTTAAGCCCTGTTGAAAGTCTACTAGTTTTAGCGGAACCTGGAAAGTAGCATAATAATCATTCGACAAAGAAATAGATGCCCATAAGATTACAGAGAACAGGAATGATATTATAATTATATGGAGGTTTTTCTTCATGCTACAAATATAAAACGAAAAAGGGCATAAAAAAACTCCACAATTAGTGGAGTCTTCAATTTTATAAAATTTTTTATTTCAGATTTCGGAAATGGCTCAGAAGTTCATCACGATTGGCCCGAGAAATTTCCCTGCCTTTTATTGGAAAATCTGGTGTGCTCCTGGCAAGATGCCTTAATTTATGAACATTCATTGATTCAATATCTTTACTTCCAGGATCAAATTCTTCCTTTTTTGACGGCTCATTTTCCACTGAATCTTCTTTTTCAACTTCTTCATTATTCCCAAGTGCTTCACGTCTCAGGCGTGAAATGGTATCTGCCGTACTTTCTTTGGTCTCAGGTTCTTTGATTTCCTCTTCTAAATCTTCTTCAACTATTTCAATAATATCTTTCTTTTTTTCTTTTGGAGCGGATTCCGTTTTCTTTTCCTTACTTACTGGTTTTGGCTTAACAGGTGCTTTGCCTGCAACAGACTTAGCAACTTTTGGTTTTTCTTCTTTTCGAATTTCCTTTTCAGTTCCGTATGTTTTTTCAGAAATTTCCGGGAGCATAGAAATCAGCTGTTCATCTGGTTGTGGAATTACGTGGGTTGAGAAAACTTGTCCTACTCTGCTTGCAGCTGCTGCTCCCGCATCAACGGCAGCTTTAACAGCAGCGGTGTCTCCGACTACTTTTACAGTAATAAGGGCGGGTTTGGTAACATCTTTTCCAACAAACTTGACATTTGCGGCCTTTACCATAGCATCAGCAGCTTCTATTGCAGCCACCAATCCCTTTGTTTCGACTAAACCTAATGCCTTTGGCATATGCTATTCTATTTCTTCTTTGGAAGAATTTGCTCAATATCAGAATGCGGACGAGGAATAACGTGAACAGACACTAACTCACCAACTCTTTGAGCTGCGGCTGCACCGGCATCAGTAGCAGCTTTTACTGCTCCAACATCCCCGCGAACCATTACGGTAACATATCCACCACCAATGGTTTCCTTGCCGATTAACTCAACCTTAGCTGCTTTAACCATAGCATCAGCTGCTTCGATTGAACCAACAAGTCCTTTTGTTTCAATCATTCCAAGTGCGTCTAGTGTCATTGATGTGCTCCAATTTATTTGAATTAGTTGAATGAAAAATACCTCATAGGGACTTAAATGTCAATTATAAAGTTTTTTAATCCTGCCACCTTAACTCTTTCCTTTAAGCCTGTTTTCTTCCAGAAATTCTCCTAAAATAATGGCAGCCGCATTACGATCAAGAATCCCCTTGTCCCGTCTTTTATTTTTTTTGTTTACACTTTCTATCATCATATCAGAGGCAATGGAAGAAGTATATCTTTCATCCCACAATATCACTTCAAATTTGTACCTCTTTTCAAGAGTTTCTTTAAATTTTTTAATTGCACCTGAAATTGAAGACTCCTTTCCGCCTTCCCTGAAAGGAAAACCAAGAACTACTTTTTGAATATTTTTTTCTTTAACAAGATCGTCTAATTCCCTCCAGGTTTTATCATTATTCAGGATAGTTTTATAGGGATATGCGAATGTAAGAAGAGGATCACTTAGAGCCAGGCCGATTCTTTTTGCTCCATAATCAATTGCCAATATTCTTTTGTATTGATCATCATCCATGGTCAGGCACTCTCAAATCTTTCAACTAAATAAACGCCTTTTAATTTTTTCAACCGCTCCATAATACGTTCTAAGTGCTCAATATTTTGAACATAAAGTGTCACGCTTCCTTCAAAAGTTGAGTTGCTCGTATTAATATTTATCGATTTTATATTAGTATTCTGGTACGTGACGATTGTGTGGGATATTTCATTTAATATTCCGGGAGTATCATCGCCAGTGACTGTAAGTCCTGCTACAAAGAGAGAAGAATCAGCTTCGGGCCATTGAACCGGAACTAACTTTGAACTGTCATTTTCTGAAATATTAATCAGTGTGCTACAAGTTTTCCTGTGAATTTTAACACCTTCGCCAACAGTAATATAGCCGATAACCGGGTCGCCCGGAATAGGATTACAGCATTTTGCATACGTATAAAGAATACCCGTTTTATTTCCTTCAATAAGAATTCCACCAATATCTCTTCTGGCGTTTACTGCAAAATTATCAAATTCAAGAGTATTGCTTTCTTTCTGTTTTTGCTCATTTTCTTTTGAAGCGGTTAAAACTTCTTCCAGGTTTAGTTTACCCTGCCCAATGGCTTTGAAAAAATTTTTGGTATTATCGAATTTAAAACTTTCAGCCAGTTTTGTTATATCTTTCTGATCAAAAGATAGTTTTAATTTTTTTGTTTTTTTCTCCCAAAGTTCCTTCCCCAGGCTTACTACATCCTCCTCTTCCTTGTTCATCCATTTTCTAACTGCAGTTTTTGCCTTGTGAGTAGTTACAAATTTCATCCAGCTTTTATTTGGATGCTGATTTTTTGATGTAATAATCTCAACCTGGTCACCACTATGCAAAATTGTGTCCAGAGGTATAATTTTACCATTTACCTTTGCTCCAATACAGTGAAATCCTACCTTACTATGAATATCAAATGCAAAATCAACAGGTGTTGAATTAGCAGGCAATCTTCTCAATTCACCTTTAGGTGTAAATACGTAAATTTCATATTGATAAAGATTCAGCTTAAAACTTTCCAATAGTTCTTTTCGGGCTTCCTCTTTGGAGGCATTTTCAAAGATTTCTCTTATCCAGTTTACCCAATTCTCAAGATCTTTATCGCTGGTTGATTTATCCTCTTTATATTTCCAGTGTGCAGCTACACCTTTTTCAGCAACCTCGTGCATTTCATTTGTTCTGATCTGCACTTCTACTAGTCTGCCTTCAGGGCCAATAACTGTTGTGTGAATTGATTGATAGTTATTCGTTTTAGGAATAGAGATGTAATCCTTAAATCTATCAGGGACAGGCATATAAATCTGGTTTACTATTCCAAGTGTTGTATAACAATCATTTCTATTTGGGGTATCAAGAATAATTCTGATAGCAAACAGATCGTAAATTTCTTCAAAAGGTTTATTACGGCGTACCATCTTCCTGTAAATACTGTAAAGATGCTTTGCCCGTCCTCCAATTTCATATTTCAGACTATATTCTTTTAATTTAGTCTCAATTGGTTCGATGAACTTTTTAATCAGGGCTTCTCTTTCTCTTCTTTTACTCTTTATCTTTTTAGCAATTTCATCGTATGCTTCTTTGTTGAGATATTTAAATGAAAGATCTTCAAGTTCCCACTTTACTCTTGCAAGACCAAACCTGTTTGCAAACGGAGCATAAATTTCAAGCGTTTCCTGTGCAATTCTTCTTTGCTTTTCCGGGCTAACAAATTCAAGTGTCCGCATATTATGAAGACGATCAGCAAACTTTACCAGTATTACTCTGATATCTTTTACCATGGATAACAGTAGCTTACGGTAATTTTCCGCCTGAGTAATTTCTTGTCCTTTGAATATTCCACCAATCTTTGTTACGCCGTCTACAATTTCCGCTACTTCTTTTCCAAATTCCCTGGCAAGCAGTTCCAGATTGAATTCGGTATCCTCAACGACATCGTGTAAAAGTGTACTTACAATTGTGATATCATCAAGTGGAAACTCTTTTGCTACGATTAAAGCAACTTCAAATGGATGGGTAAAATATGGCTCACCGGATGCACGAAGATCATTTTTATGAGCTTCTATACAAAACTCAAACGCTTTTGTAATCAAAACTTCATTTGGATTCGGCAGATTTTTCCTGCACATCTCAAGAAGTTCATCAAGCATTTTTTTATTTTTCGGATTAGATAAGCTCATTTTATCCAGCAATAATGACTAAAAGATAAATTTCTTTATAATTTAGTCTATTTTTTCCAATTGTTAAAGTGATTAAATCTAATGGTAAGACCTTATTATTGGCCGGAAAGTTCCTTTTTCAGATCCTGCACGTGTTCCAGCCTGTCCCCCAGTTTGTCTTTTACAAAATCAGAAAGATTGGTAATTGAAAGAATTTCGTTACAATATCTTAAAGCTTGTTGCTTTTCACTCAATTTTGCATATTGTCTTGCAATAATATGCTCCAGAACAATTTCATTATAATGATTATTATTCTTCATATTTTTATACATTGAAAGAATTTTTTCATAAAGTGAAATTGCCTTTCTCTTATCTACACCTTCATAGGCCCTGGCCTCAGGCCACAAAAAATATCTGCAATCGGGATATTCATTTAACATTTTTTCTGCTAAATTTATGGCATCCTGGTATTTCTTCTGATCGATATAGATCCAAAGGAGTGAATTTACTGCCATGTAGTTGGTATAGGTAGCTTTTTGTACAGCTTTCTTAAGATATTTTATCCCCTCTTCACGTTCGTCTTTAATAAACGGCAGCCATTTAAGCGATTCAGTTTTTCTGCTACGCCAATACTTAAAACCTCCAATTGCAGCGTAAGCCTCGTAAAATTCGGGATTCATGGCAAGACATTTTTCAAATCCTTTTACAGAATTGATACCATTTGAAAATGCAGATAACCAGTTTCTTTCAAGCGCCTCGTAATAAGCATAATACCCTGCCCTGAGAGAAACAAAACACTGGTGCCAGATATTATCCGGGTCCTTTTCGTATAAGCGATCCGCAATCGTCTCGGCGGTATCAAGATTATCATTAATATAATCGGAATTATAGGGCTCTTTATAGTCATAGGATCTTGCAATGCTTGTACCAACAAGATAAATTTTGCCAAGGGGTAATTCAGGATATTTTTTATTGAGTTCTTCGAAAATGTTCCTGGCCTGATCATAGTCCTGTAAAAGCAGTTTATTAATACCGCTTTTTAGAAGCGAGTCAACAACCGGGTCAGGATAATTCTGTGCGAATATGCTTCCTGAAAATAAACTTAAAAACAGCAGTAATAATAATAGATTATAGTGTCCCAAATGTTCTGTCTCCCGCATCCCCCAGTCCTGGTAGGATGTATCCTTTATCGTTTAATTCCCTATCTAATGCAGCCCCGAATATCTGAACATCCGGATGCTCGCTTTCCACTTTTTTAACCCCTTCAGGTGCCGCAACAAGACAAGCAAAAACAATATCTTTTGCTCCCCTTTTCTTTAAGAATTTAATGGCCTCTGAAGCGCTGCCGCCCGTAGCAAGCATTGGATCAATTAATATCACTTTTGCAACATCAAGATTTTTAGGTGTTTTATAATAATATTCAACAGGCAGTAATGTATTTTCATCTCTTTGTAATCCAATATGCCCGACATGAGCATCCGGAATTATTGCAAGAAAACCGCTCACCATTCCAAGTCCCGCTCTTAAAACCGGCACCAGTACAACATCTTTTGTAGTCTTGTAACCTTCAGTTTTTTCAAGTGGGGTATCAATTTCAATTCTTTTAAGTTCCATTTCCCGGCTAATTTCAACTGCCAGTACTGTTGAGATTCTTTTTACAGCTGCCCTGAAGGCTTCTGGCACAGTATGTTTTTCCCTCAGAGTTGTTACATCCCTTTTAATAATTGGATGAGTTAGCACTGTAAAATTTTTAAAACCTGAAGACATAAAAACTCCAGTTGTGATTTTTAACTACTCAATATTTTTCTTCCCAACACGGATAGAAGATTAACAAATGGTGACAAAGGTGGAGTATAATTATAATTAACCGAAGCCAAAGCATCTGCACTTTGTTTTGTTCTAATCATTAAAGAAATAATATCTCCGAATCCTGCTGTTTCTTTTCCTCCAAAGAAGGAAGCACCCAGAATTCTTTTTGTTCTCTTTTCAAAAATAATTTTACCAAAAACTTTTTCGCTTCCGGGCATTACTTCTATCAAATTAGGTACAACAGCATCAACGGAATCAAATAAATAATTGGCCTTCTTTGCTTCCAATGAACTTAAGCCAACATTTACGAAATATTTATCAAATATTTTTACCGCCAGATTCTTTACTACAGAGTCTGCATATTTGTTTCCGCCTGCAGCATTTTCACCCGCAATATGTCCAAAATCTCTTGCGATTGTTGCAAGTGGCATATAGTCCGGACGACCTGTAACGGCATTTGTTATTTCAACATTATCCCCTGCTGCAAAAATATGCTGGCAAGATGTTTTTAACCTGTAATCTACTTTTAAAGCGCCTGATTTCCCAGTTTCCAGCCCTAACTTTTTTCCAAGTTCATTATTGGGTAAAAAGCCAACAGCCAGAATAATTAAATCAAATTCCAGGAGCCTGCTATCCAGGTTTATAGATTTAATTTCATGGTCATCGGAAATTACTTTCATATTTGCAGCATTACCATAAAAAGAGATGTCATTTTGATTTAGCAATTCCCGGATTAAAGATCTAATTTCAATATCAGCTGCCGGCATTGGTAAATCTTCTTTCTCCAATACCGTAACATTGATTTTAAGTTTTTTAAAAGCTTCAGCAGCTTCCAGTCCGATATATCCCGATCCAATAATTACTACATTTTTAATTTCTTTAGTTTTAACTTGTTCATTAATTTTGTTCAGATCGGTAACAGTCTTTAGATAAAATACATTTTTAAAATTATCCGGAAAATCTTTTAACTTTTTAGGTTTTGAGCCTGTTGCCAGCACAAGTTTGTCGTAATTAAATTCCCGTATTTCATTATTCACCAGATTACGAACTTTTATAATCCTATCGTTTTGGGAAATATCCTCTACAAAATGATTTATATAAACTTTGACCCCTTTTTCACGGTAAAATTCTTCCGGGGTAAAGAAGATAATATTATTGACGTTATTAATATCGCCAGATAAAACGTATGGTAATTCACAAGTTCCAGTTGAGATATAATTCCCGGCTTCAAAAAGGATTACTTCTGCATCCGGATTTACTCTTTTTGCTTTTGCAGCAGCAGCCGGTCCGGCAGCATTTCCGCCTACAATAATTATTTTACCTGGTTTAATCATTTACCTTTAAAACTTATTGTAAATGGGATGCCTTCAAAACCGAAATTCTTCCGGATAAGTTTTTCTAAAAACCTTTTGTAATTATCAGGAATGTTTTTCGGGTAATTGGAGAAAAACAAAAACACAGGGTAGTGATCGCCAACCTGGGTAATATATTTTATTTTAACTTCTTTGCCTGTTTGTGTGGTTGGTGGAGGAGTTTTTTCAATCTCAGGTAAAAGTACATCATTAAGCTGGCTTGTAGTAATTTTCTTTTTTCTTTCCTCAAATATCGTTTTTGCAAGATCAACCAGCTTAAATATTCTTTGTTTATTTAACGCCGAAATAAAAATGATCGGAATATAATCCAGTGCCCCAAGGTTTTTTCTAATTTCAGCTGTTTTTTCTTTTGCTGTATTAGTTTCTTTTTCAATAAGGTCCCATTTATTTACAGCAAAGATAATTCCCTTTCTCCATCTGACAGCTTCATCCAGAATTTTCTGATCCTGATTTTCAAGGCCGTAACGTGCATCAAGTAAAATTACTGCAACCTCACATTCACCAATCGCCTTTAATGAACGAATATTTGAAAAGAATTCAATATTTTCTTCAACTCGTTTTTTCTTGCGCAAACCGGCAGTATCAATGAGAACAATTTCTTCACCATAATATTTTAAAATTGAATCGATACTGTCTCTTGTAGTTCCGGGAATATCGGTAACAATACTTCTGTCAATGCCAAGCAATGCATTTGTTAAAGAAGATTTCCCAACATTGGGCCTTCCAACAATAGCAATCTTTAATCTTTTATCATCAATTTCATCATCATCTTTTCCCGGGAAATCTTTTGTCAATTCGTCAAGGAAGTCACCTATTTTTCTTCCCATTTGTGCTGAAATGTCATAAATATTTTCAACTCCCAGGGAATAGAATTCAGCAGTGGCTAATTCATAATTTTCTGAGTCTATTTTATTTACTACCAGGAAATATTCTCTTTGAGAAGTTCTTAATAACCTGATTATGTCTGAATCCATCGGGTTAACACCTTCCCTACCATCTACCATTAAAATTATTTTGTCGGCTTCTGTAATTGCAATTTCCACCTGTTCCCTTATGGCCTTTTCAAAAAGATCGGGTGAATCCGGTACATAGCCACCGGTATCTATAACACGAAATTCTTTCCCGGCCCATTCAGCTTCACCATAATTCCTGTCACGTGTTACTCCGCTAAAATTATGTACTATTGCATCCCTTTTTCCAACCAATCGGTTAAAAAAAGTTGATTTCCCAACATTCGGTCTGCCAATTATAACTACAAGTGGTTTTTTCATACTTCAAAATACTAATTAAAATTAAAAATAATTACAAGAAGAGTTATTACAAGATAAAGCATAAAAAAACGATACTACTTAGAAGCAGCATCGTTTTCTATTACAAAAATAGTGAAAAATCAGAAGCTATACCTGAAATTCATTGTAGGAACAAATTCGGTTCTGTTTGCAAAATTTAATTGCCTGATCCGCATATTCATTGAAAGGTTTTTGTTAAACCTTGAAGCTCCCCAGGCTGCTTCTAAAGCACTAAGAATATGATTTATATAAATACCTGCAACTGCCCTTGTTGAAACCTTGTAAAGGTCATTAGCTTCTCCGCGCTGATCAGAATAATACAAAAATCTTGTCGAAAGAATATGAAAATCGGTCTCATTCTGATTACTGTCATCCCAACCATGGCTGTATTGCGGATACTTTCCAATTAATTCATAATACTGCTGTTCACCATGCATCGGCAAATTATGCGAATATCCATTTCCAATAGCTGTTTCCAGTCTGTTTAGCTCACTCCAAATAACATTTCCATTATTATCAAAAACCGGGTAATCATTTTTATTTAGTGATGAATTAAGATGCTGAAGGTTATCCAATGTCCATTGGGCATATCTTTTTACATTCCAGTGCTGGTCTGCAAAATTCTGAAATTCGTCTGTCTTTTGATTTCCCTTATTATTATAAATAACGGCAACCGCAATAACAGCCGCTTCAGCTAATGCAAAAATAGCCGATAATATATAATCACCATTATAGAACTGCCCGGCACCCGGTAATATTGCAGAAAATATACTTGCTTTTATTGGAGATTTTTTGTCCGTCATTTGAAATGAGGAAGTAACAAGTTTTTCATTTTCAAATTTAATCAGGGAAATTTTTGAATCTGTTTTTAGGTTTCCCGTTAGCATTAAAGAATTATTTTTCTCGGATTGCGGAAATGCATAAGCTGAAAATAAGATCAGAAATAACAGAAGAATTTTCCCGGCGGAATATATTTTCATTTTTATCCTCTACAAATAATATCAGAAATCGAAACTAAAAGCTATTCCCCCGTAGAAACGCCATTCTTTACCGTAAGTAAATGTTTTTTCATTTATTGAGCGCGTAAACTGATCAAAACCATAAGCAGCGTTAAAAAATACAGCAGTCGGGAAAAGATAAAATGAATTCATCATCATTCTTACTTCGCCACCAATCCCCTTCTTAAAATCACTTAACTTTGGTGTAGAGCCTGTCCAGGCATTTCCAAAATCTCCGTAAAGTGCAACGAATATTTTATCTATATAAAATTGACCAAATCTTTTGTCAATATTTTTAGCAAGTGGAAATCTATATGTTAGGTTTAACCACACAACTTCATTTCCTGAAACTGCGTAAAAGGGATATTCTTTCATCCCAATTAATCCGCCAAGGTAAAAGTCGAAGAAATCTGGCTGGGCAGCACCCAAAATAGTTCCTGCTCTGAGTTGAGTAGTTAAAGTTTGCGACCTTCCAACAGGGAAATGAATTGCAGTGTTTAATTCCAGTCTGTGAAAATCATAATTTTTATAAACAGGTTGAAGAACGCCATCAACAACAGTATAATTTCCATCAGGATTAAATTTATTTAATTCCAAATTATATTGAAGGTCAAGTTTCATTCCAATTGGATTTATGTCCGCATCAATATATGGTATTTCGTTATCCAGCGTATATTTCAACTGGAAATTTCTTCCAATCAGGTAGGTATCATTTGTTGTTGGATAAAGAGTTTTTCTGTCCGGAAGCAGAAAACTTCCTAAAGTTGCAGAGTACCTGCTAAAAATAAATCTGAATTCAAGATTTTGATTGCGCGAAAATATTTTTTGCTTTGCTACAAGATCAACTTCAAACAAATTATAAGTTACTTCCGTCGGAATACTAAAATCATAATTTACAGTATTACCAACAGTATCGGCACCAAAGTTTACCTTAACATTTGATTTTCTTGTAATGTTATATAATTCAAGAGACATTTCAGGCTTAATGCCAAGATCATAAAGTCCGGGAATTTTATTCCTGTAATCAAATGTTAGAAAAAGATCGCGCTCCCCCCTGGTGTTTATTGATCCGCCTGCATACAACGAATAACGATCAAGCATATCTGTTGAACTAACAACAAGACCAGGTTTAATTTTTTCCAGGAATGAATTACCAGTATTATAATTATCAAGCCTTATTATCGGGTAAATGGAAAGTTTTGTAAAAGAGCCGCTATATTTTTCCTTTTGATAATCAGGAGTTTTAGTATCATCGTAATTTTTTAGTTTTTCAAGATTAAAGTTTGAGATATCTCCATTAGGTTTATCTTCACCAATAGGGGGATCCTTAAGCCATGTATATGTATCAGTTGTATCTACTTTAACCTGAGCATGCGATGTTATCTGAAATATTTTATAGCCGGTTGATGTGTAACCTGAATAAATTATATCACCATTATCTGCTACTGTTGGTAAAAATGCGCCGCCAATTACATTTGTTAATTGTTTCTTTTCTTGTGTCTGAAGATTTAATGAATAAATATTAAATATTCCTGTTTGATCGCTCGAATAATAAAGAATTCCCTTTTTATCAAAGACCGGATTTCTTTCATCATTTTTAGTCGCAATCACTTTAGAAAAGCCTGTACCGTCAACATTAATTTTTGCAATATCACGATTTCCTCTGTTGGAATATCCAAATATTATATATGAATCGTCGTTGGAAAATTTAGGATTGTAAACCTGTTCCCCATTATTAAAATTAGTTAGCTGAGTAAAGTTTTTTCCATCAATATCTACTTCACCAAGATTTGTTGTACCGTCTTTCTCGAACAAGAATACTATTTTTTTACCATCGTGCGAAACATCCGGTTCATTTGCCCGCAAATCAAAAGTGAGTCTAGTTTCTGAATCTTTATTAATATCATAAACGTATAAGTCGTGAACATTATAAAAGTTAGGATTGTTATCATCTAATCTTGAATAAACAATACTATTTTTGCCGGGGATCCATGCAACAGTTGAGCGGACATTCTGCATAATTCTTTTTTCAGTGTTAGACTTTAAGTCATACAAGTAAACATCTGAAGGAGAAAAATAGTCACTATTCTTGTTGGAAATATAAATGAAGCTTTGCCCATCATTAGAAAATCTTGGATAAAAATTACCAAAGCCATCCATTGTAATTTTATCACCGGTTACAAGGTTTGCTAAAACATACTTACTCCGTTTCCGATAACTTTGAGTTATATAATTCTTCCATTCGTCATAAACCTGATTTCCATCTTTTCCTAATACATCTTCAAAGGCCTGATCAATTGTAAAATTACCAAGCCTGCTCAAAGCATCGCTGATTTTTCTAAGTTTATCTTCGCCGTATTTCTGAGATATGTAACGCGTTAAAGCAAATCCTGAATTATAAACAGATTCATTCCCGAGGCTCGTTTTTCCAAATACTCCCATCTGATTCCAAGAAAGCATATTTCCATCGAGTGCATAGCTTCTTAGAATCATATCCCTATGAGTATCCCAATCATCATAATCAAAATCTTTACGCATATATTGTGCAGTACCTTCAGCAAACCAGGCAGGTACATTAACAGTCGCAACGGGGTATGAAACTATAAAATTTGGAAATCCATACAGGATGTCGGGCCTTCTTTCATCTTCATAATTTAACATTTGAAAATAGAAAGCTGGAATTGTGCGCGACATTTTCATAGATGCCTGAATCTGTACCATATGAGTGAATTCGTGAGAGATTACATTACGTAACCAGTTGTGAGTTCCTCTCAAATCGAAATCGAGTGCGCTAGTCCATATTTCAATTTTATTATCGAAAAAGTATGTGGCGCCGTTTGAATAATCATCAATATCTTTAATTACAAAATGTACTGTTTCAGGCTCATAATGATATAATGAAGTTATCGGTCCCCAAACTTCATCCGCAATTTTTGCTACAACCCTCGCTGTCCTTTCAGCACCTTCATGGAAGTGTACAACAACATGTTCACCTTTAATGGTGTACCAATTCAATTCCGGATGGAATTCAGTAAATTGAGCAAACAACGAATTACATAAAAAGATGGAGAATATCAGAGAGATTTTCAGAGTAAGATATGTTTTTTTAATCTGCATTAATTTTAATTCAGGTATTATTTTACCACTGCAATTTTAATAATTTTATTTTCTGATTTACCACTAACACCATTTGCCTGAATTCGGGCAAGATAAATTCCGCTCTGAACTTTTGAAACATTCCAGACAGTTTCGTGATCAAGCCCGCCCTGTGCAAAATCCTTCAGCTCGTCTACAAAACTTCCAGCTATATCAAAAATTTTAATGTCTATTTGAGAATCTTCCGAGACATAATACCGGATGTTTGTTGTATTTCCATAAACCGGATTGGGATAATTATAAGCACGATCGAGCGGGAAAAACTTATTTATATAATTCTGCCGATTTGCTGCTCCGACAAAAGAGGAGTTCATATTATCTCCATTTTCGGATGACCAATATTTTTCCCCTTCAGTTAAACCGATTGTCCAGGAATAAAAATATTTGTCTTTATTTATGACAGCCAGAGATATTTTATTATCATTTTTAAAAAGAACCGGAGTTGTACTTAAGGTTGTACCAACTGATAGCGGGAAACCATTTACGACATTTCCTGTACCACCGTCAATTGCGAAAATTCTTCCATCAATAGTTGACCCAATAATTTCTGATTTAGAATCACCTTCAAAATCAGCTGCCAAGGGAATCCCCTTAAAACCAATGCCAAGCGGATCTGAAAATGAGAAATTATCGGCTGAAGCCCCATTAATATTTACAGCAACAATTTTATTGTTATCAGGAAATATTATGTAATTGTTTCCGTCATTTTTCAAATCGGCTATTGCAAAACTTGTATTATTAGCCGCCCAGTTTTCATTCTGGATTTTATATTCAGATTGAATTTTACCTTCACTGATAATGTAGATTCTATTTTGAACTGAAACGACTGAAATATATTTCCCTGCTGCGTTTTTAGTCAATCCAATATCCATTCCCATACTGCCAAGTGATATCTGGTTGCCATTAGAATCATAAAACATATCTCCTGAAATCGCAGAGAAATAATTCCCATCAACCGTAATTTTATAAATGGAATTCTGGGAAACACTTATGCTGTCCTGAAGTTTGGGTAATGCAACCGGGGGATTTGGAATATTATAAATATAAATTTTACCATTTGTTGCACCAATTACTGCCTGGTACTGATTTGGTTGCAATGACCTTATTACCGGCGGGGCTGAAGCTTTTGAAACCAGTTGAACACCGGAGTTAATTTGTAACAGTCCATTATGCTCAACATATAAATTTAGATTTGAAGAATCCGATCCGACAAAAAAGGTATACCCACCATCAGTAAATGTTGCGGGCTTAAATGCGGAGAAGGAGTTAATTGTATTTAGAAGATTACCCTGGTTATTGAAAATTTCAAGAGAGGAATTATTAATGACTCCAAATTTAGAGTTACTGCTATCCTGTAAAACACTTAATTTATTTATTGTTCCGGTTAAGTTAATTTTATTTGCAAACAGAGATTTAATTACAGAGTCACCGTAAGCAACATCAAAACTCATCTTGTTTGAAATATCAGAAAAGTCAGAGATTGTTAGCAAACTGTTTGCACCTGAATTTGTATTACTACTGGGCTTTGTATAAGGGGAAAATTTATTTTTATAAAACTCCGGTGCAGGATTAGATTTAAACCAAAAATCTTCAGCAGTACCATCAAGAATTACCTCATCACCAAAAATATCGTAAAATTTTTGTCCTATATCCCGTACGCCATCTGCCTCTTCTACAAATACACCTTTTTTAGCACCGGCATTTATTGAATTATCAGTTAGATTATCATTAATAATGTTTTCATCAATATGCCAAATTAGAATTCCGCTTCCGGGCAGACCCCAATCATATTCATCCACATCTGTAACAACTCCATTAATATCGCTAACATCATAACTTGAAAATTTATCGGAATCAGCAGCAAAAGATTTTGTTAACACATTTCCATTTGAAATATAAGTAACTGTTTCTCCATCTTTATTCACATCACGATTTCTATTTTCAACCAGATAATATTCTTTAGAGTTTATTGGTACTTTTAAAATAACTGTGTCTGTCATTGTAGCAGCCAGATCAGCAACAACATTTAGATTTTTATAATTTCCCAGACTTAAGGTAACGGGTTGTGCCCACCCAAGTCGAATTTTAACCCACGGTGAGGGTTCAGGTGGGAATATTCCCTGGTAGGAGAAAA
>Ga0210095_1000094_pt1 | contig 30611 bp, 28 predicted proteins | sample China_Galinas_PW_FD_184861 | JGI IMG/M metagenome (GOLD analysis project Ga0210095, IMG submission 184861) | Wetland microbial communities from San Francisco Bay, California, USA, that impact long-term carbon sequestration - China_Galinas_PWA_D1... | ecosystem: Environmental > Aquatic > Marine >...
GAGTTATAAAGTCATATGAAGGTAGAGAAAGCAAACCTTGAAGGTCTTTGTATTATTAAACCCGATGTTTTTGGTGATACCAGGGGATATTTTTTTGAATCTTACAGCGCCGGGAAATACCGGGAGATTGGGATAGACTCGGATTTTGTCCAGGATAATATTTCCAAGTCTGTAAAAGGGACTTTAAGGGGGTTGCATTTACAAATTGGTAAAGAAGCTCAAGGAAAACTCTGCCAGGTAATTTCAGGAATGGTACTGGATGTTGCCGTTGATGTTCGTCCGGATTCGACTACTTTCGGAAAATACTTCTCTATAGAATTATCGGGAGAAAATCATACCCAACTCTGGATACCTCAGGGATTTGCTCACGGATTTTCAGTTTTATCAGAAGAGGCAATATTTTCTTATAAATGCACAAATTACTACGATAAACAAAGTGAAAGATCAATACTCTATAACGATCCCGAACTTGGAATTGACTGGAAAATCGATAAGCCGATTGTTTCAGAGAAAGACCTTAATGCTGAAACTTTTGCCAAATTCAGAGGGAAATATTTATAAAACCATTCAGATAAACACTTTATCTTTCCATTTTGCTCGTATTATAATTAACTTTACTAATTATAAATCTGAAATATGGAAGGAAAAATGAAAGTCCCTTTATTAGATCTTAAACCCCAATACCAATCTTTAAAAAAAGAACTAGACGAAGCAATATTAAAAGTTGCAGAGTCTCAGTATTTCATTTTAGGCCCGGAAGTAGAAAAAATGGAAAAAGCTTTTTGTAATTATTTAAATTGCAAAAAGGCAATTGGTGTGTCTTCAGGAACAGATGCTTTGCTTTTGGCTTTAATGGGGATAGGCCTTGGACCCGGTGATGAAGTAATTGTTCCTACCTATTCTTTTTTTGCAACAGCCGGTGTTGTATCTAGGTTAAATGCGACACCTGTTTTGGTGGACAGTGATCCGGTTACATTTAATATTGCTCCAAATCAAATTGAAAAAAAAATAACTAATAAAACCAAAGCAATTATTCCTGTACATCTATACGGACAAAGCTGCGATATGGACTCTATCATGGAAATTGCCCGCAAGCATAAGTTAAAAGTTATCGAGGATGCGGCCCAGGCAATTGGAGTTCAATATAAAGATGAAAAGTTTGTCGGTACAATAGGTGACATAGGTTGTTATTCATTTTTCCCCAGTAAAAATCTAGGCGGTTATGGAGATGGTGGATTAATTGTAACAAATGATGAAAAGCTGGGTGAACATCTTCATATATTGAGAGTACACGGAGGGTATCCCAAATATTACCACAAGTATATTGGCGGTAATTTCAGAATAGATGCAATACAATCCGCAGTTATAAATGTTAAACTTCCACACCTGGATAATTGGTCAGCTAAAAGAAGAAGTAACGCGGAGACATATAATAAATATTTTATTGATTCTGGTCTTGCGGAAGAAACCGGGGTAACAGAGTTTGACGGGAAGAACAAAATTCTTTTGCCGAAAGCTGTCTATAAAGATAGCGGTGCTAAAAATTACCATATCTTCAATCAGTATATTATTCGTGTTGAAAAGCGGGATGAATTAAGGAAATACCTGAGTGAAAATGAGATTGGTAATGAAATTTATTATCCTGTACCGTTTCATTTGCAGGAATGTTTTGCAGACCTTGGCTATATGAAAGGCGATTTTCCCAACGCGGAGTTTGCGGCTGATTCTTCAATTGCATTGCCTATTTATCCTGAATTAAACCAGGAGCAAATAAAATTTGTAGTTGATAAAATCAAAGAATTTATAGAAAAAGGATAATCCTGATTATTAATGATGAAAAATTACAAGAATCATAAAATTTACCTGGCAGGTCATAATGGTATGGTCGGATCTGCTATAAAAAGAGAGCTCGAAAAAAACGGTTATCAGAATCTAGTCTATAGAGATTTATCGAAACTTGATCTAACAAGACAAGCTGATGTTGAAGGCTTCTTTGAAAAAGAAAAACCGCAGGTTGTAATTATTGCTGCTGCCAAGGTCGGTGGTATCTTGGCAAATAATACCTACCGTGCCGAATTTATTTATGACAATCTTATGATCGAATCCAATTTAATTCACGCAGCACATAAAAACAGTGTTGAAAAACTCATTTTTCTCGGCAGTTCCTGTATATATCCAAAGCTTGCGCCACAGCCGCTAAAAGAAGAATACTTATTGTCCGATTATCTTGAGTTTACTAATGAACCTTATGCAATTGCAAAAATTGCAGGAATAAAAATGTGTGAAAATTATTTCAGGCAGTATGGCAGTAATTTTTATTCTGCAATGCCGACGAACCTTTATGGTCCGCATGATAATTTTAATTTGGAAACTTCACACGTTCTTCCCGCATTAATTAGAAAATTTCACGAAGCAAAAATGGAAAGCAAAAAAGAAGTAATGCTTTGGGGAACAGGGAAACCCAAACGTGAATTTTTGTATGTTGAAGACCTGGCGGAAGCAATAAGGTTTTTACTGGAAAATGTTGGAGCGAAAAATATTTATGAAAATAATATTTCACAGATTAATATTGGTACCGGTGAAGATCTGACAATTAATGAACTTGCAAGATTGGTTTCTGAAACTGTAGGGTTCAATGGCAAAATAATTTATGATAGTTCTAAGCCTGACGGCACACCGAGAAAATTAATGGATGTTTCACGGATTAATAATCTGGGATGGAAGTATAAAACATCTTTAAAAGATGGAATTGAAAAATCATATAAATGGTTTATTGAAAACCAAATTAAAAATTAAAAAGGTATTAGTGGACAAGGACCTTAGAGAAAGACTTTTTAAGTTCAGTGTTAGTACTATTAAATTCTTAAAAAAGGTTAGAAGTTCTCCGGAATTATCCGTTTTAAAATACCAATTAACAAAATCTTCTACCTCTTGTGGGGCTAATTATGAAGAAGCGCAGGCTGCAGCAAGTAAAGCCGACTTTAAGTATAAAATTAGTATATCATTAAAAGAAATCAGGGAATCAAATTACTGGCTGAGAATATTAAAGGAACTGGATATTACTAACAATGATGATATGGATAAATTAATAGATGAATCAGGACAATTAATGAAGATTCTTGGCTCTATTTCAAGTAAACTTAGTAAGAACGTCAATTTATAATTTTTCCTTTTGAATTTTTAATTCTTACACGGAGTGTAAATGAAAAAAGCATTAATAACAGGAATAACCGGACAGGATGGAAGTTATTTAACAGAAATACTTCTTGAAAAAGGATATGAAGTTCACGGTATTATTAGAAGAAGCAGTTCATTTAACACAGGAAGAATAGACCATCTCTATGCGGACAAGGGAATTCTAAATAAAAAAATGTTTCTTCACTACGGTGATCTTGTTGATACTAGTAATTTAAATCGTCTCCTTGAAAAAATTGAACCTGACGAAATCTATAATCTAGCTGCACAGAGTCATGTAAAAGTTTCTTTTGAATTGCCTGACTATACCGGGCAGGTAGATGGCCTTGGCACTCTAAGATTTCTCGATGCGATACGTGAGGTCGGACTTAAAAAAGTTAAATTTTACCAGGCATCAACCAGTGAACTATATGGAAAGGTTCAAGAGGTTCCCCAAACAGAAAAAACGCCGTTTTATCCACGCTCACCTTACGGGGTTGCTAAACTTTATGGATACTGGATAATTGTAAATTATCGGGAAGCCTACGACCTTTTTGCTTGCAATGGAATTTTATTCAATCACGAATCTCCGAGACGTGGTGAAACTTTTGTAACAAGAAAAATTACACGGGCAGCTTCCAGGATAGCTACTGGAGTTCAAAAAACTCTTGCGCTGGGAAATATGGACGCAAAAAGAGATTGGGGATTTGCACCCGAATATTGTGAGGGAATGTGGAAGATTCTTCAACACGAAAAAGCAGAAGATTTTGTACTTGCTACAGGTGAAACACATACAATAAGAGAATTTGCTGAATTTACTTTTAAAGAAATTGGAATTAATCTGGAATGGACAGGAAAAGATGAAAATGAAAAAGGAATTATAAAGAGTATTGATTTTGAAAGAGCGAAAAAATTGATCAAATATAATAGTTCATTTGGCTATCGCCTTGATTTTTCAAATGAATTGAAAGAGGGCGACACCATAATTAATATTGATCCGAATTATTATCGTCCTACAGAAGTTGAAATGTTAATCGGTAACCCCGCAAAAGCGGAAAAGGTTTTAAACTGGAAAGCCCAAACAAAGTTTAAAAATCTGGTTAAATTAATGATTAAAGCTGATCTTGAAAAAGTATTGATTCGTGGTTTTTGATCGACTAAACCATCCATTTCTTCCAAAATAATGCGAAAAATTTTCGTAGCATAAGAAATTACTTCATTAATTCCTTAAATAAATTTAATAAACAAGGTTTTAGGCAATTGTTTGCCCTTATTTTATGGCATTGTCCTTGTCGATGATATAGAGATGTATTAAACAATGGAGGAAATATGTATATGCAGAGAAAATTTTTAAAATTAATGGGAATTTATTTATCACTATTTGCAGCAATGACTTTTTTATTTGGTTGCTCGGATTCTACGGGTCCCGCTACAGGACAAGGACAAATTATGATGAAAATGGTTGATGCCCCGGGGGACTATGACCAGGTAAACATTGTGGTTACAAAAGTTGAAGTTCATAGTGACGTTGCTGATTCGACCAGTGGATGGGTAACAATTAATAATAACACATCTACTTATGATTTATTATCACTTAGAAATGGTGCAAATGCAATTCTCGGAGATGCCACTCTTGATGCCGGACACTATACACAGATAAGATTAATTATTGGTGCAGGAAGTAATGTTGTTGTTAATGGAAAAGCTTACAGTCTTGATATCTCAAGTGGAGCCCAAACAGGGATTAAATTAAATCATGAATTTGATATTAAAGATGGACAGGTATATAGTTTGCTTTTAGACTTTAATGCTGAAAGCTCAATTATATTAACCGGAAATAATCAATATAAATTAAAACCTGTAATTCGCGTAATTCCTGAAGTAATATCCGGTACAATTTCGGGAAAAATTACTCCATTAACTGTGAAGACTACTGTAACAGCCAGTAATGGAATAGATACATTTACAACTGTTTCTGACACAACTTCAGGATCATTTAAATTAGTAGCATTGCTTGCAGGAAGTTATAATTTAACTTTTACACCTGCAGCTTATGCAAACTATAATGATACAACAAAAGCCAGTGTTTTAGTAACAGCAGAACAGAACACAGATATTGGAACTATAAATCTAAGTTCTAAATAATTTGTAGAATTTAAGGAGAAATCAATGAAAAAAGGAATTTTGATTGCAGCAGTAATAAGTATGTTATTGATTTTATCAAAACCAGTATCCGCCCAGGATCACGGGTTCGGACTTGGTTTTGTAATTGGTGAACCAACAGGATTAAGTGCAAAATTATGGACATCCCGGGAGAATGCATTTGACTTTGGCCTTGGGTGGTCTTTAGGAGGAGACAGAATAAGTAATTTTAATGGCACTCACCATGGTTCAAGAATTCATTTTCATATGGATTACCTTTGGCATTCTTTTAATGCTATACATTCAACTGAAAGATTTCCACTGTATTATGGAATAGGTGGAAGATTTAATAGTGGAGGCGGATACAATAGCTCGATTGGTGTTAGAGGAGTATTCGGAATAGCATGGCTTCCTCATTCAGCACCACTCGACGTATTTTTGGAAGTTGTTCCGGTACTACAGTTAACAAACTCAACTGGCTTTGGAATTGATGCAGGGCTCGGAATGCGATTTTACTTCAACTAGGTAAAGAGAAATTAGTTTTGAAATTGTTAAATAGTAATAAATTAATTAGAGGCAAAAAAATGAAAAACTTAAAATTATTAAGTAATCGCGGTTATGTTGAGATTGAAAATAATCTTTCGATACTTACTTCTGCTTCAGATTCCGGAGAAAATGAGAATATATTTTTGATTGGATTAAATATACAGGGAAATGCTGAAATTTTGTCTGCTAATAATTCGCCAGGTATGAAGTCAAAAATACCAATGTTTATGCTAAAAATTGATGCTAACAAGTTATTATCCGCAAAAAAAGCAACTCAAAACATTTCTAATAATAATGGTAATGTTAGGCAGAACAATAATTTATCTGACAAAACAGAGCAGGATTCTCAAACTATTACTTATGAACTGGAATCAGTTAGTGAAAGACCAAAACATACTAACCTTTCTTTCCGGGAAGAACAGGTCTTAAAATTAATTGCTCTTGGCAATACCAGAAAAGAAATTGCAGCACAATTATTTTTAAGTATTAGTACAATAAATACTTATCGTGCAAGAATTCTCGAAAAAATGGATATGAAAAATAATGCTGATTTAATGAGATATGCATTTAAACATGAGCTAATAGAATAAAACAAAATATATTAAATAGACTTCTTTATTTAAAAAGGGACGAAATATCGGCCCTTTTTTATTTTAAAAATAATTAGAAGTAATAGAATAAAGTAATTCTATTTTGTTAATAGATTTAAATAGACTTAAATTTGTACTAATGCAATCAACTAAACTTATTTAAAATGAGATTATCCTAAATTTTTGTTCATAATACTGCATATTATAAGAGATTTTTGTTATAGATCTATTTTGTTGGGTTCAATCGGTTCTTAATTACTGGAAACTTTATTGTAAAAACTGTCTAAGTATTCATTTATAGATAATATGCATTAGCCTTGATAACTGAGAATATTGTTTAAATTTATTTCTTGACAATTGGAGTATAGGAATTGCCCTAATGATTTAGGGCGAAAATCACTACCTGGCTAAAGTGATTAAAATATGCAAGTTGTAATTATCAGAGTAAAATAATTAGGGAGAAAAACTATGTTCGATGAAAAATATCAATTTACCTGTGTAGACAGGTTCTTAAAATATGTTAAAGTTGATACTCAATCAGACGAAGAATCAACTTCTTTTCCCAGCACGGAAAAACAAAAAAATCTTTCAAAAGCACTTGCTGAAGAATTGAAAAAAATGGGACTGCAAGACGCACACATGGACGAATGGGGTTATGTTATGGCAACATTACCTGCAAATACCGATAAAAATGTTGATCCAATTGCATTTCTTGCACACGTTGATACATCACCTGCTGTATCAGGAAAAGATATAAATCCTGTAATAAACAAAAATTATCAGGGAGGAGATATTCCCCTAAAAAATGGTGGATGGGTTATAAAGGTTAGTGATAATCCGGAACTTAAAGATATGATCGGTTATGATATAATCACAACTGACGGTACAACACTTCTTGGTGCGGACAATAAGGCTGGTGTAGCCGAAATTATGGACGCTGTTAATTACTGGTTGAGTCACCCTGAAGTAAAGCACGGTACTGTTAAGATATGTTTTACACCGGATGAAGAAGTCGGCCGTGGAACAGAAAAAATTGATTTGAAAAAATTAGGAGCAAAATACGGATACACGGTTGATGGTTCGGCAAAAGGTGAACTTGAATCGGAAACTTTTAGCGCAGATATGATGGTGATAAAATTTATCGGGAGAAACATTCATCCCGGTTATGCTAAAGGACAAATGATCAACTCAATTAAAATTGGTAGTACTTTTATTGATAGTCTTCCAAAAGATAAACTCTCACCTGAAACCACAGAAAAAAGGGAAGGCTATGTCCACTGTACAGCCTTCAACGGTAATGAAGAATTAACAACATTAAAATTTATTATACGAAGTTTTAAGACTTCTGATCTGAAAGAATATGAAGAAATGCTGAAGGAACTTGCTGGAAAAACAGTTGAGAAATATCCTGGTTCAAAAGTAGAAATTGAAGTTATTGAGCAATATAGAAATATGAAGGAAATGCTCGATAAACACCCTATGGTTGAAGCAAATGCTCTTGAAGCATTGAAGAGACTGAATATTGAACCGATTATGCACCCGATCCGTGGTGGCACGGATGGTTCAAGACTTTCATTTATGGGACTACCAACTCCGAACATTTTTGCAGGAGAACATAGTTTCCATTCACAACTCGAATGGGTTGCTGTTCAGGACATGCACGATGCGGTTAAATATATTATTGAAATTGCAAAAGTGTGGGAAGAAAAAGCGTAAATTAATTTATCCCTGAGGGTTTAAACACACCCTCAGGGATACAAATTACCATTCTCTAACTTCTTTTCGGATTTACCCTCTTTATAATAAACAGAACTGTAAATACTACTATAATTCCAGTTGCAAGCACAAGCATCAGAACCCAAAAATCTTTTCCTTTTGGGATAAACGTATAACAGGTTTTTAAAACACTTGCAATCGTAGATGATATCTTTCCTGATTGAGCACCTTCAATAGCAACTTCAAAACCTGAAGGAAGTATCTGAAAATCACCTTTATTTGTATATCCCGGGCTTACATATTGAACAATTTTTCCGTCCTTGTCCACAAAGACCAAAACACCTTTATGTAAAAACCCTCCCCGTGTTCTTTTAAATTGAAATCCTGCCACATCAGTTAATTTATAAATGTTTGTGCTGTCTCCTGTCAGGAATACCCAGGCAGAATCAGGAATTTTTCGATTTATCAATCCCACCATTGCGTGTCTTTTTTGTGCAGCCATTTCAGGGGTTTCATTCTGATCGATGCTGATACTTATTATATCATAATCCTTTCCTGGCTCATATTTCACTTTCCCGATTACATCGGCTATCTCTGTCATTAACGGTGTGCAAATTCCTACACACCTGTAATAGCAAAAATCAATAACGGTAGGTTTGTTGATAAGATCTTTTAATAGTACGGTGTCTCCTTTCGAATTTACAAAAGCTAAATCCAATGGAATTTTTTTACCGAGATGTTGCTCAACTTTTGCAGTATTGTAATCAGCGTAAGTTGAACTTAATGAAATAAATAAAGTCACCAGAAGAAATAGAATAATTCTGGTGAATAATTTTAATTTCCTTTTCATAATAATTGATTGTTTTAATTCTGAAGAACCAGAAACTTAACCAAAAGAGTTGAATTAATAAATGGACTTAATTTGGTATAAATCTAAAGAAGGTGATAAATTCAAAAAACAGTGTTGAATATTTTTACAATATTAAACTTTTATTGAAAATGGAGTAAAGTCTGTATCCCCGTCATAATAATCTTCATTTTCCTTTCTCTTAAGAAAACCGACTACTTTGTATGTAAGCGGTGTTGCGACAATTTACCACGTACTTTTAATACATAATTTGTAATCATAACCTGAATAACCAAATCAGTTGACCAGAAACCATAAAAGCAATTAGGTAAAATATTATTGATCTGCTGCCTAGAATTGACAGAGTTTTTTTTCTCCGAGAAAATGGCCATACATTTAATTAAATTTATATTCTAATTATGGAAAAATTTATATGAAAAAGCCAGAATTAATGGCTCCCGCGGGCAACTGGACAATGCTTCGCGCGGTGGTTAAATCCGGCGCTAATGCTGTCTATTTTGGTACAGACCAGCTGAATATGAGGGCAAAGGCCAAAAATTTTCATCTGGAGAACCTGCCGGAGATTGTAGAATACTGTAAAGCGAAAAACGTTAAAACTTACCTGACAATTAATACTATAATTTACGAGAGCGAAATTGATGAGGCCTACGAGTTGATTGGTAAAGCAAAAGCCGCAGGAATTGATATGATCATATGTTGGGATTTATCAATCATACAATTATGCAATAAACTGAATATGCCCTTCGCTGTTTCTACACAAGCATCTGTTTCAAATTCTGCTTCGGCAGAAATGTATAAAAATTTAGGTGCTAAAAGAGTTGTACTTGCGCGCGAGTGTTTTCTTGAAGATGTGAAGAAAATAAAAGCAAAAGTAGACATTGAAATTGAAGCCTTTATACATGGAGCAATGTGTATAGCGTTAAGCGGCAGGTGTTTTATGAGCCACGAAATGTTTGGCAAAAGTGCTAATCGCGGGGAATGCATTCAGCCGTGCAGGAGGGAATATGAAATTATTGACAAGAGTACGGATAAATCATTGATACTTGGTGAAGATTACGTTTTGTCACCCGAAGATCTCTGTTCGGTAGAGTTTATTGACAAGCTAATAGAATCCGGAATTGATTCCTTCAAAATTGAAGGAAGAAAACGCAGTCCTGAATATGCAGCGAAAGTTGTAGAAGTTTACAGAAAAGCGATTGATTTTTATTTTGAAAAAAAATTAACAGACGATACAAAAAAAGAATTGCTGGAAGAGCTCGGTGAGGTTTATAACAGGGGATTTTCTACCGGGTTTTATTTCGGAGTTCCCGGTGAAAATGAGTATGCCGGAATTTACGGAAGCAAAGCGACAACAAGGAAGGAATTTGTCGGCAGGGTTACAAACTATTTCAAGAAACCGCGGGTTGCCGAAATAAAAATGGAAACCGGTGTGCTCAGTGTAGGTGATAAAATTTTATTCATTGGTGAAACAACAGGAGTGGTGGAATTAAAAATTCCAAATATCCTGTTAAAAGATAAGTCAGTTAACAAAGTTGAGAAAGGAAATTTAATTACAATTCCGTGCGAAGAACTTGTTCGTGCAAGAGACTCGGTTTATGTTGTAAGGCAACTTGATAAAGTAAAAAATTAAACTTCCCTGTCAAATATCCAGCTGAATTTTGCTGATTGTCCTGCGAGCGAAAATCTGGTTGCGACTTTTAGATATCTCTCGGATAGATTACAAAGATAATCCTGAGCTTTTGCCGCCATGTCTGATAATCCCTTTAGATTTTCAATTTCCCATCCCTTAACAAGATTAGAAATAATATCCGCATAATCTTTTGCAGTATAGACTTCAATTCTCTGGGCGACATTTGAAAAATTAGAAAACAGGTCCTTATTTTTTCCATCGTGCATTAGGTGTGCAGGCATTGTAATTTTTAATTTCATCATTTTTGCAAAAGATAAAATAGCTTCAACCGGGTCAACTTCAAAAACTTTTTGCATAAAAAGCCTGTAAGCTTTTTCATGTCGCGCTTCATCGCCGGCGATTAACCCGCAGATTTTGTGAAGTCTTTCGTCACCGGCTTTTTTTGCCATTCTTGCAACATTTGAGTGGGAAATTTTTGTCGCTCTTTCCTGGAAAGATGTATATATAAATCCGAGGTAAGGGTCGTTTCCGGTTTGTGTATCAAAACCGTTTCTTATCAGGTGATGAATTGTAGTTTCGACCGCGCGCATATCAACCTTACCGGTAAGAAATAAATATTTGTTAAGCAGATCGCCATGCCTGTTTTCTTCGGACGTCCAGCCACGTGTCCATTGAGCCCATGGTGAATTACTCGCGCCGGTTTCATCTTTAATACCGCTTAGCCTGTTGAGGAATGTTTGATAAGTCGGCAGAGCTTCCTCTGTAACCATATCGCCGATAAGTACAACGAGCAAATCATCCGGTAGTGCTTCAGCTCTCTGTCTGAACTCATTTATTTGCTCTCGCCAGTTTTCAGCCGTCATATCCGGCAGCATATCGCTCGGTTGCCAGCTTTCATTTACTGGTTTTAAAAGATTATCGATGTTTTTCCCAACAAAATCTTCCATTCCTTTTATCACTTCCAGTCTGGAATGGATAGACCTTTCCTGATTAGTCATTAAATATCCTGTTAGATTTTATAATTAAGTGAACTTAGTGCCAATAAAATAAGGCTGAATCGATTAAATTACAATTTTCTTTGTTATTACTGAATTTAGGCTTCTATAATAAAGTGATATTTAATTTAATTATTCCCTGGCCTAAATTCATTACTTTGATAAACCTGCCTATTTCAGTATTTTTACCAAATATTTATAAAATAATTAAGATTTATGAGATTAAGCAATACATTTATACCGACCTTAAAAGAAACACCAAATGATGCGGTTGTAAAAAGCCATATTTTAATGCTCAGATCCGGAATGGTCAGAATGATCGGTGCCGGGATTTACGCATTTCTACCGCTTGGTTACAGGGTGATAAGAAAAATATCAGAAATTATCCGCGAAGAAATGGATGCTATCGGCGGACAGGAATTTCATTTGCCGGGCTTAAATCCACGAGAAATATGGGAAGAGACAAACCGAGTTGAAGCTTTCGGTGACACATTATTTCACGTAAAAAACCGTGATTATGTCCTTGCCCCGACTCACGAAGAAATAATAACCTACCTGGCACGAAACGTTGTTAAATCGTACAAGGACATGCCCCAGATCTGGTACCAGATTCAGACTAAATTTAGAAATGAAGCAAGGCCAAGGAGCGGTGTAATACGCGGAAGGCAATTTTTAATGAAAGACGCATACACGCTTGATTCATCATGGGAAGGACTTGATACAGGATACGATTTACACGATAAAGCATACAGAAAAATATTTGACCGGTGTGATCTTAATTATTTTGTTGTCGGTGCGTCCAGCGGTGCTATGGGTGGAACAGGTTCTGAAGAATTTATGGTTAAATCGGATGCCGGTGAGGATACGGTTGCACATTGCGAAAAATGTGGCTATGCGGCAAATGTAGAAGTTGCAGAATCAAAAGTTTCTGAAATCGGAAGGGCAAAGGAAAGCGAAGAGGTTAAGGAAATTTCTACGCCAAATGTACATTCAATAGATGAGCTTTGTGAATTCTTAAAAATTAAAGAAACTCAATGTGCCAAATCAAGAGTTTATATAAATGATGGAAAACCGGTTTTGGTTTTAATGCTCGGGAATGAAGAAGTAAATGAAACTAAGCTAAGTAAAGCACTTGGTGGTAATGTACGTTCAGCACACCCTGAAGAACTAAAGGAAATTACAGGTGCTGATGCAGGATCAATCGGGCCGATCGGGTTCAGGGGAAAAATAATTGCGGATAATCGTTTAAAGGATGCCAATAATCTTTACAGTGGTGCCAATAAAAATGATTTTCACCTGGGTGGTATTGATTTTAAACGTGACCTGCCTACTCGCCTCGCGGCGGAGCGGGCCGGACAGGCAGGTGTTAAAACAATTGAATATTTCGACCTTCGCAGCGTTGTGGCCGGTGAAGGATGTATAAAATGCGGAAATAAACTTGATGTATTTACCGCTATTGAACTTGGACATATTTTTAAACTTGGTACAAAATATTCAGACTCAATGGGCGCAAAATTCCTGGATGAAAACGGGAAAGAACAACCCATCATAATGGGAAGCTACGGAATAGGTGTAGAGAGAGTAATGGCGTGCTATATTGAACAACACAACGATGAAAATGGTTTGGTCTGGGACAAAACACTCGCTCCTTTCCACGTTCACCTGATGGGGCTGAATCTGAAAAAAGATGAAGTTGTTCAGGCAAGCGAAAAAATTTATAAAGAAATGACTGCGGAAGGAATTGAAGTTCTTTTTGATGATCGCGTAGATGCCCAGGCTGGATTTAAATTTAAGGACGCAGATTTGCTTGGCATGCCAATACAGGTAATTGTCGGTGATAAAAAATTAAAAGAAAACAGAGTAGAAGTTAAAATCCGTAAATCCGGTGAAAGATTTGATGTGAATGTTGAAGAATTAATTCCAAAAGTTCAGGAATTATTAAAATAAAATTAATATAATTTATTTGATTAATACGGGGCGTTCAATTGAGCGCCTCTTTTTATTTATACACTATGGTACAAACAATAATTTTTGATTTATCGGAAGTTTTAATTGCCGGGTTAATCGGTATTGAAAAAGAACTGGCACCCCTGGTTAATTTGTCTGAGGAAGAATTTCTTGAGGGACTCTGGACGGATGCATTCTGGGATTTGATGAAAGGAAAAATTTCGGAAGACGAATATTTGTCGGATGTCTTTATAAGAAATAAATGGGAAATCGATAAAAATATTTTTAAGAAAGTTATCAGGAAAAACTTTCACAACAAAGTTGAGGGGATGATAGAACTGATAGAAGAACTAAGCAAAGATTACAAACTAATACTTCTCTCAGACCATGCGAAAGAGTGGGTTAAGTATATTAATGAAATTCATCCATTCTTAAATTTGTTTCACAAAAAATATTTTTCTTTTCAATTTGGCGAAATTAAAAGGGAGAAAAAGGCTTTTGAATTATTGCTGAATGAAAATAATTTAAAGGCATCCGATTGTCTTTTTATCGATGACAGTCCGGCGAATATTAAAGCAGCTAGTGAGGTTGGGCTAAATGCGATATGGTTTGAAAATGTTAATCAAACTAAAAAAGAATTAGTAAAGCACATATCAACAAACTAAGAAATTATTTTATTTAGTCCCCTTTTTTTATAACTATACCCGAACTGATATAAATTAATAAATTATTCTTGTTTTTATACCCGGAAAGGTATAAATTATGTCAGTAGTTTCAAATTATACCTGTAAGGGTATAATATTGCTTTAATTATTAAAAAATATACCCATAAAGGTATAATATGAACAATATATCAAAATTTGTAAAAGAAAAACGCAAGAAAATAGGTTTATCACAAGAAGAACTTGCAGCCAGAGCCGGAGTCGGTCTTAGGTTTGTACGTGATCTTGAACAGGGCAAACGAACATTACAATTAGATAAAGTAAACCAGGTATTAAATTTATTCGGACATAAACTTGGGCCGGTAAAAAAATCATTTGGAGATACTGATGTCTAAAAAAGGGAAAGTTTATTATAAAAATTTCTATGCCGGGATAATAGAAGAAAACGAAGATGGATTTATGTTTAATTACGATCAGAATTATATTAATTCTGAAAAATCGCAACCGATAAGCCTTACTATGCCCGTAAGAAAGGAACCGTATTCAAGTAAAATGATTTTCCCATTTTTTGATGGGCTGATACCGGAAGGATGGTTGCTGGATATAGCTGAAATAAACTGGAAAATAAATGAAAGAGACAGGATGGAACTTTTATTAACCTTTTGTAACGATTGTATAGGGGCAGTTCGCATTGAACGAGAAAAAATGGAAATAGAAACCAATGAAAAATAAATGTCTGTACTGCTATAATACTATGAATTCAAGTGAGACTGATTTTCACGGTTCATGCAGCAGAAAATTTTTCGGAACCCAAACGCCACCCGATATCGATTTTGATTTGAAAGATATTGATGATCTTGCGATTAAAATCCTTGGAAAAAGTATTTCTGTAACCGGGGTACAACCAAAATTATCACTTGATATTGAAAAAGAAAAAGATAAAAGAAGATTTACAATAGTGGGCTTGTGGGGGAAATATATTTTTAAGCCTCCATTTAAACAATATCCTGAAATGCCGGAAATAGAAGATCTAACAATGCACTTGGCGGTCGCTTTAAAAATACAAACCGCTGAACATTCATTAATAAGATTAAAATCAGGAGAACTTGGATACATTAGCAAAAGATTTGACAGAACTAAGAAAGATAAACTGCATTTAGAGGATATGGCTCAATTAACCGAAACTCTAACGGAAAGAAAATATAGTGGTTCAATGGAAAAGGTAGGGAAAGCAGTTCTTAAGTATTCTGACTATTCAGGAAATGATGTTATCCGATTATTCGAATTAACCTTATTTAGTTTTATAACAGGAAATGCAGATATGCATTTAAAAAATTTTTCATTATTAAGGAATATTGACAATGAAATTATTTTATCGCCGGCTTATGATTTACTGTCAACTAAATTGTTAATTCCAAAGGATAAAGAAGAACTTGCTTTGACAATGAACGGTAAGAAAAACAATATAAGAAAATCTGATTTTGATAAATTTGCAGAGGGGCTTAATATTAATAAAGTAGCTCTTGATAATATTTATAATAAATTTGTTGCTACGCAAAGAGAAATTACTGAATTTATTGATATTAGCTTTTTAGAAAGTGACACTAAAGAAAAGTATAAAGAACTTATTGGAAAAAGATATTCCAGGTTATTTTAATAATTAAAAAAAGGGTCGCAAACTTTGCGACCCTTACCCAAATTTTACTCTTCTTCTACTTTTGCTCTCATAGAATCCATATACATATAAATACAAATACCGGCAAACATAACAAGAGAAAGTAATTCTGCAGAATGAGATTCAGCCCATTCAACAGCAACCCAGTTATAACCTAAATATCTGAGGAATGCGCTAACAACCCCCATCAAAGCACCACCGGCAATAAATCCGGAAGCTATTAATGTTCCACGTTCTTTTCTGGCGTTATTAAGTTTTTCATCTTTACTTCTTGTTGAAACAAAGTGAGCAATTAATCCACCAACTAATAAAGGAGTATTCAGTTCAAGAGGAATGTACATTCCAAGTGCGAAAGCTAATGCGGGAACTCTCATCATTGTTAAAACCAGCGCCATCAAAGCACCGGCAATATAAAGCATCCACGGTGCCGGCTGGTTTGCCATCAAAGGTTGTATTATTGCTGCCATTGCATTTGCCTGCGGTGCAACAAGCGCACCCTGTCCCGTGAAACCATAAGTGTCATTCAATATTAATATTACATACCCAACAGTTGCTGCCGAGACAAGTGTACCCAAAAATTTCCATCGTTCCTGTTTATAGGGTGATGAACCAAGCCAGTAACCGATTTTAAGATCAGTAATAAATGAGCCTGACATTGAAAGTGCTGTACATACAACACCTCCTATCAGCAATGCCGCAATCATTCCGGATGTTCCTGAAAGCCCGACTGAAACCAGTATAACTGATGAAATAATTAAAGTCATAAGTGTCATACCTGAAACCGGGTTTACACCAACTATTGCAATTGCCGTTGCTGCTACTGTTGTAAACAGGAAAGAAATTATCAAAACTATTAGCAGACCAACGAGCGCATAAAAGAAAGTATTAACTACTCCCATATAAAAGAAAACAAGTATTACAATACTGGTCGCTATTATAGAAAGTGCTATTACTTTCATTGTAATGTCTCTGTGTGTGCGAAGTTTGTCTTCAACAATATTTTTAGCGCCGGCTATTTCTTTCACTGCAAGTGAAAATGCCGTGCCTATTACCTTTGAAGATTTTATAACTCCGATAACACCAGCCATTGCAATTCCGCCTATACCAATATGCCGAACGTAGTTACTGAATATTTCTTCAGCTGACATATCATGGATTATCTTTGTAACATTTGCACCTATCGGTACTCCTAATCTATCTCCTATAAATGCAACTAATGGAATTAAAACGTACCATGAAACAAAAGAACCGGCACAGATTATTGCGGAATATTTCAAACCAATTATGTAACCAAGACCGGTTACAGCAGCACCTATATTTATCTTAAATACGAGTTTTGTTTTGTCTGCAAGAGTTTGACCTAAAGGGATAACCCTGGTTGAAAAAACTTCGCTCCACCAACCAAATGTTGCCACGATAAAATCATACAAGCCTCCAATAAGCCCGCTCATAACAAGAACCATTGCCTGCTTTCCGCCTTTTTCTCCTGCAACAAGCACTTCAGTTGTGGCTGTGGCTTCAGGGAAAGGATATTTACCGTGCATATCCTTTACAAAGTATTTTCTGAAAGGGATAAGAAATAAAATTCCCAGCACTCCGCCGAGCAGAGAGGCGAGAAATATTTTATAAAATTCAGCATTAAGATTTAATATATACAAAGCAGGGAGTGTGAAAATTGCGCCGGCTACAATTGAACCGGAAGTTGAACCGATTGACTGGATAATCACATTTTCACCAAGCGCACCTTTACGTTTTGTTGCAGCCGATAAACCCACTGCGATGATCGCAATCGGGATAGCGGCTTCAAAAACCTGCCCTATTTTTAAACCGAGATAAGCTGCAGCCGCAGAAAAAAGAACAGCCATTAAGACGCCCCATAGCACCGAGTAATAACTTACTTCCGGTACAATTTTATTAGCCGGCATCACCGGCTGGTATTCCTCACCCGGTTTTAATTCAGTATAGGCATTAGAGGGAAGTCCTTTTACCTGTAAGTGTTCGTGATCTTCACTCATAAATTTTCCTTTTTGTTTAATGGTTACTTGTGATTTATGATTTCAGTTTGAGTTTTATTCTGATCCATTTTATTATAATCCAGTTCAGAACCGAGAACACTGTGCGGGATTAGATAAATAAGGAAAAGTAATACCGAGGCTCCGACAACCCACCAGCCCGGTTTTTTAGATCTCTTCAACATAAATGCTGCTATAAGCCAACCAATCAAAGCGATTAATGTTTTGTTATCGGTCAGATCGATTCCGAATGGAAAGCCTGTCCAAAGTGCGCCAAACGCGTAGTATTGAGTTAGGGGTCCGAGTATCATTCCTCCCAGGATTAAAAACCCTATTGTCCAGGAAGTATATAATTTTAATCTTCGTTCTTTGTTAAAAACTTCGAGTCCTGTTCTGGTTGACAAAAGCATTGTTCCAAACATCGCGAAAATGTGTGGTATAAGAATGAACAACGGAACTGCGCCTTTGTATCTTATAACTACATATTTCTGTTCTGCAGGAATTGAAAAGCTGGTGTTTTCTTTTTGTATTAAAACCCTGTATTGAAGTTTTCCTGCCGGAGGTTGTTTTGGAAGTAATGCAGAAAGAACGCCGTCTTTGTTTGTCATTTCAACTTTTGTAAACTCGTCATCCGTTTTGAAGCGTTTCCATTCCAGAATTCCCGAAAGAGTTTTATCTTTCGTATCAACATTTATTACACAATCATCAGTGCTGTTGTGACTTCTGTCCAGATGATAATCTATAACATTGTTGTCGATTGTGATTTTACCGGATAAAGGATAAGTGGGTCCGGTAACCCGTTGGTAGTAAGCAGATAAAAGAGTAATAATTACTGCTAAAATCCAGAACAGAACAGATCTTCTCATATAGTCCCCTTAATCTTAATTTTGTTCTGCTTAAAATTAAGAAGATTAGTTCAAACCGCCCAATTAAATATTGATTATTCGGTAAGAATTTTCAAAATCTTTTCTTTAAGTTGCGCATATGAAAGGAAAACTTTACCTGGTTTCAACCCCGATAGGAAATTACGAAGATATTACAATCCGTGGCCTTAATATTCTGAAATCTGTGGATTTTATTATATGCGAGGAATTTAAAGAATCCCGCAGGATGCTTGCGTTTTATAAGATTGAAAAAGAGCTTTTTGCTCTGAATGAGCACAATGAAAAAGATGTTATTGACGATATGTTGTTGAAGCTGGTTGAGGGTAAAACAGCGGCTTTAATTTCTGACTGCGGAACGCCTCTTTTTTCTGATCCCGGTCATTTGCTTGTTGATCTTCTTATCTCTGCAAAAATACAGGTTATTCCAGTACCCGGCGCTAATTCGTTATTGCCGGCGCTGACAGGTTCAGGTTTCGATTTTGAAAAATTTTACTACTATGGCTGGCTTTCACCAAATAAAGAACAAAGGCGCCAACAGTTATATAAATTGAAAAGTGTAAAAGAAGTTATTGTAATTCTTGACACACCTTACCGACTCAGGCAATTACTGGCTGATGTAGTAAAAGTTATGGGGAAACATTTGCGTGCGGTTGTTGCATTTCAGTTGACTATGGATAGTGAAAGATTTTACCGGGGAACAACGGCAGACCTATTACAAATCGCCGAAGATAAAAAGTTGAAAGGGGAGTTTGTGCTGATTGTTGATAATAAATAATTATTGTTTTATCAATAATGCAACATTCTCTATGTGATAAGTATGTGATAACATATCACAGACATTGTATGGGATAAAGTGACGAATTGTTCAGAATCTTTGGTTATAAATTTCTCACTTAAATTTGCATTACCCCATAAAAGTACTTATATTTGTACTCATTTAATTACGTAAAGGTGAAAGCTATGATTGCCGCAAATTATACTGAATTTAGAACCAAATTGAAGAATTTCCTTGATACAGTAGAAAAAAATAATGAAACACTGATTATTAAACGTGGTGCAGGAAAGGGAACTGTCTTGATTTCTTTAGAGGAGTATAATTCTATTATGGAAACAGTTCATTTATTAAGCTCTAAGAAAAACTCTGATAGACTGTATGAATCAATTAAACAAATGCAAGAAGGTGATACTGTTGCTAAAAACTTGATTGAAGAATAATGAGAATAGTGTTTTCAAGAATCTCCTGGGAAGATTATACTTCGTGGCTATATGAAGACAAAAAGATGCTGAAGAAAATAAATGATTTAATAAAAGACATCCAAAAAAATGCATATAAAGGAATAGGAAAACCGGAACCATTAAAGTATGATTTATCCGGATACTGGTCCCGCCGAATTGACAGAGAACACAGATTGGTGTATCAGGTTGATGAAAATGAAATCCGGATTTACAGCTGCAGGTACCATTATGACAAATAACAGCAGATAAAAAACTGAAAGGCGAGTTTGTGTTGATAGTTGAGAATAAAAAATAATTTTGTGTTTATAGGTTTTAATTAAGTCATTGAAACCGCTTGGTGTGTTTGATATGGGAAGGAATATAAGTTTGTCCTTAAATGTCCCATTTTAGATTTGAATTGTTCTAAGTTTAATCCGGGTGAAAATTTTGCGCGGCTACTTATTACAGATAAACTACTTACTCAATATTTTCATATGTTTTTCTATGGCTTCTTTCATTAATAAATTGTTTTTTATCTTTGAAGGGGCGGCTCTAGTTTTTTCAATATCCCAATCAAGTACTTTTAGAATAACTCTTTCAACTATAGTTTGCAAATGTTGTCCAGCGATAATCAGTGAATAATGTTGAGATGCTTTAAATGTATCCCCATGTATTAATTTATTCCTAATTTTAGAAAGATTAATTCCGTGATTTGAACCGGTGACTGGCCACAAATCTTCTAATGAAAGCAAATAGTTAGAACAAAAATCATCTAATATCCTTCTAAATGAGGGACGATTTAATTCTGATATTTTTTCAGATAGCATACTTATTTTACTATCGTCGTAATTTTTTAAAATCTCTGTCTCTCTATTTGATAGTTCTTCATTATTTGAATTTACTAAATAATCTTCTATATTTTTTTTAAGCCTGCTGCTAATAATATGAAAGTCACTTTCAGTAATTATTGTTTCTAAATTCTTATTCTTTTTGTGAAAAAGAAGCACGCTTTCCAAACAAGAGAAAAGAATCAGAAAATATGATTCAGTAGATGTTTCAATATTAGATGGTAGCGGATTTATTGCTCTTTCAATAATATCAACATTATCAAAATTTTGTAGTTTGGGAAAGGACTTCTGCAAAAAATTTGCAAGTTCGCTCGGTTCTACCAAATAACCCGGTAATAGGTTTTCATCATTATATTTAGGAATTACTATATCTCTCCGTATAAATTTCATATGTTTTCTGTTGTTGTTAGCAATCCAACCTGTACATACAGTTCTTTTTCTTATCGCAAATGACATTAACATTAGAAAATCATCTAATAAATTTGAATAATATGGAATTTTGGTAAACTCTCCTTGAAAATTAAATTCGGCAACATCTTTAGAATAACTAACTGTAGCAAGCTGATTTGAAAATGATTTATTCGCAGAATCATAAATATACTTAGTGTCCAAACTAATTATAAAATTTTCATCTAGATTAAATTTGTGTGTTGTGTATGGTAATACCTCAACATCTCCTGACGGTTTGCAATTAAGGGTTTTGGCAGGTGAAAGTGATGCTAATAAACTGATATAAAACCAGCCTTCTATTATTTTATCTGCTTCAGAATGTTTTCGTTCAAATTCAGCACATAAATCCATACAGGTAAATACAACCAGATAAGACTCTTCATCTTTTGTTATTCTTCTCGGTAGAATTTCATGAAAGATAGCTTCTTTTATTGTTATTTTATCGTATAAATTAAATTCATCATAGGCCTCGCCAGTAATATTAAAAATACGCTTATCTAAAATTATCTTTAATTGTTCATTTGTGGGAAAACAATTAATGTAGACTTCATCATTATCACTCTTTGGAAACTTGATTTCCAAATATACATCTCTTATATAAGTTTCTTCTGATCTGAGTGTAGCATTAATTTTTAGTTTGATATCTATCATTTTTTCAAATTCCCCAATTAAATAATGTTGCTGGGTAGATATTTTGCTATTGTATAGCTTAATATACTTAATAAGTTAAAATAATCAGAGCAAGAATAATTGAGCTATTGGATAAAAAGTGAAAACAAATCCATAGAATTCGTGTTTGCGCGCCGTACTGCTTTCCAACACGGAGGCGTGTCATCCGCGTGCTATTTTATTAATAATGCTACATTTTCTATATGATATGTATGCGGGAACATATCTACAGGTTTTATCTTTACTAATTTATATCCGGACTCAGAAAATAATTTTATATCTCTTACCTGTGTTGCGGGATTACAACTTACATAGACTAACTTTTCCGGATTTAATTTTATAACATCTTCAACAGTATTTTTATGCATTCCGCTTCTCGGCGGATCAAGAATTACTACATCCGGTTTTGGTAATTTCTTTTCTTCTACAAGCGGGGTAAAGGATTTGTAAAGATCGGCAGTAATAAAATGAACATTTTCAATTCCATTTAATTTCGCATTTGCTCCGGCGTCTGAAACTGCAGATTCCACAGATTCAAAAGCATAAACTTCTTTACAATTACCAGACACATAAATTGAAATTGTACCTGCCCCGGAATAGAGGTCGTAAACAATTTCATTACCTTTCATTCCCGCAAAATCCAGCGCCGTTTGATAGAGCTTTTCCGCCTGCAAAGAATTTGTCTGAAAAAATGAATTCGCGCTTATCCTGAATTTATACCTGCCTATTGTATCGTGTATAAAACCGCTTCCGCAAAATATTTTTTCATAATCACCAACAGCTACTGCGGCTTTTCTAAGGTTCACATTATTGATTATTGTTGTTATCTGTGGAATTTCTTTAAGTATTGTGTCAGTATACAAATTTATTAATTCTTTGTTCTCGGAAGATGTAACAAGGTTTACCATCAAATCATCTGTGTGATGAGATTGCTTAATTACAAGGTTCCTCAAAAATCCTTCGTGCGTTTTAGTGGAATAAATTGACGTGTCTCTTTCCTTAAAAAAATCTCTCGTGAAATTCAAAATCTTGTTGCTCAATTCTGATTGCAGGAAACATTCATCTATGTCGAGAACTTTATCAAACACTCTGGGAATATGCAATCCAACCGCAAAATCTCTATCAATATCCTCGCCTGATTTTATTTCTTCAATTGTCAGCCATCTTTTTTCTGCAAAGGAAAATTCCATTTTATTTCTATAGTAGAAAATTTTTTCGGATGGCAGAATTTCTTCAATTTCGAAATCCCTGAAGCCTCCCATCTTCGTGAAAATTTCCTCTACCTGCTGCTGCTTGAATTTCGTCTGAACCGTGTAATCAAGATCCTGCTGTTTGCAGCCGCCGCACGTTCCAAAATATTTACAGCGCGCGGTTATCCTTAATTCTGATGGTTTTATTATTTCAGCAACGCGGGCTTCGGCGTAAGATTTTTTAATTTTAGTAAGGCTTGCTTTTACAACATCACCGGGATATGAACCATCGACAAAAATTACGTATTTATTTTTTGATTCGTCAATTGCTTCCGGTACTATGCTGCCTTTATCCACTTTAGCAATTCCTCTTCCCTCAAACGCATACTTTTCTATTTCAAGTTCAATTATTTCGCCTTTCTTAACATTCACATTTATACCTTTTTCAATATCAGAAATTTAAAACCGATGTATTTGTCGGCACCCAGTTTCAGATAAGCGTTTGATTCGTGACTAATTTTTTTCAGAAATTTTTTATGGTAAGCTTTTTCCTGTTCGGTTAGTTTTTCGATATTCTTTATTAGTAATTCTTTGCTGGTTAAATAGAAATCCCTTAAGGTAGAAGAAAGATCGTCTTCGTATAGTATCTCAAATTCTCTATCTTTATAATAATCACTTACTACACCCGTTAACAAAGGGGAGACATTGGAAGCATCCCAGAGTTCTTGTACAAAAACCGGGGCATCGTTTTCAAGTTGCACGATTTCGCCGGGACAAAATAATCCGCCCGGTTTCAAAATGTTTTTTATCTCTTTTACAATTTTATTTCTTCTGCTGCTTGATATTGTTCCCTGCGCGTAAACAATATCGAATTTATCATTCTGGAAATCCGTGTTCTCAAACATCATCATTCTAACTGAAATATCTTTGTAATCTTTCAGGTAAAGGCGTGAAGATAAAAGTGTCTCGTCGTTATCAACTATCTGGATTACGGACGCGGCTTCCTGCTCCAGGAACATTTTTGAAATTTCTTCGCTTCCCGCACCGATAACCAAAACGGATTTATCTTTGATTTCAAATTTATCGGCAAATGTTAAAAACTGGTATACCGAGCCGGGTAGAAAAATCTCTTTATTTGTATTGTCAGCCATCTTTGTTTGGTTTTAAAGAGTAGTAAAATTAAACTCAAATTTACTGAAAACCTGATCAACATAATACCCGGTAAATCTGGACGATAATAAGGAAATTTGAACACTTTAAGAAATGTACAGGTAAAGGTTGTTTTAAAAGAATTATTTGTATTTCTTTTCCAGAAACTTTTGAAGTGGGCACCAGTTGGTAAATGATGACTGCAGGAGGTTTGCTCCAACGAAGGCCGTTATTAAAAAGAAATATGGGCTTATAAAATAGCCGAGTGCAAGACTTAACAGTATAAAAATGCCTGCAAATCTTCTGATTAATAATTGTATCATAAAAAATTTTGTTTTTTTGATTAAAATATGTGCCCGAAAATCTTTCCCGGGCACTGGTAAATAATTACCCGATAAACTTTTCAATATTTAACTGGAATGCGTGTACGTGATTATTTTTTTGATCAACTTTGCATTTTTCAACTGCCGCCATTACTTCTTCCGCTTTCTTTTCATCGCACATTGTAAAAAACATATGTGAACTGTCCAGCGCGTGCTTACCGGCAAACCAGTTGTCGCTTTCATCATCTTCCATCATGCGGTATCCTTTTATATCCGATTCACTGAATGCAGATACTTTTACTTCCTGTAGAAGTTTTCTCGCCATATCGGAAAGTTCCTCAACACACATAATTGCTATTAACTTCATTTTTTATATTCCTGTTTATAATTTTTTATGAATATGCCCGGTCTCGTTTTGAAACCGGGCATACTGAAATTATTCTGTCACTTCATTTTCATATTTTTTGTGTTCTGACATATAGTAGATCAATGGAACCATAACCAGTGACAATGCAGTTGATGCGATTGAACCACCGATTAGTGAAAGAGCGAGTCCCTGGAATATCGGGTCAAATATGATTATGAACGCTCCTATAACCACAGCGCCGGCTGTTAGTAAAATCGGTGTAGTTCTCACAGCTCCCGATTCCAGAACTGCCTGCTTTAACGGAATTCCTTCTTTCATTCTTAGTTCGATAAAATCGATAAGAAGTACGGAATTACGAACCATTATTCCGGCCAGCGCAATTGCTCCGATCATGGAGGTGGCAGTGAAAAATGCACCAAAGAATAAATGGAATAACAATATTCCAATAAGTGAAAGCGGAATTGCGACCATCATAATTACAGGTACTTTGAATGACTGGAACCATCCGATTATCAACATATAAATGATGATCAGTGCAACAGCAAAAGCTATTCCTAAATCACGAAATACTTCATAAGTAATCTGCCATTCACCGTCCCATTTAACCGATATGTTTTCTTCATTAGTCGGCTGATGAGTAAAGTACTGTTCAACGTTTAATCCTTCTTTCTTGTTCAGCTCGTCTATTCTTTTATCAATGTCCATTATCGAATAAATCGGGCTTTCAAGATCTCCCGCCACATCGCCTAACACGTACACAACGCGTTGCTGATTTTTGCGGTAGATGCTTTTATCCTGTATTTTTTCTTTTATGTGAACGAGCTCGGAAACAGGAACAAGGCTTCCTTTGTTGGACATAACCTTAATACCTTTCAGATCATTTAAACTTGAACGCTGATTTTCCTTCATCTTAACATTAATAAATAACGGGTCGTCTTCGTTAGGCTGATAGAGAAGAGATACGTCCATTCCATATAAAGATATTCCCATTACTCCCACAATCTGTTCCGGTGTAATTCCGGCAAGAGCGGCTTTCTTTTTGTCCACTACAAATTTGTACTGGGTCTGATCGCTTTCTACCATCCAGTCTACATCAACTACATTTTTTGTGGTTTCGAAAATGTGTTTTAGTTTTTTAGCATACTCAATCTGTGATTTATAATCAGGTCCATATACTTCCGCGACTAAAGTTGAAAGCACCGGAGGTCCCGGTGGAACTTCTGCAATCTTAACATTGGCGTTGAACATCTTTGCAATTTTCTGAACACCGGGTCTGATTCTTTTTGCAATATCGTGGCTCTGGTCTGACCGGTCGCCTTTATCAATTAAGTTTAATTGAATATCGGATACGTTTGATCCTCTCCTTAAATCGTAGTGGCGTACCAGTCCGTTAAAGTTAATCGGTGCTGCTGTACCTACATAAGTCTGGTAATTTACGATTTCAGGAACAGAGCGCAGGTAACCCGCAATTTCTTTTGTTACTGCGGCGGTCCTTTCAAGTGTTGTCCCCTCAGGCATATCAATAATTACCTGGATTTCATTCTTGTTGTCGAAAGGCAGCATTTTAACAGTAACAAGTTTGAAATATACAAGGAGCATCGAAGCAAATAACAACGCTACCACTGTAATAATCATTCTCTTTCTTTTTTTAGGAAAGTCGAGAAGCGGAACCATGATTTTTTCATATAACTTGTAGATGTATGTCTCTTTAAGATCATATTTCTTTTCAGGTTTACCTTCTTCTTCTCCATATTTCAACACTCTGAAAGCGATATACGGGGTTATGACCAACGCAACCAGCAGTGAGAAGAAAGTTGCCAGTGAAGCGCCGATAGGCATCGGGGCCATATACGGTCCCATCAACCCGGTTACAAATGCCATCGGGAGTACCGAGGCAATAATCGTAAAGGTTGAAAGAATAGTCGGGTTACCAACTTCATCGATAGAAGTAAGCGCTGCCTGATATTTTGTCTGCTTCTGCATTTTGAAATGCCGGTGCATGTTTTCAACGATAATAATTGAAGCATCCACCACGATACCGGTTACAAAAACGAGGGCAAATAATGTTATTCTGTTTAATGTGTAACCGAGCATATAATAGACAAAAAGCGTAAGCGCGAATGTGATAGGCACTGATGTGAAAACCACCCAGCCGCCACGCCAGCCAAGGAAAAGAGCCACTATAAATGAGGCCGCGAGTATGGAAACGAGCAGATGCAAAAGCAACTCATTTACTTTGTCAGATGCTGTTTTACCATAATCCCTTGTTATGGCCACGTTAACTCCCTTTGGAATTACCCGCCCTTTCAGGTTATCAATTTTCTGAATTACTTCTTTCGCGATCTTTTTCGCGTCTGAGTTTTTAATTTTTGAAACAGAAATTGTAACCGACGGAAATTCAACTCCGTCTTTGTAACCGACTGTTTCTAATTCTTTCGAACCGTAACCAAACTCGGTATAAGTTTGCGGTTCTTCCGGTCCGTCTGTAATATCAGCCACGTCTTTTAAGTAAACGGGACTGCCATTGTAAACCCCGAGTACAAGGTTTTCAAGATCTTCTTTGCTTTTAAAGAAATTTCCTGTTTCAACAATGTACTCCTGATCGTTCTGGTCAAAGCTTCCTGAACCGGACTGCTTATTCGCCTGTTGTATCCTCATCATTACAATCAGCGGATCAACATGATGTCCGGCAAGTTTATCCTTATCCAGGTGAATGTTTATTTTTCTCTTTCTTCCACCGATTATTTTAACATCAGAAACGTCGTTTACCTTTTTAATCTCGTTAGACAACTCAGATGATATTCTCCTGAGCTGGTAGTCATTGTATGTCTTACTCCACAATGAAAAACTAAGTATAGGTACATCATCAATCGACCGTGTTTTAACCAGCGGCATGGAAACACCCTTGGGCATTTTATCCATGTTTTTCATTATTTCGTTGTAAAGTTTTACAACGCTTCTTTCAAAATCTTCGTTAACATAAAATCTTACAATTATCATCGCCATACCCGGCATCGAGGTAGTATAAACGTACTCAACACCCGGAATGTTAGACATCATTTTTTCCATCGGGATAGAGATACGTGACTCAACTTCTTTAGGGCTGGCGCCGTTATACTGAACAAAAATATCTGCCATCGGCACGTTTATCTGAGGCTCTTCTTCACTTGGTGTCATATAAACACTGAAAATTCCGAGAGCCAGGGTACCGATAATGAGCAGAACAGTAAGTTTAGATTGCAAAAATGCTTTTGCTAATTTTCCTGAGATTCCTAAATTCATTATAGTACCTCTACTTTTTGACCATCTTTAATTTTGTTTTTATCTTTTATTAATACATCACCGGCCTGCACTCCGGACAAAATCTCGATTTTACCATCCATTTCCTTTCCGGTTCTTACCCATCTTAAAGTTGCTTCATTTGATTTTGATACTGCGTATACACCAACAAGCTGTCCTCTCTGTACGAGAAGATTTTCATTAATCGCAATTACAGGTTTTGTCTGGTCTTTAAGAATAACTTTTCCGTACATACCGGATTTTATTTTTGAGAAGTCAGGATTGTTTTTATCAAGGACTACTTGTACTTCGAACTGTTTGCTGTAGGGGTTGCCACCGGGGTTTATTTCAGAGACTTTTCCCGTAAAAGGCATTTTGGAAATTGCGTCTACGTAAACCTGTACTGAGTTTCCTCTCTGGAAAAGGTTTACCTGGTCGGCCGGAACCTGGGCTACAACTTTAAAGTTGCTGAAACTTTCCACTATCATTAAAGGATGTCCCGGCGCAGCAAGGTCGCCCTGATCGAAAAATTTATTGACAATGTATCCGTCAAAAGGAGCTCTTATTTCTGCGTAGCTTAAAACATCGTCAATTTCTTTTTTCATTTCCTTTGCTGATTTCAATCTTTGCTTTGCCATTTCGTAAGCAAGAGTCATATCTTCAAGTTCTTTCTTGCTAGCACTTCCTTTGTCATACAGATCTTTTATCCTGTGGTAATTGGTCTCCATATTGTTGTATGCCGCCTGTGCCTGAGCAATACCGGATTCAACCTGCTGTTTTTTGGCGCCAATGTCAGCACTCTTAATCTTTGCAAGCAACTGGCCTTTATGCACCTTTGTACCGGCTTCGTAAGGGAAGTAGCTTATTTCGCCCATTAGTTTTGTGCTGAGCTTAGCCTGCTTTGATCCCTCAACATTTCCCGGGAATTCATACTGGAAAGGAACGGCATCCATTGATATTTTTTCAACGGATACTTTCACGGGTTTGTTTAAGTCTTTTGTATTTTCGTTACTGCCGCAGGAAACAAAGAAGACAGTTAACAGCAGAGACGAAAGCAGAATTGTAAATTGATTTAATTTTCTCATTTTTTAACCTTTATATTATTTTATTTCAAATTTCTTTTCGACCATGAGTTCTATTTTAAATACGCTGACATTATAGAAGTAAACAGCCTGCAGATAATTTAAATGAGCTCCCGAAGCTGCTGTCTGTGCGTTCACAAGATCGGTAGTTTTTTCAAGACCTTTTTCATACCTGTCGCGAGTAATCTTTAACGATTCATCGGATTGTTCGGCTGCTGTTTTTGCAAGCACGACTTTTTTCTTAGCGGTTTCAAGGTCTCTGAACGCTTCGTCAATTTCATTTTTCCCCTTTGCCAGGGCCTTGTTGTATTCAATTTTTGCGTGGTCAAGCTCAGCTGCTGATTTCTGCACGGCGGCTACATTCTGGAAACCATTGAAAATTTTCCATTGCAGGTTCAACCCGACCATCCAGTTCTTTGCACCGTTTCCGAAAGCTTTGGTATCATTGTATTCATAGATTCCGAAAGCATTTAATCGCGGCAAAAATTTAAGCTGGTTCATAAGTTTCATACTTTTATATGAACTAACCTTGTGAGAATATGCCTGTATATCCGATCTTTGTTCAATTGCTGATTTGGTATCAAACGTTGTGTTAGAGACCTGAGGCAGGCTGAGAGTATCAGTAGGCTGGATCTCTACCGCTTTATCAAGGCCGAGCATCACTTTTAAATTGTCATTTACTTTTTGCAGTGCGTTCTCAACTTCGACTTTCTTGCTTTCCAGGCTTGCTACGTAAACTTCGCCGCGAAGGTAGTCCGCCTTTGTAATCATTCCTTCATCATAATAATCTTTAATAAGTTTCCTGTTTGCCTTAGCGGTGTTCAAGGCCTGGTTAATTACATCAAGACTGTTCTTTGTCAGAACAAGCTGGTAATAAGTTGCCTTAACCATAAAGTCGATATAATTTTCTGTTCTTTGTTTTTTGTAATTCAAAGCAGATAGTCCCTCGGCTGCGGCGTTTCTTCCAAAGAAGCCGTCAAGGTTAATCAACGGCTGAAGCACTTCAAGCTTTGTATTATAATTTTCAAAATTATTCGGATTATTCAGCAGCATGGGATTGAAATCCGCCATGGAAACTATTTTTTGTTTTAACTTTAATCCGAATACGTTTAACGGATCATCTGTTTTAACATAAGTTTCGGAAAGAGTTACCTGTGGTAGAAAAACGGCAAGCGATTTGTTTTTATCAGCCTGCATT
>Ga0210095_1000096_pt1 | contig 30427 bp, 24 predicted proteins | sample China_Galinas_PW_FD_184861 | JGI IMG/M metagenome (GOLD analysis project Ga0210095, IMG submission 184861) | Wetland microbial communities from San Francisco Bay, California, USA, that impact long-term carbon sequestration - China_Galinas_PWA_D1... | ecosystem: Environmental > Aquatic > Marine >...
AATTTGATGCGGTCTATTCAGGATCTCAAAAATGTTTGTCCTGCCCCCCCGGTTTATCTCCCGTTACATTTAGTAAATCAGCTTTAGATTTTATTAAATCAAGAAAATCTCAAGTTCAAAGCTGGTTTATGGATATCAATCTGGTAACTAGTTATTGGGGCAGTTCTTCCAAAAGGTCTTATCATCACACAGCTCCCATAAATGCATTGTACGGACTACACGAAGCGCTGATACTACTGCAGGAAGAAGGAATAGAAAATGCCTGGACAAGGCATCAGAAAAACAGCACTATTTTTATTGAAGGATTAAAAAATCTGGACCTCAAAGTTTTTGTCAAAGAGGGACATCGTTTGCCGGAGCTCGCCACTATAAGAATTCCTGATGGTGTTGATGATAATGAGGTTAGAAACAGATTACTAAATGAATTTAACATTGAAATTGGTGCTGGTCTTGGTGTTCTGGCAGGAAAAATCTGGAGAATCGGACTAATGGGATATACTTCAAACGTAAAAAATATTGACACCTGCCTTTCAGCTTTAAAACAAATATTAGAGAAATAGATGCAAAGATTTACAAAATTAAACCTTTATGTACTAATAATATTTTATTGTTTTAGTTTATTACAAACAGCTCAGGCCACTGGCAAGAAAACATTTGAAGAAAGAATAAAATCACTTCCTGATGTAGAGAGTGTAAGGCCTATAAAACACAATAATGAATTCAGTTATGCCTACGAGATAAAAATCAGGCAACATCTGGATCATAACAATCCGAATAGTGAAATATTTTTACAAAAGGTTTATTTATATGATAGAAGCCAGTTTGCTCCAATGGTTATTTCCACTGAAGGATACTCAGCCAGAGAATATATTACCGAGCCAACAAAATTACTAAAAGCAAACCAGATTATTGTTGAAAACAGGTTTTTCGTAGATTCAAAACCTAAGACTATGGATTGGAAATTTTTGACATCTGAACAATGTGCGAAAGACCTTCATCATATCACAACAATTTTTAAAAATATTTATCATGGTAAATGGATTAGTACCGGAATTAGCAAAGGGGGACAAACCTGCTTGTTTTACCGTTATTATTTTCCGAATGATGTAAATGCAACAATTGCTTATGTAGCCCCTATTAATCTGGCACAGGAAAATCCGGTGATAAATAGATTTATTTCTTCGGAAGTTGGTACAAAAGAATGCCGTGATAAGATAACTCAGTTCCAAATTGAATTATTAAAAAACAGGAAAAAAATTATTCCTATGGTAAAAAAAGTAGCTGAAGAGAAAAGCTACAAATTTTCTATTGGATTAGAATCTGCTTTTGAATTCGCAGTTCTTGAATATCCATTTTCATTTTGGCAATGGGGACAAAGTAATTGTGATCAAATCCCGGGTAAAGAAGCAAATCCTAAACAACTTTTTGACGAATTGAACAAAGTTTCAGGATTCAGTTTGTTTAGTGATAAGGAAGCAAAATACCTTGGGCCTCTTTTCTACCAGTCATTTACTGAACTTGGATACTATAATTTTGATTATAATTCTAAAGAAGTGCTGAATCTTCTAGAAACTGACCCTAAAGCGTCTTATAAAGTATTTCTTCCCCATAACATTCCTGTAGTTTATAATCCTGATGTACTAAAGAATATTTATAACTGGCTTCAGGAAAATGGCAGGAATATAATTTATATAAACGGCGGCAATGACCCCTGGTCAGGCGGAGCCGGTATGAGATTAAAGGGCAATACAAATTCGTTTGATGTATTAAAAGAGAAAGGAACACATGCCACAAGGATAAAAGATTTGTCAGAAAGTTATAAAGCGAAAGTATATACTAACTTAAGTGATTGGCTGGGAATAATTATTAATTGATAGAATATTTCTTAGGAAGCGTGAACGTCATTGTGGTTCCTATATTTTTTTTGCTGTCTACCTGGATAGATCCTCCAAGTAAATCAAGATATCTTTTTGTAATTGCGAGTCCAAGTCCTGTGCCTTCATATCGTCTGCTCAGGCCAACATCTTCCTGGCTGAATGTTTCGAATAAATGTTTCTTGTACTCATCAGACATTCCAATCCCCTGATCCTGCACACTGCATTCAAGATACTCCTTATTATCCACAAGTTTGAGAATAATTTCTCCTTTATAGCTATACTTTATAGCATTACTTAAAAGGTTAACTAAAACGCCTCCCAGACAGTATTCATCTGTAGGAATTATTATTTCTTCCCTGGGCAAATCCAGTTTTATAGTCAGGCCCTTTTTCTTTGCCTGTAGCTCTAAAACACTATGTGCAGATACCATAGCTTTTGAAACAGAAACAGGCTTTATATTTACAGAAAAATCATCGGCTTCCAACCTTGAAATATCAAGCACCTGTGTAATCGTTTCCAGTAGCCTCACCCCTGCTTCTTCCATAGAATTAAAAAATTGCTTGTCTTCATCACTGGCATTTTGATAATATATTTCTTTAAGAATACTGCTGAATCCGAGAATTGCATTTAGCGGACTACGAATTTCGTGAGAAACAGTTGAAAGGAAACTACTTTTAAGTCTATTTGCTTCTTCAGCTTTATCTTTTGCCTTAATCAGTTCTTCTTCAATTTTCTTCTGCTGAGTCATGTCAATCATAACTCCAATTAACTCAGTCGAATCATTTTCACTTACTAAAACCTGTACTATATCTTTCAGCCAAATTGTAGAACCATTTGCTGTAATCATTCTATAGTCAAATGAGTGTAGTTTTCTTTCCTTTGTTCCAGTTTTACAAAGTTGAACAGCATTTTCTCTATCTTCCGGATGAATGTGATTAATCCAGAAATCTTCTTCATTCAACCATTGCTTTACAGGATATCCCAGAAGAGTTTCAGCCTGCTTGCTAACAAATTTAAATTGGAAATCTTCCGGGTCCGCACGCCAGAAAATTGCACTAACTGATTCAATTAACTGACGATATTTTATTTCCGTTTCCTTTAAATCCAGTTCAGCTTTTTTCCGAACAGTAATATCTTTTACAAATCCTTCAAAATAAGGGCTCTGATTTTTTGAGTTTTTTATTATATGAGCGTTTAAATTTACCCAGATTTTATTCCCATCTTTTTTAAGCCATTGCATTTCCAAATTAGCAGTAGAACCAGAAGGTTCAAAATCTGCAATTAGATTTTCCCTAGTGTTAACATCGGGATAAAGAACTTTTATATTATTTGTCATTAATTCCTGTGTAGAAGAATACCCCAATATTTTAGCCAGTTCATCATTAGCAGTTATTATTTTACCATCCCTAGTTGACTGATAAATTCCAACAGGTGCGTATTGGAACAAATCTCTGTATTTTTCTTCAGAATTTCTCAGTATATTTTCAATTTCTTTCCTTTCAGTAATATCTCTGTAAATACCCTGGATTGCTTTCTTCCCTTGCCAGATAATTTCCGTAACATTTACTTCAAGTACTTTCTTTTCACCTTTTCTGGTAAGCGCTTTCATTTCGTATTTTGCTGGCTCAAATTTACCTTCTGCCACTAATTTGAATCTATCCTTTACAAACGGTACACTCTCCTCAGCAATAATTATAATTGGATCAAATGCTTCAGAAACTGCTTCTCTCTCGCTTATTCCAAAGAGTTTTTCCCAGGCCGGGTTCACCATTTTCAAATGATAGTCTTGCAAGACATAGATTGCATCTGCTGAACTTGTAACTAAATTTCTATAATTTTTCTCTTTCTCGATAATAGCTTCTTCAGCCAACTTACGGGAAGTAATATCCAGAAGAGTTCCTATTACTGCAGGTTTATTTTTAAATGATGTACGCGCTCCATAAACTTCTACAGAGATTAGTTCACCGTTTTTTCTTCTACAATTAAATTCATAGTTAAGTGAGTCAACTTCACCTTCAACCCTTTTCCGTAAATTTTCTCGCACTGTTTCCCAGTCCTTAACAGGGGTTACATCTTGCGGACCCATTATGTTCAGCAATTCATCTACGCGATAGCCAAGAATTTCAGCAATTTTAGGGTTTATATACTTGAAAACACCATCCTGAATCAGGTAAACTCCAACCAATGAATTTTCGACAAGTGACCTGAATTTTTCTTCTGATTCTTTTAATAACTGTAGAGTATTTTTTATTTCTGATATATCATATGAAAATATTCTAACTAAATCGTTAGCAGGCAGATAGAAGAATTTCTGTTCGAAATATTTATCAGAAAATTTAATTTCCCTGGTTAATGGATTATTTGGATTGTTTTTAATAGCAGGTAATATTTCACTAAAGTCTCGCAGAACAGGATGCTCTTTCCCTTGAATTTCAATCCCCGGAAAAACCTTTTTTGTATTACTATTTGTATAAAGGACATTCCCTTTTGAATCAATTTCTATAACAACATTTGGGTTTTGTTCCGGGAAGGATGCTAATCTTTTAAGATGTTCTTCAGTTTCTTTTCTTTCAGTAATATCAGAATGAATACCAAGTGAACCAATAACATGCCCTGAATTATCGTAAACCGGCGCACCGATTACTTCCATAAAAACGGGCGTGCCGTCCTTTTTTTTCATTGTTAGTTCATATTTGTCCGCTATGCCTTTTGTTCTGTCAATGTTTTTATTCTTTATAATCTCCTGGTCTTTTTTATCCAAAAGTACTTTATAACCTATTTTACCAATCAGCTCTTCTTGTTTGTACCCCATCATTTCGCAGTACCTGTTATTTACAAACATGAGTCTGTCTTCATTATCTGCCTGTACAATTCCTTCACTAATATTTTCTACCAGCGATTTAAATTTTGTTTCTTCACTTGTTAATTTCTTTTTAAAATTAACCCTGTCATTAACATCAATAATTATAACAAGCCTGGCATTTATGCCATTAAATTGAATATCTCTTGCCGTAACTTCTACAAAGAATTGCTCTCCACTTTTCTTTTCGTGAATAGTGGATGTAATTTTAGGAGACTTTTTATCCCTGTTTTTAAAGACCCTGTTGAATTGTGAGATGCTTTCCCCGGTATGAAGCTCCTGTATTGTAATATCTAAAAATTCTTTTTCACTATACCCATAAAATTTCAAAGCCGCCTTATTAACTGCAATAATCTTAAAATTATTACAATCGTAAATCAGCATACTCAGCGGGTGATCCAGGAAAAACAACTTATAAAAATCATTTCCCATATCATCATAATTTATTTTTTGATTCATATTATTCAGATGTGAATTTATTTTTTTGAATTCAGACTAATTTTAGCAATAGCAAATAGCCTGTTAGTTCTATTCCAAAGAAAGAACTTCTTTCATTAATGATTTTATCACGTTACTTTCAAACGGTTTGGAAAGGTAATGAGTACAACCGGAATTAAGGAATTCCTCTTTATCTCCTTTCATTGCATATGCCGTTACAGCAACAATCGGGATACTGCCATATCCCTCTATTTTCCTAATTCTTTTTGTGGCCTCTAGCCCACTCATTTCCCTACCCAATCCAATATCCATTAATATTGCATCATATTTCTTTTCACCTGTCATTTTAATTGCAGTGGCTCCGTCCTCTGCTACATCTATTTCACACAATTTTAGCAGGAAAAGTTTAGTTATATCCCTACTGGCTTTATCGTCATCTACAATTAATATTAATGGTTTTTCCATATAACGTCTGTATTTATTTATTATTTTAAGAAATATACGAAAAAATTGCTCTCTAGATTAGTGCTAAAACTTATTTATTTTCCTGAGATTTAAGATAATCTGGATTTATGTCCTAATGACCATTTAACTTCTATTAAGTATAAAATATTTTCATTATGTTTGTTTTTATTAAATTTTCAAGGAATTTCTTTTAAGATATTACAAGGTATTAACTTTTATGATGTATTTCTCATAAATTATTCGTCGCCTGCGCAATCCGAAATTCATCAATGGAAAAGTATTGATCTCGTTGATAAAAAAATCTGATATGATGAATCAAATTTTGATTCCGCAAGCGGCGATCACTTTGATGTCTGGGTTCTTGAGCAACATATCCCTCCGCTTGTTCTTGACGAACTACCAGGAACTATTTGTCGATCAGAGGCGTTATAAACGCTAAGTATGGAATTCTGAAAGTAAGATACTATAATTCATCCGACAAGGATTTGTATAATTTTGATTATCCTATAGCCGGTTACCCGGATGAATATAAATGCACATAGTCGATTTTTGAAGAATCGGCATTACATAAAGTTTTAAGAAAATATTTTAGAAAAAAAGGAGCATAAAATAATTGAAAAGTCATTTTAAGGACTTCGAGGAATTCACTTATGTTAAATCCTCGGGAATACACGGTGCAGGGATTTTTACATCAGTTGATATTCCGGCCGAAAGCAAAATAATGGAAATTAAAGGGGAGATTATTTCAGGCGATGAATGTGAAAGACGCGAAGAAGATGAAGACAATGTTTATATATTCTGGTACGATGATGAAACATACATAGATACAAATAATACTGAAAAAATGAAATTTATTAATCACAATTGTGAAGCTAATTGTGTAGTAGAAGAAGATACTGGTGTAAGTCTTTACTTATATGCAGACAGAGAGATAAAGGCTGGCGAAGAGCTTACCATTGATTATGGCTATGAAGACATTTATGAAGAATGTAATTGCGAAAAATGTGCCCAGGAATTATAACACAAAAAAGGCTGCCCGTTTGAGCAGCCCTTTTAATATTTAATAATTTGTTGCAACCCGTTTTAGAATTCCCTTTAACAAATCATAAAATTTTTCCACGGTTTCTATGTTAATCCTTTCATCAGGTGAGTGAGCCCCTTGAATAGTTGGACCGAATGAAACCATATCAAGTCCCGGGCTTTTGCCTTCAAGAATACCACATTCAAGACCTGCGTGAATAGCCTTAATTTCTGGTTCTTTATTAAATAAATTCTTAAAAACATCCTTTGAAATATTCAGGATTTTTGAGTCCAGGTTTGGTTTCCAACCGGGATACCCATCAGGAGACTGGTATTTAGCTCCTGCTAGGCTGAATATAGAACCAACGCTTTCTGCAATGAAATTGTTTGCGCTGTTTATTGAACTTCTCTGGCTAGTACCAATCACCAAGATTTTATCTTTTGTAGTAATTGTAGCAAGATTAGTTGACGTTTCAACTAAACCTGCTATATCCTGACTCATTTGAATTACGCCGTGCGGTAAAGCCATTATAGTATCGATGATTTTTTTAGCAAAACCTTTTTTGAATGATTGTTTAAAAGATTCTTTTGATTTTAGTAATTCAATTTTCAAACCACCATCCGCAGTTTTGAATTCATTTTGAACATTAGCTTCCAGTTGTTTTACTATTTTTTTTGCTTTAGCGGCATCAGATTTCTTAATTAGAAGAAATGCCTCAGCTTCTCTTGGAATAGCATTTCTTAAACTACCACCTTCTATTTTTGCGACTGAGACATTCAGGTTCTGTAATTCATTTAATGCTCTGCCTAAAATCTTTATTGCATTACCTCTGCCTGCCTCTATATCCAATCCTGAGTGACCGCCTTTTAATCCACTTACAACCAATTCATAAGAATCTGTACCTGCAGGAGCTTTAGTCATTTCCAGTTTGAATTCAGCCACAGTATCAACTCCGCCTGAGCATCCAACATAAAAAGCACCATCTTCTTCAGAATCAAGATTAAGCAGGATCTTACCTGCAAACATTCCTTTTTTCAAATTTGTTGCCCCGGTAAGTCCGGTTTCTTCATCGATAGTCATTAAAAGTTCCAGTGGACCATGAACCGCATCCTTATCAGTTACAACAGCCAAACCAGCAGCAACACCAATTCCATTGTCGCTGCCAAGAGTTGTACCATCTGCAGTAATCCAACCATCTTCTTTTATGAGTGTTATAGGATCATTTTCAAAATCGTGAACTTTACTTTTGTTTTTCTCGCAAACCATATCAACGTGTCCCTGCAAAACAACAGTTGGTGCATTTTCATAACCCGGAGTAGCAGGTACTTTCATAACTATGTTACCGACTTTATCCTGTTTAAATTCAAGATTTAACTCCTTAGCAAGATCTTTAAGGTGTGCTAATATTTTACCTTCTTTTTTTGATGGTCTGGGCACCTGGCTGATTTCATAAAATCTTTTCCAGATAATTGCGGGTCCCAACCCTTGTATTGCAGTATCAGACATAATAATACCTCTTTATTTTTATTTTTTCATCTGAATATATTAAGTAACGCTAACTTCATCCGATTTTTGTTTTGCAGCGAGTCTAGCGTTTTTCCTATCCATTTCCGTTAAATATTTTTTCCTGATTCGTATGCTCTCTGGTGTAACCTCAACGTACTCGTCATCAGTTATCCACTCAATAGCCTTTTCCAGAGTCATAATAGTTGGCGGCTCAAGTCTGATTGCTTCATCGGCTCCTGAAGAACGCATGTTTGAAAGCTGTTTGGTCTTTGTAACATTTACACGCATATCCATATCGCGTGAGTTTTCACCTACAACCATTCCTTCATATACTTTTGTTCCATTGTCAATAAAAAACACTGCTCTTTCCTGCAGTTTGAACATTGCATAGCCTGAAGCTACTCCGTTTTCCATCGCAACCAGTGCACCTCTTTGTCTCTGTTGAATTTCACCTTTAAATGGTTCATATGAATGAAAATTATGATGAAGAATGCCCGTTCCCCTTGTATCAGTCATAAATTCTGCACGGTAGCCTATCAGTCCACGCGATGGAATAATAAATTCTACCCTGGTATTATCATGAAAAGTAATCATATTCTTCATTTCGCCTTTGCGCTTTCCAAGTTTTTCAATCACAATACCTACAAACTCTTCCGGCACATCTATTATTACGTGTTCAACAGGTTCGCACATTACATCCAGAATTCTTTTCATAATTACCTGCGGCTTGCTCAGCTGCAATTCATATCCTTCCCTTCTCATATTTTCAATCAGAATAGCCAGATGTAGTTCACCTCTTCCGCTGACTTTAAAACTGTCGGGAGAATCTGTCATTTCAACATTCAGACTAACATTCGATTTTAATTCCTTTGATAACCTGTCACTAATATTTCTTGTTGTTACATACTTACCTTCCAGCCCCGCAAATGGAGAAGTATTTACAATAAAATTCATAGTTATTGTAGGCTCATCAATCGCAACAAAAGGAAGTCCCTCCGGTTTCAATGGACTCGTAATAGTATCTCCAATGTTCACATCTTCAAGGCCTGCAATTGCGCCTATATCACCAGCTGTAAGTTCATCAATTTCAACACGATGGAAATCACGGTATGAGTAAAGTTTCGTAATTTTTGCGTTTAGTTTTGTTCCTTCCCGTGATATTAAAACAATATTATCGCCAACTATAATTTTACCCGATTTTACACGACCAATTCCAATTCTTCCCAGGTAATCGTTGTAATCGATGGCTGAGATCAGCATCTGAAAAGGTTCTTCTAAATTTCCTTCCGGTCCCGGAACAGATTTAACAATTACATCAAAAAGTGGGAAAAGATTTTTTCCTTCATCTTCAAGATTGATTTTTGCAATACCTTGTTTTGCAACTGCCCACACATAAGGGAAATCAAGTTGTTCTTCGGTAGCCCCAAGTGATACAAACAGATCAAATACTTCATTCAGTACTTCATCAGGACGGGCATCTTTTCTATCAATTTTATTAATTACAACTATAGGTTTCAGTCCAAGATCAAGAGACTTTTTCAAAACAAATTTAGTCTGTGGAAGTGGTCCCTCTGCAGCATCAACCAAAAGTAAAACCCCATCTACCATCCTTAAAGTTCTTTCTACTTCACCTCCAAAATCAGCGTGTCCCGGAGTATCAACAATATTTATTTTTACACCTTCGTAAATAACGCTTAAATTCTTTGCTGTAATTGTAATTCCTCTTTCTTTTTCCAGGGCATTGGAATCCATTATTCGTGTCTCAACGTGTTGATTTTCCCTGAAAACCCCTGTTTGCTTCAGCATATGATCGACTAATGTAGTTTTGCCATGATCTACATGCGCTATTATTGCGATATTCCTGATATCAGTTCTGATGTTTTCCACAAATTTCCTTTAAAATTTAAAAAGTTAGATTACAAATATAGTTAGAAAGAGAAGTACAAACAATGAAATAAGCGGTTAGAAATACAGTGATAAATACTTATTAAAAGGCTAAGTAACTATTGCTGTAGTAAGAGAAATTTCTTCAAGAATTCCCGATACACGCAGACAATTGCTCATTTCACCGGTAAAAACAATGGATTTTCCTTTAATATGAACCTCAAAAGCGTGTCCTCTTGCTTTCTCAAATGAACAATGGACTGCCTTAATCAACTGGGCAATTACGTCATCAAATGTGTGCCAATCGTCATTGTATAATATGACTTTACTTTCGAGTCCTGTAGAAATTGAATCATCAACTTCTATTTCCGGTTCCCTGCCGGGCTTCTGTATTTCTTTTAATTTCTCCATATACACGAACATAAATAATAATTAAAAAAATATAAAGACAAAATTAATAAGAATTATAACATTTTAGAGCTTTTGTTGAAATTCGCTTCATTGAATTTCTTCTATTTTATGGTTATTTTTTTAACAAAAATAAACGTTTTTATACGGAGGATAGATGAAAATAGCAGTATGTGTAAGTCATGTTCCGGACACTGCAACAAAAGTCAAAATTGATTCAAGTGAAAAGGCTATAGACAATACAGGCGTAACCTACGTTATTAATCCCTATGATGAATTTGCTGTTGAAGAAGCATTAAAGATGAAGGAAAAAGTTGGTGGGGATACTGAAGTAATAGCCATTAGTGTCGGGGGAGATAGTTCAAAAGAAACTATCAGAAAAGCACTCGCAATGGGCGCAGATAAAGGAATTTTGCTAAAAGATGGCAATCCTCGTGATTCTTTTGGGATAGCAAAAGCCCTCTCAGAAGAAATTAAATCACTCGGCTGTGAATTGGTTTTTTGCGGAAAACAGTCAGTTGATTATGATAATTCAATCACCGGCCAGCTTACAGCAACAATGCTTGGATATTCCTGCATTGCAGTTGTTGTTGGACTAAATATCGATGGTGATAAAATCACAGCGGAAAGAGAAATTGAAGGTGGTAAAGAAGTTGTAGAATCAAAATTACCGGCAGTTATAACCACACAAAAAGGATTAAATGAGCCAAGATACGCCTCACTAAAAGGCATTATGGCAGCAAAGAAAAAAACTATTGAAGAAAAACCAGCAGCTTCTTTTGAAAGTATGACTGAAATGGTTAAGCTTATAAAACCGGCACCGAAACAACCAGGAAGGATACTTGGTTCGGATGCATCAGCGGTTCCTGAACTGGTTAAATTATTAAGAGAAGAAGCTAAAGTTATATAATATAGGAATTTTAAATTATGGCAAATAAAATACTCGCAGTTTTAGAACAAAGAGAAGGTAAACTAAAAAAATCAGCTTTCGAGGCTGCTGCAACTTCTGCAAAACTGGCCAAGGAACTAAACCTAGAAGCCGAGGCTGTTGTTGTTGGTGGAGATGTTGAAAACATTAATGACATAGCAAAATACGGACTCCAGAAAGTAACCCATTTCAAGAATAATGATTTAACAAATTATTCTTCAAGTGCTTATACAAACGTAGTTGCTGATTTTGCTAATGAAATTTCAGCAGAATACGTGGTGTTTGTTGACACAGCTTTCGGTAAAGATCTGGCACCAAGAGTCGCAGTAAAATTAAATGCTGGTTGTCTTATAGATTGTATTCAACTTGATGTTGATGGCGGTTCCTTAAAAGCAATCAGACCTATTTATGCAGGCAAGGCTTTAATGGAAATGAAACCTAAGAGCGAAAAGAAAGTAATTACACTCAGACCAAATGTATTTAAAGCTGAAGCAACAGGCGAAGGATCTGCAAATGTCGAGACAAAAGATGTTGATTCACCAGACCTGTCAACACGCGTAACGGAATTCAAGAAATCCGAAGGCAAAATGGATGTTGCAGAAGCTGATATTATAGTCTCGGGTGGAAGAGGACTTAAAGCCCCGGAAAATTTTAAATTGGTAGAAGATCTCGCAGATGTTTTGGGTGCTGCAGTGGGAGCATCCAGAGCTGCGGTTGATGCAGGCTGGAGACCTCATAGGGAGCAAGTTGGCCAAACTGGTAAAACTGTTACACCATCGCTCTATATTGCTTGTGGAATTTCGGGAGCCATACAACATCTGGCAGGTATGTCATCAAGTAAATACATTGTTGCAATCAATAAAGATAAAGATGCACCAATTTTTGGAATTGCAGATTATGGTATTACTGGTGATGTTTTTGAGGTATTGCCTGCATTAACAGACGAGATTAAAAAGATTAAATCTTAAGTGGTTAGGTGATTTTAATTGAATAAAATTCAATGTGAAATATTAGGCCTTTCTTCAAGCCCTTCCACAGGAGGGGCTTATGCTATTCTTTTAAAAGAAATCAATGGCCCAAGGAGACTTCCTATAATTATCGGAGCATTTGAAGCACAAGCGATTGCCCTTGAAATTGAAAACATAAAACCACCACGCCCTCTTACTCATGACCTGTTAAAGAACATAATTGATAATATGGGAGCAGGTGTTATTGAGGTTCTTATAGATGAATTACGTGAAAATACATTTTATGCAAAAATAATTCTTGAAGTATCTGCTCTTACAAATGAAATTGATGCACGTCCAAGTGATGCAATTGCTCTTGCAGTAAGAGCTAAAGTTCCTATTTATGTATCAGAAAACGTAATGGACTCTGCTGCTTTTATTCCCTCTGAGGAAAGTGATAAAGATGCGATTTCGGGTACCTCCTCAGGTTCTGAAGACCAAACAGTTCCCAATAGCAAGGAAGCAAAGATTGCATCATTACAAACCAAACTACGTGAAGCCATTGAAACTGAGGAATATGAAAGGGCTGCAAAACTAAGAGATGACATTCAACGACTGACAAACAATAATTAGTTAAAGACCCTCTCCCCTATTCTACAATCCAGGCATTTATCTTTAGAACAATAATTTCTGTACAGGCTTATCATTCCCTGGTGAAGTACACTTTTTTCCTGGATACTTTTCAGAACAAGTGCTTCGGACAAATCATTTACGAGTCTGTTCTCACTTTTTTGATTAAATGCCAAGTAAAAACCCGAAATCTTTTTGCCAATATTTTCCTTTCCAAAAATCTCAAAATAAACAGAAGCAACAGGAAATATTACATTAATGATGATATCATCAACACGTGAAAGTCCAATAAAGTATTTTATAGGAACTTTTGCAGGCGAATCAAATTGATAATGTTTTTGCCAGAATCCTTCACTTTTTATTATAAGATTATTGCGTAAATATTTTGTTATTTCACCTATTGTTTGTGCCTCTTCAAATTTTTGGAAAATCTCGTAAAGTAATTTTTTTTGCAATATTTTTTGGAGCAATCTTGCTCCACCCGCTATACGAATATTAGGGAAATTAGGAGGACGTAACCTTCCATAATGCCAATGAGATTTGCGAAATTTCTTTCCATCATAAGCGGATTTTACATTATCCCAGTTTTCTGCTAATTGCCGGACATAAACGGAAACTTCTTCGTCTGAAATAGACTTGTGATCAGTAATCAGGCCGGAGATATTAAATAATACGGATTCAATCAGACTCAATAAATCAGGACTCAGTATGTTTTTTTCAAAGAATTTAATGTCAGCAGAACAGGCAAGTTTTCTCATTATATCTTTATTATTCGTATACCCGAGCGCTTCAAATATTAACTCATAAAAAAGTTGTTCCCATAAATATTTATCAGAAAAGTCCTGATAAGAAAACGTTCTTTCGGTAAATTTTTGATCGATATCATATTTTACAACTGGCTCTTTCATATTTAATTCATTCAGCAGCACTAATTCTTTTAATCTGTGAAGAATTCTTTCACATTTCTTTTTATATCTTTCTATTCCTAATTCTCTTATATAATCCACTTTATATTTTTCATCTGCTTTAATTGATACTTCATTACAGGGAATTTTGTTTAACCTTTCATTCCTTTCTTTTTGGACTGCTCTCTGTAAAGATTCTTTCATTGAGCCTTCAATGAACCTTCCCATTCCAACTGTTGGTATTTTTCTCCCATCCCGGGTAAATACAAAATTATTATGATTTTCGTTTTGAAAAATAACGTGCAGTATAACTTTGTTATATTTTTTGTTAAAATTATGGCCGTGGGATTTCCAGTCTGAATGGAAATTATCAATTTCAACATCTCCTGAAAATGTAATATTGCCTATTTTTATTCTGGCATTTCTAAAATCCGGTCCATCTGACTCTTTGTTCTCTGCCCCGGGGTCAATTATTTGTAGAGCGTTCCCATCGGAAGTTGAAAGTATTTTTGAAAAACACTGGTCTTGCCAAACCTTATAAAGAAATTTTTCCTGTATTTTTCTTTTCTTTTCCATTGACTAATAGAATTGATTATGCAATAGCTTTCTGTTAAGGGCTGGGAATATTCTTAATACAAACCAGAGCTTTATTAAAAATATTTAATTTCAGCCCTCATCTTTCAGTTAGTATTTATGGCTTCTTTTCACATAAATTAACAAGAATTGTTTACAAATATCAACAGTTTAGTGTTTTTATTTGCTTTTTTTAGTGTATGCTAAAATTTAGAATCGGCGGGTTTTATTAGATCTGGAGATATTCCCTAAATATTAAGTTAGTGGATGCAATATATTTGTACAATAAGACTAATTTATGAGTAATTGTTATTGATCCAAAATCTTTTTCATTTCCTCGTTCATATTCAGGATTTCTTTTTGAGCTGAATCTGCAAAATTCTTCGTTTGGTCTTTATAAATTATTCCTCTGCTACTATTTACAAGGTATTTTGTTCTATCAGCCATTTTAAAGGTTTTAACAACATCTGGAAGACTACCTCCCTGCGCTCCTACTCCCGGTAATAAGACAAAAAGATCACCGAATAAATCTATATTATCTTTTAACTCATCAAGTTTTGTAGCACCAAATACAATCCCACAATTATTATATGTATTCCATTCCTTTACTTTATTTATTATCTGCTGAAAAAGAAATGTTCCATTCTGCAATTTTTGTTTTTCAAAATCAAATGCACCGGGATTTGAAGTTAGTGCCAGAATAAAATTAATTTTGTCCTTTCTTTCTAAAAAGGGTAATACTGAATCTGTTCCCATATATGGATGAATTGTAATTGAGTCACATTTCAGATAATCGTAGACAGCATTTGCATACATTAACGATGTATTCCCAATATCGCCTCTTTTGGCATCTGCTATAATTAATATGTCTTCCGGGATATGCTCAATAGTCGATTTGAGAGTATCAAATCCATCAGCACCGTCTTTTTCATAAAAGGCGAAATTCAACTTATATGCTGCAGCATAATTTGAAGTTTTATCAATGATCGATTTATTAAAATCGAGTATTGGATATTCAGAAGTTTTTAGGTGAGCAGGAATTTTATTTATATCGGAATCAAGACCGACGCAAATAAATTTATCTTCATTATTCTTATTTATTAGTTTTTCTTGAGCTGTCATATTTATTTAAAATTTTTAAACATCATTGATTCAACAGGATACTTTGTTCTCCCGTTATATTTTGCGCTTATTTTTTTGTCGTATGGTATTTCAATTTCCCCATCCATTTCAAAATAAATTAATTGTCCAATTGGCATTCCTTTATAAACTCTTACAGGCATTTTTACCGAAATTTCAAGTGTCCAGTTATTACAAAATCCTGCGTCACCTTTACCAGCAGTAGCATGAATATCAATTCCTAACCTGCCTATACTTGACTTGCCTTCAAGAAAAGGGACATAATTTCTGGTCTCTGTATATTCCTCGGTCACCCCGAGATAAAGTGTAGATGGCTTAAGAATAAATCCATCATCGGGTATTTCTAACAATTCAATTTTATTATGATTTTTTGCATCAAGTATCTTATCAACATAAAGACCTAACCATTTACCAAGATGAACATCATAACTGTTTGTCCCAAGTTGTTCCCTGTTGAATGGCTCAATCACTATATTACCGCTTTCCATTTCTTCCAGGATTTTCTTGTCAGATAATATCAAGAAACCTCCCTATGTATAATTTTTTCTTGTCCGATAAACATTAGCAACAATACCAAGCATAAACATATTGACAAGTAATGAACTGCCTCCATAGCTAACAAACGGAAGAGGAATTCCGATTACTGGCATAATGCCAACAGTCATTCCAATATTTACCATAAGATGAATAAAATAAATTGATAAAATCCCAATTAAGGTCAGGCTTAAGAATTCATCTTTAGCTGAAGAAGCTATTTTTAAAATTCTAAGAAACAAAACGAGGAATAAAATTAAAGTAATTACACTGCCAATGAATCCAAATTCCTCTCCAATTACGCAATAAATAAAATCAGTCCACTGCTCAGGTATAAATTGGAGCTGTGTTTGGTGACCGTTTAGAAATCCCTTACCAAATAATCCTCCGGACCCAATTGCAACTTTGGCTTGTATTGAATTATATCCTGCACCTAAAGGATCGGCAGCAGGATTTATAAAAGATTGAATCCGGGTTTGTTGATGAGGACTGAGTGCTTTATAAACATAATCGGTAAAAAATCCGGCCCCAATATTTATGGCGAATATTGAACCGCTGAAAAATATGTCTTTTCTAAAAGCGACTAACCCAATAGCAACAATGAGAAGCATTAATACAAAATAAAATGTTCCAAATATTGATGCTATCGCTACTATCCCGGGCGAAAGCACAACAAAAAGTCCAAACAGGCTTATGCCTTTCCAGAAAATTAAGACCAGTATTGTACCAATAAACACAAGTGATGTACCCATATCTGGTTCCATCAAAATAAGGAAAACAGGAATTAGGCCAATACCCAGAGCAAAAAGAATATCTTTAAATGATTCTATATCAGTATTTCTTCTGCTAAGAAAATATGATACTCCTAATATCATACCTATTTTAGCAAATTCAGATGGCTGAAAACCAAAAAGGCCAAAATTAAGCCAGCTTTTTTGCCCGGCTATTCTTCTTCCAACTAACACAACTACCAAAAGGAAAGCAAGTGATAGTAAATAAGTTGGAACCGCAATAATTCTAAATGTATTAGTAGGCAAGGAATAGGTGATAAAGAAAACAATCAGTGAGCCAATTCCCCAGACAAGCTGTTTTTCAAAATTACCCTGTGCAAGAGGATTATTTACTGTAGAACTATAAATTGCCGCCAGCCCAAGTGCATAGAGCAAAATTAGCGGTATAAATAACCCGAAATCAAACTTATCCTGAAGTTTATAATCAATTCTCACTTTGCTTCTTCAACTTTCTTTTGATTCATAACCATTTTGTTTTCTTCTTCAATTTGTTCTTTATATTCATCTCTCTTCAGGTAAGCTTCAACAAGCTTTTTTGCAATAGGTGCGGCCCATGTAGAACCAAAGCCAACATTTTCTACAACAACAGCAATTGCAATTTTGGGATTATCGTAAGGAGCAAATCCTATAAAAAGGGCATGATCCTTTCCGTGTGGATTCTGTGCAGTTCCTGTTTTCCCCGCCATTAGTATATCTTTAATTCTACTGCCCGCTGCAGTCCCGTCTCCATTTACAACCAGATACATACCTTTTTTTACTATATCAAATATTTTTTTATCTATGTGCACATTAATTTTTTTTGCGTTAATGAATGGAATAATTTTGTGTGTACGGTTATCAACGTATCCTTTAACCAGATGAGGTGAATATGTAATACCATCATTTGCGATTAAAGAAACATATTGTGCCAGTTGAATCGGGGTAACATTTACTTCCCCCTGCCCTATTCCAAGGCTTGCCATAATGCTCTTTGGCCATTCCGCTCCGTATAATCTTTCATAATATTTTGAGTCAGGTATAAATCCAGAAACTTCATTTCCAATATCAAGATGAGTTTTTTTTCCAAAGCCAAAACGAGTGGCGTATTCATACCAATTTGTCATCCCAATTTTATAAATCAAATTGTAGAAAAAGACATTACAAGATTTTTCAATAGCCTGCTCTACATTTACGGTACCATGTATATGATCACATTTAAAAAATCTTCCGTAAAATGTTCCGCCACCCCGACAGGTGTATGTGGTAGAGATATTTATAATTCCCATATCAAGCGCTGCAATTGCCTCAAGAGGTTTGAATGTAGAGCCAGGTGGTTTGGCTGACATAGTTGCCCGATTAAAAAATGGTTTGTCAGGATCATTGTACAAATGTTTTAAATAGTCTTTTGAAGTCACATAAGAAAATTCGCTAAGTTTAAAATCAGGAGCGCTTGCAAGAGCCAGTATTTCCCCTGTGCGCGGATCAATAGCTACAACAGCACCCCTTTGACCTTTAAGAGATTCTTCAGCTACTTTCTGGACATAGGAATCAATTGTAAGTACAAGGTCGTCACCTTTTATCGAAGGCTTATCCAGATTGCCATCTTTGAACTTACCAAGTTCTTTCCTTTTTGAATCGACAAGAACATATTGATAGCCTTTGTCACCCCGCAGATATTTTTCGTATGTTTTTTCTATCCCATTATTTCCAATATAATCACCAGGCCGGTAATAATCTGACGTGTCTTTTTGCAGAATTGATGGAGTAATTTCTTTTGTATAACCGAACATATGTGACCCATCAATATTTGCAGGATAATTTCTCTGCATTTCAACAATATAATCAACACCGGGAAGATGTTCAGAATTCTCTTCCATCCATGAAATGGCTTTAAAATCCACGCCTCTCTTAATTCTAATCGGAATATATTTTGAATATATCCGTCTTTCTTTTAGCACTTTATCAATATAGCCGGAATCAACATCCAGTACGGTTTCCAGCATACGATTCAATTTTCTATCATATTCAGCCGGAGTTATTCTAACCGTATAGGCAGGCACATTGCTAACAATAACGTGCATATTACGATCATAGAATATCCCGCGTAAAGGAGCTTGCTCAACTGATTTTATACTATTATTTGATGATTTTAGATCGTAGGATTGATGCTCTAATATCTGCATCTGGAACAATCTGAAAGTAAGAAGAGAAAATACAACGACAATCATAAAGTAAAGTATAGACTTTCTTTTGACTGAAGCAAAATTTTCTGATCTCACGAAAAGCTCCTGCGTGGTTTAAATATTACAATTATTAAACTAAAAACGGCTGTATAAATTCCAGGAAGTAAGCCTAGCTGGAAAATTAAGGACAACAAGTTTGTATTTAGTTCTATGCTGCTAAAAAATGCGTTAATTACTGAATTAATAACTGAACAAAGTAAAACAATCAATGCAAAATTATGAGCCTTAAAATAAGTATCGATTTTATTCTCATTCGAAAAATACCCTGCAATAAAACCGGCTAATGTTTTTGCGAGCATAGAACTTCCTAATAAACTACCGGTTATGATATCAAAAAGAAATCCATAAATGAATCCAAGCACTGTACCGTAAACCTGCCCGTTTCTGATTGTATAGAAAACTAATAGGATTATTATAAGATCTGGGGCAATACCGTTAATGGCAATTAAAGGTATCACAGTTGTCTGAATAATCAGCAGAGGGAAGAAAAATATTATTGAAAGGATATATTCAGTTTTCATTTATTTCCGATTATAAAAATTCAGTTCAAGATTATTTTTTTCCTTGCTCTCAACAAGCTTTAGAACAAAAACGTGTTCAACCCTGCTGAAATCAACAAACGGTTTTACTCTTACTTCATTAAATATACCTGATGACGCTTTTGTCAAACCAGCCGCCACTCCTACTGGTAGCGGAACAGGAACTATTGAGCTAATTTCTGAAGTAACTATTCTATCGCCTGGCTGTACATCAAAAGTTTTAGGTACATTTATTATAACAAGCTCATCTCCATTCCATTTCATTATTCCGTCTATTCTGCTTCTTTCATCTTTTACAGTAATTTTTAAATCGATGTTTTTTAATGTTCTGATAATTGAATAATCATCCGAAATATCGTAAACAATACCAATTAGCCCAAGATCATTTATTACGGGCATGCCGGGCAAGACCCCATTATTCTTCCCAACGTTAATTGTTATTGTACTTTGAGAAACATTAACTGATTTGGAAACAACTGTAGCTGGCTGCAGCGGAAAGCTTGTTGTATCTTTAAGAACAAGAAGACTTCTTAATTCTTCATTCTGAATTCCGTACTGTCTCAGTTTGTTAACCTGAAGCATAAGATTTGCATTAATCTGCCGCAGTCTTTCATTTTCACTTTTGATTTTTGCAATATTGGTTAAATCTGAGACTACAGATGTAAATGCAGCAAATGTACCGAACGCAAGAGCTCTGACGTTTTTAACAGCTGGGGTTTTATTTATAGATAAAGTATAGAGGCTGGTAATAAGAAGTATAACAAGAATTATATATTCTTTAAAATTTTTCCAGATACTTAAGAAAAATCTCGTCATTAATATCTTCTATTGCGGATTAATACTTTTGAATAATGATTTAGATTATCAATTACTTTTCCTGCACCTCTCACAACTGCGGTAAGAGGATCTTCCGCAACATGAACAGGAAGATTAGTTTCCATCCTGATTCTTTCATCGAGACCTTTAAGCAATGCACCGCCTCCTGTAAGCATTACCCCACGATCCAGAATATCTGCAGATAACTCAGGCGGAGTCCTTTCAAGTGATTGCCTTACCGCATCAACAATCTGTACGACTGCTTCATTCAATGCTTCCCTGATTTCTACAGAGCTTACTTCGGTAGTTTTTGGAACACCGCCAACAAGGTCTCTACCTTTAACCTGTATAGTAATTTCTTCTTTTAATGGAACAGCAGAACCAACTTCACATTTGATAGCTTCTCCAGTTCTCTCACCAATCAATATATTATGATTCTTCTTGAAATACTGCATAATTGCATAATTCATCTCATCGCCTGCAATACGTATAGATTCTTCATTAACAATTCCAGATAGAGCAATAACTGCTATTTCAGTTGTTCCGCCACCGATATCGATAATCATATTTCCAACCGGAGCTTCAACATCAATTCCAATTCCAATAGCCGCTGCCATAGGTTCTGCGATCAAATGAACTTCTTTAGCACCTGCATGTTCCGCACTATCACGTACAGCTCTTTTTTCAACCTCAGTAACACCGCTGGGCACAGCAACAACAACTCTCCTGCTGGAGAAGGCTCCACCACGCACCATTTTAATAAATGCCCTTATCATACCTTCGGCTATTTCAAAATCAGCAATTACACCATCTCTCATTGGCCTGGTAACCCTGATTTCTTTATGCTCCCTTCCCTGCATTTCCTTAGCTTTATTTCCTAAAGCAATAATTTTTTTTGTGTTCCTGTCAAATGCAACAATTGAAGGCTCGTTAAGTACTATCCCTTTACCTTTGACATAAATCAAAGTGTTGGCAGTACCAAGATCAATTGCAATATCAGCAGAGAAAAAGTCAAGAACTCCCATAGTGCCTCTTAATGTTTAAAGTGCCTTATTCCGGTAAATACCATCGAAATATTATATTTATTTGCGGCTTCTATTACTTCTGCATCTCTGACCGAGCCGCCCGGCTGAATAACAGCGGTAGCGCCGCATTTAATTATTTCTACTAAAGTGTCGGCAAACGGAAAAAATGCATCAGATGCCGCAACTGAATCTTTTAGATCAAGCCCGTGTTAATCAGCTTTCATCTTTGCAAGTTTTGCCGAATCTAACCTTGACATTTGCCCGGCTCCAACTCCAAGTGCTGTTTTATCTTTTGCGAAAGCAATAGCATTAGATCTAGTGTGTTTTGCAATTTTCCAGGCAAAGAGTAAATCTTCCATTTCCTTTTTTGTCGGTTGTTTTTCTGTTACAATCTTCAGTTGAGCTTCTAATGCTGTAATATTATCAGCATCCTGAACAATCAAACCTCCGGGAATAGTTTTCACTACATTTTTTGTATCTTTCAAAGGTTTCAATTGTTTTAGTAACCTGCGATTTTTCTTTTTCTTCAAAATTTCAATTGCGCCATCGCTAAAAGATGGAGCACAAATAATCTCAAGGAAAATTTCATTCAGTCTGTTTGCAACTTCTTCTGTCACCTCTGTTGTGAAAGTAACAATTCCACCAAATGCTGAAACCGGATCACCTTTTAAAGCATTTTCATATGCTTCAAGAATATTACTTCCTGTCGATGCTCCGGCAGGATTATTATGCTTAATAATTGCACAAGACAGATCACCAAGATCCTCAACAAGCTCAACCGCTGCTACAAGATCAAGAATATTGTTATAAGATAATTCTTTTCCGTGAAAAACCTCGAAGTAATCGAAGAAATTTCCGTAAATACAAGCCTGCTGATGAGGGTTTTCTCCATATCTTAAGCTTTTTTCATGCTTTAGATTTAACCGAATATGCGATTTTTCCAACTCAAATTTTTTCTCCAGAAAATTAGCAATATGTGTGTCATAATTTGAGGTATGAGAAAAAGCTTCACCGGCCAATCTTTGACGGGTCTGTAAACTAATTTCACCAGAATTTAATTCTTCAATAAATTTATCGTATTGACCGGGATTCGTTAAGACTGAAACATCGTTATAATTTTTTGCTGCAGCCCTAATCAGGCTTGGGCCACCAATATCAATATTTTCAATAATATCCTCCAAAGTAGAATCCGGGTTTTCTACTGTTTTAACAAAAGGATAAAGATTTACACAAATGATATCAATTGGAGTTATATCGTTTTGTTCTGCTTGTTTCTGATCTTCAGGATTATCTCTTCTGAATAAAATGCCACCAAATATTTTTGGATGAAGAGTTTTAACCCTTCCATCAAATATTTCAGGAAATGAAGTTATATTACTAATTTCTGTAACCTCCACTCCTTCTTTTTTAAGTATCTTTGCCGTGTTACCCGTGGCAATTATCCCATAGTCTTTCTTTTCGATAGCTTTTGCAAATTCTACAATGTTTGATTTATCAGATACGCTAATAAGGGCAAGTTTATTCAATTTAAGATTTTCCGGTTTAAGTCAACAAAAATGGTTATAGTTTATCAATATCTTCTTCACTAATATTTTTAATCCCTGCAGCAAATTTTCCAAGTACAAAAGGTAATAATTTGTGCTCAACCTTTAATACTTCTGCTGCTACTTCTTCAGCATTTTTACAATTGCTAATCTCAATTTTCTTTTGGGCAATTATTTTCCCGGTATCATAAGTTTCATCTACAAAATGGACAGTTGGACCGGAGAAATTATCACTAGAATTAAATACTGCCTTGTGAACATTGAGCCCATACATTCCTTTTCCACCATAGTGTGGCAGCAATGCAGGGTGAATATTAATAATTTTATTTTGAAAATTTTTAATAAATTCTGTTGGAATTAGTTTTAAAAATCCAGCGAGAACTATTAAATCTATCTCCAGTGCTTTTAGTGTATTAACAAGTTCAGAAAAATTTATTTTGCCGGGAATATTTCCTACGATATAGGTCGGGACAGAATTTTTATTTGCAATTTGAAAAGCAGGACAGTCGGTCTTGTCGCTAACCACTGCTTTAACATCGATTAAATTCCGCGTAAATTCTGATTCTAAAATAGCTTGCAGATTTGATCCTCTGCCGGAAACGAAAACCGCTATTTTCAAAATAAAGTTGTCCTAAAAAGTGCTTAAAATTAGCTAAATAGTAAAAAATAATCAATTAAAACACCGCAAATAAAGCTTAAAATCTAATATTTTTTTTTACTTCTTATTCCAAAAAGTAGATTCTTTAATTTATTCTGATAATCAAAGTTTTTGAAACCCTCGGCTTCCTCAATATTTCTTTTTGCGCCTTCACTATTCCCCAGCTTTAACTGGGCTCTGGCAGCAAAATAATAGGAATATGGCTCAATCCATTTTTCATTTTCAATCTGGTAAGACTTAATCAATAAAGCACTATCTGCCGAAGCTTTATAGTTGCCAAGCAAATACAGGGCATCACTGATGTTAAGCATAGCCTCAGCTTTCACATCTTCCGATTTTGTGGTGTCCTTTAATTCATTCAAACTGTCAATTGCAGTTTTAAATCTGCTCATTGCAATATAATGGTTAAAACGGACCAGGTTTTTATCGTCTTGATTAAAATTATGTTCAGAAAAATATTCGCCTCTTCTTTTTGCATACACGTCGTCTTCAATATCAGTGTTGCCTCTGTTTGTCATTTTGAAAAATGTGGTGGCAACATTCTCTTGTTCCATTAGTTCGTAACAAATAGCAAGCCTGTAATTTGTAATGCCTGTGTAATCATTTTCCGGAGTGGTGAGAATAAATTTATTATAATAAACAGTAGCGGAATCAAAATTATTTTGCTTAAACTGAATATCTCCAAGCAGGAAGTTTGATAAAGCAATAAGCTGTGGTAATTTTATATTTGAAGCTTTAACTATTTTATGAAGCAATTTATTGGCAGCATCAAGTTTTCTTTCTCGAATCTTTACCACAGAGAGTGAATAACTGAATAACAAGTTATCAGGATACTTTTGGAGAAGGTTATCCAGAAATTTAGAGGCTTTCCTATAATCAGCAAAAAAATCAGAAAGAATTTGTGAATAATAGAAACTTGCTTCAACTTTAGTAAATGTCCCTTTATTTACCGCTTCCTGAAGATAAGTTAGCCCTTTTTCTTTATCTCCTTTCATCCCTGCAATACTAAGAGCCCACTGAAAGGCTTTAGGAATCTGTCCCAGGGCAAAATTATAAAGTCCCAGTCCCAGATATGCATCGTAATATTTGGGATTTATCTCAATTACCTTTTTTAAAAAACTCTCTGATCTCTTTGTCGCCCATACAGCATCCAGAAATTTACCTTCCTGTGTAAATGCCATAGCACGATAGCTGTAATTTGCTCCAAGTATATAAAGTAAATCCGGATCATCTGTTAAGGTATCAATTTTAGCGACAGCTTCATCAATTGCCTTATCAGAATATTCTAAAAATTTATTAAGATCATCCTTATCTTTATTGCTGAAGTAATACCAGAAATAAATTCCAGACATATAATGATAGCCTCTTGGGTCATCAGGATATTTATCTATTAGTTTCTGGAATGTATTTTCAGATTGGGTCCAGTTAAAATTATAATAACTGTCCAGTCCTTTTAATATAGTTGATTTTATCCCGGTTTGTGGTAAGGCAATCCTGGTAATTCCAAATAGAAAAACCAGAACCAGGTATAGGAAAAAACATTTTTTCATTTTAATTGGTAAAACTGCAATAAAGGATTGTAAAATAGAATTTATTTGCTTTCAGAATATTTAATGGCGGCCTTTACGAATTCCCTGAATAATGGATGTGCGTTAGTTGCACGGGATTTTAATTCAGGATGAAACTGGCAACCAAGGAACCACGGATGTGACGGAAGTTCAACTATTTCAACAAGCTCTTTATCAGGGGAAAGTCCGCTGAGTATCATTCCTTTTTCTGATAATTTATTTCGAAATTTATTATTCACTTCAAATCTATGGCGATGTCTTTCTGAGATGAAATCGCTTTTATATGCTTTTGCTGCAAGAGAACCTGGACTGAGTGTGCAGGGGTAAGCACCAAGCCTCATGGTAGCGCCCATATTTTTAATATTTTTCTGACCTTCCATCAAGTCAATAACACTGAATTTATTTTTCTTAAATTCTGAGCTATTTGCTTTTGATATTCCGGAAACGTTCCTTGCAAATTCAATAACTGCGCACTGCATACCCAGGCATATTCCGAAAAATGGGATCTCATTTTCACGTGCATACTGTACCGCTCTTATCTTTCCTTCAATTCCTCTTTCGCCAAAGCCACCAGGGACTAATATGCCGCTCACACCTTTTAAATAATTTTCCGGCTCATCAACTTCGAGTTGTTCCACGCTAATTGCACGTATTTTTACCTTTGCATTATTTTCAGCGCCTGCATGAACAAAAGATTCCATTATACTTTTATAGGCATCAAGATGTTCTACATATTTTCCACACAATGCAATTTCTACTTCTTTTTCCGGATTCTTGATTTCCTGTACTAATTTTTCCCAGCCTTCAAGTTTAATCTTTTTATCCGGGAGATGTAATCTTTTTAATACGATCTGGTCCAATTTTTCTTTAAAAAGCACCAGTGGAACTTCATATATTGAAGAACAATCGTAAGCAGACATAACTGATTTTGAATCTACGTTACAAAACAGCGCAATCTTATCTCTTAATTCTTTGGTTAGTTTTTTCTCCGATCTACAAACCAGTACATCAGGTTGAATTCCAAGTTCAAGAAGCTTTTTTACACTATGCTGTGTGGGTTTTGTTTTAACTTCGCCAGCTGCAGAGATATAAGGAACAAGAGTAACGTGAATAGCCATTGTATTCTTTCGGCCGAATCCGAGCATTAATTGCCTCATAGCCTCGATGAATGGAAGACTCTCAATATCACCAACAGTTCCGCCGATTTCTGTAATTATAAAATCATACTCACCTAATTCACTAAGCTTTGTCATTCTTTGCTTAATTTCGTCGGTGATGTGCGGAATTACCTGAACCGTAGCGCCTAGATAATCCCCTCTCCTTTCCTTCTTGATAACATCATCATAAATTTGCCCGGTTGTTGTGTTATTAGACCTGGTCATATTTACATCTAGAAATCTTTCATAATGCCCAAGATCTAAATCAGTTTCAGCACCATCATCTGTCACATATACTTCACCATGCTGAAATGGGCTCATCGTACCCGGATCAACATTTATATAGGGATCAAATTTTTGGATGGTAACTTTAAAACCGCGTTGTTTAAGAAGGAGACCAAGTGAGGAGGCAGTAATTCCTTTCCCTAATGAGGAAACGACACCACCCGTAACAAATATAAATTTAACTTTTTTTCTGGAGGCCATGTGTGTTGTTTTTGTATTTAAATATAGAGCAATTTATTACTAATATCAATTTTGCCTGCCCTATTTGTATAAATAATCTTAAAATTAGTGATTCAATAAGTTCATCAGGAAAATCTCAACAAAAAGAAACCCGGGGAACAATAATTTTAGTTTTAAAGATATTTTGTTCTTTCAGGTTCCGGAATTTTATAAAATTGGGTAAAAGAATGGTCAATTTAAATTAAGTAAAACTATACCTTTTTAGCTTTTAATTCAATTTTTTGATGATTATTATTACCAAAAATGAAACTTTTCTGTTCAATTACTGTCAAATCCATAAATAATTAAATATTAAATGCCATTTTATATTAAATTGTATGAATTAATTTACACTTTAGTATAACCAAGATTTATTTAAACAAAATCACAACCAGTTTTAGAGAAAATATCATTTTGAACGTAAGAAGTATTTTTAGTGCCTTCCTTGTGAGCCTTTTAATTGTCATTTTTTTTACAGACACACTTTCGGCTCAGGATACAACGGAGAGTTTGGCTTTTAAAAATAACAGGCCGCACAGGCGTATTACTTATTTTTATCAACCCGACCTCTCTTACCGTATATGGCAACAATTTAAATTGGTGCAGGAAGCAAAATCCGGTGACCCGATTGCTATGCACGAGCTCGGAATCAGGTATTTGGTTGGCGAGGGTTTCCCTGCCGATACTGTAAAAGGAGCTGAATGGATTGGAAAAGCAGCCGCTTTAAAGCTAACAGCTGCTGAATATAATTATGGTATTTTATTAAATAACGGATGGGGAATAAAATGGAATCCCTTCAAGGCATATAACTATTTCAAGAGTGCTGCGTTAGACGGAATGCCACAGGCTGAATATATCTTCGGAATGCTTAATACAAATGATCTGGTTCTCAAAAAAAACTGGGATACAGCATATTACTGGGTAAAAAAAGCAGCAGATGCCGGCTATAGTCCAGCTGAAGATGCTCTCCCTGAACTTAAAAAACATGCATCTCCCTCAATATTGGATTCCACAAGCACTGCCGGAGATTCTCTAATATCAAAGAGATTTAATCCCCAGCAAGATGATCAATCGCTGGCTTCTAATTTAGGACTGGTTTTTATTGACTTCAGTTCAAAAACTGATTCTGTTCCTGTAATTTCCAATAGAAAAATACTCGAAGGCATCTTAAGAAATAGTAATAGTTCTTTGGTAGATACACTTGGAATTACAATAAAAAATGATTCCTCTCTTTTTGTAAATAAAGGAGGCCTACCTTATCTGGTACAGTGTGCAGAAGCGGGAAATCCTGAAGCATTAACTTTAATTGGTAAGCTTTATCAGGAAGGAATTTATTTTTCAAAAGATATATATGCAGCTTCATATTATTATATCCGGGCTATCAGACTGGATTCCCCGAATTCTGGTGCATTATTATGGTACCTCATCAAAACACCTGATTATTTTGTTAAGCTGAAAAAGCTTGTGGATAAAAATGATCCAATTGCAATGTACGTTTGGTATGGCCTCTACATAACCGGCTTTGATCATCAATTCACTGATGCTGACGCAATAAATCTTTTAGTAAAAGCTGCAAAATTAAATCATGCACCTTCCATAGTTGAACTAGGGCTTGCATATTTTACAGGTAAAATTGTTAATGAGAATAAAGATAAAGCAGTTTCATACTGGATTAGAGCAGAAAACCTGGGAAACCATGAAGCAAAAATAAGATTGGCTGCTGCGAACGTGTTAGGCGAAATCAAGAACGGTGATCTGGATAGTTCAGTAAAAGAATTATTTTTTGCCGTAAAATTTGGCTCTGTTCTAGCTCAAGTTGCTCTTGCTTATTGTTATGAAAAAGGGATAGTGGTAACAAAGCATAAACCAGAAGCTGTAATGTATTATAGACTCGCTGCTCAAAGAGGTAACAGGTTCGCCTACAATGAATTAAAAAGAATGTACGACCAGGTAAGACCTGCTGACTTTAAATAATTTTGTTCATAAAATATTTTTCTCTAACAGGTTAATCGTTCTCTGAGATATTATTTTAGAGTTTATATTTACTAAAATTCAGTAAAAAATAATGTACAATCTCATATCACCCGAAAGTTCAAAATTACCACAAATAGAACTGAGCATTTTTGCAACAATGTCAAAAATGGCACTTCAGCATAATGCGATAAATCTATCACAGGGTTTCCCTGATTTTAATTGTTCGCCGGAATTACTCGAACTTGTATCAAAATATCAAAGAGAAGGATTTAATCAATATGCTCCTATGCCGGGTGTCTTACAATTAAGGGAAATGATTTCTAATAAAATTGATGAGCTTTATAAACACCGATATGATGTTGAAAAAGAGATCACGATAACTGCGGGAGCAACTCAGGCATTATTCACCGCAATTTCTGCAGTTATAAAAAAAGATGATGAAGTAATAATACTAGAACCTGCTTATGATTCCTATCTACCGGTTGTATTACTTAACGGTGGAAAGCCGGTTTTTGTATCTCTTTCTCAAAAAAAATTTTCATTCGACTGGAATACGGTAAAAGATGCAATTACTGATAAAACACGAATGCTAATAATCAATTCACCTCATAATCCAACCGGAAGCGTATTAACTGAAAATGATATCAAAATTCTAGAAGAAATTACCAGGGATACAAATATCCTTATTGTAAGTGATGAAGTTTACGAACATATTATTTTCGATGGGAAAGAACATATTAGTCTTTCAGGATCTGAAGAACTTTCAAAACGAAGTTTCGTAATTTCTTCCTTTGGTAAAACTTTTCATTCTACAGGATGGAAAATTGGTTATTGTGCGGCACCTGAAAATCTTACCAGGGAATTCAGAAAAGTACATCAATTTGTAGTTTACGCTGTAAATACACCAATACAGTATGCTTATGCTGAATACTTATCAGAGCCATCTCATTATATGGAACTTCCAGATTTCTACCAGCAGAAACGAGATTATTTAATTAATATTTTGGCAGATTCAAAATTTAGAATTAAGCCTGCAAAAGGGACGTACTTTCAACTTCTGGATTATTCAGAAATATCAGATATTAACGATATGGATTTTGCAATTAAAATGACTAAAGAAATTGGTGTAGCTGTTATCCCTATTTCACCATTTTGTACATTGGATAAAAGCAGAAAATTAATTCGCGTTTGTTTCGCAAAAAATGAAGAAGTGTTAAAAAAGGCAGGCGAGAAATTAAATTCAATTTAGCTCGTATTATTTTGATTTATAACCGGTTCCTCCACTTTTTGTAAAATAATAAGACCAATTATAAAAAAGATTCCAATTGCTAATGCGGCAATTCGTTCGTTGGATAAATCAGAAATTATTCCATAAAATAACGGTCCAACCACAGCCGAAGACTTTCCAAATAACCCGTCGTAAAAGCCAAAGAATTCAGCTTCCCTTTCTTTGGGAGTAAGTAAAGCCATTAAACTTCTGCTACATGATTGTGAGGAACCAATGGATAAACCG
>Ga0210095_1000104_pt1 | contig 28634 bp, 26 predicted proteins | sample China_Galinas_PW_FD_184861 | JGI IMG/M metagenome (GOLD analysis project Ga0210095, IMG submission 184861) | Wetland microbial communities from San Francisco Bay, California, USA, that impact long-term carbon sequestration - China_Galinas_PWA_D1... | ecosystem: Environmental > Aquatic > Marine >...
TTGGAATTGCTGGTCCGCTTGCAGGATTTGTAGCATGCCTTATTGTTTTAATTTATGGCTTTACACACGTGCCCGGTAAAGAATATATTTTAGCCATTCACCCGGATTATTTCTCACCTGAATTCGGAAAAAATGCAATTGAATTAAGATTTGGGAATACTCTTTTATTTTCATTTCTAAAAGAAATTTTCGTAAATAAAAATCAATATTTTCCTCCTATGAGTGAAATTTATCACTATCCTTATTTATGCGTCGGGTGGTTCGGTTTATTTGTTACAGCGATGAATATGGTTCCGGTTGGCCAGCTGGATGGTGGGCATATTTCTTATACAATGTTTGGTGAGCATAATCATTATAAGGTTGCAATAATTTCATTTTCATTGCTTTTTATTCTTGGAATACTGGGATTTGTAGAAGCATTTCTGGATACTTCATTTATATTCGGCTGGTCGGGCTGGTTATTTTGGGCAATGATATTATACTTTTTCATTAAATTAAAACATCCTCCAATACCGGATTACACGCCACTAAACAGAGGAAGATTACTACTTGGCTATTTTAGTTTTTTTATCCTCATTATTTCTTTTTCACCGAGTCCATTTATTATAACAGGATTATGATTTTTGCCTTGGAGAAATCAAAAATTAGGCTTAAAATTGACTATATGAATAAAATCTCTTTTTTACTTATCGTTCTTTTAATGGCCGGTTGCAGCAAAGACTACAATAATGTTGTAGATGTTCCTGTCACAAATTTCCAAGTTTCAGCAGTAGGTACAGTAAATACATTTAATTATACACCATCGGATTCTATTCTAACATTAAACATTAAATTTTCATCAATAGAAGGTGTAAAATCTGTCTTTTGTGATATCAATACACCCGATGATAAACCCCTGAATAATGGGCACATTGAATTACTCGATAACGGTGATAATTCAACAAACAGAGATTCTGTGTCTGGAGATAATATATTTTCAAATAAATTTACTATGAGTTCTTCTTTTTCAAACGGTAATTATGACATCAATTATTACATAACATTGAATGACGGTAGTGAAAAACTGGTAGCTCAGCAAATAATAAAATATGATAATGGACAAAGTAATATAGCTCCGGTAATCTCGAATCTTGTAATGCCGGATACAGTTCAATTTGATCAGAGCTTTACATTTAGTGTACAGGCAATTGATTCAAACGGTGCCGGTGATATTTCCCAGGTTTATTATGAATTATATAAACCTGATGGTACAAAAATTTCGAACAGCCAGGGGATTTCGAAATTCCCGCTTTCTGATTCGGGGGATACTGCATCAAGCGGTGATACAACAGCAAATGATGGCGTTTATACAAATAAGCTGACTTTCCCATCCGGACAACCGGCAGGAGACTGGGTGTTTAAGTTTCACGCAATTGATACCGGAGCAAAAATTAGTAATGAAATCAGTAAAACAGTGACGGTTAAATGATAAAAAATCTGCTAAAAATATTTTTCTTTTCTGTATTCCTGTTGGTGAATATATATTCCCAGGGAAGACCTTATACCTATAACGTAGATAATGGCAGAGCTCTGAAAAAAACATTAAGCGATGACACACCCGCCGGGAATAATGTGCAGGAGATTATAGTTGTTGGCGACACAATTCTTACAATCAGTAAAGGATTGAATATTTCAACTGATAACGGAGTAACCTGGACTAACTTCTACGGTAAGGATCCCTTTGGTACTGATGGAGTTTACTCAATTGCTTACAATAATGGTGTGATCTGGGCGTCAACCGGTGATAGATATTTTGATGACGTAGTACAATCAAAAATTGATAAAGGAACAGGCCTGAAATATTCAACTGATATGGGGAAAAGCTGGAATAGTATACCTCAACCGGTCGACACTCAATCCGACTCTGTTATAGTTTATGGAATAAATAATTTAAAAGCCGTCCCAATTACAGTAGTCCAAAATAATGTCATTTTTGATATTGGTTTTTTAAAAAATGAAGTCTGGATTGCTACATTTGCGGGAGGAGTTAGAAAAAGTTCCGATATGGGACAAACCTGGCAGCGTGTTGTTTTGCCTCCTGATTATCTTGATCACATTGCACCAACAGACACTCTTAATTTTTGTATCTCGCCGGTACCGGGTAAAATTTGTTCTGAAGGGAACCTGAATATGGAAGGGTTTTCTATTGCGGTTATTAATGACACTACTTTATATATTGGTACGGCAGGCGGGATAAATAGATCAACAGATGGTGGCGTGAGCTGGACGAAGTTCAATCATACTAATCAACAAAATCCTATTGCAGGCAACTGGGTAACATATCTCGATTACCAAAAAAGTTCCGGTACACTTTGGGCTTCTTCATGGAGAGCAGAAGGATCTACGGAAAAGTACGCAATTAATTCAACTACAGACGGTGGTAAAACCTGGTCAGTTTTTCTGCCGAATCATACTTGCTACAATTTTGGGTTTAAAGGAAGTGATATAATAGCTACTTCTGATGACGGTGCTTTCCGTAGCAATAATGCCGGCGCTTCCTGGATTTTACCTACTTCAATAGTTGATAAAGAATCAAAAACTTCTTTACAGACAAATGTTTTTTATGATGCCGGTGCAAATGGAAATACTATCTGGCTGGCTTCAGAAGCCGGACTTGTAAGGTTTGATGAAACAGGTACAACCTGGCAGGGTGATTGGAAAATTTACAGGGCTTCTAAAGCTTTGGTGAGTAATAATGAAAGTTATGCTTATCCAAATCCTTTTATTCCGAGACAACAGCCAATTACTATAAAATATAGCACAGGCGGAAAAAACGTTCCGGTTACTATCAGGATTTTCGATTTCGGAATGAATTATGTCAGAACAATTATACAGAATGTCACGAAAGGTGGCGGATCAGTTTCTGGCGGAAATGTTTTAAGTGAATCTGATTTCTGGGACGGGAAAGATCAAAACGGGAAATATGTGTCGAACGGAGTTTATTTTTATAGAATAGACAGAGGTTCTGAAGAACCATTATTCGGAAAAATTCTGGTTATACAATAGAGGATATTTTGAAGAAGTTTTTTCTCCTGATATTATTAACAGGTGTTGTTTTTGCGCAGCCGGAATTCAGCAGCATTTCAAGCACACCCGGCGCTTTCAGCAGGATGGGATTCGGTGCTCGTGGAATTGGTATGGGTAATGCAATGTCTGCTGTTACAGAAGGAAATCTTGTTTCTTATTATAATCCTGCACTATCAGCTTTCCAGGAAAAAAGTTCATTCCAGACTTCTTACTCATTTCTTTCACTGGATCGTAAGTTAAATTTTATAAACTTCACTCATAGATTCGATTTTTACGATAAGGCTGATAAAAATGATGAAAATCGTGTCCCAAAATCTTCGGCAGGAATTAGTATTGGAATTATTAATGCGGGAGTTTCTAACATTGATGGAAGAGACGGATCCGGCAATCCAACTGGTGAACTATCTACCGGGGAGAACCAGATATTTTTTGCCTTCTCAAATAGATTTTCAAAAAAACTGGCACTTGGCATTGCAATAAAATATTACCGTTATAAGCTATATGAAGATTTATCCTCATCCGGTATTGGTTTTGATTTTGGTGCAATTTATACTTTTAATGATCAGATACATATTTCATTTGTTCTTACGGATTTAAACTCAAAATATAAATGGGATACAACTCCGTTATTCGGAACTAATGGATCGAATACGGAAGATAAATTTCCTTTGCTGAAAAAAATTGGAGTCAGTTATAAAAATAATGATTATAATTTTTTAGTCTCTGCAGAGATTGAAAACAGTAATGAAGGAACAAACATTTTAAGGTTTGGAGCAGAGTATAATATTTATGATCAACTTTACCTGCGCGGGGGAATAGACCAATACAATCTTAGTAATACTGATTTCCCTGTCAGGCCTTCACTGGGTTTTTCATATTTTAAGATGTTTGGCAAACTCCTTATAGGAGTTGATTATGCCTTTATAGTTGAAAGATATTCCCCTTCCGACAGGCATATCATAGGTTTAAACTTTAGATTTTAAGACGTAATTTTGGTAGAGGTTTAATCACAATATTGAATTGAATGAACAGAACAAAATTTTTCACAGTATTTGTTTCGGCATTATTTATTTCCGCTAATATAGTTTCCGCACAAACAGGCGGAGGCAGCGGGTTATCATTTCTTAAATTTGGATTTGGTGCCAGGAATGCCGCAATGGGAGACGCCGGAGTTGCTCTTGCCTCAGATGTAACGGCACTTTTTTATAATCCTGCCAGGCTTGCAAATAACGGAACACCGGATGTAATTTTTACACACAATAACTGGATACAGGACGTGAGAAGTGAAATGGTGGGTGCAAAAGCTTCATTCCTTGGTTTACCACTGGCATTTGGTGTGAATGTTACAAGTATTAATGATATTGAAATAAGAACAAAACCCGGCGCACCTGATGCAACTTTTAATGCTAATTATTTTTCCGGAAGTGTTTCAACAGGATTTAGTTTAACCTCGGATATTGATATAGGCGCTTCTGTAAAATATTTATATGAAAATATTTTTGTAGATGAGGCAAACGGCCTTGGTTTTGATCTGGGCATATTTTACAGGACACCTGTAAATGGTCTAAATATTTCAGCAGTTGTAAGAAATCTTGGATCTATGAATACATTGAGAAATGTTTCAACAAAATTGCCTACCGAAGTACGGGCCGGAACATCTTATGAAATTGAAATACCCGGTTCTAAAATTAGTCTGCTTGGTGGCGCTGAGTATTTAAGCTACACTCGCGATAATGAAAATCATATAAATCTGGGTGGAGAAGCTACTTATAATCATATATTTTCTTTGAGAGCTGGGTATATGACTAATTACCAATCAAAAGGATTTACAGCAGGAATGGGACTTGTCTGGGGAAACCTCAATCTTGATTATGCATATCTGCCTTTTAAATTAGGATTGGGTAATGCAAGTATGTTCTCAATTCAATTTAAATTTTAGTGAACGTTAACGTTGAAACTAAAATCAATATTTGATTTTCTCGATCAGCACTTTAAAACCTTACTACTAGCTTATCTAGCTGTCCAGTTACTACTGGTATTCATCTATCCGCTGGAATTCAAAAGCGACTCGGCTTATTACTGGAAACTCGCGCACGACTGCCTGTCAAATTCAACTTTTTATCCTGCCCCGATGCACCTTTATGAGGATTACATAGTTGCACCGCTATATATAAACATCCTGGTAGCAGTCCTTTCTATCTTTAATTCAAAAATTACGATTGGAATTCTAAACATTTTTCTCAATTTCGGCCAGCTTTATTTTGTATTTAGAATTACGGAAAAGATAGCGGACAACAGAACTGCAAACATAGCCGCGGTAATTTATATCTTTTACCTCTCTACACTCGGACTCATACTCTTTAACTTGACGGAACTGCTTTTTAATCTTTTAATATTTGCCTCCATAAACTTTTATCTGAACAAAAATTCATCGTCTTATTTCCTGGCCGGAATTCTTCTGGCTGCATCCATTGCCGTACGCCCGATCGGCTGGGCTTTGCTTGCTGCGTATATGATTGATCAGATTGTGCTTAAAAAAAATATTAAGAATTATCTGAATAGCTCCGCGGTAATTGCTTCCGGGATTCTGTTATTCATTTTGTTATTCGGGCTGTTCACTTACAATAATTTTGGAAGGTTCATTTTTACATCTACTACAGGATCAGTCAACCTAATAATGGGCGCAAACGACGATGCTACCGGGGCGTTTAATGCAAAAGTATTTAAACCTGGCAAATCAGGATATATACTCGAACCGGGAGGGAAAACATACATGGAGAAGGATGAATTCTGGTACGGGCAGGCAAGAATGTGGATAGAATCGCATCCTGTAAAATATATTTCACTGTTTCCGTTAAAACTGGTGCATATGTTTATCTGGGATGATTTCAGTGTACATAAGATCCTTAATTTCAAGAACTGGAATTTATACAGGATAGCAAAATATCTCCTGATTAAAAAGGAGGATGTGGAATTTCTGGGTCCCGGGCACTCATTATTTTCCAAGATTTCTTTGATCGTGCTGCTAATCATTCAACATTTTTACTATTATAGCATTTTATTACTGTTTTTTGGTGTAATCTATTTCTACAGGAAGTCGATTTTTTGGAAAAATGGTTTAAGAGTACTGCTACTCTTTATTATATTTGGGGTGGGAATTCATTTAATTACTGTTGGAGATGCGAGGTATAAATACCCGTATGTTATTTCGATGATAATAATTATAGCTCCGGCAGTTAAAAATTTTCTGGAAAACAAGAAACTCAAAATAGACTCTATTTAATTATGCGGAAATTTATGTTCGATTTTATCCCCTATTCAGAAACAAAAATAAAAAAAGAAGATTGGGACAGTTTTGTCGATAATTCCGATAATGGAACAATTTTTCACAAAAGAAAATTTATATCATATCATCCAAAATCAAGATTTAAAGATCATTCCTTAATAGTTAAAAAAAATGAAAAGCTATTCTCGGTTTTCCCGGCGGTTGAAATAGAAAGGGAAGGAAAAAAGATTTTATCGTCTCATGGCGGAGCTTCTTTCGGCGGCTTCGTTTATGACATCAAATTAAACCTTAAAGATGCATTTGATCTTGTTGAAGGATTGATTAAAAAGGCTAAGTCTAACAAGTTTGATGGAATTCAGATAACATTGCCTCCAATTATTTACGAAACAAAGTATTCTAATTATATTGATTTTGCCCTGATAAAAAACGGTTTCCAGTATTTGAAAAGAGAAATATCAAGTGTTGTGCAGCTGGATATTGAACCGGATCAGTTGCTTTATACTTATCGTGCCGAAGCCCGTACAGCGGTAAACAAATCTGTTAAAAAAGGCGTGGTTATAAAAGAATTTGATAATTATGACGAATATTATGAAATTCTGAAGAAGAATTTAAAGCTGCGACATAATGTAACACCTACACACACAATAGATGAATTGAAGAAAATTAAAAATCTTTTTCCTGATGAAGTCAGATTGTGGGGAGCGTTTCTTGGCGACAAACTAATTGCAGGTGTTTGTAATTTTAGTGCAAACCCTAAAGTTGTCCTGGCGTTTTATATTAGTCACGATGAAGATTATCAGGAATACAGGGCCGTAAACCAGTTATTTTATGAAATAATGAAAAAATACCAGGAAGAAAATTTTCGGTTTTTAGATTTTGGTATTTTCACGGTAAATATGGATCCAAACTGGGGACTGGCTAGATTCAAAGAAAATTTCGGTGCGCGTGGAATTTTCCGGGATACTCTTTATCTTGATCTCTGATATTTATTTAATCCTAAATTATAATTTATAATGAATGCTAATTCAGTATTAATAACATTTCTCGGCAACATTCATTATGATACCCGCACTTTTAATCTCTACAAAACTTTCTCCGAAAAGGGCTTTGATGTTGATGTTGTTTCTTTTGATTGGCTTACAGAACGATTCAAAGCAGAAAAAGGTAAAATATCAGTCTATAAACTCACCAAAAAATATTCTTCGATTTTATTCTATTTTTATTTTGCATTAATAATTTCGTTCAGGATATTATTTTCTAAAGCAAAATTTATCTTTGCTGAAGATGTTTATACTCTTCCTTTTTGTGTGGTGTTTGGTAAAATGAAAGGTGCCAGAATATTTTATGATTCAAGGGAAGTTTATGGTCATCTTGCAGGATTGGGAGAGAAAAAAACTATTCAATCCTGGCTGGTAAAAATTGAAAAAACATTTATCCAGCATACAACTAAAGTATTTACTACAGGGCCACTCGATTCCGCTCATATTGAAAAAGAATATAATCTTGATGAGACAATAGTAATTAGAAATCTTCCTTTATATACGGAAATTAAAAACCCATTTGATTTCAGAGCTCATTATAAATTATCTGCTGATACAAAAATATTGCTTTACCAGGGAATTATTTTGCATGGCAGAGGCCTGAAAATTATTTATGATATTTTGTCGGAGCTGGATAATTGTGTGCTGGTTGTCATAGGTGGGGGAGAGTTTAAGGATTATTATCAAAAACTATCAATAGAAAAGGGACTTTCAGATAAGGTCTTTTTCTTTGGTAAATTAGGACAAAATGAATTGCTCAATTACACAGCAGGTGCAGATATCGGCCTCTCTCTGATTGAAAATTTGAGCTTGAGCTACTACTACGCTCTTCCTAACAAAATGTTCGAGTATATATTAACAGGGGTTCCTGTATTTGCCAGTAATTTTCCACAAATGAAGGATATAATTGATCAATATAATGTGGGCTCCTATTCTGATCCTGAAAACAGGGAAGAAATTATAAGCAATCTGCAAATGCTTATCGATGATAATAATTACAGATCCGAATTGAAAAGAAATTGTTTAAAGGCATCAAAGCAATTGAATTGGGAAAAAGAAATTGAAAAATTACTTCCTTATATTATAATACCTAATTAACAATTCAGGGCAATTGTATAATCCTGATGAACAATTCAAAATTTTCAAAATCAGTTGCATGGTACGGGTTTGGTAATTTATTTATCCGTTCTCTGAGTTTTATTCTCCTTCCGCTTTATTCAAATCTGATCAGTACAAAGGAATTTGGGGATTTTGCACTTTTAATGTCCGTTTACGCGATTGGCGTAGTACTTTACCAATTTGGTATGCAGGGAGCACTGAATAAATTTTTTATTGAAGAGGAATCAGAAGAAAAGAAAAAACTAATTTTTTCATCAATATTTAATTCAATAATTCTGATCGGGATAATTTTTACTGCTATTTTCTGGTTCACTGCTCCGCAGATATCTCTTACTATATTCGACAATACCAAATATTCATATCTACTTATCCTGATTATAATAACAATTTTAGTAGAGACATTAACATTTTTTATCCTATTCCTTCTGAAAACAAAGGAACTTGCAAGAAAAGCCGTCACGTATAGTATTATTGGCAGTGTAATAAATTTACTGCTCAATATTTTTCTGGTTTACTATTACAGACTAGGTGTCCCGGGAATTATCCTGTCGCAGTTTATAGCAAGTACGATATTATTGTTTCTTCTTATCAACGTAATCCGTGACGATTATATCCCCAAAATTGATGGGGCAATTTTCAGAGTTATTTTTAGATTTTCATTTCCTCTATTGCTTGCAAATTTATTAACAGCCGGTGTAAATGTTGCAGATCGTTTTATCTTGAATCACCTTATGGGAAGAGAAGAAGTTGGTATATATAGTTTCTCTTACCGTATTGCAATAGTGATGAATGTTTTTGTAGCTTCATTTTCAACTGCCTGGAATCCGCATTCGCTTAATTTATTTTATTCCAATGACTATAAGCAGGCATTCGGGAAAACATTAACAAAACTGGTTGCGCTTAGCTGCGTGTTGTTATTGGTGGTTTCGCTTTTTGCACGCCATCTTTTTGAATTAAATATTAATAATATCTCAATCTTTAATCCCGCATATAAGGCTGGTGTTGTGATAATTCCACTGGTTTTAATAGGATATATCTTTAACGGGATTTCATCTTTTTATTCTGTTTATCCTGCAATTTCTAATAAAACTTACCACTTCTTATTTGCGGATCTAATTGCCTTTGGTTCAAATATAATCCTTAATTTTGTTTTAATTCCAAAGATAGGAATCTTGGGTGCCGCTTTTGCTACTGCTGTTGGTTTTCTGTTTGGCGCTACCTACTTATTCTTTATTTCAAGGGACGAAATAAAAATTAAATACCAGACTAGAGATCTTTCTATAATAATAATTGCTGCGTTATTATTTTTGCTTATAGGGCTAAACCTTAAAAATTTGTACGTGGACATTATTCTTGTTCTGGCATATTTCTTAACATTACATTATGTTGCAAAAATTAAAATAGACCAGATATTTAGATTTTCACAAAATTAGATTATCCTTAATGCTCAATCCAAGAATATTAATAGTAAGACCGGATAGAATTGGCGATGTTGTACTTTCTACTCCGCTGCCCAGAGAAATAAAAAAACGATATCCCAAAAGTTTTGTTGCTGTGTTACTAACTCCATATACCCAGGATATTTATATTAATAATCCTCATGTAGATTCAGTAATAGTTTACGATGAAAAAAAATCGGCTTTTCTGCATGCTCTTCAACTCCGAAAGTTTAAGTTTGATTATGCATTAACTTTATTACCAACAGAAAAACTCAACTGGATTTTATTTTTTTCAGGCATCAGGAAACGAATCGGGGTGGGGCACAAGTTTTACCAATTTATTACCAATTCAAAGAGCGCATTTAGAAATAAATATATTCCGTTAAGACACGAATCAGATTATTGTCTGGATGAGATTAGAAAACTAGGGATTGAGCCTGAGAGCCTTGAATCAGAAATATTATTATCTGAAGAAGAAAAAAGGACAGGATTTGAGAGAAAATATTCCTGGTGTCCAAACGGTGAAAAACTTATTGGAATAAACTCTACCAGCGGGAATTCTGCTCCAAATATGCCTGTAGAAGAATACAGGAAGTTGATTGCACTGCTAAAAGAATATAAAAACATAAAAATTGCAGTTACAGATTTAACACCTCCCGAAGAGCTCAAAAACATAGATGAGCTTTTATACATAAATGCTGGAAATAATCTGCGTGATTCGATTATAAATCTCAGCACTTTGGATTTACTGATTTCCTCAAGCACAGGTCCAATGCATTTGGCTGCAGGACTAAAAATTCCAACCCTATCATTATTTTGCCCCTTGCCAGCCTGTTCACCAAAGCTGTGGGCTCCGCAGGGAAACAAATCCGAGTTCATTTTGCCGTCAGCCGGATATTGTCAGAATAAATGTCCGGGTGATCCCAAGATTTGTAATTTTGAGGGTGAAGGGGGCATTGATGAGGAGATTGTATTCCAACAAACTCTAAAAATGTTGGCTCTGAATTAAAATGAAAAAGATACTGCTTGCTCCCAATAGTTTTAAGGAATGTGCCACTTCAGTTAGAATTGCCGATCTACTGGGAAAATATCTTATAAATTCATTTCAATGGAAAACTTACAAATTACCTATCTCTGACGGTGGTGATGGTTTTCTTGAAGTGTGCAATTACTTGTTTAACACGGAGATACTAACTTCTTATGTTTCAACACCATATGATAGTTCAAAAATTGAAGTTAAGTACGGTTATGTTGAAGATAAAAAGCAAATATATATTGAATCGGCAAAGATAATAGGACTAAGCAGGATTCCACTTAATAAAAGACATCCTTTGTTATTAAATAGCAAGGGGTTAGGTGAATTGCTTAAAACAATTAGTAAAAGTGGATTGAATGTGGAGAAGGTTACAATCGGTGTTGGCGGTACAGGTACAAATGATCTGGGGCTGGGACTTTGTTCGGTGTTCGGGATGGAATTATTGGACTCTTCAGGCAAAAAGCTGGAAATTTTACCAGATAATTATAAGAATGCGCATAATGTATACTGGAGCAAGGAAGAACTGCCATTTAAAATTGAACTAATACTTGATGTGGATAACCCGTTAATGGGATCATATGGTGCAAGCAAAACATTTGCCTCGCAAAAAGGTGCTACGAAAAAGGAAGTTGGCTTTCTTGAATCTGGTTTCAATCAAATTCTTAAATTGCTGAAACATAATAATATAGCTTATCCCATTGAAACTCTCAGTGGAGCTGGTGGAGGACTTGCGGCTGGATTACAACTATTTTTTGGAGCAATTCCTGTTAAGGCAGAGAATTTTATCTTAAATGAAATAATGGGAAAAATTGATATAAATGATTTTGATTACATTCTAACAGGAGAGGGAGCATTTGACAAACAAAGCCTTCTGAAAAAGGGAGCAAGCATAATTATTGATCAGGCTATTTCTCTGGATAAAAAAATATTCCTGGTCTGTGGAAGCATCAATTTTGAGCTTATTAAAAAATTTGGCGACAAAATTATTCCAATTGAATTGAATGATTTTTTTGAAAACTCTGCTGATTCGATAAAAAATATTGAAAAAGGACTTAAATTGGCTGCGGAAAAAATTAAAGACTATTCTTAACGCTTAATTCTTTAACACTACACTTTATTTTATTAAATTTGCTTAATTACTCACAAAATATTAACTCCAGGGTTTTTAATGAAAGAATACAAGGATCTTGTAAAACTCGTTCTTGAGAATGGTGTAAGAAAGAAATCCAGGACCGGAGTAGATACTCTTTCGTATTTCGGCGCTTTTTACAGGGTTGATTTATCAAAGGGATTTCCATTATTGACTACCAAAAAGATGAAATGGAAATCAATGCTACACGAAGTTCTGTGGTATCTTTCAGGTGAGGATCATATCAGGAATCTGAGGAAGAAAACAAAAATCTGGGATGCATGGGCCGATGAAGATGGAAATCTTGACACAGCTTACGGGCATTACTGGAGGCACTTTCCAAGTGCACAAAAAGATAAAGATGGTAACTGGCAGGTGCGAGAAGTTGATCAGATTCAATATGTAATTAATGAAATAAGAAATAATCCATACAGCAGAAGAATGGTTGTAACAGCATGGGAGCCGGGAAATGCAACAACCAGCAAACTTCCGCCATGTCATTATACTTATACCTTTAATGTAAGTGATGGCAAATTGAATTGTCATTTGACTCAAAGATCCGGTGATATTGCGCTTGGAATTCCGTTTAATCTTGCAGCATATTCTCTGCTCACTCAGATAATCGCACAGGAAACTGGTCTGGGCCTAGGATATTTTGCCCACTCTATTGTAGATGCGCATATTTATTATGCCGAAAAAGGTTCACCAATGGAAAAATATGATCACTGCGAAGGGCTGAAAGAACAATTAAAGCGTGAACCGATGTCTTTGCCGAAATTAATAATTGCCAAAAAACCTATTGATGAATTAACTTTTGAAGACTTTGAACTTGTTGATTACAAGAGTCACGATCCGATAAAATTCGAGGTAGCTGTTTGAAAATTATAGTAATTTCTGCCATAGCCCAAAACGGTGTTATTGGTAAATCAGACGGGGAAATGCCCTGGCACGTGAAAGAAGAATTTCAGCATTTTAAAAATACCACATATGGTTTCCCAATAATTATGGGCAGGAAGACATTTGAAACTCTCGGGAAACCCCTGAAAGGCAGGTTGAACATAGTTTTAACGCAAAAAACAGGTATAAATTATCCGTTTGAAGAAGTGAAAATATTTAATAGCTTATCTGAAGCCTATTCTCACTGTGAAAAAGAAAAATTTGAAAAGACATTTGTGATTGGTGGTGGTGAAATTTATTCACAGGCTATTAGTACAGCGGATGAAATGATTTTATCCTATATGAAATTTGAAGCGGAAGGCGATGTGTTTTTTCCGAAATTTAGCAAAGAAGAATGGAAAGTGGTAAAGAAAGAGGATAGGGAACAATTTGAAATATTTTGGTACGTAAAGAAATAAAATGTCTGATAAAAAAATAAAAATATTGCCGGAAAATCTTGCAAATAAAATTGCTGCAGGTGAAGTTGTACAAAGGCCGGAATCTGTTGTTAAGGAATTATTGGAAAATGCAATTGATGCGAATGCAAGAAATGTTGATGTAATAGTAAAACGTGCGGGCAAATCTTTAATACAGGTCTTTGATGATGGAAACGGAATGCCCGAAGAAGACGTAATTCTTTCAATTCAGAAACATGCTACCAGTAAAATTTATTCTCTGGAAGATTTGGATGCAATCCATACCCTGGGTTTCAGAGGTGAAGCACTGAGCTCAATCGCTGCCGTAAGTCAAATGGAAATCCGCACTGAAACTCCGGATGAAGAACTTGGTACTCTAATCCGTTTTGATGATTCTGAAAATCTTATAAAGGAAAAAGGATCTTATCCGAAGGGTACTTCCGTATCTGTTAAAAATCTTTTTTTCAACACTCCCGGCAGAAGAAATTTTCTTAAGACTGATGCGACGGAGATGAGACATATCATCGATACTTTTAATAAAATTTCTCTCAGCCACTCAAATATACATTTCAGATTTTTTAATGATGATCAGCTGCTTTATGATTTCCCGGCAGGTAATCTTGGAGATAGGATAAAAAGTGTTTTTGCTGATAATATGATGGATGCTTTGATCCCGGTTAACGAAAAAACAGAATATTTAAGTTTGTTGGGTTTCGTAGGTAAGCCAAGCATGCTAAAGAAAAGCAAGGGGGAGCAATATCTTTTTCTGAATAACAGGTATGTAATCAGCAGACAGGTTAATCACGCAGTTTTTTCTGCTTATGAAAATATTCTTGAAAAAGGAGACTACCCCTTCTTTGTTCTGTTTCTTCAAATTGATCCCAGGAAAATTGATGTAAATGTGCATCCTTCAAAACTTGAAGTGAAATTCGATGATGAAAAAGATGTTTATAATTTTGTGCTGGCAGTAATCAAAAAATCTTTAGGTGATCACGATCTTGTCCCATCAATGATGTTCACTGATGTAACCGATGAAACAGAAAAAATGAGATTCAATCATTTTACTAAAACAGAGCCTAACGATTTTACGGATCGTCCTGCATTCAGAGAGCAGAACAGACAGAAAGAAGGTAAATTTTCAGATAATGATATAGATTTAATCTTCAGTGCTATTCCTGATGATGTAGTTACAAAACCAGGCGGGGAAGTATCTCAACTTCCGTTTGATAAAAAAGAGAACAGAGAAGTATTCCATAAAATTTCAGGCGAAGGAACTACTGTAAATCCGGAGGCAGAATCCCCGTTTATTATTCAACTTCATAACAAGTATATATTATCACAGATAAAAAGCGGACTGATGATTATCGATCAGCACGTTGCACACGAAAGAATATTGTATGAAAAAGCGCTTAGAAGATTTGATGCCGATATGCCTTTTACCCAGCAGCTTCTTTTCCCGCGTAAACTTGTGCTTGATCCGGGAACGTTTGGAATTCTAAAAGAGTTACACCCATATCTTGTGAAAATAGGCTTCTCCATCAAATTCTCGACAAAAAATTCTATTATTATTGAAGGCGTGCCGGAAGATGTTAAACAGGGATCTGAAGAAAAGGTATTGCTTGAAATTATTGATGAATATGTGAGCAATCAGACTGAGAAAAAACTGGAAGACAGGGATAATATCGCAAAATCCTATTCCTGTAAAACTGCAATCAAAGCAGGTGATAAATTAACTGAAGCAGAAATGAGACTTCTAATCGACCAGCTTTTTGCAACATCGATGCCGTATGTTTGTCCCCACGGACGCCCGGTGCTGGTGAAAATATCATTGGATGAGTTTGACAGAAGGTTCGGAAGAACGAGCTAACTGTTTTATATTAAAATATTTAAGTAACTTTAAGTAATAAATTAAATTGAATGGAATTAAAATGATTGATAATGAATATAAAAAGAGAAGAGAAAGTCACGATGAAAAACTGAAGTCGGCAAAAACGACCGGAATGACTTTTACTACTGTGAGCGGGGAGGATATTAACCCATTTTACGGACCCGATGACATTGAAAATATTAATTATCTAAGCGAGATTGGTTTTCCTGGTGAATATCCTTACACAAGAGGAATTCATCCTAACGGTTATCGTGGAAGAATCTGGACGATGAGGCAGTTTGCCGGTTTTGGTTCTCCCGAAGATACAAATCAACGATTCCATTACCTGCTTAAAAACGGGCAGACTGGATTATCTGTTGCCTTCGATCTTCCAACATTAATGGGATGGGACTCGGATGCAGCACTGAGTGAAGGTGAAGTTGGGATTTGTGGTGTTTCAATTTCTTCTCTTAAAGATATGCAGACACTTTTCGATAAAATTCCTCTTGATAAAGTTTCCACATCAATGACAATTAATTCTCCTGCTGCAATGATCTTTGCATTTTATCTTGCAGTAGCACAAAACCAGGGTGTTAGTTTTGATAAGCTAAGAGGAACTTTGCAAAATGATATTCTGAAAGAATACATCGCTCAAAAAGAATATATCTATCCGCCTAAACCTTCAATGAGAATTATTGTTGATATGATTGAATTCTGTAAAAACGAAGTTCCACAATGGAATCCTGTTTCTGTAAGCGGTTATCACATTCGTGAAGCAGGTTCAACTTCAGTACAGGAACTTGCTTATACGCTGGCTGATGGATTCGCTTATATTGAAGCTTGCATAGAGAGAGGAATGGATGTTGACGAATTTGCACCGAGAATTTCTTATTTCTTTAATTCTCATCTCGATTTCTTCGAGGAGATTGCGAAGTTTCGTGCTGCAAGAAGAATTTATGCTAAGAGAATGAAAGAAAAATACGGAGCGAAAAATCCACGTTCGTGGTGGCTCAGATTTCATACTCAAACAGCGGGTTGTACTTTAACAGCACAGCAGCCTGAAAATAATATTGTAAGAACTGCTTACCAGGCATTAGCCGGAGTCCTTGGCGGCACACAATCGCTTCATACAAACTCAATGGATGAAACGCTGGCATTGCCGAGTGAAAAGGCGGTTAAGATTGCTTTGCGTACACAGCAATTGATCGCATATGAAACCGGTGTAATAAATACTGTTGATCCGCTCGGAGGAAGCTATTTTGTTGAGGCTCTTACAGATAAAATGGAAAAACAGGCAAACGAAATTTTTGACCAGATTGATTCGCTCGGCGGAGTTATCCCGGCAATTGAAACAGGCTATTTCCAGAAAGAAATTGCAGATGCAGCATACATATATCAGAAAGCAGTTGAAAAGAAAGAAAAATTTATTGTTGGGGTAAATGAATTTGTAGAAAGTGACGAGAAAGTTGATATCCCCATTTTACTTATTTCTCCTGAAGTTGAAAAGAAACAAAAGAGAGAACTAGCTGAGATTAAGCAGAGCAGGAACCAGCAGGCAGTTGATGAAAGTGTTGCAGAGATTAAGAAAGCTGCGGAGGATGGGACAAACCTGATGCCTGTATTTATTAAAGCAGCTCAGAATTACGTAACAATGGGTGAAATGGTCGGCGAACTCAGAGAAGTTTTTGGAACATACGAAGAGGCGGCAGTCTTTTAATGTTAAAAGACTTTATTAAATTATATAGAATCCCACAGTGGATTAAAAATTTATTTGTCTTTGTACCATTAATATTTTCAAAACATCTTTTTGATACGTCTTATCTATATACAACCGTACTTGCATTCTTCCTTTTTTGTTTTACGTCGAGCATTGTCTATATATTCAATGATATTATTGATGTAGAATCGGACAAACTCCATCCTAAAAAGAAAAACAGGCCAATTGCCTCGGGTAGAATAGCAATTCCTAAAGCAATTTCTTACGCCCTTGGATTTTTCATTATCATTCTGTTCTTACTGCGCGGATTTAATATCCAGTTTATTTCAGCATTAGGAGCTTATTTAATTCTAAACATTTTTTATTCCTTCTTTTTTAGAAATATTGTTTTGCTGGATATATTCTCAATCGCCACAGGATTTATGATAAGAGTTTTTGCCGGCGCATTTGCAATTGGTGTGGAGATATCAAGCTGGCTGATCTTAACCACAATGTTCATCTCGTTATTTCTTGCTGTCATGAAAAGAAGATCAGAATTAAATCTCCCTGAAAATGAAGAAATGAATTATACAAGAAAAGTACTTCAATTTTATTCGAAAAATTTCGCGGATCAAATGGCGACTGTTGCAGCTGCCGGAGTAATCATTTGCTATGCACTTTATACAGTTGCAGCACGTACCGTATCGGTTTTCGGGACGGAAAAACTAATTTATACAACCCCGTTTATAGTCTTTGGAATTTTCAGATATATGTTCCTGGTTTATATGAACAAAAAGGGAGAAAATACTACGGAGCTCCTGATTACTGATCCAGCGATGATTATAAATGTTGTTCTTTATATATTAACTACAACACTCATAATTTATTAATATTAATGATTGAAGATCTAATAATCCTGGCATTGCTTATTCTACTCAGCGGCTTTTTTGCTGCTTCGGAAATTGCATTTGTTGTAGCCAATAAGATAAAAGTTGAAATAAAAGCACGCAAAAAAAATATTGCTGCTAAAAATGCCTTGCATTTTATAAACGATCCTCAGGATTTCTTCTCTGTTGTTCTTATTGGAAATAATATTGTTAATGTAGCTTTTGCTTCAGTAAGCACGGTATTCCTGTCGGCGTTTTTCGGCTTTGGCGAAATTAAAATATTGTTATTATCAACTTTTGTCCTTCTGATTTTTGGAGAGTTGCTCCCCAAATATTTTGCACGTGAACTGGCTGACAGGGTAGTATTTGTCTCCGCAATACCGATCAGGATTGTGTCTTTCATCCTTTATCCATTCGTGAAATTTTTCTCTTCTATTTCTTCATTATTAACACAATCTTCAAACCTTAAGCCTGAAAATATCAGGAATTTATTCAGCAAAGAAGATATTGAATCACTCGTAAAAGAGAGCCATGAGGCTGGTGTAGTAAATAAAAAAGAAAGTGATATTATAAGCAAAGTTTTTGATCTTGCCGACCAGCGCGTTTATGAAGCAATGAGGCCAAGGACAGAGATTGTCGGGATAGAAATTAACCAGACAATTGATGAAGCTCTTGATCTGTTTATTGAATCCGGATTTTCAAAATTAATTGTCTATGATGAAAATCTTGATAACATTAAAGGAATGATTCTCACATACGATTTATTCAAATCACCTGAAAACCTGCAAAGCATTATCAGGGAAGTGATCTTTGTACCAGAGACAAAAAAAAGTTTTGATATGCTAAACGAATTCTTAAGAAAGCAATCTTCAATTGCTATTGTAATTGATGAATTTGGTGGCACAGCAGGTATTGTTACTATTGAAGATATTATTGAAGAACTATTCGGTGAAATAAAGGATGAATATGATGTTGAAGAAGATATTTGCAGAAGAATTGCCACGGATACATATCTTATTAGCGGAAAGGTTGAAATAGACTTTATAAATGAAAAATATGATTTGAATATTCTACCGGGAGATTATGAAACAATTGCCGGGTATGTAACCACAAAGCTTGGCAGGATACCAGAGCAGGGAGAAATTGTTGTGCTTGATAATTTTACTATACTAATTGCCCGGTCCTCTAAAATCAGAATTGACCTTGTTAAACTCACTGTAAATAATGAATAAATTTTTTCTTCTTTAATTTATTATAGATGTTGCCTTCAGAAAAAATAATCCTTTTTGACGGAGTTTGTGTTTTTTGCAATTTCTGGGTCGATTTTATAATCAAAAGGGATAAAAACAAAGTTTTCAAATTTGCACTTCTTCAATCAAACACCGGAAAGAATCTGGTTGAAAAATTTTCGATAGGTACAAAAACAGCAGATTCGATAATTATGATTGAAGAGAACAGGTGCTTTATAAAATCAACTGCAGTTTTGCGGATTGTAAAAGATCTCAATGGCTTATGGCAGGTACTTTATATTCTGAGATTTATACCACCATTTTTTAGAGATTCCATCTATGATTTTATTGCTGAGAACCGGTATAAACTTTTTGGCAGGAGATCCAAATGCAGAGTCCCATCTCAAAATGAAAAAAACCGCTTTATTTTCTGAGCAGTCATGATTATTTACCGTTTATGATAAATCTGTAAAAATAATTTTAACCCCATTGTAGCCTCAAGCATTAGATCAAATACAGGAGTAATTATCTATTAAAATGGAAATATATTCCGTTTTATATTCTCTCTACACTTTCCCTTTTATTTGTAGCAGCACTTCAGGCCCAGACTCAATTAACAATTTAGAAACTCATAAATAAACTTTTGTTCATAGCGGCTACTGGTAATGGCAAGGCCTGAAGTCCTTTTTTTATAATCTTAATGAAAAGATCAAATACTTTATTTTTGTCCCTTTTCGGTAATTATTCTGTCGAAAAATTCATCTTTATTGATTTTTCCCGTAAATTTAGGTTCTTGTTATTAAATTGATTTCTCATTGCTTTATAGGTAAATTTGTTAAATACAAAAATTTTAGCTCGGGATAAGAGCTCAAAAGCGCGTGCAGGCGAATTTGAAACGGATCACGGGAAGGTAGAAACTCCCATTTTTATGCCTGTGGGTACTCAGGGTACAGTAAAAGCTGTGAACCAGAGCTATCTCGAAGAAGACATTAAGGCACAAATTGTTCTTTCAAATACTTATCATCTTTATTTAAGACCCGGGACAGAAGTTCTTGAAAGTGCTGGCGGGCTACATAAATTTATTAACTGGGATAAACCTATACTGACAGACAGCGGTGGTTACCAGGTATTCAGCTTATCGGAATTAAGAAAAATTAAATCGGATGGAGTAGAATTCAGATCACATCTTGATGGCTCAAAACATTTCTTTACTCCGGAAAAAGTGATCAGAATTGAGAGAAGCATCGGCTCGGATATTATGATGGTTCTTGATGAATGTACACCTTACCCCTGCGAGTATGAATATGCAAAGAAGTCAAAACATTTAACATCTGACTGGGCAAAATTAAATAAAGAAGCTTTTGATAAATCGAAACCCTTGTATGGACATAAGCAGTTTTTATTCGGGATAATTCAGGGAAGCGTTTACAAAGATCTTCGTGAAGAATCAGCAAAGGATCTTGTAAAACTGGATTTTGACGGCTATGCTATCGGCGGGCTTGCGGTTGGTGAACCGGCTGAAACAATGTATGAAATGGTAGATTTTACTACTAATTTTATGCCGGATGAAAAACCCCGCTATCTTATGGGAGTCGGAAGGCCGGAAAATATTCTTGAAGCTATTGAGAGAGGAATTGATATGTTTGATTGCGTAATGCCAACGCGCAACGCAAGAAATTCATGTCTGTTTACTTCTAAAGGTGTTATTTCAATGAGGAACGCAAAATATAAAGATGATTTTTCAACCATAGATGAAAACTGTGACTGTTATACCTGTAAAAATTATTCAAAAGCATATTTAAGGCATTTGTATATAGCAAAAGAAATTCTCGCTCTTGAACTGGGGAGTATTCACAATCTGCATTTTTATCTGAACCTTGTTAAAGAAGCGAGAAAAAAAATAATTGAAGGTAATTTTAAAGACTGGAAAGAAGAAACTATTAAGAAAATCTCATTAAACGTAAATAATTCTACGGAGGATTAATTGGAAGCACTATTAGCAATGGCTCCGCCAAGCGGAGGAGATTCAAGCGGAAACCTTATCAGTACGATAATAATGTTCGGCGCGATATTCGTAATCTTTTATTTTATGATTATCAGGCCGCAGCAAAAACGCTCTAAAGAAAGAGAAAAAATGCTTTCAAATATTGAAAAAGGTGACAAGATTGTTACCAGCGGCGGAATGCACGCAACAATTGCGGGACTCGATGAAAAAACTGTTCTGCTTGAAGTAAATGATAAAATCAAATTAAAATTTGAACGAAGCGCAGTTGCACAAGTATTAAAATAAAACTGAGATTCTAAAAAAAATTAGTTTTATCCTTTTATTAGTTATAGGTATTCTTTTCGATTACTATAATTGGACTGAATATTTTTTTGACAGACTTGAAAACGGAATGATAAAATGTTTTGTACAGTAGAAGAAGCAATTGGAGATATTAAGCAGGGAAAGGTAATTATTGTTGTTGATGATGAGGACCGCGAGAATGAAGGGGATTTCATTTGTGCAGCAGAATATGTAACACCTGATATCGTGAATTTTATGACCAAGTACGGCAGGGGAATGGTTTGTACAGCCGTAAGCGGTAAAAGGCTGGATGAACTCGGGCTTCCTTTAATGGTTGATTCAAACTCAGCCTTGCACGGCACACAGTTCACCGTAACTATTGATGCAATTGAAGGTACTACTACAGGAATTTCTGCTGCTGACAGAGCTCATACTATTAAGAAAATCATTGATAAAAATTCCAAAGCAGATGATTTTGCAAGACCCGGGCATATATTTCCACTACGCGCATTTGATGAAGGTGTATTAAGAAGAGCAGGGCATACAGAAGCCGCAGTCGATCTTTGTAAACTTGCAAAGATGAAACCTGCAGGCGTGCTTTGTGAAATTCTTAAAGATGATGGGGAGATGGCAAGAGTCCCGGAATTAATTGAAATTGCTAAAAAATATGAATTGAAAATTCTTACCGTTAAGGACCTGATACAATACAGGATGCAGAAAGAAAAATTAATTGAAAAAATAACTGATATTAATTTCCCGACTGAGCACGGTAATTTCAGGCTGCATCTTTTCAGAAGTTCATTAGACGGTAAAAAGCAGATTGCATTAGTAAAAGGAGAAATAAATCCTGAAGAACCAACCCTGGTTAGAATGCATTCAGAATGTTTAACCGGCGACGTTTTCCATTCACTCAGATGTGACTGCCACGACCAGCTGAATTCAGCACTTGATATGATTGAAGAAAACGGCTCGGGTGTTGTGGTTTATATGAGACAGGAAGGAAGGGGCATAGGGCTTGCGAATAAAATACTGGCGTATAAACTCCAGGAAGAAGGCAAAGATACAGTAGAAGCCAATGAAGCTCTTGGATTTAAACCCGATTTAAGAGATTATGGTATCGGTGCTCAAATTCTTGTATCGCTTGGTGTGAAAAAAATTAAACTGCTTACTAATAATCCCAAAAAAGTTGTTGGATTGCAGGGATACGGACTCAACATTGTTGAAAGACTTCCAATCGAAATGGTCCCTAACGAAAACAACGAAAAATATCTTAAAACCAAAAGAGATAAACTGGGACACTTTATCTTAAAATAATTATGGCTTGCGGATTTTATTATTAGTTCTAAACCAGAAATCCGCAATCTTAATTGACCAGCCCAACATCATTTACTTTCGCTTTTTGTAAATTCGCTGTATATTTCCATTAAATATCTACAGGGGGAGCAACAATGGATTACTTTTGCGATTTTGAAACAAGAAAAGAAAAAGAATTATTACCCGGAGTGATAATTAAAACATTCTGGGGTAAAGAAATGCTGGTATCACTAGTTAATCTGGATGCCAATACAACTATACCAATGCACAGCCATTTCCACGAACAAATAGGTACTGTGATTTCCGGTGAACTTGAACTTACAATTGATGGTGAAACGAGAATTTTGAAAACAGGTGATACTTACATAGTACCGGGAAACGTTGAGCATACTGCAAAAACCGGTAAGATACCTGCATCTGTCCTTGATATTTTCAGCCCGGTAAGGGAAGAATATAAATATTAAAATTATTGTTCTGAATGTACATTATATTTAATATAGTTCAAATTAATTGGGGAATTAACCGATGAAGAAAATTCTTGTCTTTCTTCCAATGATATTATTTTTAATTAATGTTGTTGTTTTTACACAAACTATTCAAACAAAGTCTTTTATAGTTTCCTTTAATTCAGGTGGCTTCCTAATTTCAAGGGATCATTTTTCCGATACATATAATTCTGATTTTGGACCAACAGTTGGTTTCGGACTGGGAGCTACTTTATCCGACAATATAAATTTGCACATCAAGGCTACATATTTTTCCAAAAAAGGCATTCCCTCAATTAGTACATTAAGCATAGAAAGTGCAGGACATTCAACAATTGTAACTCAAAAAAATGGTGGTAGCGCAGTATTTAGGGAATTGTTGATAAATGCTGGTCTGCAGTATAATATTGACATTGCAGAAGATATTATGCTTGGGACAAATGGCGGGTTGACTTTTGTATATGCTAAGGAAGTACAGAACGACAAAACGGGAAAAAATATCTTAACTTCTAATGCTTCAGGTTTATGGGGATTTTTTATTGGTGTTGGACTGGAAAAACGATTTGGTGTAAGTCCTTTTTCTTTATTTATGGAATGCCAATATAATTTTAATCTTATAGGCTACATTGGAATAATTCCAGGCTTTGGTGGCACAAATATTTCGCTCGGAGGCCGGGTTTATATTACTAGATAATTTAATAATGTTAAAATAAGTGTTAAATCCAAATTATAGAATTGGTCAAATCGCATATATTTAAATCTCACAAATTCAGCGTATATTCCATTTATAATTTTACGAATCCCGAGGTATAAAGTGAAACACTTTCCGAAAATACTATTACTCCTTTTAATCTTTTGTTCAATCTCTTTTGCACAGAAAAAAGTTTACCTGGCTCATATCGAAAGTGAAATTGAGCCCGGCCTTGCGCCTTATATTACACGCGTGGTTAATGAAGCCGAAAAAAATAATGCCTCCGCTATTATTTTTAAAATAAATACTCTGGGTGGGAGAGTTGACGCTGCGGTGCAGATTGTTGATGCTATTATGTCTAGCAAGGTTTTAACGATTGCTTTTATCGATCACCGTGCAATCTCAGCAGGTGCATTTATAGCATTATCGAACAGGAAAATAGTGATGGTGCGTGGAGGGACGATAGGAGCTGCAACAGTTGTCGATGCGCAGGGGAAGAAAGTGGGAGAAAAATATCAGTCTTTTATGCGCGGACAAATGAGAAGCGTTGCTGAAAAAAATGGAAGGCGGGTGGATATCTGCCAGGGAATGGTTGACGAAAGAATAATTGTTCCCGGAATAGTGGACAGTACACAACTGATAACTTTGACTACCGATGAGGCGCTGAAATACGGGATTGCCGATACAACCGTTTCAGACGTGAACGACGTTTTAAAAATTTATAATTTGGAAAACGCCCGGGTAATTGATCTTAAATCAAACTGGGCAGAAGATGTTGTGAAATTTTTAAACAACTCGATTGTTGTTTCAGTTTTGTTAATGATCGGGTTCGTTGGTTTGTTTGTTGAAATTAAAACTCCCGGATGGGGCCTCGCCGGAACTGCCGGTGTGCTGGCGCTTCTTCTCTTTTTCGGATCATCTTATATACTGGATCTTGCTTCAGGACTGGACATAATTCTTTTTGTGGTAGGTGTAGTGCTGCTTGCACTGGAGATATTTGTAATCCCGGGATTTGGAATAGCCGGGGTGAGCGGAATAATATTAATTTTTGTCTCACTTTTTATGGCGCTTATTGGCGGAGGTATGCCTTACGTGGATGGTGATATGATTTCAAGGGCGATAATCCAGCTTGGTGGCGCACTTGTAGTTTCAATAATTATTATAGCACTAATAATTAAGTATCTTCCTAAAAGTACTGTCTTTAACAGGCTGATACTTGCAGAAGAAGAAAAAGCCAATAAGGGCTTTGTTTCCTCAAAATCTCTGCATAAACTTGTAGGACTTGAGGGAATTGCCCTTTCAACATTGCGGCCTGCCGGGATGGCGGACTTTAAGGGAGAAAAAATTGATGTAGTAGCCGATGGTGATTATGTTCAGCAGGGGAGTAAATTAAAAGTCCTAAGGGTGGAAGGCAGCAAAGTTGTTGTCAGGGAAATAAAAAAATAAATTAAAGTATAGAGCACTAATTTCGTTTATTGGGCTATCTAAAATTTGTCATTTTGAATTTATTTCAGAATCAAATTATTATAAGCGATCCCGAAACTAGTTCGGGATGACAGTTACGAAATTAGTGCTCTCTAAAAGTTATAATTTTTCCAGGAAGTAATTATTTGTAATTGCTTCAGTGCGTATGCCTTTCTGTTTTCCTTTCGGAGTTTTAGCTTCCATTGTATAGTGAATATCAACCTTCGTATAAGTCTTTGCTTTTTGCAGACATCCTTCAGTAATATTAAAATAAATTTTTCCACCCGCGGTAGTTTTTGGCTTTGTAAAAGTGTAATCAATTCCACGATCTGAAGCTGTATTTTTTCCCGTAATCTTACTTTCAATTCCGCCATTGATTACAGCAAGTTTATCACCGTTAGATTTCTCAAGGCCTGTAATTTTATACGTGTTGGTATTCTGAACCTGGTAAACCATAAACTGTGTCGCAGGTTGAGGGAATGTCCACGTAGAATCTTTTGCAAGCTGATGATCGGGCATTGTTCTGAATATCTGGTACAACAATGGTTTTACAGCACCCTCTACCATATTTGTTTTAAGCTGATCTTTTTGCTGTGCATTTACTGAATCAGTGAGGCCTTTAATTGATAAAAATTTAGCGAGAATTTTATCAACGCGGAAAACATCTACCAATTCGCCTTTTTTAGAAACCCTGATACCGATTTCAGAATTAATAAGTGATTCATAATCTGCGTATTTATTTGTTTCTGCCGAATCTGTATTTGTATCTGATTCGTAATTATATTCCTGTCCGTTTGCAAGTGCGCTGAGTTTAACCGACTTAAAAATGCAGTTTAATTCTGTAACACCATCCTTATCCGTTGAAACAGGAGTAAGGTCTATCAGGTAAATGATTGTCTGTTTAATGTCGCTTTTCATCGTCGAATCAATTTTCACAGTCTGTATATCATTAGTAACGGTAGTTAGCCTGTAATGATATGTCTTTCCTTTTTCAAATTTGTACTCAAGTTTAAAAGCTTCGTTCTGGTTGGCAACCGGTTCCGCTTTTATATCGCTGGAATCGACATTGTATTTGTTTTTATCGTTAATTGTATTGTTTTGGTTAGATTTTTCGCCGCATCCAGCTAATACCAATAATGCGAAAAACGAGACAAGTAAGTATTTCATTTGTGATCCTTCTTAATAGAGTAAATATTTTCTTCTGATATTTTTAAATTCCGTTAGTGTTGTATTCCATGAGTCGATAATTGTTCCCGGTGAAGTCCCTTCAATAATCATTTTTCTTATTGATGGATATCCTGTCAGCTTATCGAAATAGTCCGTTAGTTTAAATTTATCCGGATATAATTCCTGCAGAGCACAAACTAATTTTATTCCGAAACGTACTGCATTTAATTGTGATCTGTCTTTTATCGTAATTGATATTCCATTACAGCTTTCATTTTCATACTTTGGTTTATTTGCCATTCCCGGGATTGAGATAGGTGAAAATTTTATCGGAGATAATTCAATTCCGTTAATTCCAAAATCTTTTAGTTTGTCTATAAGCTCATTAGAATCAATAAATGGCGCTCCGATAGTAAGAAAAGGCCTGAAAGTACCTCGCCCTTCTGAAACATTAGTACCCTCAATTAAACACGTACCGGGGTAAATTAAAGCTGTTTCAAGATTTCTCATGTTAGGAGACGGCGGTATCCATTTTTTTGAATAATCGTCAAAGTAACTGTTCCGATTCCAGCTTTTCATAGATATTACATAAAGATCGGGATGCAGGTTTTTCCCCAGTAAATTTTCTCCATCAAAGTAGCGCGCTATTTCTCCGACTGTCATTCCGTGCTGAACCGGCAGGGGAGCTATGCCGACAAAAGATTCCATTTCTTTTTTTAGAACAGGTCCTTCAACCTTTAATCCATTGATCGGATTTGGCCTGTCTAACACAATCATTTTTATGTTGTACCTTGCTGCCGCCTGCATTGTATAATAAAGCGTGGAGATATACGTATAAAAACGGGTGCCTACGTCCTGTAAATCGAAGACAATTACATCAATATCCGAAAGCGCTTCACGTGTTGGTATTTTGTTATTGCCGTAAAGCGAAGTTACAGGAATGTTTTTTCCCGGTGTGTCAGAATCATTTACTTTTTGCCCGGCCGGTTTGTTTATCTGAAAACCGTGTTCGGGAGAAAAAATTCTTTTTACTTTATATCCTTTTGCAACCATTGCTTTATAGAGCGGTTTGCCGTTTGAAAGCACGCCAGCAGCGTTAGTAACGATGCCTATTCGCTGGTTTTTCAATATGCCAGAAAACTCAGAGAGCAGCCTGTCCGCGCCTGTTTCAAAAGGTTTTACCTGCGCAATAGAAATGGGAATAAAAAGAGTAAGAATTAAAAAAATACCGGGGATTTTTTTCATAATAAAAAAGAATGGTCATCCGTTATCCAACGAACGACCATTATATTGTGATTTCAATAAAACATTAACCGCTGTAATTTTCCAGCAGTTCTTTTCTTGAAAAGAAATGTGCAATTTCAATTGCAGCATTTTCATCAGAGTCTGATCCGTGAATAGCGTTTTCTGTTATATCTTTTGCAAACAATTTTCTGATTGTGCCTTCTTCAGCTTTTGAAGGATCAGTGGCACCTATAAGCTTTCTGAAATCTTCAATTGCATTTTCTTTTTCGAGAGCTATTGGAACGCATGGTCCTGATGTCATATAATCCATTAACTCGTTGAAAAAGGACCTTTCTTTGTGTACTTCATAAAATCCGCCTGCCGAATCCTTAGTTAAGCGGACCATCTTTATTCCTTTAATCTTAAATCCGGCTTCTGTAATTTTTGTTATAATCTGACCGATATAATTATTTCTTACCGCATCCGGTTTTAGTATTGCTAATGTTCTGTTACTCAATCTATTACTCCTTATACTGAATTATTATTTCTTCTTTTTTGATTTTACAACTCTGCTTACTTTTTTCTTTACTGCTTTTCTGGTTTTAACGGCAACCTTCTTTTTTGAAACCGCTTTGGTTGCTGCTTTCTTTACAGGTTTTTTAGTAGTGTTTTTCTTCTTTGTTCCGAGAGCTTTCAGCATAGTCGATCCCATTTCAGCGGGGGATTCAACAACATGAATTCCGGCTTTTTTCATGGCAGTCATTTTTTCAGCGGCTGTTCCTTTTCCACCTGAAATAATTGCTCCTGCATGACCCATTCTTCGTCCCGGAGGTGCTGTTCTTCCTGCAATGAAACC
>Ga0210095_1000105_pt1 | contig 28614 bp, 23 predicted proteins | sample China_Galinas_PW_FD_184861 | JGI IMG/M metagenome (GOLD analysis project Ga0210095, IMG submission 184861) | Wetland microbial communities from San Francisco Bay, California, USA, that impact long-term carbon sequestration - China_Galinas_PWA_D1... | ecosystem: Environmental > Aquatic > Marine >...
CGCTCCAGAGACACCCCGCCCACCGCCACACCCGGAGCGCAGCCCCTCGCAGCAAACCCCGCCCTCGTCAATAACGCTGTTATAATCACGCAGTCACAGGGGTGGCCGAGAGGCCTGAGACCCGTACCGGGAACCCTCAGAACCTGATCCGGATAATGCCGGCGTAGGAAGGAAATCGTGCAGTTCGGCGACGTTACGCGGCTCGGTCTCGCAGCCGCATTCTTTTTTGTCTCACCGACGGCCGCGGTTGCGGCGGACGAGATCGAGGAGATCGTCGTCACGGCCACGCTGCGCGAGCAGCCGGCGCGCGAAGTCCCGGCGAGTGTCAGCGTGTTCACGTCCGGCCAGATACGCGACATGGCCGTGCAGCACTTCGAAGAGCTCGTCAACGCCGTGCCCAACCTCAACTGGTCCGGCGACGGCAACCGCGCGCGCTATTTCCAGATCCGCGGTGTCGGGGAACTCGAGCAGTATGAGGGCGCGCCGAACCCGTCGGTCGGCTTCCTCATCGACGACATCGATTTCAGCGGTATCGGCTCGATCGCGACGCTGTTCGACCTCCAGCAGATCGAGGTCCTGCGCGGACCGCAAGGCACACGCTACGGCGCCAATGCGCTGGCGGGTATGATCTATATGCGCAGCACGGTGCCATCGGCCGAGACTGACGGCCGACTGAAATTGACGGCCGGCAGCGACGACGCGCAGGCGGCGGGAATCGCGTTCGGCGGCAGCCTGGACGCCGGCGACTCGCTGCTGTACCGGTTAAGCGCGCAGCGCTACCGCAGCGACGGCTTTCGCCACAACGCGTATCTGCATCGTGACGACACCAATGTCCGCGACGAGACGACGGTCCACGGGCGCCTGCGCTGGCTGCCCGCCGACGCGTGGCAGATCGATGCGGCGCTGCTCTATGCCGACGCGGACGACGGCTACGACGCATTCGCGCTGGACAACGGTTACACGACGTTGTCGGACAAGCCGGGCAGGGACGCCCAGCGCAGTGTCGGCGCGTCCGTCAAGGCCGAGTACTCCGGCTGGGACGGCGCGGTGTTAACGGCGATCACGAGTGCGGCAGATTCGGATATCGATTTCGGCTTCGATGCCGACTGGGGCAATCCGGACTCCTGGGCGCCGGTGACCTACGATTACGTGTCGGTGAATCGGCGCAGCCGCTCGACGCTGAGCCAGGAAGTCCGGCTGACCTCGACAGACTGGCTGTTCGGGCTGTATGGCCTGCGGCTCGTCGACGAGCTCTCGACGATCAACCAGGGCGAGTACTACGACCCCGGCTCGGGTTACGCCGACAGCCTCGACGACCGGCTCGAGAGCCGCTACGTGGCGACCAACGTCGCCGCATTCGGCCAGTACCGGTGGCAGCTCGGCGAGTCGACGCGGATTACGGTCGGCCTGCGCGGCGAGCAGCGCAAGACGGACTATCGCGACAGCTCCGGGCTGCGCGAAGCACCGTCCGAGTCCATGGCGGGGGGTGCGTTGACGCTGCGGCACGCGCATTCGCCGCTGGTGTCGAGCTACCTGACCTTGTCCAGGGGGTACAAGGCCGGCGGCTTCAATCTCGGCGTCGTGCCGGAGGACCGCCGCGAGTTCGGTACCGAATCGTTGTGGAATCTCGAGGCGGGGGTCAAGGCGACCCTGCTGGACGGCACGCTGAGCATCGATGCTGCCGTGTTCGCGGACCGTCGCCGCGACCAGCAGGTGCGGACGTCGTTCCAGCTCGTCCCCGGAGATCCCGCGTCTTTCGTTTTCTACACGGACAATGCGGCGAGTGGCCGGATGCGCGGCCTGGAGGCCTCGCTGCGCTACGCACCGGACGACGCCTGGGACTGGTATCTCAATGTCGGACTCCTGGACGCGACGTTCGAGGACTTCGTGACACCGCAGGTGGACCTGAGCGGGCGGGAGCAGGCCCACGCGCCGGGCTACACGCTGGCGGCGGGCGGCCGCTACCGGAATGCCGCCGGTTTCTTCATTCGGCTGGACGCGACGGCACGGGACGCGTTCTACTTCGACGTCAGCAACGATCAGAAATCCTGGCCCTACGCGCTCGTGCACGCGCGCGTGGGTTACGAGGCGGACTCCTGGACGATCCAGCTCTGGGCACGCAATCTCGCCGACAGGCGCTACGCGGTGCGGGGCTTCTATTTCGGCAACGAGCCGCCGGATTTCCCGGACATGCTGTACGTGCGCCTGGGTGATCCGCGCCAGCTCGGTATCACATTCGACAAGAGGTTTTAAACGGAGGTCCCATGCAAGTCGCCGTCGATATCAGCCTGTATCCGCTCGATGAGGACATCATCCCCCCGATCCTCGACGTCATCGACCGGCTCAGGAGCTCGCCGGGCCTCGACGTCGTCACCAACCCGATGAGCACGCAGATTCGCGGCGACTACGACGACGTCATGACGATGCTCACTCGCGAGTTGAAAACGACGTTCGAGCATCTCCCCAAGGCGGTCTTCGTCATCAAGATCCTGAACAACCCGATCGCGGATTGAATGGCCGTGCTGTTCGACACGATTCTCGCGCAATTGCGCGAATGGACGCCGCTCGAAGCGGCGGCGGTGATACTCGCGATCGGGTATCTGCTGCTGGCGATTCGCGAGAATATCTGGTGCTGGGCCTGCGCAGCGGCGAGCACCGCGACCTATGTCTACCTGTGCCTGCACGCCAGGCTCTATATGGAAGCGATGTTGAACCTGTACTACTTCGTCATGGCCGTGTACGGATGGCACGTCTGGCTCGCCGGCCACACGAGCGAGCATGAGCTGGCCGTCGTCGCCTGGCCGGTATCGGTACACGCGGCCGCGCTCGGCGCGATCGGCGTGGCGGCAGCGGCCAGCGGTTACGTGCTCGCGACCCACACCGACGCGGCATTTCCGTACCTGGATTCATTGACGGCGCTGGCCTCGATCTGGGCGACGTTCCTCGTCGCGCGCAAGGTGCTGGAGAATTGGTGGTACTGGCTGGTGATCGACACGGTGTCGGTGTACATGTACTTCCGGAGAGGCCTGCCGTTGACCTCGCTGCTGTTCACGCTGTACCTGGTCATGATCCCGTTCGGCCTGGTCGCGTGGACGCGATCGCGGCGCGAGGCCGCCCTCGCGTGACGCCGCGCGACCCGGCGGCGGTGCTCGCGGAAATCCCGGGCTGGGAGGGTGCGTCGTATCATGAGCTCTCCGGGGGCCTCAGCAATCGCACGTTCCTCGTTGAGACCGACGGCAGGGCCGCCGTACTCAAGATTGACCCGCGACGCCGGGACGCGCCGTACAACGCCCGCCCAGCCGAAGCGGCAATCCAGGCCGCGGCGGCGGAACAGGGACTCGCCAACCGCGTGCTGTACGTTACCGATACCGTCTACATGACCGAATACCTGGAGGGCACCGTATGGTCCGGTGAAGAACTCCGGGACGACGCCCGCCTCGATGCGCTTGCAGCGGCGTTGCGCCGCCTGCACTCGCTGCCGCTGACCGGCCGCGTCTTCGATGCGGTCGGCGCGGCCCGCAACTACGCCAGGCAGACAGGAACCGCCGATCCGGATCGTGTGCGCGCGTGCCTGCAGCGGATCGAATCGATGCCGCTGCCACACAACCTCTGCTGCTGTCACAACGATCTCGTCGCCGCGAACATCATCGCCGCGCCGGACATCCGGTTCCTGGACTGGGAGTATGCCTGTGACAACGACCCGTTCTTCGATCTCGCGACGGTCGCCGCGCACCACCGCCTGCCGCAGGACCGGGTCGATCGCCTGCTCGACGCCTATTTCGACGGCGACGGTCGCCGCTGGCGCGGGCAGCTGACACGCATGGCCGGCTTCTACGACGCCCTGCTGTGGCTCTGGCAGGCCGCCCGCGGCCGGTAGGAGCGCTACGCGCAATCGCGGCTAAAGCCGCTCCTACGGATGCTGTCGTTGTCAGGTCGTACCCGTAGGAGCGGCTTTAGCCGCGATCAACCGGTTTGCCTACCAGGCGTTGCGGAGTTCGCGCAGCTTGAGGAAGACGGTGCGCGGGTCGGGGTGGTCGCCGATCTCCGGGAAGCGCTCGACCAGACGTGCGATGACGGTGGGGCTGTCGAGCCGGAAGAACGTGTTCATGTCGCGCTCCTGCGCCAGCGTTGTGACGAGTGCATCGGCGGGATCCTGGTCACGGTAGTCCTCGATCATGCGTTTCGCCGTCTTGTTGTCGGGCTCGCGGTCGAGCGTGAAACCGAGATTGTTGATCAGGTAGTCGTGGCCCGGGTAGATCTTCGTGTCCTCGGGCAGCTTCTCGAGCTGCTCGTGGAAGGTGACGTACAGCTCCTCCGGGTGGCCGCCATGGTGACAGTTGCCGGCCCCGGCGTTGAACAGCGTGTCGCCGCTGAACAGCGCGGGCGGGTTCGTGCGCGACAGGACGCAGACGTGACTCATGGTGTGCCCGGGCGTGTCCAGGCAGGCGAGCTCGACGCTCTTGCCAACCTTGATGACGTCGCCGGCGCCGACACCGCGATCTATGTTCGGGATTTTGCCGGCGGCATTCTTGTGTGCAATGATCTTCGCGCCGGTCGCCTCGACAATGCCCTTGTTGCCGCCGATGTGATCGCCGTGCTCGTGCGTGTTCAGGATCTGGGTGATGTGCCATTGCTGTTCGTCGGCGACGGCGAGGCATTTCCTGAAGTCGAGCGGATCGACCGCCAGTGCCTCGCCCGTCTCGGGACACACGATCAGGTAATTGAAGTTGCGGTAGGCGTTGGCGGTCCAGATCTGTTCGACGATCATTTCTGTTCTCCCGAGTTCTCGCGGTAAACGCGCTTGCCGCCGACCCAGGTCTCGAGTACGCGGATATCGTCGATCTCGCTCGCCGGGACGGTGAAATAGTCGCGGTCGACGAGGATGAAATCGGCCCATTTTCCCGGCTCGAGGCTGCCGAGGCCGTCTTCGGCGTGTGCGGCGTATGCGGCGGTCAGGGTAAACGAACGCAGCGCCTCGGCGCGAGTCATCGCCTGATCGGCATACCAGCCGCCCGGCGGCTGACCATCGCGATCCTGGCGCGTCACGGCGGCGTACATGCCGAGGAACGGGTTCGGCGACTCCACCGGGAAGTCCGAGCCGCTCGCGAGCACCGCGCCCGAGTCGAGCAGACGGCGCCAGGCGTAGGCGCCGCGGATGCGCTCCGGCCCGATGCGATCTTCCGCCATGTTCATGTCGCTGGTGGCATGTGTCGGCTGCATGGAGGCGATCACGCCCAGCTCGGCGAAACGCGGGATGTCGTCGAGCGCGATCACCTGTGCGTGCTCGACGCGGTTGCGCAGCGGCGAGGGTTGGCCGTGCTGGATCGCCTCGAAGGTGTCGAGCACCATCCGGTTGGCGCGGTCCCCGATGGCATGCACGGCCACCTGGAAGCCGAGCCGATTGGCCTTCGCCGCCATCGCCGTGAGTTCCTCTTGCGTCCAGTAGGGCAGCCCGCGGTTCTCCGCGTCGTCCGAGTACGGCGCGAGCAACGCGGCGCCCCGGCTGCCCAGCGCCCCGTCCGCGAACAACTTGACCGCTGCGATATCCAGGTGGTCGTTGCCGAGGCCGCGCAGCGGGTGACCGATCGCGTCGAGTGCCGGGCCGTTGCCCAACAGCATCGCGAAGACGCGCAGGCCGAGTTCGCCATCGGCGGCCATGGACAGGTAGACCTCCGCCTGTTCTAGGGTGATGCCCGCGTCGTGCACGCCGGTCAGACCGACCGAGACCAGGGTCGCGATCGCGCTTCGATACCGGCGCCGGATGTCGTCCTTCGTCGGCGGGGGGACGTACGAATCGACGAGTTCCATCGCGTTGTCGACGAGAATCCCCGTCGGCGCGCCGTTCGAGTCTCGGACGATCCTTCCGCCCTGCGGATCCGGCGTATCGGCGTCGATCCCGGCGAGCTGCAGAGCCGCGCTGTTGGCCCAGCCCGCATGGCCGTCGACGCGGCGCAGCCACACGGGACGATCCGCGACGACGGCGTCGATATCGGACGCCCGCGGGAATTTCCGCACCGGCCACAATACCTGGTTCCAGCCGCGGCCGGTGATCCACTTCGAATACGGGTGCGCCTCGGCGTAGCGCCCGAGCGTGCGCAGCGCATCGGCGAGACTCGACGAGCCGACGAGATCGAGGTTGTCCTGCAGTTCTCCCAGCCCATACACATGACCGTGTGCGTCGATCAGCCCCGGCAGCAGGGTGTGGCCGCCGCCGTCGATACGAACGGCGTCGGGATGTTCGTCCAGCAGTGCGGAATCGCCCGTCGCGACCACCCGGCCGTCGTCCGACACGATCAAAACCTGGAACTGACGCACCCCGGAAGAAGTCGATGTATATCCGGACACGTGATAAAAAGCCGTCTCGGCGCAGGGTGCCGATGCCGGCCCCGTGAGCAGCGCGACAAGAACAGCTGATACGGAAAGCAATTTCACATTCAGTCACCGGAAGCGTGGATCGTCCACGACGAAGCCTTAACGATGGGCCGCTGCGAGCGGGGCCCATGCATTGTAGACGGATTGGAGCGTGTGTGATGAAGAGACTCCTGAGCGTAGTATTCCTGGCATCGCTGACCGCGGCATGCGGTCCCGGCGCCGATTCTCCCGGATCGACCGCAAAGTCGGAGCCGAAGACGGACACGGATATGAGCGGACACCCGACGAAAGTATTCGACATGCCCTACCTGATGCGGGATCTCGACAACGGGCTGCGCGTCATCGTCGTGCCGACGGACTATCCGGACATCGTGACGATCCAGATTCCCGTGCAGGCCGGCTCGCGCAACGAGGTCGAACCCGGCAAGACGGGCTTCGCGCACTTTTTCGAGCACATGATGTTCCGAGGTACCAAGCGGTATCCGGCGGACGTCTACACCGCGACCCTGAAGAAATTCGGCGCGGACCAGAATGCCTACACGACAGACGATTACACGAATTTTCACATCACATTCACGAAAGCGGATCTCGAGAAAGTGATTGAGCTGGAGGCAGATCGTTTCCGGAACCTGAGCTACAGCGAGGAAGATTTCCGCACCGAGGCGCTCGCCGTGAAAGGGGAGTATCTGAAGAATTTCTCCGATCCGACCTCGAAGATGTTCGAACGACTGCAGGACCTGATGTACACGAAGCACACTTACAAGCACACGACGATGGGCTTCGTCGAGGATATCGACGCGATGCCGGACCAGATCGATTACTCGCACAAGTTCTTCGATCGCTGGTACCGGCCGGAGAAGACCATCGTGATCCTGGTCGGGGACCTCGACCCGGAAGCGACTTTCGAACTGGTCAGGAAATACTGGGGCGGCTGGGAGCGCGGCGATTATTCCGCGAACATCCCGGTCGAGCCGCCGCTCGACGGACCGAAGTACGAGCACCTGCAATGGGAAAGCCCGACCCAGCCCTGGCTCGTCATGGCCTATCGCGGGCCGGCGTTCCGGCCGCAGGAGAAGGACATGCCCGCGCTCGACCTGATCTCCGAGATCTATTTCTCCGAGTCCTCGGACCTGTACCGCAAACTCGTCATCCAGGATCAGTCGGTGGATCAGTTGTACGGCTATTTCCCGGACCAGGTCGACCCCGGGATGCTGGTGATCGCCGCACGGCTTACCGATGCCGACAAGGCTGCCGACGTGAGGGACGCGATCGATGCGACGCTGGTCAGGGCCCGGACCCGGCTCGTCGACGACAAGACCGTGGAAGAGACGAAATCGCGGCTGCGCTACGCGTTCACGGCGCAGCTCGACAGTTCGGGGAACATCGGCTCGATGCTGGCAACTTACGTGCAGTTCTTCCGCACTCCCGAGACGATCAATCAGCTATTCGATACCTACCAATCTCTGACCGCCGAGGACGTGCGCCACTTCGCCAACGAGTATTTCGTCGACCATTCGCGCGTGACCTTCACGTTGTCGAGCGCTCCGTCGATGCCCGGTATCGACGGCATGACCTCCGTGGACGCGGCGGTCGCCGCCGCCGGGAGGACCGACGCTCCCGAGCAGGCGGCCAGCGACGGCGACGAGATCGAGCTGCCGGCACCCAAGGTCGGCGCCGGTGAGGCAAGGCCCGTCGCGCTGGTCGCGCAGCCGTCGTCCACGTCGCCGCTCGTCGACGTCGAGTACCTTTTCCACGTCGGCGCCGGCTTCGATCCGGAGGGCAAGAAGGGGCTTGCCACGCTGACGGCGGCGATGCTCGCCGACGGCGGCTCGCAGGCGAAGACGATCGAGCAGATCAACGCCGCGATGTATCCGATGGCCGCGAGCTTCGACGCCCAGGTCGACAAGGAAATGACGCGGCTGGCGGGCCAGGTGCACAAGGACAATCTGCAGGCCTGGTACTCCCTGGTCCGGGGCCAGTTATTGTATCCGGCGTGGTCGCAGCAGGATTTCACGCGCATCAAGACCCAGGTCACGAACGCGATCCGCACCGATCTCGTGGGCAACAACGACGAGGAACTGGGCAAGGAGTACCTGTACAAGACCCTGTACGGTAACAAGCACCCCTACGGGTCCCTGAATCTCGGCGACGTCAGCGACATCCAGTCGATTACGCTGGACGACGTGAAGGCGTTCTATCGCAAGTACTACACCATCGCCAACGTGACGGTCGGATTGTCGGGCGGCTATCCCGAGTCGTTCCCGGCGGCCGTCAGCAACGACCTGCAGAAGCTCGAACCGGGATTCCGCGCAGCCCTGGATCTGCCGGCCGCGCCGATGCCGGAAGGCCGGCGCGCCGTGGTGATCCAGAAGGAGACGCCGGCGGTGGCCGTATCCTTCGGCTTCCCGATCGAGCTCAAGCGTGGCGATCCGGACTGGGTCGCGCTGTGGCTCGTGCGCTCCTATCTCGGCGAGCACCGCAGCACCAACAGCCATCTGTACCAGCGAATCCGTGAAATCCGCGGCATGAACTACGGCGACTACGCGTACATCGAGTATTTCCCGAACGGGATGTTCCAGTTCCATCCCGAGACCAACCTGGGACGTCAGCAGCAGATCTTCCAGGTCTGGTTGCGCCCGCTGCGCAACAACAACGACGCGCAGTTCGCAACGAGGGTGGCGATGCATGAACTCGACAAGCTGATCGATCAAGGCATGAGTGAGTCGGATTTCGAGGCGACGAAGTCCTACCTGTCGAAATTCGTGGCGCTGCTGACGGACGGCCAGGCGCGACGGCTCGGCTATGCCCTTGACAGTGACTACTACCAGATCGGCGACTTCTCGGACTACGTCAGGCAGGGCCTCGACAAGCTGACGCTCGACGACGTCAACCGTGTGATCCGCGAGAACCTCAGTACTGACGACGTGCAGTACGTCTTCGTGACGCGGGATGCCGCGGACCTGAAGTCGCGGCTGGTCGGCGATCGGCCCTCGCCCATGAAGTACGACGCGCAGATGCCGCAGGAGATCATCGACGAGGACAAGACGATTGCCACGCTGCCGTTGGGCTTCGACGAGGACGCAGTCGACGTCGTGCCCGCCTCGGACGTGTTCGAGTAGGCCCGGAACCCGGCGCCGACGGCCGCGCGGGCGCGCAATTCCTGCGCCTTGCGGGCCCGCGCGCCGGCCGGAGGTTCGGTATATCTTGTTGTAGAATTGCAACAAAATTTTTCTGGTATTTTTGTTGCGGAATGTACATAGTCTAAAGAATTGACAAAAGGCAGTATTTCTGAGAACGTTCGTCCTTGTAAACCGTAGTCTTTGAGCAACACCGGGCTACGAAAGAAATCGCAAAACACCTTCAGGTACGGCTTGGCGGGGGACTCAGGGGGCCAGGAACCACGTGCTAACGGTGGTCAAGAAAGCGGCTTCGCAAGAAGCCGCTTTTTTGTTGCCCTGAGGCAGGCCACGCTACCCATTTCGGCCCGGCTGCGCCCTCTGCTACATTGAGGCCGCAGGGGGTACCAGCAAGGGGGGGAAGGCATGCACTCCGACAACCGCACGGCTTACTGGCGAGCCAATCTGCGTCTCGTCGCCCTGTGCCTCGTCATCTGGTTCGCCTGCTCTTACGGCCTCGGTATCCTGCTGGTCGAGCCGCTTAACCACATCCGGATCGGCGGTTTCCCGCTCGGTTTCTGGTTCGCGCAGCAGGGCTCGATCTACATCTTCGTCGCGCTGATCTTCTTCTACGCCTGGCGCATGAATCGCATCGACCGGCGCTACGACGTCCACGAGGACTGAACCTGCCCGATGAGCCTGCAGGCGCTAACCTATCTGATCGTCGGCTTCTCGTTCGTGCTTTACATCGCGATCGCGATCTGGTCGCGCGCGCACAGCACCGGAGACTTCTACATCGCTGGCCGGGGCGTTTCGCCGATCGCGAACGGCATGGCGACGGCCGCCGACTGGATGAGCGCGGCCTCGTTCATCTCGATGGCGGGCCTGATCGCGTTCCTGGGCTACGACGGTTCCGTGTACCTGATGGGCTGGACCGGCGGCTACGTCCTGCTGGCGCTGCTGCTCGCGCCGTACCTGCGCAAATTCGGGCGCTTCACGGTCCCCGAGTTCATCGCCGAGCGCTATTATTCGAAGACCGCGCGCATCGTAGCGGTTATCTGCCTGATCTTCATCTCGTTCACCTACGTCGCCGGACAGATGCGGGGCGTCGGCATCGTGTTTTCACGCTTCCTGGAGGTAAACGTCACGGTGGGGTTGCTGATCGGCATGGGCGTCGTGTTTGTGTACGCCGTGCTCGGCGGCATGAAGGGCATCACGTACACACAGGTCGCGCAGTATTGCGTGCTGATCTTCGCGTACACGGTGCCGGCGGTCTTCATCGCGATCCAGATCACGGGCGATCCGATCCCGCAACTGGCTTTCGGCGGCGACATTCACGGCGGCGGGGTATCGCTGCTCGACAAGCTCGATGACATCGTCACGTCGCTCGGATTCACGCGTTACACGTCGGGAACCAAGAGCACCATCGACGTGTTCTGCATCACGATGGCGCTGATGGTCGGTACTGCGGGACTGCCGCACGTGATCGTGCGCTTCTTCACGGTGCCGAAGGTGCGGGACGCACGTGTCTCCGCCGGCTGGGCGCTGCTGTTCATTGCAATCCTGTACACCACTGCGCCCGCGGTGGGATCGATGGCGCGTTACAACCTCGTCAATACGATCCAGACCGGGGCGGTCGGCGCGTCCGATGGCAATCTGGCGTACGACGATCGTCCGGGGTGGATGCGCACCTGGGAACGCACGGCGCTCGTCAAGGTCGACGACAAGAACGGCGACGGCCGGATCCAGTACTACAACGACGCGAACCCGGCTTTCGCGGACACCGCAGCGAGCTACGGCTGGAAGGGCAACGAACTCAGCGTCGACCGGGACATCATGGTGCTTGCGAATCCGGAGATCGCCGGGCTGCCCAACTGGGTGATCGCGCTGGTCGCGGCAGGGGGTATCGCCGCCGCGCTGTCGACCGCGGCCGGTCTCCTGCTCGTGATCTCGGCCGCCGTGTCGCACGACCTGATCAAGGGCATCTTCGCGCCGCACATCTCCGAACGCCGCGAGCTGTTCGCCGGCCGCATCGCCGCTGCGGTCGCCATCTTCGTCGCCGGATACCTCGGCTTCGATCCACCGGGCTGGGTGGCGCAGGTCGTCGCCTTCGCGTTCGGACTCGCCGCCGCATCGCTGTTCCCGGTCATCCTGCTAGGCATTTTTTTCAAGCGCGTCAATCGCGAAGGCGCGATCGCCGGGATGCTGACCGGCCTGATCTTCACTTATGGCTACATCGAATTCTTCAAGGGACTGTTCCTGAAATGGGCCGGCTCCCCATGGGGCCAGAACACCGCCGAGCACTGGCTGTTCGGCATCTCTCCGGAGGGGATCGGGGTCATCGGGATGTGCCTCAACTTCATCGTCGCCCTTACCGTGAGTCACCTGACCGCGGCCCCGCCGGAACATATCCAGCACATGGTCGAACAGATCCGCGTGCCGCGCGAACTTGCCGGCAGTCCGGAATGAGCCGCGGCATACGCTTCACCCTGGCTCTCGCCGGCGTGTTGCTGGCGCTGCAGGCTACCGGCGCGGAACTCTCCGCCGATGAGCAGCGCATGACGGAGTGGATCGACGCCCATGCCGAGGAGGCCGATGCCCTGCTCGCCGAGGTCGTGAACATCGGCAGCGGTACGATGAACCACGACGGTGTGCGCCAAGTCGGCCAGGTGTTCGCGCGCGAACTCGATCGCCTGGGATTGACGACCCGCTGGATCGACATGCCCGCCGAGGTTAACCGGGCGGGGCACCTGTTCGCCCGCAAGGAAGGCGAGGGCAAGCGGTTCCTGCTCATCGGTCATCTCGACACGGTCTTCGAGGCCGACGACCCGTTCCAGTCGTTCCGGCGCGACGGTGACGTCGCCTACGGTCCTGGCACCGACGACATGAAGTCGGGTGACGTAGTGATCGTCTACGCCCTGAAGGCCCTGCAGGCAGCGGGCCTGCTCGCCGACATCCCGGTCGTGGTCGCCTACTCGGGCGACGAGGAGATGGCGGGTGAGCCGCTGTCGATATCGCGCAGGGACCTCATCGAGGCGGGAAAATGGGCCGACGTCGCGCTGGGCTTTGAGTCGGCAATCCACGATGACGGCACCGACTGGGCGACGATCGCCCGGCGCGGTTCGAGCGATTGGAAACTCGTCGTCTCCGGCAAGCAGGCGCATTCGTCCGGCATCTTCAGCGAGGAAGTGGGCGCAGGCGCCATCTTCGAGGCCGCGCGGATCCTCGACGGGTTCTACAACGAAGTCCGGGGCGAGCCCTACCTCACCTTCAACGCGGGCACGATACAGGGCGGGACCGACGTCGAGTACGACGAGCAGCACAATCGCGGCCGCACTTTCGGCAAGACCAATGTCGTACCGCAGACGGTCATCGTACACGGCGGATTGCGCACCATAAGCGCCGAGCAACTCGAACGGGCGCGCGCGAGCATGCGCGAGGTCGTGTCCCGTAACCTGCCGCACACGTCCGCGACGATCGAGTTCACCGATCACTATCCCGCAATGGCGCCGACCGACGGCAACCGGCGCCTGCAGGCGGAGCTGTCGCGAATCAACGAGGCACTGGGCCGCGGCCCGATGCCGGCGCTGGACCCGGCGAAGCGCGGAGCCGCCGACATCTCGTTCGTGGCACCTTATGCCGACTGCCTGGCCGGTCTGGGTGCGCTCGGCGAAGGCGGGCATACCCCGGACGAGAGCCTCGACCTCACTTCGATGCCGCTCGCCGTGAAGCGTGCCGCCATCCTGATCCACCGGCTCGCCGGGGAACAGTAACCGGATCCGGGAGGTGGACGACCGGCACGACAGTGGCAACATGCGGCGCGTCATGGGGGCGCTGGTCCTCACGGGCGCGTTCATGATCGTCGAAGTGATCGGCGGTCTGCTTGCGGGCTCGCTCGCGCTGCTCGCCGACGCCGGCCATATGCTCACCGACACGATGTCCCTGGCGCTCGCCGCGGTCGCGTTCCACGTCGCGAAGCGCCCTGCCGACGGCCGGCTGACCTACGGCTACCAGCGATTCCAGATGCTCGCCGCCTTCGTCAATGGACTCAGTCTGCTGCTGATCGTCGGCTGGATTCTCTTCGAGGCCGTCACCCGATTCCTGCATCCACAGGCTGTGCTCGGCCGGACGATGTTCGTCGTGGCGACGCTCGGACTGGTGGTCAACCTGATCGCGTTCGTCATCCTGCACGGCGGCGACCGGGAGAACCTCAACATTCGTGGCGCCGCAATACACGTCGCGGGCGACTTGCTGGGTTCCGTTGCGGCGATCGCCGCCGCCGTCGTGATCGTGCTTACCGGCTGGATGCCGATCGACCCGATCCTGTCGGTGGCCGTCGCGATACTGATTCTGAGGAGTGCCTGGGTGCTGGTGCGGCGCAGCGCACACGTGCTGCTGGAAGGGGCGCCCGAATGGCTGGACGTCGCGGCGATGCAGCAGCTCGTCGTCTCGCGGGTTCCCGGTGTCGGCAGCATCCATCACGTTCACGTCTGGGGCCTGACGCCGCAACACCTGATGCTGACCATGCACGTACGCGTCGACGACGAGCATGGCCTGCCGACCGACGTGATCCGGGACGTCAAGTCCGTGCTGCGCGCGGAGTACGGCATCGATCATTCGACGATCGAGATCGAACGCGAGATCTGCGCCGATCACTGACGGGCGGTTCAGATATCCTGCGGATTGATCGTGCCGATGTATGGCAATGTCCGATTCTGCTCGGCGTAGTCGAGGCCATATCCGACGACCCATTCATCGCCGATGCCGAAACCCACGTAATCGATGGCGACGTCGACCTCGGATCGCTCGGCCTTGTGCAGGAGCGCGCAGGTGCGGATCGACGCGGGCCGGTGCGACTCCAGCATACCGATGAGGTAGCTGAGCGTGTGCCCCGTGTCGACGATGTCTTCGACGATCAGCACGTGGCAATCCTCGATGTTGCCGCGGACGTCCATGACCAGACGCACGGCGCCGCTGGAGACGCTGCCGTCTTCGTAACTCGACACGGCGATAAATTCGATTCGCCGCGGCACGTCCAGGCGGCGGGACAGATCCGCGAGGAAGATGAAGGCACCCTTCAGGACGCCGACGAGGACGATCTCTCCCTTGCCGCGATAGTCGTCCGAAATTTCATGGGCCAGCTCTTCGACGCGACGACGGATATCGCTTTCGCTGATCAGGACGGCGGGCGATGATCGACTCACTGACTGGTCCCCGATCGATGGATGCGCCGAAGCATAGGTGATCCCGGCGATGGACGCCACCCGGAGATACAGTTAGGTTAGATTGCATGAAGCGCGCAATCGCTATCGCCGGCAACATTGGCGCGGGCAAGTCGACACTCGTCGACTTCCTGTCCCGCACCTACGGGGTGACGCCGTTCTACGAACCGAGCGACGAGAACCCGTATCTCGCGGATTTTTACAAGGACATGAAGCGCTGGGCGTTTCGTTCGCAGCTCTATTTCCTGTGCAGCAAGTTTCGACTGCATCAGCAGCTCGATCGCCAGCCGGATGTGGTCGCGCTCGATCGCACGATATTCGAAGATGCCGAGATTTTTGCGACTGCGCTCTACCAGATGCGCAAGATCTCGAAGCGTGACTGGCAGGTCTACCAGGCGTTCTACGCAGCGATTCTGGAGGCCATCCGTCCGCCCGACCTCCTGATCTACCTGCGCTGTTCGATGCGCACGCTGCGCCAGCGCATACGCCTGCGTGGCAGGAAGATGGAACAGGACGTGTCACCCGCGTATCTGAAGCGCCTGGATGGTCTCTACGAATCCTGGATAGCGGCCTACGACATGAGCGACGTGCTTGTGCTGGATACCGAGCGCCTCGACTACGTCCACGACCTTGTGCACCGGCTGGACGTCATGCAGCGCATCGAGGCCGTACTGCCACCGGAATTCGGCGGCAATTCGACATAATGCGTCAGGCACCCGGCCAGCCGCGATTCCTGCCGGACCGGACGGCCGGCTATCCGTACAATTCCCTATTGCAAAGGTAATGCGAATCATTATCATTTAGCAACTATGGACGGTATGACGCTCGCATCCCTGAAACGCGGCCAGAAAGGCATCATCGCCTCGGTCGACGCGACGGACCCGCAGGTCCAGCGCCTCATGGTGCTCGGCCTCGTCGAAGGCGCAGAGGTCGAGCTTGCCGGCGCTGCGTTGGGCGGTGACCCGATGGAGTTCCGTCTCTTCGGCTGCGGCATCTCGCTGCGCCAGGAACAGGCGCGGCGTTTTACCGTCTCGTTCTGCGAGCCCGGTGACTAAGACACCCGAAACCCGGATCGCCCTCAAAGACATTTCCGTGAGGCGGCAGCCGGATGCCACCATTGCGGTTGTCGGCAGCCCGAATTCGGGCAAGAGCACGCTGTTCAACCGGCTGACCGGCCTGCGCCAGCGCATCGGTAACTATCCCGGCGTCACGGTCGAGCGCCACGTGGGGACGCTGAAGAGCAACGACAGGATCGTGGAGCTGGTCGACCTGCCGGGCACGCACGGTCTTTCCGCGCACTCATACGAAGAGAGCATCGCGATCGACGTGATTTTCGGCCGCATGCAGGGCACGCAGCCGCCCGACGCGATCCTCGCGGTCGTGGACGCGACGAATCTCTACCAGGGCCTGTACCTCGTGCAACAACTGCTCGAGCTCGAGCGTCCGGTTGCCGTGGCGCTGACCATGTCCGATGCCGCGGACATCGCCGGAATCCGGATCGACGTGCCGGCGCTCGCCGCGCGTCTCGGCGGGATCCGCGTGTGCCCGGTCGTGGCAACCACGGGGCAGGGCATCAACGACCTGCGCAACGCGCTCATCGGACTCGCGGACACGCCACCGCCCAGACCGACGTCGGCCTGGCCGGAACTGTCGGCGGCGGCGCGGGAACTCGCCGAACACGCGACGATCCCGCTCCGGCTCGCGGAAGTCGAGCGCCTGCTGATCGACGGTGCGACGGGCACGAACCGGCACGTGCTCGAATGCATCGGACCGGACGCCGCCGAGCGGGTCGTGCGGACGCGCGAAGCGCTGTTCGCCGGCGAGCCCCCGCTCGCGCTGGAAGCGCGGCGGCGCTATGCGTGGGTGCGAGACGTGCTGAAGGAGGTGCAGGACCGGATCCCGCCGTTCTATTCCTGGCGGACCCGGCTGGCGACGTTCCTGAATCAGCCCATCCCCGGCACGATCGGGCTGTTCCTGGTCATGGCCGTCGTGTTCCAGGCCGTATTCGCCTGGGCGACGCCGATCATGGACCTGATCGACGACGCGACGACGACACTCGGCACGGCCGTCGGTGCCTGGCTGGGACACGGCGCGATTGCCAGCCTGGTCGCGGACGGCATCATCGGCGGTGTCGGCAGCGTCGTCGTGTTCCTGCCGCAGATCCTGATCCTGTTCCTGTTTATCATCGTGCTCGAGGATTCCGGTTACCTGGCGCGTGCCGCGTACCTGATGGATCGCGCCATGCGTTCGGTCGGGCTGTCCGGGCAGTCGATCATCCCGATGATCTCCAGCTTTGCCTGTGCCGTGCCGGGCATCATGGCGACGCGCGTCATACCGAACCGGCGCGATCGTATCGCGACGATCCTCGCGGCGCCGTTCATGACCTGTTCGGCGCGCCTGCCGATCTACGCCCTGCTCATCGCCGCGTTCGTGCCGGTCCGCGACGTCGGTTTCCTGAACCTGCAGGGACTCGTGCTGTTCGGACTGTATCTGTTCGGCATACTCGCCGGCGTCGGGACCGCTCTGCTGATGCGCAAGACCGCGCTCCGGGGCCCGAAGCCGCCGTTCGCCCTGATGCTGCCGGAGTTCCGGCGTCCGAACGCGCGTACGGTACTGATCCAGCTCTTCGGCCGCGCCAAGGTCTTCCTTTACCGTGCCGGTACCGTGATCTTCTCGGTCGCGGTCATCATCTGGGCGCTCGCCTATTTCCCGCGCGCGACGCATCTCGATCCCGGCTTGACGAGCAATCAGGCGGCCGCGGTGCAGCTCGAACAGAGCTGGCTCGGTCGCGCGGGCAAGTTCGTCGAACCCGCATTCAAGCCGCTGGGCTGGGACTGGCGCGTGTCTTCGGCCGTCATCGCCGGGTTCCCGGCGCGCGAAGTCGTCGTCGCGGTACTCGGCACCGTCTATGCGGTGGGCGACCAGGCCGACGAAGGCACCTTGTCGACCCGCCTGAAATCCGCGACATGGGCGGACGGCAAGCCGATATTCACGCTGCCGATGGTCTTCGGCATGCTGATCTTCTACGCCTGCTGTCTGCAGTGCGTGGCCACGCTCGCGGTGATACGCCGCGAGACCAACAGCTGGCGCTGGCCGGTATTCGCCTGGAGCTACATGACCTCGATCGGCTACGTCGGCGCACTGCTCGTCTACCAGCTCGGCAGCTGAATCACACGGCGCCGGGGTCGAATGAGACCGTATTTCGATGAGACGCGTGGATGATCGCGGCTGAAGCCGCTCCTACGGATGCTAATCGCCTACAACAGCACCTGTAGGAGCGGCTTCAGCCGCGATCAGAGCGATGCGAGGCGTTCGGCGGCGCGGCGCAGGGTCGTGTCGTCCTTCGCGAAGCAGAAGCGCAGGCGGGTGCCGGTGAACGGTGTCTCGCAAAAGACCGACAGCGGGATCGAGGCGACGCCGACTTCGCGTGTCCAGCGCTCGGCGAGGTCGATATCGGGCTCGTCGCTGATGGCGCCGTAGTCCACGATCTGGAAGAAAGTGCTCTTCGACGGCCGAAACCTGAATCGCGTCTTACCGAGCAGCTCGCAGAACAGGTCGCGTTTCTGTTGGTAGAACGCCGACAGGCCCTCGTAGAAGCCGGGATTGGCGACCAGATAATCGGCGAGGGCGTGTTGCATCGGCGTACTGACCGCGAAGGTCGTGAACTGATGCACCTTGCGGAACTCCGCCGTGAGCGCCGCGGGCGCGAGGCAATATCCGACCTTCCATCCCGTGGCGTGGAAGGTCTTGCCGAACGAGCATGCGACGAAGCTGCGCGGCCACAACTCGTCGTGGCTGGCGAGGCTCGGGTGTCGCACTCCGTCGAAGACGATGTGCTCGTAGACCTCGTCGGACAACAGAAACGCATCGCTGTCGCGTACGAGTTCCGCGAGCCGGTCGAGGTCCCCGGCGTCCAGCGTCGCGCCGGTCGGATTGTGCGGGAAGTTGAGGATGACGAGGCGCGTCCGGGCATTCAGCGTATCGGCAAGGCGCTGCCAGTCGATCGCGAAGTCGGGGGCGTCCGCGCTGACCCGCATCGGGACGTGCCGCGTGACGCCGCCGGCGAGCATCACCGCCGGCTCGTAGGAGTCGTAAGCCGGATCCAACACGATGACCTCGTCGCCCGGCCGGACGACCGCCTGGACGGTGCTGAAGATGCCCTCGGTGGCACCCGTGCACACCGTCACTTCGCTGCCGGCATCGACGCGTCGTCCCTGCAGGCGGAACGTCTTTTCGGCGATGGCCTCGACGAGCGCCGGGACGCCGGGCATCGGGGCGTACTGATTGGCGCCGTGTTTCAAATGCCAGGCGATGCGGTCCGTCAATTCCTCCGGCGGATCGAATTCGGGGAAGCCCTGCGAGAGATTGATCGCTCCGCTGTCCTGAGCAAGCTTGCTCATCACCGTGAAGATCGTCGTGCCGACGTCAGGCAGTTTGCTCGGAAGGGCCGGTGGCATGGCGTGCCGACAATGACACCGGCGTGCGAGGATTGTCAATCGAGAACGAGCTTACTGGATACGCACGCGCACGCGCAGGTTGAAACCCGGTACGTTGCCCGCCGTCGCGCCGTTCATCGGACCCGACGGATTGATCCGATAGCCGGTTACGGCGGCATCGAAGCCCTGCGCATCCGGCACGGGCGTGTAGTTGTAGGGCGGACCGCCGCCCGGCTGATTGCTGAATGTAACGTCGGTGGCATACGACCAGGAAAGGCCGCTGGCGACGGCGCCATCGGCGAACACGATCGGGTCGCCTCCGGACGTATCGACGTAGAGCGCGACGCCCGCCGGCAGCGGGTCCGTGATGACCATCGATCCGGCGTCGACGGCACCGGCTCCCTGGTTGCTCACGCCGAGCGTGTACTGCACGACCGCCCCCGGGATGGCTTTCGGATTGCTGCCGCCATTGATCGGATCGGACAGGGTCTGGACGACCTTGGAGACGAGGAGCGCGGGGACGGCGTTCTGTCCCAGGCACACATCATCGACGTGCCAGTAGTCGAACGTGGCGCCGGACCCGCCCGTCATCCGGAAGCGGATCCGGAAATTGGAATGACGCCCGGCAGCCGGCAGCGTGTAACTGCGGTTGTAGACCCGGCCCGGACCGCCGTTGCCGTTGAAGGTTTCCAGCGCGACCCAGGCGCCGAGGTCGTCGAGGTATTCGACGACCAGGTTCTCGCCGCCGTCCGGGTCTTCGCTGAAGGCGTCGGCGCCCCGGCGGACCCACATCGTCAAATCGGTGAACGAGGGATCGCTGGTATCGATGACGCTAGAAGTGACCGTGACGATGCCGCCGTTGACGTACATCGAGTCGGTCGGCGTCGAGGACGTCGCGGAACTCGTCCCCGCATAGCCCGAGAACGCATTCACGCTCCAGTTACCGAGGCCGTTGTCGAAATAGTCGCAGGTTCCGACGGTCAGCGGACCCGCGGGCGCGACCTCGGTGACGATGACGTCGTCGAAGTGCCAGTAATCGTAGTCGTAGCCGCTGCCGGCGATCTGGCGCACCCGGATGGCCAGGTTGCCGTGCAGGGCGTCGGGCGGCAGCAGGAAGGAGTCGTTGTAGATCTGCCCGTTCGTCCCCGAGCCGAGGTACCGGTTCAGCAAGGCCCAGGAATTGTCTGCGCGCCGGTACTCGATATAGAAATCTTCACCCGCGTCGGTGTCCTCGCTGTTGTTGATCGCATCGCTGCCGCGGCGTACCCAGATCTGGAGCCGCGCTGCCGGCACCGAGGCCGAAAACGTCGGGCTCGTGACCGTCACCGGACCGTTGCGGGTGTATGCTGCGCGCGGACCGGAGCCGGAAGTCTGACCGCCGGTCAGGATCCCGGAACGGCTGGTATCCGTGGTGGTCCACGGCGCGAGCGAGGTATCGTTGAAATTGTCGCTGAACAGGATGTCGCCGGGCGCGGCATGCGCCGGTGCTGCAAACAGCGGCCACGCGAACAAAGCTCGCATGAGGAACGCTCGAAAGATCCGCGCGACGCCGTTCATCGTGCCTCAGGACGCGAACGCGCGGCCCTCGCCGCGTCGCTCGGCCACGGGTTTCGGTTCGTAGCCGCGCAGCCAGGCGAGGAAATCCTGCGCCGCGAGCGGCGTGCTCATATGATATCCCTGCGCCTGCTGACAGCCGATCTCGGCGACGCGCCGCAAGGTCGGCTCGTCCTCGACGCCCTCGGCGACCACTCCCAGGCGCATGCTGTGCGCAAGCTCCACGGCAGTCCGCACGATGGCGTCGTTGTGCGCGTCGTTGCAGAGGGTCGTCACGAAGCACTTGTCGATCTTCAGTTCGTCCAGCGGTATGTTGCGGAGCTGCGCCAGCGACGAATGGCCGGTGCCGAAATCGTCCATCGAGATGCGCACGCCGACGTCACGCAGGCAGTCCAGCACCGACAGCGCTTTCTGCAGGTCCTCCATGATCGAGTTCTCCGTGACTTCCAGGGTCAGCCGCTGCGCAGGCAGGCCATGCTCTTTCAGGATCTGCATGACATGGTAGGGAAGGTATTCATCGAGCAGGTCGCGCGCGGCCAGGTTCGCCGACACCTGCAGTTCATGACCCGCCTCCTCCCAGCTGCGGCACTGCCGGACGGCCTCGGCGATGACGTGCCGCGTGAGTGCGACGATGGTCCCGGATTGTTCGGCCGCCGGCACGAAGTCGTCCGGGTTCAGCCGGCCGAGTTCGCGATGCTGCCAGCGCACGAGTGCTTCCGCGCCGCAGACGTGCGTATCCGGCAAGGACACCTTGGGCTGGAACCAGGTCTCGACGTCGCCGCGCCGCAGCGCTGCCGGCAGATCGTTGACGATGCGCAGCCGGCGCACGAATTGGTCTTCGTGTCCGGCTTGGTAGACGCGATAGCGTTCGTTGCGGGTCTGGGCCTCGGTCCGGGCGATGGATGCGAAGCGCAACAGGTCCGCGGCAGCGTCGCCGTGACGCGGAAATTCGGCGATACCCACCTGCGTCTGCAGGATGATGTTCACGCGGCCTAGCGTCACCCCGGATCCCAGCAAGTTCTCGATCCGATCGACCTGCGAAATGGCGCCTTCCACGTCGTCGCCCGGCAACAGGAGGACGAAATCGTTGGTGCCGGTCTGTCCGAGTATCTGGCCGCCGGCGACATTGGCGAGCAGATGCCGCGCCGTGGTACGGATGAGTTCGTCGGTGGCGTTGTGGCCCAGCGTCGAGGTGATCTCGTTCATGCGTAGCAGGCGGATCGAGAGGATCGCGACGCGGGAATCGGACCGTCGTGCGCGCTCGATCATCAGCGTGAGCGACTTGAGCACGCTCGCCCGATTCGGCAGATCGGTCAGCGGGTCGTGCAGTGCATTGTGAGTAATCCGCTGCTCGCGTTCCGCGATGGCGGTCTGCATCGCGTTGAAACTCGATGCGAGCTCGCCGAACTCGTCGTCCGACTTCACGTCGACGCTGCGTTCGTAGTCGCCGGCGATCATGCGCCGGGCCGCCGCGCCGAGTGTGCGCAGCGGGCGGGCGATCGTCGTCGAGAACCAGCCGCCCGCGACGGCGACGAATACGAGCAGGACCGCACCGAATACGATGAGGCCGCGGCGGGCCTCGGCATACGGCTGCATCGCCTCGCGCATGGAACGCTGCAGCACGACGAGGACGGATGGGTCGCCGTGCAGGAAGGGTGTCTGGATCGTCAGCGACGGGTTGGTATCCTCGCTGGCCATGTACACCGTGTCGGTACCGCGGTGTGCGTCGATGCCGGCCGGATCGGCACTCTGCGTCGTGACGAGTTCGACCCTGTCATCCGCGCTGTGCAGGATGGTCACGTCGAGACCCGTGAGATCGGCTATGCGCCCGGCCAGGGCATCGTCGATCCGGAAGCCGAGCACCACCCAGCCGACGGTGACCGGCGCGCGCAGCGGCACGGAGAAGAGCTGGTAGGCGGCGTCGGACAGGAATGCGGCGGACACCTGCTGCTGACGGCTGGCGGCGGAGATCAGGTGCGAGACTTCGGCATAGCTGCTGTTGGTCGGATCCAGCGTGCTGGCGACGACGTTGCCGTCGAGATCCACGAGCGCCGCGAGATCGGCACCGACCCGGCGGCTGTGATTGTCCAGTACCGAGCGGATCGTCGCGGCATCGTTGGTCGCGGTCGCTTCTTTCAGGCCATAGTCGGCCGCCAGCACCCCGACACTCGTGCGCAGCTGGTCGGTGCGGGACTCGAGATACTCGTTGACGACGCCCGCACCGATCGTCAGGGACTCGCGCGCATCGGACCGGATGTCGTTCTCCACCGTGCGCATGACCGCCAGTAACGTGACGACCTGTGCGACGGCGAGCGGCACGATCGTCAGCAGCAGCAGCTTGGTGCGAAAGGTCGTCTTGAGTTGCATGGCTGCCCGTGCATAGCCTACAAAAATCAAAGCGTTATGCAGTCTAGGCGGATTCTGTCAAATGGAGTGTGCGCGAGTTCACGGTTAGCCGGCACGGGCTCGACCTAGACTGGCGGGACCTGGGATTCCACGACGCGGGAACGCAATGGCCCCTCGATTGTGCCGTCTTGTCGGCGGCCTGCTCCTGAGCCTCCTCGTGCTGCCGGCGGCACCCACCGCGGCGTTCGCCGGCATACTCGATGTATCGGTGGTCGATCCGGACGGCGCGCCGGTGCCGGACGTCGCCGTGTACGTGATTCAGGATGGCGTGCGCGAGCGCAGCCGCAAGCCTCCCGGCAGGGCAGTAATGGACCAGCGCGACAAGCAGTTCGTGCCCCACATCCTGGTCGTCCAGAAGGGCACGGCTGTAGACTTCCCGAACAGCGACGCGGTCGCCCATCACGTGTACTCGTTCTCCAGGCCGAACGACTTCGTGTTGCCGCTCTACAAGGGCGATCCCAACGATCCGGTAACCTTCCGCTACGACGGTATCGTCACGCTCGGCTGCAACATCCACGATCAGATGCTGGGATACATCGTGGTCGTCGACACCGACGTTTTCGGCAAGACGGACCGCGACGGCACGCTCGAGCTCGACGTCGACGACGCCGCAACCGGCTATGCCGTCACGATCTGGAGCCCGCGCATCCGTGATGCCGACGAACTTCTGACCCGGACCCTCCCGCACGGCGCCGACACGTCGGTGACATTCAGGCTCGAGAAGCGCCTGCGTCCGCCGTTCGATCCGGAGACGGATTCCGTGCAATGGTCGGAGTACTGAAGCAGGCGTTTGCCGTCGCGTGTGTCGTGCTGCCGGCCGCGGCATCCGCCGTCGAGGTCGCGCCCGGACAAGAACTCGCGTTCGGTGCAGATGCCGGTTTCCAGCAGGTGTCGTCGCTGCCGGCGTGGACGAGCGGTTCCGTCGGCAAGCTGGCGACTGACTCGGACGGAGCGGTCCTCGATCGCGCGTTCGTCGATTACTCGGGCCGCCTGACCGATACGCTGGATGTCCGCGTCGCCGCCGAGGGTTACAGCGACGACATCGGCGGAACGCTTGGCCTCACGCAGGCGTACCTGCAGTGGCGGCCCATACCCCGGTCCGCCAATCGGCTCCGCTTCCGGTTGGGCGCATTCTATCCCCCGTTGTCGCTGGAGAGTCCGGACCCGGGCTGGAGCAGTCCGTATACCCTGAACCTCTCGGCGATCAACACCTGGGTTGCCGAAGAGCTGCGGACCGTCGGCATCGAGATGTCCGTCAGCCGGCGTCCGTCGAGACTGGGCGGCGCGCACGAATTCTCCCTGCAGGCGGCGGCATTCACCGGCGACGATCCGGCGGGTTCGTTGCTGGCATGGAAGGGCTGGTCGGTGCACGAGCGGCAGACCCGCTTCGGAGACGAACTTCCGCTGGCGCCGCTGCCGCAATTGCAGCCGGGCATGATATTCGCGAAACAGGACCCGTACGTCACACCGTTCCGCGAAGTGGACGACAGGCCGGGCTTCTATGTCGGCGCCGGCTGGCGATACTCGAGGCGGCTGCAGCTCAGCGTGCTTCATTTCGAGAATCGCGCCCGGCCGACCGCGTTCGTCAGCGGCCAGTACGGTTGGCGCACGCGCTTCGACCAGCTGGGCTTGCAGACGGATCTGCCCGGCGCGGTCGGTCTCGTGGCCCAGTGGATGCACGGCAGCACCGTCATGGGGCCGTTGCTCGGCACGGCGCACGCGGTGGACACGCGCTTCGGTAGCTGGTTCGTGCTGCTGACACGCGAATTCGGAAACCAGCGCCTGACGCTGCGCTACGACTATTTCGACGTGACGGACCGCGACCCGGTGCCGTTGGACGACAACACGGACGAAGGCCACGCCTGGACGATCGGCTACCGGTATCACCTGTCGCAACATGTCGCCGTGGCGCTGGAATGGCTGGAAATCGTCTCGAGGCGTCCGGCCTGGCGCTACGCGGGCTTCCCCGGGCAGTACTCGGAGGAGCAGCTGCAGGCGATGCTTCGATTGCGGTTCTGAGGTACATTGGATGGCAGGACCGGCACGAACCTGCGGAGTCCCGCCATGAAGATTTCGGTCAATTCCCTGATCGCCACGCTCATTTTGTCACCGGCATTGCTGTGTTCGTCGGGCTCCGAAGCCCTTGCGCAATCGACACAGCAACGGCAGACGGACCAGCAATTTCTCAAGCGCCTGAGCGGCTATGCCGAGCAGCTGGAGCGGCGGCTGGACCGGCTCGGGCCGCGTATCGAGGCCCTCGACCCGTCCGGCACGTCGGTACCGGTGGGCGGTCAGAACACGGTGTCCGCGCGGGGCGAGGTCGCGCCGAACACCACGGTCGGCTTTTCCATGGGGCGCTCGGCCGGCCCGGATGCGCTTGACCCGGAGATGCCGGGCCAGATGACACGCCGCCACCCGATGACTGCCGGATCCCGGTACAGCAGGCTGCGCAGCGAACTGGACAGTCTGCAACTCGACGTGCGCAATGCAGAGCGCCGGCTGAAAAAGGGAGACTACGAATCCGACAAGGACCTGCAGAAGGAGCAGAAGCGCCTGCAACGGATCGAGCGCAACATCAGCGATCTGGAACGCGAGGTCGGTGCAGCACGATGAAGCCCTGATCCGGTCCCTGTCGCGGGCCGGCGCCTGGCCGCATCCCGCCGGCGACATCGAGGTCCTGGAGACGCACATCTCCTGGGTCGTCCTGGCGGGGGAATACGCCTACAAGATCAAGAAACCGGTACGGCTCGACTTCCTGGATTTTTCGACGCTGGAACTGCGGCGCCGATTCTGTGAGGAAGAGTTGCGGCTCAACCGTCAATGGGCGCCGCAGATCTACCTCGACGTCGTGCCGATCACGGGTACGGCCGACCGGCCGCGGGTCGGCGGCGACGGGGCGCCGATCGAGTATGCCGTGAAGATGCTGCGATTCCCGCAGCAGGCGATACTCGCCGCGGAACTGGAAGCCGGCTGCCTCACGGGCGACGACATGATCGAGCTCGCCGAGATGCTCGCAGCCCGGCACGGGCAAGCGCTGCAGGTTCGCGTGAAGGGCATTGATGCAGTCCGCGACGTCTCCGCGCCGATGCTCGAGAACTTCGACTACCTCGTCGACCGGCTCGAGGGCGGTACCTGCGCGAGCCTCAGACGGTGGACGGAGGAGCGCCTGCGCTCGCTCGACGGCGTCCTCAGACAGCGTGCCGGGTCCGGCTTCGTCCGCGAATGCCACGGCGACCTGCATCTCGGGAATCTCGTGCGGCTGCCGTCCGGTATCGTCGCATTCGACTGCATCGAGTTCGACGCGGCGCTGCGTACGATCGACGTGGTCAGCGACGTCGCATTTCTCGTGATGGATCTCGTCGCACACGCCCGCCGCGACCTCGCGTATCAGTTCCTGAATCGCTACTTCGAATGCACCGGCGACTACGAGGGCGTGCGGGTGCTCGCGCTGTATGTCGTGTATCACTGCCTGATCCGGGCGAAGGTGCTTGCGATCCGCAGTGCGGAGCGCAGCGACGGTCGCGATCGACGCAGGGACCTGGACGAGATGCGCCACTATTGCGACGTTGCGAGCGACTGGATGCCGGAGCATGTGCCGGCATTGCTGATCGCCTGCGGACTCTCCGGGTCCGGCAAGACCTGGCTATCGAGCCGGATCATGCTGTCGCTGCCCGCGATCCGCGTCCGCTCCGATATCGAGCGGCGACGGCTGGCGGGGATCGGCGAGACGAAGGGCAGCGACTCCGGCCTCGATCGGGGGCTGTACGATCCCGCCATGACGAGAAAGACCTACGATTGCCTGTTGCAGGCCGCCCGCGCGTCGCTCGTCTCGGGCATGGACGTCATGCTCGATGCGTCGTTCCTGCGGCGGTCCGAACGCGAGCGGGCGCGGCGTCTGGCGGAGAGCTGCCGCGCGGCATTCCTGATCGTCGAAGTACGGGCGTCCCGGGACATCCTGGCGGCGCGCGTGAGGCGCAGGAAGCGCGAAGGGCGGGATGCATCGGAAGCCGATATCGGCGTACTGGAGCATCAGCTCGCGATCGCCGAGGGGCTGGACGAGGCAGAAGCCAAACAGGCGCTGCAATTCGATACGAGCGGGGCGGCAGAGGCGGGCGAGTTTGTCGACCGGGTACGGGCAGCGATCGGTCGGCCGCTCGGTGGTGCAAAAGTGTGACCGGATCGTCATTCGCCGGAAACGGGAATAAACTACTGTATGCAGGCTTGGGCAAAACTGGAGGCACGGTCATGAAAACCGCACGATTCACCGGCGGTCGCCGTCTGGCGGCAGTTGCCACGCTACTTGCCGGTATGCTTTGCGGCCCGGCCGCATTCGCCGACTCGGGGTTCTATCTCGGGGGCAGTGTCGGCAAGACCGCGATCGATATTAACGCAATGGATTTCAGCAGCAGCGGGTCGGCCTGGAAAGGGTTCGGCGGCTACATCGTCGACCTGCCGGTCGTCGATTTCGCGGTCGAGGCAGGATACGTCGACTTCGGTTCGCAGTCCGATACCCTCCAGGGCCAAAAGGCGAGTGTGGATGCGACCGGGCTCAGCGCCTTCGGCGTCGCCGGCCTCGACTTCGGCGTGATCGGCGCGTTCGCCAAGGTCGGCGTCGTCCGCTGGGACGGCAAGACGCGCTACCTGGGCATGTCGGATTCCAGCAGCGGGACCGATTCCGCTTATGGCGTCGGCCTCCGCTTCAATATCAGCTCGATCGAGCTCCGCGGCGAGTATGAACGCTTCGATATCAAGGACGTCAACAACATGAACATGGTGTCGGTCGGCATACTCTGGCGCTTCTGAGCACCACCTCGATCTTGTGACGAAAACAGCCGCATCCGTGCGGCTGTTTTTGTTTGCGCGGCCGTATCTCCTACAATAGGCGCATGAACCGGCGGCCGTATCATGTGTGAACTGTTCGCGGTATCGAGCCGGCTTCCGACCGTCGTCGACTTCACGCTCGAGAGGCTGGCCCGCCATGGCGGCCTCGAGGGTCCGAACAAGGACGGCTGGGGACTGGCCTATTATCAGGACGGCGACGTCCTGCTGCTGCGCGAGCCCGCGCCGGCCTCGCAGAGCGAACTCGTCCGTTTCATGGAGCAGAAGGGACCGCCCAGCCGCTTCGTCGTCTCCCACATCCGCCGAGCGACGCGCGGCGGCATCGCATTACGCAATACGCAGCCGTTCGAGCGCGAGCTCGGCGGCAAGGTCCACGTGTTCGCCCACAACGGTACGCTCAAAGACATCGAGGCCCGCTGCGACATCGGGAAGTACCGGTTCCACCGGATCGGCGAGACGGATTCGGAGTATGCGTTTTGCTGTCTGCTACAGCGGATGGCGCCGCTCTGGGACGGAATCGAAGACGGCGTGCCGGACCCGGACGAACGGCTTTCGATCGTGGCCGAATTCGCCGCGTGGCTGCGTCCCATGGGTCCCGCCAACTTCATCTACAGCGACGGCGACATGCTGTTCGCGCATGCGCACCGGCGCACGCAGAAGGACGGGCGC